>Ga0181538_10000138_pt1 | contig 79595 bp, 57 predicted proteins | sample PEATcosm2014_Bin_40_FD_119773 | JGI IMG/M metagenome (GOLD analysis project Ga0181538, IMG submission 119773) | Peatland microbial communities from MTU Mesocosm Facility, Houghton, MI, USA - PEATcosm2014_Bin23_30_metaG | ecosystem: Environmental > Terrestrial > Soil > Wetlands > Peat | place... | reverse complement strand
TGGCACGCCGGGCTTTCGAAATCTATCCCGACGCCGCCGCGGCGCGCGAAATGGCGTACTGGTTCGAGCAAGCCGGCAAGTTGACCGAGGCGGTGGACTCCCTGGCGGACGCCTTCATGATTCCGGACACGCAAGCCAAGGAGGCACAGCGCGCGGCCGACCGCACGCACCTCGGCGAGCTGTACCGGAAGCTCAAAGGAACGGACAACGGCTTGGGTGCGCTCTGCCTGCAGGCATACGACCGCACGGCGGCGCTACTCAAGGCGCGGGACGCGAGCCTCGGGCGGAATGAACCCAATTCCGGGAAGACGAACGTTCTGGACTTCACGCTCTCGGGCCTCGACGGCAAGGGACTGGCGATGGCCGCGCTCAAGGGCAAAGTGGTGGTGATAGACCTGTGGGCGACGTGGTGCATTCCCTGCCGCGAGCAGCATCCGTTGTACGAAGAGGTAAAGCAGCGTTTCCGCGACAATCCCGCGGTGGTGTTTCTTTCCGTCAACTCCGACCCCGACCGATCCGCGGTGAAGCCGTTCGTGGAAAGGATGAAGTGGCAGGGTCCCGTTTATTTCGAGGATGGTTTGGCGCGCTTTTTTTCCGTGGAAGGACTACCGGCGACCATCCTGCTCGATCGCAACGGCCAGCTCTATACGCACCTGAACGGATTTCTGGATAAGAATCACTTCGCCGATCTGTTGACCGAGCGCATTCGCGATGCCCTGGCTGTCGCGATGAAGTAACTGGAGCGGGAGACGGAGTCTGCGAGCGGGCGGCCACTTCGGTGGAACGTGCTTGCGCCATGAACCTGTGGAAAGACCGAAGGTGATTCCACCCACCGAACCGGGGGCGCCGAGATTTGCACATTGAGCCTCTTGGTAATTTGCGTGTCCCGTCACAACGGTCCGCGGCCTGCCATTCCATCGCTATGCGAATCACGAACGCCAACGTCCTCCTCGAAGAGGAGCTCAAGGGCTAAAGCAGCCACATCGCCTGAGCTGCAATCGAGTGTAGCCGAACATGTCGATGTCACACGCAACCAGGTACAGCGGATCGAGCAAATCTTCGACCGGTCAACCTTCCCGCCAAGGTTAAAACCTGCATAGGGATGAAGGGCATTATCGCGGAAGGCGAGGAGACCATGGGTGAAGACGAGGAAGCAGCGCTCACGGACGCCGCCACTGCGTGTGCCGCACGACGCGTCGAACATTACGAGATGGCCGCGTATGCCGGGGCTCACGTTGCCGATCTGTTGCAGCAAAACCTGGACGAAGAGCGGGAGGCCGGCGAGAAACTCGGCGACATCGCCGCTGAGATACTACAGATGACCGACGACAGCTTCGCACCGGCCTCGAGCCAACTCTATGGCGTTGCGCCTAACGATCCGGCCACCATGGTTCTGGCTACGGCGGGGATTGCCGCCGTCACGGTTCTCCACGGCTATCTGACCGCGCTGCGCGCCACTTGTGTCGACCCAATTACCGCCCTACGGTACGAAGGAGAGGGCCGATCGTAGTTCAAGACACGTGGCAAGGTGAGACCTGAATAAGCGACGTGCCGCGCGCCGGGGACAAAGCGTGGGACCGCGGCGGTCTCTAAAGAGAGGCGTGCGAAGCTGGTCAAAATGAAGCGGATCTGCTCCCGGCGCTTGCGCAGAGCTTCCATAATGCCTTTGATTCCATCGCCCGGCAGGCCGAAGATGGTATCCACACCCCAATCCTGAAGCGAATCGATGAGTACGTCGGCTGACTGTGGTTGTCATCGATCAGGCAGGAGCACTTTTGCTTCCGAAGGTCAATTTGTGCGCCGCCGTGCAGGAATCTACCGCGGCGCCGTCTTGATCCATGCCCGCAATAATTCCGCTACGCTCCACGCTTGGGCGATGCAGCCGCGCGGCGTGTACGGCGGCTCCGCGTCAAAAATCTCGCTGATCGAGCCAATGCACGCTTCACCCAGATGATCGATCAAACCCTTCAGGCACTGCCGTGCACCGGCGCTATCCCCGGGGTGGACCCGCAACCACGCATCCACGAAGGGACCGATCAACCATGCCCATACCGTGCCCTGATGGTATGCCGCATCCCGCGCCCGCAGGTCGCCATAGTATTTGGCCTTGTAATCCGGCTCTCCCGGCGCGAGCGATCGCAGTCCTCGCGGAGTCAACAAACGGTCTTTCACCACTTGCACCACGGGCAGCCAATACTGTTCCGACAGTACCGGGTAATCCAGTGAGATGGCGAAGATCTGATTCGGACGGCACGCCGCATCATCGCCTCGCTCGCCATCGACCACATCGAACAGGTACTCTTTCGCGTGATTCCAGAAACGCGCGTTGAAGGATTCCAGCGCGCGCTGAGCGGCCTCCCGAAACTCCGCCGGCACGGCCAGGCTTTCCTCTTGCAGCCACCGCTCGGTGAGCCGCAGCACGTTGTACCAGAGCGCGTTGATCTCTACCGCCTTGCCGCGCCGCGGGGTAACCACCCAGTCGCCCACCTTGGCGTCCATCCATGTCAGTTGATATCCCTGTTCGCCTTGGGCCAGCAGTCCGTCGCCCGGATCCACGTGGATGCCGAACCGCGTTCCACGCAGATGGCAGCGGACGATCTCGATTATCTGCGGGAGCAGGCTGTGGAGCAGCGGCCGGTCGTCCGTCGCCTCGAGGTATCGCTGCAAGGTATGAAAAAACCATAGCGTCGCGTCGGCGGTATGATAAAGACCCTCCTTCTGCCCTTCGGGGAACAGGTTCGGAATCAGCCCGTCGCGTATGTACTGAGCGAAGGTGCGCAGAATCCAGCCGGCTTCATGCCGGCGCCCCGTGCACAAGGCTAAACCCTCCAGGCTGATCATCGTGTCCCGGCCCCAATCGGTGAACCAGTGATAGCCGGCGATTACCGTACGCATCTCGTCGCCCGAGGCGCGCGCCCGCGCCGCATCCTCCGGGCGTCCCATCGGCGTGATGAGAAACTGATCGGCCGCCAGAACCAGTTCCGATACCTCGGGCTCTTCGCGCGGCGTTCCTGCCACGGCAAGCAGCAGCTGCCGGCGTTCCATCTCTGCTTTCACGGCCTGCTGCGGTGTGAGCGCGCAGATGGTGTCCCAGTTCTCCGTCGATGCCACAAGGGTCGCCGGGCTATCGCTCGCCAGGTCCAATCGGAAGTACCCGGGACTCCACAACCACCCGTGGGAGTCGTAGCCGCGATTGCTCTCCGCGGAGTAGAACACCGATTCATTCAGCCTGCTGTCCAACGAAAGCGCAGGTGAGGTGCCATAGACCAGCATCCGCAGGGGCGGCAGTTCCGAGCCGTCCCAAATCTCAAAACGGCCTTCGCGCACCGTCACCAGGTACTTCTGCGCGTCCCCCACATTCACCAGCGAATCGTGCGGGCGGAAGTGCAATGCCGGCCGCACGCCTAATTGCACCGGCCCTGCCGGCTCCAGCAGTTCGTACAGGATATACACGGTGTTCTGGCCGAAGGGCATGACCAGCCGCTTTTCCATCACGATGTGGTCCGACGCGTAGCGCCACACCGGCAGCCCTCCCTCCAGCCGGAACTCCGATACCGTTAATGTCTCCTGCTGCCCTCTCCGGGTGAGTTCCGGCATGCCCGCGTAGACAACTTCACGGCCGGCACGCAACCGCTCGGAAACCGCGTCCAGCATCATCGTCCTGCCATGGGGATTCGGCAGAGCGGCGACCAGGAGCCCGTGGTACCGCCGCGTGATCACGCCACTCACCGTTCCCGACGCGTAACCGCCGATCCCGTTTGTCAGCAGCCATTCCTCATTTAAGTGCGGATCGGCATCGGGGTCGAGCACCCTGCGGCGAGGCAGCACACGCAGGGGCTCAAGCATCGGTTGGTTCCTTCGGAGGCTCCTCCAGGGGCGCCGGCGTAAGGACGATCGCCGCGTGGCCGGGAATTCGCCAGTTTTCCTCCGTGTCCGGCGAGTAACTTCCCGAACCACCGTAGCGAACGTCTTCGCTGGACCAAAGCAGCTTCCATTGCCGTCGTGCCGGGGGAGCGAGCAGCGGCTCGGGCGCCGGGTCCAACAGCAGGTCCCGGCCGAGGTTCAGCATCAGCAGGCGGTCGTCGCAGTCTTCGCCGAAAAAGCGCAATACGAGCGCCTCTTCCGCCAGCACCGCCCCGTCAACACCACCGCGCCCTTGCGTGCTGAGCACGGCATCCTCGCGTCGCAGACGTATTAGGTCTTTGTGGAGATTGTAATAATTCGCATGCCGGTCGCGTTCCGAAAAGTCCAGCTTGCACCTCTGGAATGTCGTCGGATTCCCTGGATCCGGCAGTACTTCGTACGCTTCCCGGCTCGCCAGGCTGCGAAACTGCGAAAGAAACTCGGATCTTCCTTTCTGCACGATGTTAGCCAGTTCGGGATTATGGTCGGCGAAGTAGTAGAACGGCTTTGAGGACGCGAACTCCTGGCCCTGAAAGAGCATGGGCGTACTTGGCGCCAGCAGCAACAAGGCGGTCATCGCCCGATAGCGCCCCGGGCTGGTCAGCATGTGCGCCCTCAGGCCGCCGGTTGAATTGGCCACCTGATCGTGGTTCTGTATGTAGTTCACGAAATGCAGCGGAGTTAGTCCGCGGCTTGGTGTGCCGCGCCGTTGCTTCTGCCACTTATAGCGCTGCCCTTGAAAGAGGTATCCGTATTTGACTGCTGAAATGAACTCCTGCGGCCGCCCCAGATAGTCGGTGTAGTAAGCTTCGTTGCGGCCGGTCATCGCCACCATTGCGCTGTGATGAAAGTCGTCGTTCCACAGCGCGTCCACCCCGTAACCGCCCGCGGATAGCGGCCGCGCAAGCCGGGTGTCCTGCGGTTCATTCTCCGCCACGATGAAGATCTTTCGCGCGCCGGCTGCCTCGTGCGCAGTCTTCACAATCGCTGCCACGATGTGTTCGCCAGACCTGTCGAAGATTTGCTGCGTGGCATCCAGTCTCAAGCCATCCAGATGGAAGTCTCGGATCCAATAGGCTGCGTTGGCGATGAAATAGTCGCGAACCGGTCCGGAGTTCGGACCATCGAAGTTGATGGCCTCTCCCCACTCGTTCTGGTAGTCCTTGGTGAAATAGTCCGGCGAGAATTCACTCAAGTGGTTCCCTTCCGGCCCCAGATGGTTGTAGACCACATCCAGAATCACGCCGATTCCCACCCGATGCGCGTCGTCCACGAATCGCCGCATGTCGTCCGGCCGCCCGTAGAGCCACGTCGGCGCGAACAGAAGCACGCCGTCATAGCCCCACCCGAAGCGGCCGGGATAGTCTGCTATTGGCATGATTTCGATCAGCGAAATTCCAGCCTTTGCAAGCTCCGGCAACTCCTGACGGGCGGCTTCCCAGGTGCCTTCGTCGGTGAAAGTTCCGATATGCATCTCATAAATCACCTGACCCCGCGCGCCAACCCCACTCCATTCGCCGTCAGTCCACTGAAAATTTCGAGCGTCGATGAGTTCTGAAGGCCCGTCTGGCCCGTGAGGCTGAAACCGCGATGCGGGGTCGGCAAACATCGCCTCTCCGTCGAGCCGGAACCGATAGTGCGTGCCCGCCGCAGCCTCGGCCGCCGTCGCGCAGAAATAGCCATCTTCCAGTTGGAGTTCGATCTCGGCGGGCGCCCCAAGGCCGCTTTCCAGCACTACGTGAGCCCGCTTTCGCCCCGGCGCCCAGACCCGAAACGCCGCCCCGCCCTGGTTCAGCGCTTCTGCGCCGATGATCGATGTGAGATTATCCACCATTCTCGTTTCACTGTTCAATCCCGAGAATTCGCATGCAGGTCTAGGGCCGTCTACGATTCCCTGACCTTGTCTCAGGGACTATGGCAAGCGTCGTCTCCGACATCACCATGCTGAGAGAGGACGGAGCCACGGCGGAACATTTTCGCGGCGCCGGGACCGCTTACGGCGAGAATTCCAAGGCGCTTGCCGAGCCACTGCACCTTCACCTGCCGGTTTGACACGGAGGGCCCACGAAGAGTTCCTCCAGCACGGTTCAGCGGGTACATGAATCGTGCCCGGCATGCTCTTCTCAGTCTCGAAGAATCGGCGCTGCCGTCAGCCTGAATTGCGGATGAATCGCCCGTCGCCCCACCGAAGCGCCGCCAGTCTCGGTGACTCACTCAGCGGCGGCACATTGCTCATTCGCATCGAGCACCGTCCGCGCGCCGCTCGCGAGCGAGGAGGGGGCCTGCTGGAGGACAAAAACCGAATGTGGTTTACACACGCGTTGAGCGTTTCGGGTGGGCTAAACCTGGCATTTTGGAGCGGGAGACGGGGATCGAACCCGCGACCAACAGCTTGGAAGGCTGTGACTCTACCACTGAGTTACTCCCGCTGGCCGTTCTTCCCTATCTTACCCTAAAGGGGCCGCCAGCGCGATTAGGGCCTGCCGAACACATCGCGAACCTTACGGGCCAGTTCGTCCGGTTTGAAAGGCTTCTGAATGAACTGCTCCCGTCCGCCCAGCACCCCATAGTGAATGACCACGTTTTCGGTGTAACCGGACATGAACAGCACTTTGATTTCGGGCTGCATCACCCGCAATCGATCGACAAGCTCGCGGCCGCTCATCTGCGGCATCACCACGTCGCTCAGAACCATTTCGATGCGCGGATTTGCGTGCTTCGAGATCGCCAGCGCTTCCACCGGGCTGGCCGCCGATACCACGTGGTATCCGTATGCCCGCAAGGCGCTCACCACGTACTCGCGAACGCTCGATTGATCTTCCACAACCAGAATCGTCTCGCTACCGGTGAGGGCCAAAGCGCCCGGCGCCTCGCTCCGTTCGGCTTGCCCTTCTCCCACTTCCGGTAAGCCAATCTTGAATGTCGTCCCGTGGCCCAACTCGCTGTAGACGTCAATATAACCGCCGCTCTGCGCCACTATCCCCTGCACCATCGCAAGGCCCAGACCGGTCCCCTGGCCGATCCCTTTGCTGGTGAAAAACGGTTCGAAAATTCGCTCCTGCGTCTCGCGATCCATTCCCACGCCGGTGTCGCTCACCGTCAGCACAACGTATCGGCCGGGCTTGGCATCCGGATGGGACACCGGGTATTCTCCATCCCGCATCACCAGGCCGGTTTCGATGAGCAGACGCCCGCCGCGCGGCATGGCGTCGCGAGCGTTCACCGACAGATTCAGAATCACCTGCTCCAGTTGGTGGAGATCGGCCCGCACCGTGGAGTCGTGGGGGCTGAGCGCGAGGCGTACCTCGATATCCTCGCCCACCAGGCGCCGCAGCATTGACTGCATATTCTCCAGAACGTGGTTGAGATTCAGCACTTCCGGCAGCAGGATCTGCTTGCGGCTGAAGGCGAGCAGTTGCCGCGTCAGACCCGCGGCACGCTCTCCGGCCGCACGGATTTCCTCCAGGTAACCGCGCAGCGGCTGGTCGCTCGGGAGGTCGGCGAGGGCCATGTCGCTGTAGCCGTTGATGACCGTCAGCAGATTGTTGAAGTCGTGGGCGACTCCCCCGGCAAGGCGTCCGATGGACTCCATTTTCTGCGCCTGCAGGAGTTGGGCTTGCAACTGGGCTTCGCGAGTCACGTCCAGTTTGACACCGATGTAATTTACGATCCGGCCGGACTCATCCAGAACCGGCGAGATGGTGGCATCTTCCAGGTAGAGCGTTCCATCCTTGCGCTGGTTCTCGAACCGGCCGCGCCAGACCTCTCCGCGACCCAGCGTCTGCCACAGCTGCCGGTAGAAATCGGCCGCCTGCTTGCCGCTTTTCAGAATGCGGGGGTTCTCTCCTAACGCCTCCGCGATGGTGTAACCGCTGGTCTTCTCGAAAGCCGGATTGGCGTAAACAATCTTGCCGGAGGCATCCGTAATGACAATGGTTTCCGCTGCCTGCTCGATGGCGGCGATCAACCGCGTTCGCTCCGCCTCCGCGCGCTTGCGCTCGCTGATATCAACCAGGCTGCTAAGAAGGATGCGCCGGTGGCGATCCGCGTAGGAACTGACGCAGAGCTCGGCAAGGAACTCCTCTCCGTCGAGGCGGTTCATAGTGGTGACAAATCCTTCGAGGCGGCCTTGCGACCGCACGCTCTGCACCAGCCGGAGCCGATCGTCCGGCGTGAACATTCCCAGCTCGATCGAAGTCCTTCCGACCACCTGGTCGCGGGACGAAGCCCTCAACAGACACAGAAGGGCGGTGTTCGCTTCCAGGATGCGGCCGGTCTCGAAGTCGCTGACAGCCAGCGCCACCGGGCTTTCCCGAAAAATCGTACCCAGGTTCCGCTCGGATATTCGCAGGGCCTCCGCCACCCGCTTGTATTCGGTGACAACGTCCGTGAACATGATGAGGCCGCCGACCTGGTTGGCTTCGTTGCGCCAAGGCTGGACGCTCCAACGGACCACATCCACCTGACCGTTGGCCCGCGGAAACGGGTCATCGTCTTTGCTTTCCGCCGCTCCCGCCAGGCAGCGGCGGTGAACCGCTTTCCACTCCGCGCTGATTTCCGGGAACACCTCGTAGTGGCTCCGCCCCAGGAGATCCTGCTCTCCCAGATGGTATTCGAGCCGCCAGTGCCGGCTCCAGGCCATATAGCGCATTTCCATGTCGAACATGGCCGCGGCGACCGCCGAGTTCTCAATCAGGGTCTTCAGTTGTTGTGCGAAATCAGGCATGGGCTCCGGAGGTACTTGGCTGTAAAACGGATTCTATCTCACAGCGAATCGTCTGAAGGGAACGGGCAGACAACAATGCGGGGTTCTCCGCGGTATGAAAATCGCGAGGTATAAGCCCGACTGTTAACATTGACCAACGCCCAAAACCGACGTTGTGAGTAGTTCGAGCCGCCAAGGATCAATCTCATGGAAATCTGGCAACCCTGTCCGCCGCCCGGTGATTTTCACGAGGAGGTGAGCGAGCGGCGCCCCATGTCGCCACCAGCGCCATGGCAAAATTGCCACCGTTGCCAGGAAGTTCAGCGGATCGGTCGGCCTCAGCCCCGTCACCAAAACGCTCACCATCGGAGAAGGCCCGCAGCCGCAAATATGCGATACGGGGCGTCGCCCTCGCGCTCCCGGAAAAATGCTGTGCCGAGCGGCAGCAGGTTGCACAGCCAGCGCCGCAGAAACTCCCGATTCACCACCACCACGTGATTGCCGCGGCCGGCCGGCGAGAACGTCGCCCCTGGACTAGCGGGAATGCTCATCGCGCGGAAATAGTCCGGCGTGATCGCATTCCAAGAGAACAATGCCCCCGTCCGTTCGCTGCTGCCGGGATATTCGAGTGTGAGATGGAAGCGCGCCTCTCGGTTGAAGGGAGCCACTCGCGCGGCGGCGGCGCTATCGACCCCCGGAATGGCCGCCAGAAATCGGAATATGGCGTTTTGGCCCGCGAACAGCGCGCGTCACGGGGGCCGAGAGGGGCTTTTCCAGTGACGAACTTAGTCCTCGCGCAATGCGCTCGCGGGGTCGATCTTCAGCGCGCGCAGAATCGGGTTCCCGGTCGCCGCCAGCGCGGTCGCGAACATCGCGACAGCCACCACCAGGAAGTTCAGTGGATCGCCCGGCGTCAGTCCCGGCACGAGGAACATGGCGAGAGGTTTGGTCACCAGCAGCGCGGTCAGGAGACCCGCCGCGATGCCGGCGAGCGTCACGCGGGCCGAATCGCCCAGCAGCAGGCGCACGACGTCGGCGCGGCCGGCGCCGATAGCCACGCGGACGCCGATTTCACGAGTCCTGCGCGCCACCGAGAACGCCATCACGCCGTAGAGTCCGATGGAAGCCAGCAACAATCCCAGAACGCCGGTGGAGCCCATCAGCAACGCACCTACCTGGCTCGGCAGGAACGCCAGCCCGATGCTCGAATACATGGTGTGAACCTCCGCGCCGGCCATGGGTTCGATGCGATGTAAGACGCGGCGCACGGGCTCGAGCTGCAACCCGGGCGGGATCGCCGAACGCATCACAAATTCGATCTCGCGACGATCGTTGTCGATCTGGTCGAGCGGTTCGTAAATCTGCGGCTTTGGTTCCTCGCCGATAGTCATGGTCTTGGTGACCGCGGCCACACCCACGATGCGATATGGCGTCTTGTCGTAGCGGCCCCACAGAAACACCGTGCCGAGCGGCTGCCTGCCGCCCAGGTATTGCCTGACAAATTCCGAATTCACCACCACTACATGCTCGCCGCGATCCACCGCGGCGAACGTCCGGCCCTGCAGCATGGGAATGCTCATGGTCTGGAAAAATCCGGGCGTCACCGCGTTCCAATCGAAACGCGCGCCCTGCTTCTGCCCGTTATCGGGAAAGGTGAGATCGACCATGAAGTGCGTTCCCCCGTTGAACGGCATGACGCGCGCGGCGGCGGCGCTCTCGACGCCGGGCAGCGCGGCGAGGGAACTCACGACACGGTCGAAATAAGCGTACTTCTGGACGTTCGTGGTGTATCCCGACGGCGGCAGATTTACGTTTGCGCGAATGGTGTGGACGACGTCGAAGCCGGGGCTGAGCGCGCTGGCATGCATCAGATTGCGCAAGAATAGAAAGCCCATGGTCAGCACCACCACCGAGATGGCGACTTCCACGGCCACCAGGGCACGGCGCAGCCGCATTTTCTTCTCGCGATGGAGATTGTGTGCGATGGATTCCTTCATCGCCTGCCAGGCGGGGAGCAATCCGCAAGCCAGCATCGATAGCACTGCCAGAAAGGCGCCATAGATGGCGAGCCGCCAGTCCGGCGAAATTTGCAGGCGTATCGGAATGGGCACCGGCAGATGAATGCGCGCCAACATCTGGGCGGAAATTTCGGCCAGCGCCAATCCGGCGCACGCTCCGGCGAGCGAAAGCAGCAGGCTGTCGGCCAGCAATTGCTGGAGCAGGCGGCCTCGGCTCGCCCCGATGGCAATGCGGATCGCGATCTCGCGCCGTCGCTCCGAAGCGCGCGCGAGCAGAAGGCTTGCCACGTTCACACACGCGATCAACAGCACGAGTCCCGTGACCGCGAGCAGCAGCGCGAAAAACACCGCTATTGCCAGCGTGTCCGATTCGTATTTCAGCCGCGCGTAGCCGGCCACCGGCGAAACCTGCAATCCCTCCTCATATTTGTAATCGACGGGCAATGCCTGATCCATTCGTTTCCCCACGGCAATCAGGCCGGCTCGCACAGCCGGAATCGACATGCCCGGCTTCAATCGCCCGTAGATCGCCAGGATGGTCGAATCCAGGTACCGCGGCATGTAAATCTCCGGCGAATATCCGAAGCCGATCAGCGTGCGGTGATGCTCGGGCAGGATTCCGACCACAGTGCACATGCGGCCGTCGAGGTTCAGAGTGCGGCCCACCACCGAAGGGTCTCCGCCGAAGTGCTGGCGCCAGAACGAATAGCTGAGCACCGCGACCTCGTCGGGATCGTCGGGCGCGATGCCTCTGCCATATAGAACGGGGATGCCGAGCGCGGTGAAGTAGTTCTTCGTCGTGAAGACGCTGAATACAGGCCGCGTTTCGGTTCCGTCGTTGTAATTGGAGATGACTTCCTCGTTCTCGCCCACCACATCGGCAAGCAAGCCGCTGGAAGCCAGGAACTCCAGCACCTGGTGCGGTGAATGGCTGTTACCGCTGAATCGGATCGCTACCACAGATCCAGCGTCACGCACCGATGGCTGGCTAAACAACAATTCCATGCCCAGCGAGAACATGGTGGCGTTGACGCCGACTCCGAGGCCGAGCGACACGAGCGCGGCGAGCACCAGCAGCGGACTGCGCCGCAACCCGCGTGCCGCGTAGACCAGGTCGCGCCAGAGGTTCTCCAGGAAATTGAAGCGCCACAGGGCGTAGCCGTGTTCGGCGATGACCGCGGTGTTGCCCAGCGGTATGAGATTATCGTGGCTCGCGGCCATCTCGCGATGGAACGCGAGTTCGTCCTCGATGGACTGGTACATGGCGCGGCGCCGGCGGAGTTTCTGGAGGAAGCGGAACATGGCGTGTTACCCCGCAAGCACGCGCGAAACCGCCGTCGAGAGGCGCTCCCACGTGGCTTCCTGATCGGCAAGAAGCTTCTGCCCATGCTTTGTGATCTGGTAGAACTTGGCCTTGCGATTGTTCTCCGAAAGGCCGGATTTCGCGCTGATGGCGCCATCGAGTTCCAGGCGCCAGAGCGCCGGATAGAGCGATCCCTCTTCGACCTTGAGTACTTCCTCGGAGAGCAGATGGATGGTTTGCGCGATGGCGTATCCGTGCATCGCGCCTCGCTGGAGCGCATGCAGGATCAGCAGATCGAGCGTACCTTGCAGAAGAGCGGGCTGAGCGGCTTTTCCCATGATTGGCTGTTCCTATGACGATCTATGGGAAGTATGAATCGCCTTCCCCCAGATTGTCAAGGGGACAAATTCGCCCTTGAGGTTAATTCTCTGTGGGTCTCTCTATATGATCGATAACCAGAATTCCCTCCGGCGCCGTGGCCGGCTCAAGGTCCAGCCCGAGCCGCTTGATCGCGGACTTCACCGCCGCCACGATACTTGCTGGGTCACCCGCTCGGAGTTCGGCTTCGGACAATTCCAAATGGATGTCAAACACGCCGTCCAATCCGCTCTTATCGATCAAGGGCCGGTCCAGCTTCGATGAGATATCGCGACAAAAAGTTGCCATGGTCGCACGCGGCAGATCGTAGCCCTTGTCCGAAAGTCGGCCCATGCCACAGACGAGGGGGAAAGACTGGCCAGGCTCCACTTTGGGCAAAGTTAGATGGTCCGGATCGCTCATGTCCAGAGCCACGCAAGTTCCTTCTTTGTAGGGCCGCAGCTTAGGGCCATTCTTCGCCACAGTCAGGACATAAACTTTGGTGTCACGAAGATCGCGATGAGTTCTCAGCTTGAATCTGTCCGCGAGGAGGGCGCGAAGCATCGACCCGTTCATGGTGCCCCGGCTTTGAGGACTTTCCGCTTTCGCATCTATTTGATAAAGTGCGGAATTCATCCAGTCCGGCCCGCCCGAAATACTCACCGAGGCGAATGCGTTGAAGCGATCGTCCGCGAAGTTACCATAGGCTTCCTGAATGAGCGTTTGCACGGTCGAGCAAGGCAGGTGCAACCTTTCGGGAGAAGAATCCAGCCCGTCCCCCTTCATGTCACCCTGACGCCGGGGCGCCACGTCGGTACAAGGCCGCACGGAGGTAACCTCGAATTTCGGCGCGGCGGAAGCGGCGGACTGAGCGTGGGATCTGGGCATAAGGCCCACGCCTAAAGCCGCGGCGCCAACTCCCATCAGCAGACATTTCGTGACACGATTCATGCTTGGTGGCGAAGGCCAGACTTGATTCTACCTTAGCAGGATGCTGAAACATACTGGAAAATGACCTGGCCGCCGATGAACGCTGATAAACGCCGATAAAAAACAACCGACTTATCCGCGTTCATCTGCGTTTATCGGCGGCCCATCTGCCTTTTTCGGCAGCCCGTTTAGTAGCACGATGCCGAAAAACTAATTTGGCCACGGATGCACACAGATGTACACGGATAACTGCTTTGTTTCCGATCCGTGTCCATCTGTGTCCATCCGTGGCTAATCCTTCTTACAGCACTTATTAGTCCGCCATCAAGTACTTATCGATGGCCTGTGCCGCCTTGCGCCCCTCCGCAATCGCCCACACCACCAGCGATTGTCCGCGCCGCATATCGCCCGCCGAAAATACGCCCGGCACCGACGACATGTAGTTCTCGCCCGTGGCGACATTGCCGCGCTTGTCGAGCTCGACGCCCAATTGCTCCAGCATGCCGTTGCGGACCGGACCGAGGAATCCCATCGCCAGCAGCACCAGGTCGGCATCCACTGTGAATTCCGTGCCGGGAATGGGTTGCAGCTTGGCATCCACGCGCACGGCGTGCAATTGCCGCACGTTGCCATCTTCATCGCCCGTGTATCGCAGCGTCGAAACGCTCCAATCGCGCTCGCCACCTTCCTCGTGGGCGCCCTCGGTGCGCAATTGCATGGGCCAGAGCGGCCACGGCGTGGCGGGCGACCGCTCGTCGGGCGGTTTCGGCAGCAGTTCGAACTGGGTTACCGAATGCGCGCCCTGCCGGTGGCAGGTACCCAGACAATCGGCGCCGGTATCGCCGCCGCCGATGATCACCACGCGCTTTCCCGTGGCGAGAATGGCGCCCTCCGCGGGCACATGGTCGCCCTCATTGCGCCGGTTCTGCTGCGGCAGAAAATCCATGGCGAAGTGGATGCCGTTGAGCTCGCGCCCCGGCACGCGCAGGTCGCGCGGATGCTCGGCGCCGCCCGCGAGCAGCAGCGCGTGATGCTCGCGGCGCAGATCTTCCACCGCGACGTTCGCGCCCACGTGCGCGCTGGTGCGGAAACGTACGCCCTCGGCGCGCATCTGCTCCAGGCGCCGGTCGATGAGGTGCTTTTCCATTTTGAAATTGGGAATGCCGTAACGCAACAGACCGCCGATGCGGTCGGCCTTTTCGAATACCGTGACGTCATGGCCGGCGCGCGCCAACTGCTGCGCGGCGGCCAAGCCGGCCGGTCCGGAGCCGATCACCGCCACGCGCTTGCCGGTCTTGGCCGCCGCAGGCTCGGGGGCGATGAAGCCCTCGGCAAACGCGCGATCGATGATGGTGCGCTCGATCTGCTTGATAGTCACCGGCGGCGTGTTAATCCCGAGAACGCATGCCGCTTCGCACGGCGCCGGGCAGATGCGCCCGGTGAATTCCGGGAAATTATTGGTCGCGTGGAGTTGCCGCACGGCCTCGCGCCAGCGGCCGCGCGCCACCAGCTCATTCCAATCGGGGATGAGGTTAGTAAGCGGGCAGCCGTTATGGCAGAACGGCACGCCGCAATCCATGCAGCGGGTGGCCTGCGTACGTAGCTTCTGTTCGGGAAACGGCAGATAGATCTCGAACCAGTCGCGGACCCGGTCGGCCACCGGACGCCGCGGCGCGCTCTCGCGCGGCTCGGTCAGGAAAGCAGTATCAGGCATGGACTACCTCCTTGGCGGCAGCTTCCGTCAGCGCGCGAAGATCGCGCGGATAGATCTTGATGAATTTCGGCGCCATCTGCGCCCAATTCTCGAGCACCCACTGGCCGCGTGGACTGCCGGTGACGGCGACGTGCTTTTCAATGAGCGCGTGCACCATCTCTTCGTCCTCGCCCAACGGCAACAGGTCGACCGAGTTCAGATTGCAGCGCTTTTCGGCGAAATCGCCCTGGTCGTCGAGAACATAAGCGAAGCCACCGCTCATGCCGGCGGCGAAATTCCGTCCCACTTTGCCGAGCACCACCACCGTGCCGCGCGTCATGTACTCGCAGCCGTGATCGCCGGTGCCTTCCACCACCGCCGTCGCGCCCGAATTGCGCACCGCGAAGCGCTCACCGGCGACACCGTTGAAGTACGCTTCCCCGCCCGTGGCGCCGTACAGCACCACGTTGCCAATCAGAATATTCTCCTCCGGCAGGAACGTGGAATTGCGCGGCGGATAGACGATCAGGTGGCCGCCGGAGAGTCCTTTGCCGACGTAATCGTTAGCGTCGCCTTCCAGTTCCAGCGTCACTCCCCTGGCCAGAAACGCACCGAAACTCTGGCCGGCCGAGCCCTGGAAGCGGCAGCGGATGGTATCCGGCGGCAAACCCGCCGAGCCGTAGCGGCGCGCGATCTCGCCCGAGAGCATCGCGCCCACGGTGCGATGCACGTTGCGAATCGGCAGCACAATATCCACCCGACGGCGATGCTCGAGAGCTTCGCGCGCCTGCTCGATGAGCGTGTAATCGAGCGCCTCTTCGAGCCCGTGATTCTGTTTCTCCACGCAGCGCCGCGCCACGCGGCTGGGCACCGGCGGATTGTACAGAATAGCCGAAAAATCGATGCCTTTGGCCTTCCAGTGGTCGATCGCCGGCCGGCATTCGAGCATGTGGCTGCGGCCCACCATCTCGTCGAACGTGCGGAAGCCCATCTGCGCCATGTAGCGGCGCACCTGCTCGGCGAGGAAGAAGAAGAAATTGATGACGTTCTCGGGCGTGCCGGTGAATTTTGCCCGCAGTACCGGGTCCTGCGTCGCGATCCCCACCGGGCAGGTGTTCAGATGGCACTTGCGCATCATGATGCAGCCCATGGCCACGAGTGGCGCGGTGGCGAAGCCGAATTCCTCCGCGCCCAGCAGCGCCGCGATCACCACGTCGCGCCCGGTTTGCAGCTTGCCATCGGTCTGCAGGCGCACGCGCCCGCGCAGATCGTTCATCACCAGCACCTGGTGCGCTTCCGCCAGACCCAACTCCCACGGAATGCCCGCATGCTGGATGGAACTGAGCGGCGATGCGCCGGTGCCGCCGCTATCGCCCGAAATCAGGATGACGTCGGCATGAGCTTTTGCCACGCCCGCGGCGACGGTGCCGACTCCCACTTCGGCCACCAGCTTCACGGAAATGCGCGCTTGCGGATTGACGTTTTTGAGATCGTAGATAAGCTGCGCCAGGTCCTCGATGGAATAAATGTCGTGATGCGGCGGCGGAGAAATCAGCCCCACGCCGGGAGTGGAATGGCGCACGCGCGCGATATTTTTGTCCACTTTATGCCCGGGAAGCTGACCGCCCTCGCCGGGCTTGGCGCCCTGCGCCATTTTGATCTGCAACTCGTCGGCGTTTACCAGGTAGTTAGTAGTCACGCCGAATCGTGCCGACGCTACCTGCTTCACCGAGCTGCGCTTTTCAGTGCCGAACCGCGCTTCGTCTTCCCCGCCCTCGCCGGTGTTCGACCGGCCGCCGATGCGATTCATGGCGATGGCCAGCGTTTCGTGCGCCTCCTGCGAGATGGAGCCGAAGCTCATCGCGCCGGTGGCGAATCGTTTCACAATCTCGCTCGCCGGCTCCACTTCCTCGAGCGGCACGGGATTTTCCGACGTCTTGATTTCGAGCAGTCCGCGCAGCGTGCAGAGCTGGCGCGTCTGCTTGTCGATCAGGTCGGTGTATTCCTGGAACGTCTGGAAGCTCGACTGTTGCACCGAGTGCTGGAGCTTGGAAATGGTCTGCGGATTGTACAGATGGTATTCGCCATGGGCGCGGAAATGATAATTCCCGCCCAGGCGCAATTCCGGTTCCGATTCCGTCACCGGTTGGAACGCATGCGCGTGCTTACGCAGCGCCTCTTCGGCCAGGACATCGAGCCCCACGCCTTCAATCCGCGATGCCGTGCCGGTGAAATACTTTTCGACGACGCTCTTGCTCAGACCGATGGCCTCGAAAACCTGCGCCCCGCGATAGCTTTGCAGGGTCGAAATGCCCATTTTCGAGAACGTCTTCAGCAGGCCCTTGTTGATGGCTTTGATGAAATTGGCCACCGCCTTCGCCTGCGCGTCTTTATTGTGTCCCGCTTCGGTGGCGACGGTCTCCAGCGCCAGATACGGATTCACAGCGCTCGCGCCATAGCCGATGAGCAGCGCGAAGTGCATCACCTCACGCGGCTCGCCCGATTCGATCACCAGCGCCACCTGCGTGCGGCTTTTCTCGCGCACCAGGTGATGGTGTACCGCGGCCAGCGCCAGCAGGCTGGGAATGGCGGCGTATTCCGGATCCAAACCGCGGTCGGAAAGAATCAGCAAGCTATATCCCGATTGGATGGCGAGCGAGGTGCGGCGGCAAAGCTGGCTCAACGCGCGCTCCAGGCCCTTCGCGCCTTCGTCCGCCGGGAAGAGCATGGGCAGCGTAGTGGCCAGAAAATCGCCCTGCGAAACGCGGCGCAGCTTTTCGAGATCGCGATTGGTGAGGATGGGATGCTCCAGCTTGAGCGTGTGGCAATGCATCGGCGTCTCGTCGAGAATATTGCGCTCGTTGCCGATGTAGCTGGTGAGCGACATTACCATCTCTTCGCGAATGGGGTCGATGGGAGGATTGGTCACCTGAGCGAAGAGCTGCTTGAAATAGTGGAACAGCGGCTGCGGATGGTCGGAAAGACAGGCGAGCGGGGTATCGATGCCCATGGAGCCCACCGGCTCTTCGCCCTTTTCGCCCATCGGACCGAGGATCATTTTCAGATCTTCGGCAGTATATCCGAAGGAACGCTGCCGCAGAACCAGGGTCTCCTTATCGGTGCCGTGTTGGCGCGGCGGATCGTTTAATTGCTCCAGCTTGATCTGGTTCTCCTTGATCCAGAGCTGGTACGGATTGCGTCCGTAGAGCGACCGCTTGATCTCGCGATCGGCAATGATGCGGCCCTCGACCGTGTCGACGAGCAGCATCTTGCCCGGCTGGAGCCGCCCCTTGCGCACCACCTGGTCGGGAGGGACGGGCAATACACCCGATTCCGACGCCATGATCACCAGGTCGTCCTGCGTTACGAAATAGCGCGCCGGGCGCAGGCCGTTGCGATCGAGCGTGGCGCCGATGGAACGCCCGTCGGTAAACGCAATCGCCGCCGGACCGTCCCAAGGCTCCATCAACGAGGCGTGATATTCGTAGAACGCACGCTTCTGCGGATTCATGTGCTCGTTTTTCGCCCACGCTTCCGGAATCAGCATGGCCATGGCGTGCGGCAGCGAACGGCCCGCCATCACCAGCAGCTCCAGCGCGTTATCGAACGACGCCGAATCGCTGCCGCCGGGTTGAATAATCGGGAACAGCTTGGCGATGTCCTCGCCGAAGAGCGGCGATGCCAGCACCGATTGCCGCGCGTACATCCAGTTGACGTTGCCGCGCACGGTGTTGATCTCGCCGTTGTGGGCGATGTACCGGTAGGGGTGCGCCAGGGGCCAGGTGGGAAACGTGTTGGTCGAGAAGCGTTGGTGCACCAGGCACAGCCCGCTCACGAGTTCGGGATCGCTGAGCTCGGGATAGAACTTGGCGATCTGGGGCGCGAGCAGCAGGCCTTTATACACGATGGTGCGGCACGACATCGAGGGGATATACGCATCGGGCAGTTCGGCTTCGACGCGCTTGCGCACGATGTACAGTTTGCGCTCCAGTTGATCCTCGTTCATGCCGCGCGCCCGGGCGACGAAAATCTGCTCGATGTACGGCTGCGACCCGCGCGCCACGCGTCCGATGGTCGAAGCATCAATCGGGGTATCGCGCCACCCGAGCACGGCGAGCCCTTCCTCGCGCGCGATGCGCTCGATCACGCCTTCGCATTGCAAGCGGTGCTGCTTCTCCACCGGCAAAAACGTCATGCCCACGCCGTACTCGCCGGCCGGCGGCAGCGTAAAGCCAAGACGCACGCATTCCCGCGCGAAAAACTTGTGCGGGATCTGAATCAGGATGCCGGCGCCATCGCCGGTCTCCGGATCGCAGCCACAGGCGCCGCGATGGGTCAGGTTGATGAGAACTTCGATCCCCTTGACGATGATGTCGTGCGACCTGCGTCCCTTGATATGCGCAACGAACCCAATTCCGCAGGCATCATGCTCGTGCCGGGGGTCGTATAGACCTTGAGCGGGAGGTAGAGCGGTGCTGGCAGTGATATCGGACATGGCTTTCACGTGGAGACTGGATCGGCCTCGGAGGGTAATCGGGCCGGGGTCTCAGGTAAGGGTGGTTGCCTTGAGCGTTAGTGTAACACCTACTCCATTATTAGGCAACTGGGGAGATAGCACTTTGTAAAATTAGCCCCACTTATGCTATGATGCCTTCCGTGAGCTTTTCGGAACTCCAACTTTTCAAGGAGATAGCGGCGAATCGGAGCATCAGCAGGGCGGCTGGCAATTGTGGAGTGAGTCAGTCCGCCGCTACGCAGCACGTCCAGGAGGTGGAAAAGCGCCTGGGGGTGGAGCTGTTGGATCGCACGGTTCGTCCCATAGGGCTGACCGGCGCAGGCAAGTTGTACGCCGAATTCTGCCGCGACGTCCTGCATCGCAAGGAGCAGTTCGAACTGGCGCTGGAGCGAATGAAAAGCGAAGTAGAGAGCTCGGTCCGCGTGGCGTCCATCTACTCGATCGGCCTCTCGGAAATGGGCCGCCTCCAGGAGGAATTCGCCGCACGCTACCCGGAAGCGCGCCTGCAGGTGGAATACATGCGCCCCGATCGCATCTATGACGCGGTGCGCGAAGGCACCGCCGATCTCGGACTGGTGAGCTATCCGGAAGCCAGCCGTGAAATCGCCGCGCTTCCCTGGCGCAACGAAGAGATGCAACTGGCGGTACCGCCCTCGCACGACTTGGCGCAACGCAAGGAAGTCTATCCCGCCGATCTCAACGGCCAGGATTTCGTGGGTTTCGACGAAGACCTTTCGATCCGCAAAGAGCTGGAGCGATTTTTCCGCGCCGAAGGGGTCGCGGTGCACCTGGTGATGCACTTCGACAACATCCAGATGATCAAGGAAGCGGTGGCGCTCGGCCGCGGCGTGAGCATCTTGCCCGCGCGCACCATGCAAGCGGAAATCGAACAGGGGCGGCTGGTAGCGGTGCCGCTGCGCGCGCCGGAACTAGTGCGGCCAGTCGGAATCGTGCACCGCCGGCGCAAGCAATTAAATCGCGCCGCGCAGGGATTTCTGGAGTTGGTAACGGGCGGTGTGCTGGCGGAAAACGGGCGGGGATGAAGCCGCTATACTAATAACGGATCGACAAGCATGGCGAGGGACTACGTCGAGCCGCGCGATGGAGGCTATTTCATCCTGGGCACTCGTGTCTCGCTCGACTCAGTGGTGTACGCATTCCTGCGCGGAGAATCTCCCGAAGGAATTGCCGAGTCGTTTCCGGCGCTCGATCTGGAGATGCAGAATCTCACTCTCTTGGTCCTGTCTGAACTCGAAGATGACGGAGTATAAGCGGTCGCCGACCCACCCCACAGCGACATACTGTTCGGGCACATCGCATCTTTGATCGAGCCAGTACGGCCTGGAGAACAGCTCCTGAGCTTCTTCGAAGCCGAGTCCAGGTTTGGGATTGGCTCTCAGGCGCTTGCTCTTCCGAGGGGTCGAGCTGAACCGCATCTGATATAACTGTTATATCATAGTGCTCCACCAAACCAGCCCTGCACGATTGTAGCCCTCCACGTGTAAATCTCTGCACGCCTAAAGCCCTGAGAAGCGTCATAATATAGGAAGTGACTTCTATGTGGAACCTGAAAAGGCGCCGAGGGTTCTCCCTGATTGAATTGCTGATCGTTATCGCGATCATCCTGATTATCATCACCATTGCACTGCCGCGGTTGACGCGCGCGCGCATGTACACGCAGGAAGTCGCGGCCCTTGCGGCGATCCGCACCATCCACACCGCCCAGACGCAGTATTATTCCCAGTTCAACCGCTACGCCACTTCCCTGGCCGAGTTGGGCCCGCCGCAGAGCGGAAACGCGAACGCTTCCGCCGCGGACCTGATCGGGAACGATCTGGCAAACGGCAAGAAGCAGGGGTATGTTTTCACCGTGACGGGCAACCAGGGCGGGTATATCGTGCAAGCCATGCCGGAAACATTCAATACTGGCGGCAGCCGCACGTTCTATTCCGACCAGACCATGGTGGTGCACGAACACTACGGCCCGGAACCGGCCACTGCGCAGGATCCCGAATCGAAATAGGGATCCTAGGCGGCTCGAGCGGCCGATCTGGGCGACGCTGATCGCCGCCGCGGCTCTCGAAGTGTTCGCATTGCCCGCTTGCAACCCCGAAACTGCTAAACAAAGCGCCATTATAGGGGTTCGCACATCCAAACTGCGCAGGTGCAGATTATTCCCAGTTCAAACGCTATGCTACCCGGCTCGCTGAATTAGGACCCCCGGCGAGCGGAGAGGCGAACGCTTCCGCTGCCGACCTGATCGGCGCCGGTCTGGCCAGCGGCAAGAAGCACGGATATCTCTTCAGCGTAACGGGCAATCAGGACGGCCGCCGCACATTCTATACCGACCAGACGATGGTGGTGCATGAACACTCGGGCCCGGAACCGGCCACCGCACACGATCCCGACTTGAAATAGCTGCACACGGCGCCGCCCTCTCGCGTCAATGAGGCAGGAGGCGCCATGCGTCGCGGATTCTCGCTCATCGAGCTTTTGATCGTAATCGCCATCATTCTGATCATCATCACGGTGTCCATACCCGCGTACAATAAAGCGCAGATGTTGGCGCGCGAGATGGCCGCCTCGAAGGCCGTCCAGACCATCCAGACGGCCGAGGTGATGTATCAATCGTCATACGGCCATTACGCCCAAGTCCTGCGCGAGCTCGGACCGCCGGATGGCGGCGCATCGGGCATGGCGGCAGCCGGGCTGATCAGCGGCGCTCTATCCGCCGGCACGGTGGGAGGTTACAGGTTCACCCTCAGCGCCACCCCCGATACCTTCGCCATAGGGGCATCGCCGGTGGCCTACGGCTCGTCCGGTGTGAAGTCCTTCTACCTGGATCAAACCGGCATTCTGCGAGCGAGCGATGGGCCCCAACCCGCCACTTCCACCAGTCCCGAATTCGCAAAATAGGACCAAATTTTTGCAAACTTTGTACACTTGAAAGACAACCTGGCGCGATCTCCCGGTCTACCATGGACTACATGGATGGCCCAACCGCACCCGCCACGGACGGAATCACCCGGCGAAATTTCTACGTCGGCGCCATCTACGGAATCGGCGCGCTGATCGCCGCGGCGCTCGGCATACCAGCCGCCGTTTACCTGCTGCTTCCGCCCAAGATCCGGCAGGCCGACCAATGGATTGAAATCGGAGATGTCACGAGCCTTTCTCCCGATTCGCCCACCGAGATGACCTTCCGGCACAATCGCGTGGACGGCTGGAAAGTTACCAGCGAAAACACCGCGGCCTGGGTGATCAAGCACGCCGACAATTCCGTTACCGCATTCGGCCCGCAGTGCACGCACCTCGGATGCGCCTATCATTGGGACGATACCAAAAGCGAATTCATCTGCCCCTGCCATAATTCGCTCTTCTCGATCGACGGCAAGGTGATGGCCGGGCCCGCGCCGCGGCCGCTCGACCGCTACGAGACCAGGATCGACGGCAAGAAACTCCTGATCGGCCGCCTGATGGTTCCGGAGCGGCAGGCTTGAAACGGCGCTGGAGCAGCTTCAGCGAATGGCTCGACCAGCGCACCGGCGTGCAGACCGCCGTGCGGCAGTTCCTGTACGAGGAGATCCCGGCATCGAGCGGTTGGCACCAGATTTTCGGCAGCGTGGCGATGTTCCTGTTCCTGGTTCAGGCGTTCACCGGCGCTCTTCTGGCCTTCAACTACGCGCCTACACCCGGGGACGCTTACAACAGCGTGCGCTATATCCTCACCGAGCTCACCGGCGGCCGTCTCATCCGCGGCCTGCACCACTGGGGCGCGAGCATGATGATCGTCGTGGTGGTCCTCCACATGGTGCAGGTGTTTCTTTGGGGCGCGTACAAAAAACCGCGCGAGGCCACGTGGATGGTCGGGGTGGTGCTGCTGCTGGTCACGCTGGCGTACGGGCTCACGGGATACTTGCTGCCGTGGGACAACCGTGCCTACTGGGGTACGGTGGTCACTACGCGGATCGCCGGCTCGGCGCCCATCGTCGGACCGTACCTGACGCGCCTTTTGGGAGGCGGCGGAGCGGTCGGGGTGGTGACCTTCGCGCGCTTTTACGGAATGCACGTCCTGCTGTTGCCCCCGGCCACCATTCTACTGATCGCGCTGCATGTCTTTCTGGTGCGCAAGCACGGCGTGGCGCCGGCGCCGGGCGACGAACTGCGGTCGCGCGAAAAGTTCTTCCCCGCGCAGGTTTTCAAGGATACCGTGGCGATCTTCGCCGCGTTCGCCATTCTATACACCCTGGCGCTGGTGGCGCGGGTGCCGCTCGAACAGTTGGCCGACCCCACCGACCCTTCGTACGTTCCGCGCCCGGAGTGGTATTTTCTGTTCCTGTTCCAGACTCTGAAGCTGTTTCCAGGTCCGCTCGAAGTTGTGGGCAGCGTGGTGCTGCCGGGACTTGCCGTCCTGACTCTGATTCTGGTGCCGTTTCTCGATCGCGGGCAGCTCGTGAAAGTCACCAAACGGACTTTCGCCATCGGAGTCGTCGTGCTGGCGGCGATCGGATGGGGTGGTTTGACGGCCCGAGCGGTGGCCACGACTCCCAAGCCTCAGGTGGCGGAAATCGATTACTCCGCGCCCACCGACTGGCTTCAGCTCACACCGCAGGAGATGGCCGGCATCGCCTATTTCCGCCAGGAGCACTGCGTGAGCTGTCATGCCGTGGGCGACGGGTCTTCCAAGCTCGGGCCGGACCTGACGCAGAATACCATCCACAAAGACGCCGCCTGGATGATCCAGCATTTTAAACGGCCGTCGGCCATGCGCCCCGGCACCGCCATGCCGCCGATTCAGCTCAGCGATGCGCAGTTGAACTCGCTGGCCGCGTTTTTGCTGAAACTCACTCCCGCCAACGCCAGCGCTCTGGGCAACGCACCCGATTTCGCCACCGCCGGCGCGCTGGTTTACCAGGCCAGCCAGTGCGGCTCATGCCACATGGTGAATGGCAATGGGATGAAGATCGGACCGCCGCTGAACGGGTTGGCGCAGCGGCGCAGCCGCAACTGGGTGGAAGAACATTTCGTAAATCCCGACGCGTTGTCTCCCGGGTCGATAATGCCGCCTTATTCCCTTTCGGCGAAAGATATGGCGAACCTGACCGCCTACCTGTTCTCGCTACGCGACACCGGCGCCAGCCAATAAGAAGCTGTCAGCAATCAGCTCTCGCAATCAGCTTTGGCGTGCGTTTCTCCGCGTCAGAGGGTCTGCGACGTGCGACCGCGAGGCGTTCTAAAAGCTGAGCGCTGAAGGCTGATAGCTGGATGCTTTTGTCCTTAGAACGCTTCCGCCGAGTGGATGCCTTCCGATTGGAGCGCGGTTGCCATCTTCTTCAAGGCGATCTTGTGGATCTGCGAGACGCGGCTTTCATTCACGCCCATCACTTCGCCGATCTCTTTCATGGTCATCTCGTTGGTGTAATAAAGGAATACGACTTTCTGGTAGCGCACGGGGAGTGTCTGCATGGCGCGGGCGAGCGTGAGCTGGAGCTGGTGGTGACCGCACATGCGATCGGGCTGCAAGTCGTCCGTGGCTGGGAAGTCGAGCGGGCGGTCGAACTCCGGATCGGGATGAGTGCTTGCGGAAACCGTGCCGACGGTGCGCAGTTCCAACTGGATCTTGTGCCAACGGTCCGGGCTGAGGCCCATTCCGTCGGCGACCTCGCCCTCCGAAGGAGCACGGCCGAGCTTGGCGGACAATGCGTGCGTCACCGATTCGACCTGCTTTTGCCGCTTGCGCAGATCGCGCGAGGCCCAATCGAGCTGGCGCAGGCTATCAAGGATCGCGCCCTTGATGCGGTGTTTGGCATAGGCATGGAAGGCTACATTCTTCTGCGCGTCGTATTTCGTCACCGCATCGAACAGCCCCAGGACGCCGGCGTGTGTGAGATCGTCGAGATCCACATGCACCGGAAGATTTTCGTGTACCCGGATGGCAATTGCCTTCACCAGCGGTAGGTGTTCGAGCACGATCTGATCGCGCATTTCCTGGGAGACTCTCGGTTTTCGCTGCATAGACACACTCGTGGCCCGCATCGTATTTCGTCCTTTTTTTGGATTTCTTTAGGATCTCGGGTTATTTTCCCGACGACCTTAGGAATGCAGCCCTAGTGCCAAAGATAAACAGGGGTAAATATCTTATTTACTTAACAAACAGGACTCGAGATGGGTTTCGATGTGGACTGCGTTTCAGCCTGGAACGTGTTTCTGTTCTACACAGAAACGCGAAGCGGGGGGAGCCGCGACCAAAGTCGCTGAGCCGCGACCGCGAGGGAGCGGTGCTTTGCGGTCGGATCGTTCAAACTGCACCGCTCCCTTGCGGTCGCGGCTCAGTACATGTTCACCGGATCACGTCCAGATCCTTGCCGTAGACAATCTCACCGTCGAAATTCCGCCGGACTTCCTCCACCACCTCCTCCGGCGACTCTCCCATCGGCATCAGGTGGTACAGCACCAGCTTCCTGGGACGCACCTGGGCAGCCACCCGGCCGACGTCGGGCGCAGATGTGTGGTAAGCCGCGTGGTAGCGCTGCCAATCGGGCGTGCGGTTGGCCAGGCCTTTCGCGGAATACACCTCGTGGATGAGGATGTCGCATCCCTTGGCGGCAGCGATCAGGTTTTGGCTGTACGTAGTGTCGCCGGAGATCACGATCGTCTTATCGGGCGCTTCGAGGCGATAGCCGTAGGCGTGCTTCCACGCGCCGTGATCCACTGCGAACGCCACGATGCGCATGCCGGAATCGCGATAGACCTGGCCGCGTTTCACGTCGTGCGCTTCCACCTGAAAACCGCGCGGCGATACCGGCTGCCCGCCGTGCAGGCGGATTTCGAGATCCTCTTTCCAGGCCGCCAGAATGTGCGCGGTCATGGCGCGCAGTCCGGGCGGCCCAAATGCTTCCAGAGGTTCGTTTCGGCCGGAATTCGGCGGCGTGAGGATGAGGTCGGGATAGCCCGCGGTATGGTCGGAGTGGAGGTGCGTGACGAAAACCCGCGTCAACTGCTCCATCCGGATGCCCGCTTCGGCGGCGCGCCGCACCACTCCGGGGCCACAATCCACGACGTAGACCTGGCCCGCCGATACCACGGCGACGGCCGGCCCCATGCGTTGCGGGTCGGGATTCGGAGTTCCGGTGCCGAGCAGAATAACGTGCGTGTCCTGCGCCCACACGGCGGCCGAGAGCAGGAAGAAGGCGGCATTACGCAGCACGCCTCCCAGTATAGGCGCGGCTATTTCTTGCCGGGCAGGGTGAAAACCACGGTGTCCTGTTCCGGGTCGCGGGCCGGTGCGGTGGCCGGTTTCGGCGCGGCGGGCTTGGGCGTGGGAGCAGACAGGGCCGGCGCTGCCAGCGGTTTGGCGGATGCCACCTGCAATTCCGCCGGCGCGCTCGCAGTCTCTCGTGCCTTTGCCGCGGCGAGAGGCGTTCCCACCGTTACCGGCGAGAGCGCCACCGCTTGAACCGCCATCGCCTTTTTCAATTCCGTCTCCGGGATGAACACGTTGATCCGCAGAGTGCCGCCGTCTGCCTGCAGATCGAACTTGGCCGCGCTGGCGGTTGTCTGCCCCTTCACCAGGGCCGCGATCAAGCGGACCGCCGAGTTCAGTTTCTCGGCGTCCTCGGCCGACCGCGCATGAATCTCCGCGCCCAGTTCCAGACCGCTCGCGAGTTGCATACCGAACTGAAAACGATCGATGGATTGCACGATCTTGGCTCCCGGCGCCGGCGCTCCAAAGCCTTCGGGCCGTTCGCCCAGCCCCCAGATGTCGTAGCGCTGACGCAGGGAGGTAATGCGATCGTTGAGCGCGGAGTCGATTCTGTTCTTGCTGCCGCGCTGGTCGATGGCCGCGCGCACGAGGTTCGCGTCGCCGAGCAATGCCGTGGCGCGATCGAGCAGGCCCACGCAGGCGTTATCGGTATCGCCCGTCAACAGCGGCACATCGTGATAGTAGTGCGTGGCGCCACTTACCAACTGCGCGGTGTCAAAACGGCCTGTTACCACGATGAGGGCCGGCGGGGTTTGCCCCTTACCGGAACTGGCGATGAGCACTTCATCGATGTCGCGCAGGAAATCGATGCCATTCAGCGGCACTGCCTTCAACCAACCGGCCGCGGCGGCATGCGCCTGCGCGGCGAACGTCTGGGCTACCGAAGAGATGGCCAGATTGTGCACGCGGATTCCGAACACGACCTGGGTATCCGGGGGGAGAAGATCGGTAAGTGCGTCAGCGGCGGCCGGCACGGCCGGTAGAACGAGTAAGAAAGGTAAAAGACATCGCGCAATTCGCATAATCCCCTTATAGGTGGGGGGATCGACTGATTACAATGTGTACGCTGGATAGCAAACTCGTACTAACCAACGGCCACCACGCGGGATGGCTCAATCCACCCGCTTCCATGTGGGATCGGGATCGAAACGCGTAATCGACGCGGCCGGCTGTCCCGGAGCGAGCGGTTCGATGTCCTTTTCATAGACCACACCGTCCCGATCGACGATAAACGTGGAACACCCGTAACGCCGTACTCGGCGGGCCAGGCCACCAGGCCGAATCCGCCCATCAGCTTGCCTTTCACCAGGAAGCTGTGTGCGCCGCCGGGAGCGTCCGGTGGCGAGGCCTAGGTAATAGATGTCACGGAGCGGCCCAGCCGTTTGGAGACACTGCGTCTACATGCCTTCGGAATGGTTCGTCTTGATACTCTCGAGCAAGCCCGTGGCGGCCGCCACCTGGATCAACTGGGCAACGTTGCTGGCGCCTAATTTGGCCATCAGGGTCTTGCGATAGCTGCGCACGGTGTGAACTTCCAGATGCAACAGCGTGGCGACTTCTTTATTGCTCTTACCCTCAGCGGTGAGGCGCAATACCTGTTGTTCCCGCGGCGAAAGCGTCGCGTGTCCCGGACGTGCCTGCGGGCGAAGCTTCCCGCTCTGCACTCCGGAGAGCAGCTTGTCGGAAACCTGAGCTCCGAAATAGGTGCCGCCCTTCACTACCGTACGCATGGCATCCACCAGTTCCGTGGCGCACGCTTTTTTCAGAACGAACCCGCGCGCGCCGGAGCGCACGGCCGCCATTACGGACTCCTCGTCGTCGTACATGGAAAGCATCAGCACGCGGGTGCGCGGACAGTGGCGCGCCAGTTCGCCGGTCGCCTCGATGCCGTTCATTCCCGGCAGTCCGATGTCCATCACGACGAGATCGGGCGCAGTCCGGCGGCACACTTCAACCGCTTCCGGACCCGAGCCCGCTTCGCCGACTACCTGAAAATCTGGGTGGCGCATCAGGATCTCTTTGATCGCGTCGCGCAGCACTTGGTGATCGTCTACCAAAACGATGCTGAAGGACATATCATTATCCTAATGTGCCGCCGCGGACAGCCGGAGCCAACGGCTGGCCGGATTCACAACGCGGTGGAATGCCGACCAGCAACCGCACCCGGTCGAGCAATTCCTGCTCGCTAAACGGCTTCAGCAATACCCGCTCGGGCGAACCGCAGGCCAGCGCCTCGGCGGCGAGGCTGCCTACAAAACCCGAGATGTAGAGAATCTTCAGGCTGGGGAATTCGCGGCCGAGGTCGCCGGCCAGGTCGAGCCCGCTCACCCCCGTCATCACGATATCGAGAATAGCCAGATCGAAACCGCCCTGGCGCTGGCGGACCTGCGCGAGGCCATCGGTGGCCTTACCGGCCGCGACTGTGTCGAACCCGCCGCTCGCGAGCATTTGTTCCATGAGATGGAGAAGAGCGGGATCGTCTTCCACCACCAGCACTGCCGGCCTGCCACCCTGGTTCATTGGTACCGCCTGCGAATAAGAATTCGGGCGTAAATAATAATTCCAAAAAGAAATTCACTGGAAATCAGTCTATACCAAACCAGCCTCGATGGCGAGAGTATTTTTTCATACTAAGTTTTCAGGCAACCGGTGTTGCCTGTGCTTTCGCCGTCTTGGCGGTGGCCGGCGACTGCGTTTGCGCCTGCGCCGGAGCCTTCGCCTGCTTCTGCGCCTCCATGGCTCGCCCGATCACGTACTTCACATAAAGTCCGAACACCGCCGCGCTTAATAATGCGGTCAAAAATAAGAAAAGCCCGTCCACGGTACCCGCCTGGCCGGTCATCAAAAGCCATACCGCAGCCCCGAGTGACGCCAGAATCATGAGAAGACTGAAAAGGAATAACGCTGCACGGTCAGACATTGTCTGGTGTTTCCCGCTCCCTCCGGGGGACAGCATCCACCCCCGCCAGCCATTGTATAGCAAAAAGCCTGTTTAGGGCAGCACCTGCCGAGCGCCTACTGAGCCGGGCCCAAAGGGCACCCCGCGAGCGGTGCCTGCGCTTCGTTACGGAGCCGCGACCGCGAGGGAGCGGTGCTTTTGGTGCTGAGCGCCGTTTACTTCCGCGCCGCCCGCCGCGCCATCAGCAGCAGGAACCCCCCAAACAACAGCATTGCCACCCCCGAGTAGAGATTGACGTTGACGTCCATCAACGGCGCGCGCAAGTCCGGCTGCACCAGCCCCACCGCCAGCACGATGGCGCCCAGGATCACGAAAAACAAGCCCGAAGGCAATCTGAGATCGAGCATATTATGCGAACCAAATATTCAGTACAATCACCAGCACCAAAACGATAACCGCCAGCAAGGCGGGACGCTGATACCACTTAACGCCCTCCTCGTGCCGGATCTTAGTCAGCCCGTACACCAGGCCTTCCATCTCGCGGTCGGGCCGCGGTGTGGTCGCCAGGCTCACCACCGTGGTGATGACCACGCAGGTGACGAAGGCCATGATGGCGATCCAGAAATTCTGCGCCATAGTGGAGGGGAACGTGTGGAGGCTGCCGAAGATTCCGCCCTTCCCTTCCGCCACCGTCAGCGCCCAGGTCAGGAACGCCGCCGACGTGCCGCTCAGCAATCCCCAAAAGGCGCCGTGACCGGTGCTCCGCTTCCAGAACATGCCCAGCAGGAATGTGCCGAACAGCGGCGCGTTCACAAACCCGAATACCAATTGCAGCAGGTCCATGATGTTGTTGTACATGGTGGCCACGTAGGCCGCTCCAATCGAGAGGAGCACGCCCACTATGGTGGTCATTTTGCCCACCATTAGATAATGACTGTCGGGAGCGTCTTTCTTGATGTAGCTCTGGTAAATATCGTAGGTGAAAACCGTGTTGAAGGCCGTCACGTTGCCGGCCATCCCCGACATGAACGACGCCATCAGGCCCGTAAGACCGACGCCGAGCAACCCGGCCGGATAAAACTTGGACATCAGGGTGGTCAGCACCTGGTCGTAATCCTTTACCACCACTCCGTCCACCAGCTTCGTCGGCAACTCGTACAGATGAGCCCCGCCGGCGCCCGTCATGTGCGCCAGCGCCACCGCCGCGATACCGGGCAGGATGACGATGAATGGCAGGAACATCTTAGGAATCGCGCCGATGAGCGGAGTCCGCCGCGCTGCCGACATGTTTTCCGCCGCCATGGCGCGTTGGACAACCAGGAAGTTCGTGCACCAGTAGCCGAAGCTCAGCACGAACCCTAGCCCAGCCACCATTCCGAACACTTCCACGCCCATGGGATTATCGCTCGCGTTTCCCATGTAGTGCCAGGAATGCGTCATGTTTGCCGGCAGCCGCGAAACGATGCCCTGCCATCCGCCGGCCCGCTCGCACGATAGAATCGCTAGCGGAGCAAATCCGGCCACGATCAGGAAGAATTGCAGCACCTCGTTGTAAATCGCACTGGTGAGGCCGCCCAGATAGGTGTAGGCCAGCACGATCGCCGCCGACGCCAGCACCGAGATATTGAAATCCCAGCCCAGCACCAGGTGCAGCAGCAGACCGAGCGCGTACATCGAAATACCCGAGGAAAACACGGTCATCACGGCGAACGTCAGCGCATTGAACCCGCGCGTCTTTTCGTCGAAGCGCAGTTTCAGGTATTCGGGCACGGACCGCGCCTTGCTCCCGTAATAAAAGGGCATCATGAACAGGCCCATAAATACGATGGCCGGAATGGCGCCCACCCAATAGAAGTGGGCCGTCATAATGCCGTACTTGGCCCCCGAAGCGGCCATCCCGATCAATTCCTGCGCCCCCAAATTGGCCGCAATGAACGCCAGGCTGGTGATCCAGACCGGGATCGACCGCCCGGAGAGCAGGAAATCACCACTGGTCGACATCCGCTTCCGCAGCATCCAACCGATGCCGATCACAAATGCGAAATAAACAGCTAGGATTACGTAGTCAACGGCAGCGAGCTTCAACTTGGCGCTCCTCCCTTTCTACGAGTTCAGAATTTCGGATACCAGAGTCTATCACACGGTGCGGTGGGATGCTGAACGCTGGCCCGGTCAATCCGCGCGCCGCGCCGCGGTTCGCCGCGCATCGTGCAATCCGTTATAATCCGGGCCATGTTCGCCGTCCAAAGTCTGCCCGTCGCCATCGCGTTCTGCATGGTCACCATGTTGGGCTGGGGGTCCTGGGCCAACACCCAAAAACTCGCCGGCAAGGAAAAGTGGCCCTTCGAACTGTTCTACTGGGATTACGCCATCGGGGTCTTCGTCTTCAGCCTGATCTTCGCCCACACCCTGGGCAGTTTCGGCAGCGCCGGCATGGGCGCGCGCGACAATCTGCATGCCTCGGGCGGCTGGAACGTGCTGGCACCCGCGCTCGAAAGCGGCGCGCTCTTCAATCTCTCGAACATTCTTCTGGTGGTCGGAATCGACGCGGCCGGGATGAGCGTGGCCTTCCCGGTCGGCGTCGGATTGGCGCTCGTGATCGGCACGGTGGAGAGCTACGTGGCCGCTCCCAAGGGCAATCCCGCGATGATCTTCGGCGGTGTCGCTCTCGTCGTCTGCGCCATGGTGTTCTCCGCGGTGGCGCACAGCCGTCTGCCTCACAGCGGCGGCAAGAACCGCCTCAAAGGCCTGATTTATTCCGTCATCGCCGGCTGCCTGATGGGCTTCTTCTACCCGCTCCTGATGAAGCCGATCTCGCCCAATTTCAATACCGCCCCGATCGCCCCCGGAATGCTCACTCCGTATGTCGCGCTGATGGCTTTCGGCGCCGGCGTGCTGGTGAGCAACATCGTCTGGAACATCATCCTCATACGGGGCGGCGGCATGGCGGTGGTGGTGGTCTTCGTCGCCTTGGTGTTGGCCAATGGATTGAGCTGGGCTCTCATGCCCGCCGGGACAATCCTGGTGTTGATCAACGGGTCGAGTTGGGCTCTCATGCCCGCCGGAACCATCCTGAACGGCGCGTTTTTGGCGGCGGTCGCAATTTGGGTCTGGCAGGGAAGCTGGGCTCCCTATGCCGCCTATTTCCGCGGGAGCATGAAGCTGCACGCCATCGGGATTCTGGGCGGATTCATCTGGATGATCGCGCTGAGTTTCAACGTACTGGCATCGAGCGTTGCCGGTCCGGCCATCTCTTACGCTCTCGGACAGGGCGCGACGCTGGTGGCGGCGCTGTGGGGGCTGCTCATTTGGCACGAATTCCGCAACGCCCGCGAGGGCACCGGAAAATTCATCGCGCTGATGCTCGCAGGCTATGCCGGCGGGCTGGTGCTCATCGGCGCGGCGTCACTTTGAGCCGGCGGTAGCCTTCCCTACCCTCGCGGCGGCAGATATTCCCGTTCCAGCCGCGCGAATTCGGCCGGACGCACCAGCCGGTAGCGGATCTCCATCGCCGAAAACCGCGCCAGCTCGCGCCGCAGTTCGCGCGACGGCACATCCGCGGTCGCCACATGCAGTTTTCCCGTCTCCACGCGGAACGGAAGCACCTTCCACCGCCGCGACACCTCCGCCGGGAACGCGCGCGTCGCCGGACGATCCACTTCGCGGATGCCGATCGGCCCGGCCGGAATATCCGATTGCAGGCTCAAGGCGCGGTAGAGATTTTCCTCCGATAATTTCCGCAGGCCGACCAGATATTCGCCGATGCGCATGCCCTTGGGTAACGTGCCGGCGGCCGCTTCCACGTCGCCCAACGGCACGCTGTGCATCCGCACCAGCAATTCCCCCAGACGGGGACGCGGAAATACGTGCTCGGTCTTGCGCCACGCGATCACCCGCCGCGCCAGGCGGGCGCCGGCAAATTGCCGGATCGCCGCCACTGTCGCCACAAAATTGACCACGTTGCTCCATGCGACGCGCACCGGTGTTGCGGCCGCGAATCGCAATCCGTAAATTCGAGCGCTCGCCCAGGCTCGCACCGACATCTGGATCACGGCGATCGCGTACGTCATCAGGCACAGGCGCGAAAGCCACAGCGGAACCAGCGCGGCCAGCCTCCAACTTCGGCCTGGACCGGTGTGTGCAGCGAAACTTCCCAGCCCCGCCAGGAAAAGCAGGTTCGCCAGCGGCGCAACGAGGTTGCCCACCAGGCCCTTGCGATCGCGCCAGAACCAATATGCCTGCGGCCATGCTCCGCGCCATCCGTGGTTTTGCCAGCCCTGCAGCGCGATTCCCGCCACCCATCGGCTGCGCTGCCGGGTAGCGCCGCGGAAATCGCGCGGGAAATACTCGCGTGTCGCCACCGGACGGCCGTCCCGCAAACGCACCGGCAGGAAAATCTGCCGGTATCCGAGCGCATGCAGTCGAAATCCGTTTTCATAGTCTTCGGTAAGGCACGCGGGGTCGAAAATCAGCCCGCCGCGCGTGCACGCCAGGTGTTCCAGCGCCGCGCGCTCAAAGCCGGTGCCCACGCCGTTGGCAGGCAGAAATCCGCCCAGCCGCTGCCGCATGGGGATGTCCTTGGTCTGGAATTCCGCGAACTCGTCGCAGTACAACCCGTGCGTCAGTTCCGCGATCGGAGTGGGTAGCGCCAGCACGGGAACCTGCACCATGGCGTATTCCCGCGAGAACCAGCTCACCAGGCGCAGAGAATCGGGATCGGCCAGGTCTTCCGCATCGTGAGTCATCACGACCTCATATCGGATGCCGTTCTCGCACTCGTGCCGTTCCATCCCGCGATACACCCAGTTCAGGCAATCGCCTTTCGACGTCGGACCGTCGTGCGGGCCGACGACGAGATGCACGCGCGGGTGAGTGGTCGCCACCGCTTCCACGGCGCGGCGGGTGTCATCGTCGTTGGGATACACGCCGACAAAAATGTCGTAGGCGGAATAGCGAATCGCGGCAAGGTTATGCTCCAGCATGCTGCCGATCACGCGGTGTTCGCGCCACAACGGCACCAGGATGGCGATTGGGCGCTCGGTGGCCGCATCCAGTGCGCTATCCTCGGGCCACGGAAACAGCGTCCGGCGCGTGAAAAGAAACGCTACCGTGATGAATACGTCGTCCAGCCCGCTGATGAGAATCCAGAACGCGAGCGGGACGACGCACGTTACCACCAGGGCAGCAATCCGCACGGAACACTATCGTGTTGGAATCGGACTGCAAGCTCTCAATTTTCTCGGACTGTCACATCGGAAACTGGCCCTTGGTTACACGATTTGACGACGGCATGTTGTTTGGCGCTCCATGTCGGCGCCAAGCGCAATACTGTTCACTTTGAGCCGTGGGGCAGACTTCACACCAAGTGCTGAAACAACAGCACCTACTGGTGCCGTTTTATCTGTGTGCATCTGTGTGCATCCGTGTCCATCCGTGGCCAAAAAATTATTGCTCCAGGAGTTCTCGACACTTCGGGATTCAGTCGAATTTTGGGCCTCAGAAATTGGCCACGGATGCACACGGATGCACACGGATAAAAACCATTTAACGGTCGCCGGCAATCGCGTTTTTTCCGGGGCCTCAACCAAGCGGACTCGCTTTTTCTTTGGCACTCCCCCCAGGGAGCGGTGCTTTTGTAATTTGCCTGAATTTTGCAAGTGCCTCTTTCAGTCTGCGGAGGGCTTCAGCCCGACCCCCGCGAACCCATTAGAAACTCGCGCCAGGCGGACTATAAAGTCCGCCGCAACCTGAAGGCTGCCCCACTGAAGCTCGCGCAGACATTCGCTAAGTGAGCATTTGCGCTAAGTGCGGACCCGCTCATCGTCGCTAACGATCGAAAACGCCCGAATCACCCCACCAACGCGATCTTGGTGTACGCCACCTCGAACCCCTGCCGCTCGTAATTGCGTTGCGATGTGCTGCCGGGCAGCGTCGACGCCATGGCCAGATCGCACCCCCGTGCGATAGCCTCGTTCAGGCGCGCGGCAATCAGTTCCCGGTGCAGCCCCCGCCGACGGAATAGAGCGATGGTGCTGTCGGCGAACAGCGTAGCCAGGCCTTCGCGCACCGCCAATGCGCCCCCGCCGGCCGGTTCGCCGCTTTCCGCCACGGCGAGGTAGCACAGCGCGCCCGGCATGGCGAAAATCGCCCGCCCGACGTCCATTTCGGCGGTGGTGAGCTCGCCCTGGTCGAAGTAGCCGCGGCCCACGGTGTGCGCCCACAGGTCGTCCTCGCCCGCCAATGCGCGGCGAACATGCGTCGCGAGCACGATCGGCTCGCCCACGATCCGCTTCACCAGCACATTGTTAAACTCCGTCGCGCGATACCCGCGGCGGCTGAGAATTTCCAGGAATCCGGGGTCGGCCAGCGGGCAAAAGTCCACCGAAACACGGGCCCCGCGACTGCGAAAGAACGCCTCGAGTGCGTCCACGTCCCGCTCGTTCACCGGTCCGTTCAGCCCCAGCCCGACGGCCTGCGTCAGGGGCGAATCGGCGCCCACGAAGATGGCGCACCCTCCGGCGATTTCGAGAAACGCCGCGCCCGCTGGCGACGCGGTGCAATAGCGGGCGTTCAGCGCCTCGGCCGCCTCCAGCCGGCGGGCCAGCGCAAGGTCGGCGAAGATTACGGAATCGGCACACCGCACATGAATATGATAGCGGCCGGCCGGAGATCCCGATTAACCTTCACGAAGAACCGACAAAAGTAACCCCGCAATTCATTTTTTGCAGTTTAATAGGATATGCGCTTTGCTTGTGGGTTGTTCGTCCTTGGTGTAATTCCACTGCTCGCTCAATTCTCCGGCCGCGTCACCGGGTCTGTGGTCGATTCCTCCGGCTCCTCCGTCCCCGATGCGCAGGTAAACCTCTACCTCGCCGGCGGCCAGAAGCCGCTCCTCACTACCAAAACTTCGAGTGACGGCCAGTATTACTTCAACAGCGTCCGCGCCGCCAATTACGACCTGACCGTCGAAGCCAAAGGCTTTCTCAAACTCACGGTCCGCAATCTCACCGTCGACGCCGCGCGCGAAACCACCGTGCCGCAAATCAAGCTGCAAGTCGCCGCCGTCACCGAGACCGTCGATGTCAAAGGCGACGTCCAGGGTGTGGAACTCAGCAACGCCGAGATCGCCGACACCGTCACCGTCGACCAGATCAAGAATCTCCCCATCTTTGACCGCGATCCACTGCAACTGCTGCAACTCGAGCCCGGTGTGATCGCCAACGGAAACTCGCCCACGGTTATCAACGGCCTGCGCACTTCGTATTCCGACGTCAGTATCGACGGCATCAACATCCAGGACAATTACATTCGCGACAACGCGCTCGATTACAGCCCGAATATGCCGCTGATGGGACAGGTCCGGCAGGTAACCATCGTCAGTTCCAATGTGAACTCCGCGGCTTCCGGAGGCGCTACCCAGACGGCCTTTTCCACGCCATCGGGCACCAATAACTATCACGGCGAGGCCCTCTGGTATGACCGCAATAACGCGTTTTCCGCCAACAACTGGTTCGCCAACCAGGCCGGCCTTCCACTCTCTCATCTCAATCAGAATCAGTTCGGCGTTTCCGTCGGAGGCCCGATTCAAAAAGACAAGCTCTTCTTCTATTTCAATTACGAAGCCTTGCGAACCCATCAACAGATTCCGCAGAATACCGTCGTCCTCACGGCCGATGCCGAACAAGGCATCTTCCGCTATCGCAATGCCGATGGCGCCATCGAGCAGGCGAATCTGCTCAACGTCAAGAATGTCGCCGTCAATCCTTTCATGCAGGCCGAGATCGCGGAAATTCCGCCGCCCAGCGCCATTAATAACAACTTAGTAGGCGACGGCCTCAACACCGGCGGCTATCTCTTCAATATGCGCGACAACGGCACGCGCGACAACCTCACCGGCAAGCTCGATTACAACATCAGCACGCGCAATTCGCTCGCGCTTTCCTATCTCTGGAATCGCTATAATCTCGACCGCCCCGATCTCGAGAATGATTATTCCACCATCCCCAAAGCCACCAATCCCACGCACACGAACTTCCTCGCATTCTCCTGGCGCACCACTCCCACCTCCCGGATCACCAACGAAGTTCGCGCCGGGTTCAACCTTTCCTACGGCTATTTCTTCAACAACCAGAATTTCAACGGCGCCATCGTCACCGGCATGGATTTCTCCGATCCGGTGAACGAATTTCAACCCCAGGGGCGCACCACCAACACTTACACGCTCGGCGACGATGCCGCCTGGCAGCACGGCCGCCACAATATCCAGTTCGGCTACCACCAGCAGGATGTGCGCGTGCACTCCTTCAACGCCGCCGGCGTGGTTCCCATCTATTCGCTCGCCATGGGGTCGGGCCAGGCCGCGTACACCCTCAGCGCCGGAAACCTGCCGGGCGTCACCGCCAACGATCTGGCTAACGCCAACGCCTTGCTGGCGACACTCGGCGGCTTCATCGACGGCTACAGCCAGACTTTCAACGTCACCAGCCGCATGTCGGGCTTTGTTCCCGCCGCCGACTTTGTTCGCAATTTCATCCAGAATGAATATGCCGTCTACGGGCAGGACAACTGGAAAGTCGCGCCGCGCCTCACCCTCACCCTGGGCCTGCGCTACGAGATGCCCGGGGTGGTCGATGAAGCCCATTCGCTCGAATTGCTGCCCAACATGGCCGCCGGCGCAGCCGCCACGCTGCTCTCGAATGCCACGCTGAATTTCGCCGGTGGATCGGTGGGCCGACCCTTTTATCACCGCGAGTGGCACGCCTTCGCGCCCAGTTTCGGATTCGCCTGGGACGCTTCCGGCAACGGTAAAACCGCCATCCGCGGCGGCTACGCCATCAGCTACGTGAACGACGCCGAAATCATCGCCGCCGAAAACATGCTCGAAGGCAACGCAGGCTTGCAGGGTATTGCGAGCACCACCGGCCTGTCCGCCCGCGTTTCTTCCACCCTGCCGGCTATTACGCCGCCCATGTACCAGGTCCCCATCGCCGTTCAGCAGGAATACGCCACCGACCCGTTCAACGTGCTCACCACCATCGACCCCAACCTGCACCGTCCTTACGTGCAGCAATATTCCGTCGGCATCCAGCGCGAATGGCTCAATACCGTCTTCGAAAGCCGCTACGTGGGCAATCACGTGGTGGGCGCCTACCGGGCGTTCGATTTCAACCAGGTGCAGATTGAGAACAACGGCTTCCTGACGGACTTTCTGAAAGCTCAAAATAACGGATTCCTGGCCCAGGCCGCAGGGAGGGGATTTAACCCCGCCTACAGCGCATTAGTTCCCGGAAGCCAGCCGCTTTCCGTACTTACTAAGTTCAGCGACCACGGCGCCCTGACCGATCCCAACGTCGTCTATTACATCCAGACCGGCCAGCCGGGCGAACTCGCCGATTATTATCAGACCAACGGCCTGAATCCAACTAACGCCGTCCCTGTCTATGCCAATCCCTACGCCTTGGGCGCCGACATGCTCACCAATTATTCCAGCTCCAGTTACAATTCCCTCCAGCTCGCCATGCGCCATCGCATGCATTCCGGCTTGAGCTTCGAGGCGAATTATACCTTCGCGAAAGTTCTCAGCGATGGCGACGGCGATCTCCAGACCCGCTTCCAGGCCTTCCTCGATTTCAACAACCCCAAGCTGGAGCGTTCCCGCGCCGATTTCGACCTCAACCATATGATCAAGGCCAACGGCTATTACGAACTCCCCTTCGGGGAAGGCCATCGCCTCCATCTCAATAAGGCGCTGAACCGCGCCGTCGGCGGATGGACGTTCGGCAGTGTGATGATCTGGCAATCGGGTTCGCCGTTTTCCATTCTTTCGTCCTATGCCACGCTCAATCGCGCGGCGCGCTCCTACTACAACGGCGCCAATACCACTGTGGGCGGCGCGGCGCTGATGCAAATCGTGCATTTCCGCATGACCGGCAACGGGCCGGTGGAGATCGCACCCTCCGCCATCAATACCGACGGCACCGGCGTCAGCGCGCCCGGCGCGGCGGCATTTTCCGGCGAAATCTTCTCCAATCCCGGCCCGGGAACGCTGGGCGAACTCCAGCGCCGCATGTTCTCCGGCCCCTGGGCGTTCAATATCGACATGAGCCTCACCAAGAACGTCAAGCTCACGGAGCACGAGAACCTCACCTTGCGCATGGAAGCGTTCAACGCGCCCAATCACGCCACATTCTGGGTCGGCGACCAGAATATCAACTCCACCAGCCCGGCCTTCGGCACCATCAGCAATATGCTGTTTTCGCCCCGTATCATGGAATTCGGCGCGCACCTGAGTTTCTGATGCCACAACTTACCGACTTACTCAGCGGCGCGCGGGTCTACGACCTCGCGCAGCCCTATTTCATCGGCATGCCGCATCACCCCTCGCACCCGCCGTTCCTGTATAGCCTGGTGAAATCGCACGGCGAATATCTCGGCCCGAACGGCGCGAGTTCCGCGTCCGACGCCATCGCGCTCGGCAGCCACGTCGGCACCCACATCGATGCGCTCTGCCATTTTTCCTGCGGCGGCAAGCTCTTCGGCGGCCACGCAGCCGCCGGCCTGCAATCTTACGGCGCGGGATTGCAGCGCCATGCCATCGACACCGTGCCTCCCATCCTCCGCCGCGGCGTCCTGCTCGATATCGCGGGCGCCGATCCTCTGCCCGATGATTTCGAAATCACCCCGGCCCACCTCGACGCTGCTTCAAAAGGAATCGACATCCGCCCCGGCGACGTGGTCCTGCTCCGCGCCGGCTGGGCGCGCTATTTCCGCGATCCCGGCAAGTTCATTTCGCAGGTGCACGGTCCGGGCCCGGCGCTTGCCGGCGCGGAATGGCTCAGTTCCCGCGGCATCTTCGCCACGGGCTCCGATACCGTCGCCTTCGAAAAAGTCCCCGACCCAGCTATGCCGGTCCACGTGCATTTGCTGGTGGAAAGCGGCATTCACATCATCGAGTGCCTGAATCTGGAAGAATTGGCGCAGGCAGGAGTACGGGAGTTCGTCTTCATCGCCCTCCCGCTGAAGATCGAAGGCGCCACGGCGTCGCCCATACGGCCAATTGCCGTGGCCTACTGAGCGCGGTGGCCTACTGAGCGCGGTGGCCTACTGAGCCGCGACCGCAAGGGAGCGGTGCCTTTACGCCGCGTCTGAGAATTTCTTAATGCGCACCACCGAGCCGTCCGGAAAGCGAGCACGGATCTCCAACTCGCCGCCCATGGCCTCGATAACGCGCGCCAGTGTGCTGACGTGAATGTCTGCGCGGCTTTCCATCTTCGAGATGCTCGATTGCTTGACACCAAGGATCTCGGCGAGATGTGCCTGTGTGATCTGCCGCGCCTCGCGGAGCATGTGCAGCGGCATCTCGGCAATCATCCGCTCGATTGCGGCGTCATTTTCCGCGAGGCGCTCGGGCGACATCCGGGCTTCCAATTCTTTGAAGTTTCGAGCCATGAACTAATTATAGCCTATGAGCAATATAGCTTTGAGACTATATTATCCGTGTGCATCCGTGTCCATCCGTGGCCCAAGAAGTCTTTTAGAGGATTTCATAAGACTTCGGACTCCGTAAACTTGTCGGGGATCAGAAATTGGCCACGGATGGACACAGATGCACACAGATAAAAACCAATTGATCGGCCGCTTACTTCAACCACACGATCAAGTCCATCGGTATACCCGTACCCGGAATCGCCCGCGGGCCGATGGGCGCTCCACTATATGTCAGCACGACCGCATATCCGCCGGGAACAGAACCGACGCACGGCTCGATCTTCGAAGGCATCGTCAGATCCACCTTGTAGACATACCCATCGATCAGCAGCGCGTCTGCGACGTACGCCGGACATGTTCCGATCAGTGCCTGCACATTGTCGAGGCCGGGCGCCGGCGGAAATCCGAGAGTCTGCGCGCCCGCGCCATGCAGGAAAAACGATACCGTCGAACCGAATGCCGCCGGATCGCTGCACGAATTCCAAGTGCCGTCGGCGTTCATCGCTAATGCTTGAAAATCGCCACCCGATGGCGCCCCGGGGCACGGCGGCGCCTCCGCCGACAAGTTCGCGAACAGATTTGGATTGGACGCCGTGAATGGGAACTGCCGTTCCACACTATTGTTCCCCACGGTCAACTTCATGACCGTCGAGGTCGGCAGCGGATACACCCCACGACTCTTAGGCGGCTCGGGTACCACCACGTTGATCTGGGACGACGAAACATACAGCAACTGCGCGGGCAGGCCGTCAAAAGTTACCGAGACGCCGACGATCGAGGTATCTGTCCCATCCGGCGCCGCTTCGCCCGCGGCAGGCCCGAGATTCGCGCCGAAAAGCGAGATCAGTTGGTAGGACGCGACCGGCCCCACGTGCGTCATATTGCCGGAATCCAGGACGCACGCGATCGCGGGCCCGGTATTCACGCCCGCCGAGAAATCCACGGCCGACAAGTAGCCGCCTGTCTCGAATCCCGGCGCAACATTGTCAGGCGCGAACACGCCCGGCGAAAACGGCACGTCGTTCGTCAAACTCGTGCCTGTAATCCACACCGACCCGCCGCCGAGCGCGATCGCCGCCGCGCCTGGACCCGAGCCGTCGATCCATTGCGCGTCCTCCACGTTCCCGCTCACCGCATCCACTTTCATCACATAAGCTTGGCTAGTGGCCGTAATGTTATCGGGCCAGCACAACTGCGGAATCCACGAGAATACCGCCGGAGGCGCGACGGGAGCAGGTGAGACGTCGAGAAAACCACCAGTGAAGCTGGAGACGGCACCGCCGACATAAACCGCGCCGGAGGAATCCACCTGCACACCGCCTCCGCCCGCCGGAATCGAAAAGAGCAGCTTGGCGCCGGTTGGATCGAGCTTGCTGAGGTAGCTCGAATATTGCGAAGGAACAGTCACGGTGAACGGATATTGCGCCTGATAGAGTGTCCCAGTGACATACGCATTGCCCGCGGAATCCACGGCCAGACCTGTGTTGACCGTGTTGCCGGCCAAGCCGGTGGTATCGTTGAGACCTGTCGAATAGAGCAGCGTAGTGGCCGCCTGGTCCATCTTGGTAACGTGCTGCAATTCGCCGGGAAAGGCGATTTGGCAAAGTGAGTAGCAGTAATACCCTTGCACGAAATTCGTCTGGTAAGCGCCCGCGGTCGTCGGGTATCCCGGGCCGCCGCTGCCGGCCATGTAGATATTCCCCGCCGGATCGAACGCCAGCGAACTGCCGCCGATCCCCGTGGCGGAGAAAATCATCTGGCTGCCCGACGCATTCAGCTTTATCAGGTACCAGTAGCTCGATCCGCTCGGCACGGTGTAATACGCTCCGGCCGTAATGGGAAACTCGCCCGACACGGCGAGGCCGCTCACCACAATGCCGCCGTCGGGCGCGATGGCGATCCCTCGCGCCGTCGATATCGTCGAACCGCCGATCAGTACCGAGAACATCACGGCGCCCTGCGGGTCCAGCTTGGTGACGAACGACCGTTCATCCGTGACGCTCGTGGGCGGTGTCCCAAACGCGCCGCCCCCTATCGCGGGGAAGTTGGGATTGGTGGTGGTGCCCGCTACGTACGCGTTACCGGCGCCATCGACGGCAATGCCGGCGATAGTGTCCCGCGCCGCGCTGTCGAGGTACGCGACGTAGAGATATTGCGTCACCTTGGGATCGAGCTTCACCACCATGGCGCTGGTGGCGCCTGACACGGAGTCGATCACCGCGGCGCCGGCAAGATAGAGATTGCCTTGTGAATCGGCGGCGATCCCGCTGGGAGTAAGGCCGGCTTTCAGATAAGTGGAAATGGCGAGATTGGCCGATGAGGCGATCGGCGCCAACGTTGCCGCGAGGAAGAACAATCGGAGCTTGCGCAAGAGAACCCTCCGGTGATGGCGGGCGCGGCAAGATTATTGTAGCGCGGCGCGGCTCATCTTCTGAGCCGCGCGCGCAAGCGAGCGGTGCCTTTATGCTTTAGAGCTCGGGATGAAGATGCAGCGTCTGGCCGGCAGCTACGTAAATCTTCTGCGCGAACGGCGTTGTGCCGTTCTGGCGGATCTCGAGGTTATACTCGCCGGGACGCAGGTGCATCGTCTTGTTATCCTTCGTAGTGCCCGCGAAGGCGCCGTTGATGAATACCTGGGCGTCTTTCACCTTCGTATCGATCTTCACCTGGCCGGAATTCGGATAGTAGCCGTAGGAACCATATGGACCCCAGTAAGGACCCCAATACGGCGTATACCACCCACCGTAAACCACCGGCCCGCCAACAAAGAATCGAACGGCGGCCGAAGCCCTCATGGGCGCCATGGTCATCAGAGCAGCCGCTAAAATCAGCAATCCTTTTTTCATTTTCGACCTCCGCCAGCTAATATGGCAATCGCGGCTCCAATCCAGCAACCTACTGATTCCACGTCACTTTACAGAAGATTACGGAAGCTCTCTGGCCGAATTCAGCCACCACCTGCGTGAACCCGACCGCATCTTCTGAGCCGCGCGCGCAAGCCAGCGGTGCCTTTACGCCTTACAGCGCGGGATGAAGTGTGAGCGTCTTCCCGACCGCTACATGGACACTCTGAGAAAACGCCGTCGTGCCGTTCTCCCGGATCTCTACGGTGTACTGGCCCGGCCCAAAATGCATCGTCTTGTTGTCTTTCGTGGTGCCCGCATAGGCGCCATTGACCAACACTTGGGCGTCTTTCACCTTCGTGATGGCAATCGCGAGGCCAAACGGCAACGCCGTTATCGGCGGCAACTTAGTAGAGGAGGCCAGTTAGCGCGTTGGCCGATTTCAGCCACCACCTGCGCGAACCGCAGCGCCTAGTTCTTGCCGAGCGATTCCTGCCGCGCCTTGATATACCGTTGAGTCTGCGGAAGGTCCTTCCACTGCGGCGCTTCCGCGCTGTCGGCGACCTCGTACAGCGCGATCGCCACCGTGCGGTCCACCAGCGCCAGATTGGCGTAATCGATCTTCGGCCATTCGTCGCTCGCCCGGTGGTAGTCGGGAAACATGTAACCCACCGACAGCGTGTGGGCCGGGACTCCGGCATCGGCCAGCGCCTGGTTATCGCTCTGCGCGAAGTACAGTTCGTTGAGTTTGGCGTTCTTCACTACCTGCAGCCCCGTTTCGCCGCCGGCCTTCACCACCGCGTCGGTAAGCGTGGAATAGTCGAACCCCGTCACGTTCACCAGCCCTACACTCGACCCGCCATCGACATCCGTGCGGCCGAGTTGTTCGAGATTCAAATCGGCCACCGTCTTCCCCAGCGGAAAAATCGCGTGCGCGCCATAATAGCGCGACCCCACCAGCCCCAGTTCCTCGCCAAAGAAAGTCATGAACACGATCGAGCGCTTCGGCCGTGTGGGCAGCGCCGCCAGCGCATTCGCCACTTCAATCACCGATGCCGTTCCGCTGCCATCGTCGTTCGCGCCGTTATAGATATGATCGCCTTCGCCCGTGCCGCGGATTCCGAGATGGTCGTAATGCGCGGTCACCAGAACGTAGGTATCGCGCAGCGCCGGGTCCGAACCGCGCATCACCCCCACCACGTTATGCAGCTTAACGGGGGTCGAAACCGGAGCCGGAATGTGTACCGAAACCGTCGCGTTCAACGCCTCCGGCCGCCCCGCGCCGAGCGCCGTGCGCACCTCTTCGTCCCACACCACCAACACGGGCGCTTCGGAAGTTGCCGTGGCTTCGCGCAACTGCGTCAACCGGTTGGTGGGCTGCGTACCGGACCGCAACATCACCACCAGAGCCGGCTGCAGTCGCGCCGCGAGCGCCGGAAGCTGGCGCCGCGACAGCATGGGATTCGTGCCCGTTGGGAAGTCGAGCACCAGCACCTTTCCGCGCACCTGGTCGGGAGTCAGCGCGGTAAGCGCCGCGGCGTCGCTGCCAGCCACCTTGACGACCCCGGCACTCGTCAAATCCACGGCAGCCGCTTGCATCAGGCCCATCCCGTTGGCCTTGGCTTTCACCGTGGCGCCCGCGGCTTCCACGGCGAATTCCATCCCTTCCACGTTTGGCGTCACGTTGGTGTAATTCGCCGTCTGGAAGTAGCCGTCATCACCCGCCGGGTCAAGCCCGGCACGGCGGAACTGCGCGGCGATGTACTCGGCGGCAACATCCAGACCGCGCGAAGGAGTTCCACGCCCCTCGAGAGCGTCCGACGCCAGAAATGAGATGTCGGCTTTCAGATCGTTGGCCGTCAACCGGCTCTTGATGATCTCGAGGTTGGCCGGCACGGTCTGTGCCGCGGCCATCGCCGACGCCAAAGCTGCGGCAGCCAGGAAAACGGACTTTCTCATGCGTGGTTTCGTCCTTCAGAAATTCATGTGGGGCAGCCAATCCTGGCTGCAGCCGGCTTTCAGCCGGCCAGGATTCGCTGCCCCACAGCTTATTTCACTACTGCCTTATCCACTGCCAGATTGTCATTCCCGTCCCACACCCGCACCGCGACGGTATGCTCGCCCGGCGCCGCGTCCAGCTTCAATTCATAATCGAGCGCCGGGGAATCCGAAAGCCTCGTCACCGGCTCCGTCACCGTCCATTCGCCGCCATCCAGCGAGTACTCGGCACGATCCAGATTGCTCAGCGCGTCCGCGGCGTGCCAGCGCACCTCGAGCTTCCCTCCATTGCGCGCCGCCGTGAAGCCGGTAATCCTGGGCGGAGTATTGTCGATGGTGAACGGCGGGCTGATCAACTGCGCGCCGAGCGCCTCCGCCGGCGGATTGCTCGGCGCGTCGCTAGCCGTCACGCGCAGCCTGTAATCGCCATCGGGGAACGCCGTCGCGTCCCATGAGAGATATTTTTCGGTCACCTTCTCTCTGAGCGGCTTCCATTCAGTCTCGCTCTCGCCCTTGATTTCCACCGTGTAAAGCAGCGTATCGCCATTCGGGTCCGACGCCACCCATCGCGCGCCCAGCCATCCCTTGGCGAATTGCATGGCCGGAGTGGTGGTGGCGGGATCCGAGAGCGGCAGCGGTGCCACCATTGGCGCCGTCCGCCGCCCCAGCGGCGGCAAGTTCAAATTCTGCGGCGGGCCCGAAGGCGCGGCCGTCAGATTCAGCACCGGCGCCGGGAAGCGATAGTTCACCGGGGTTATTTCGATTTCGTCGATGCGTGGTTCCACGTTCTTCGGCAGGTACGCCAAATCCACCGATTCCAGTTCCGGCGAATGGCCCGCGCTATCGGCCATGAGCGTCGCCTTCCACTGCACGAACCGCGCCGCCGGCGAGGCCACCCGTCCGCCCTTCACCGAAGTAATCGTGTCCGACCACGCGCTCCAGTTCTTCTGCGGCTGATCCAGATTTCCGCTGCGCGTCGCCATCGCGATCTGGCCGCCGTTCAAGTGCGCCTCGAAGCTCAGCCTGCCCCATAGCGTATACAGTTGCGCATCGAACACATCGCTCTCGATCGAGCCTTCGTGCTCCACTTCGGGCCCGATCTCGAATACCTTGCCGGTGTTCCCCGTCGCCGCGTACAGCTTGCCGCCCGGCCCGCTCTGGAAAGCCGTAATTTGCGTCAGCGGCAGCGACACCAGCGCCGTGTACTGCGTCGGCGATTCGATGCGATACAGGCTGCCTTTATTTCCAGCGCCCACAAGCACGCGCCCCTGGGCGTCGAACGCGAGGGCGTACACCACGTCGCTCGCGTGGCTCCAGACCCGCCGCGGATTCCCGTTCGGCTCGATGCAAAACACGTCGCTGCCCCCGTTCACTCCCGCCGTCCCCACCGATGCCGGAGGCGGCGCTATCGGCCGCGCGACGGCCGGCGCGGCCGTCCCCCCTACGTTGACGCTGATGGTTGCGCCCGATCCCGGCGCCGGCGCCGGAGCGGCCGGCTGCGGCAGCGCCATCGGCAATCCGCCCTGCTTCGATCCCACCGCGGCCGCATAGATTGCGCCATTTGCGGCCACCGCCACCGCCGTCACTTCTTTCTTCGGCATCTGGTACAGCACGAACCCCTCGCCCGCCGGGGAGATCCGCAGCACCAACCCGCCCGGCTCCGTCCCGACAATCAGGTTGTCCTTGGCATCGATGGTCATGGAGCGCACGTGCGTTTCGTCGGTCTTGAAGAAGACCGACCCCTTGCCGTCCGGCGCCACTTTGTGGATTTCGCCCTGCCCATTGGGCACTCCGCCGGTGGCCACCAGCAAGTCGCCCTGGCTATCGAACGCCAGCGCCCAGATGTATTTTGCCTTCGGATCGTAAAACACTTCCGGCTTGCCGCCCGCGCCCATGCGATACACTTTGCCATCGGGCGAAGTGCCGAAATAGACGCGATCCCTGGAATCCACCGCGAGCGCGTGAATTTCGAGCGCATCCACTTCCGCCACCATCTTGCCCGGGCCGCCCGGCGGAATGCGGAACAGTTTCGCCCCGGTGCCGCCGGCGGTGTAGAGATTGCCCTTGGAATCGCGCACCAAAGCCCACAGGTACGCCTCGCCGGTGTCGAAGAGTTCGTGCGAATGCGGCGCCAGTGAGAGCAATCCATCGCTGCGGATCGACAGATTGTTGATCACGCCGCGTTCGAAGTCGGCATATTCGCCCTGCGTCCAGATCTGCGTCTGTCCGGCAAACGCCGCGCAGGCAACAACAGCAAGCACACCAAGAAGCGCGCTTGACTTTCGAGTTTTAAGCTTTTTCATTAGGAAAACTATTAGTGCTTTGACCCCAGGGACAGCAGCCGTGACTGAGCCGCGACCGCACTCGCGCTTTGGCGAGCAAGGGAGCGGTGCTTTTCGGGCGGAACGTTCCGGTGCCTCTAAAGTCCCGCGCAGGCTAAAGCCTGCCCCACTTGGTTTAGCATCGATTCCGGTGGCCAAAGACCCAACAGATGAACGCGAATGCACACAGATACATCCGTTGTCTTTATCTGTGTGCATCTGTGTCCATCCGTGGCTAATACTACTTCACGTGGATCCGCAGCGAGTAGCTCCCGGTCACCACGTAGTCGAACGGCAGCGCCATCTGTTCGGTGGCCGTTTCCGGCGAAGTCACCAGCGACCGGCTCGACGCCTTCCCCGACCCCATGACGTTCAGCACCGACGCCGGCAAATCCGGCAGCGTCTTGTCGTCAACGTAAGCCGTCGGCTCCGATTCCACCATCGATACGTAGAGCTTGTTGTTCGACCGCTCCTGGTTGAAGAGCGACACGATCTGCGGCAGATCGAGGTAGCGGTTCGCCGAACCCGCCATGTTCTGCATGCGATTCACCGTGTCGGCATCGCTCAGCAGAATGCGGTGGTCGCCGCGGGCGAGGCCGTCGGGAATCTTCACCGTAAAATCGCGCTCGAGGCGCTCGCCGCGGTAGGGCCGTAGAAACACCTTCACGGGAACGGTATCGCCCGCACGCACTTCGGGGTCGGACACCCAGGCGCTATCGATGGCCGCCACGCGCCGTTCCGGCAGCAGGTCCACCGTCACGTTGACGCTTTTCACATCCGGCGTATTCACATTGTTCAGATACAGCCGGTTGAACATGTTGCCCCACCAGGAGGCCATCAGCAGCGGCGCCGGCGTGGGCATCTCGCCGTTCGCCGCCATGGTGGAAAGCGAAATCGGCGGGGCGCCGGCCATTTCGACCTTGCCAGTCAGCCGGTATGTCGCCTCGTCGGCAAATTCGTTCAACTGCGAGAGCGAGTTATAGAGCGTCAGCATCATCAGGTACGGAGTCCATTTCTGGTGCACGAATACGTTGAAGTGGAAGCTCTTCTCGCCGGTGAGTTTGTCCTTATCGTCCAGCGACCGGACTTTCACCGTCACCGGAATCATGCTCGAATCCGCGCCCAGCACACCCATGATGCCGGTATACCGGTCCTGATGCAGCGCGCCCACGATCTCGGTGGCGTTGGCCATCTTATTGGGTTGATAGCTGGAGGCGAGCGTCATGATCACTTCGCCCTTGCTCATCGGGATATCCACAGGCCCCAGATTGAAGAATGGATGGCCGAACCCCAAAACGCGCTTGCCATCGTTATAAGTAACCGTGCCGAGGCCGGTAACCGCCATGTCGCCATCCACCAGCACGCCGGCGATGCTTTCTCCGGGATTAAGCGCGTGCTCCCATCCAGGTGCTGGCTTATTGTTATGGATATCGTTGGCGGCGCCGCCTTGTACGGCGTTGACTCCCATCTGCTGGAACATCGGGCCGAAAACGCGCATAGCGCTATCGGAAAATCCGGTCAGCATCAGGGGCGATTCTATCGGCACCATCATCGCCGAAGGCAGTGGCGTCTCCAGAGCGGAAGCCAGGTCGCCCAGAAGGTCGGGACCGATCGACACTGCCGCGTTGCGCGTGCGCGCTTTATCCGGCGTGTGGGCATCCTCCGGGCGGGACTTATCGAGATCGTTGATCTCCAGCATCAGCTCGATAGGAGTGATGCCGCAAATCGCGTCCGGCGAGAACGTGCTCATCCGCAATGCCACCGCGCCCACGAGTTTGCCGTCGATGTAGACCGGGCTGCCGCTCATCCCGCCGGCCACATTCGTAATCTTGGCTTTGCCCAACATCTTAGCGACGATAATGTCCTGATTGGGTCCGTTTTGATTGCGCAGGCGGCCGACAATTTCCACAGGCACCGGTTCCGGCACCGTTCCCTGGAAAACCGTCCAGGCAGTACCCTTCATGCCCGGCTTGACATCGCTGAGCTTCATGATCTCCACGGGTCCGGCTTTAGGACGGACAACAGGAGGGGAGTCGCTTGCAAACAAGGGTAGCGCAATAACCGCAGCCAAGACCGCGGTCTTATGCAAATTCATGGGGGCTAAATCTCCGGATTGCTCTATTGTACTATGACGCGATCACAAACATTCCGGTTGCTTTTTTTCTTTCAGATTCAATCTGATACGAAATTCCCGCGCAAGTTCCGCTTGAGGCGTGCGCTAGTCTCGCGCCATGGAACACTCCAATCCCACCAGGCGCGCCTGCGCGGTCGCCGCCGCGGCCGCTCACGATTTCAACAACGAACTCACCGTCATCCTGAGTAGCGCCGCCGATGCGCTCCTGCTGGTAAAGGCGCCGGATCCCGCCCGGGACCTGCTTTTAGACATCCAGGCGGCGGCCCAGCGTTGCGTCTGGAAAGCTTCCGGCCTGTTGAACTTCAGCGCCCGCGTCAGTCCCGGACCCGTGCGCGCTTCGTTCGAATACCTGATCGACCAATAAACGCTACTCTGAAAGCAGTGCGCATTCTGGCCATCGAATCGTCGTGCGATGAGACCGCCGCCGCCGTGGTGGAGAACGGCGAAACCGTGCTCTCCTCGGTAGTCGCTTCCCAGATGGTGACGCACGGCAAATACGGCGGCGTAGTGCCCGAACTGGCGTCACGCGAGCACCTCCGCGCCATCGTGCCCGTGGTCCGCGAAGCCCTGCAGACGTCCCGTACGCAACTCATCGATCTCGCCGCTATCGCCGCTACCGTCGGCCCGGGCCTGGTCGGCTCGCTCCTGGTGGGCCTGACTTACGCCAAATCTCTGAGTTTCGCTGCCGGTGTCCCGCTCATCGCAGTAAACCACATTGAAGGCCACATCCACGCGGTCATTATGGAGTCCCGGCGCGCCGGATCGCCCGTGGAATACCCCGCGCTGGCGCTGGTCGTAAGCGGCGGGCATACCCACCTGTTCGAAGTCCGCGAGGGATTCCAGTACCGGTTGCTCGGCAAGACTCGCGACGATGCGGCCGGCGAGGCGTTCGACAAGGTGGCCAAACTCCTCGGTTTCGGCTATCCCGGCGGCCCCATTATCGACCGCCTCGCACCCCACGGCGACCCTACCGCTGTTCGCTTCACCTTCGCCAAAATGAAAGGCAACGCGCTCGATTTCAGCTTCAGCGGCCTCAAAACGGCCGTCCTGCGCTGGGTGGAAGCGCACGATATGGCGGACGAGATCGCTACCCGCCGCGCCCTGCTCCGGGAGTGCCCGCAACCTTCAGTCGATCAATGGCTTCGAGTGACACCACAAAGAACTATCGACCTTTTGGCTTCGTTTCAGCAGGCGGTGATCCACGAACTGCTGACGCGGGCCGCGGCGTCCGCCGAATCGATTGGCGCCCGCACGCTCGTCGTCTCCGGCGGAGTCGCGTGCAATTCCGGCCTCCGCCAGGCGGCGAAAACGGCTTCGTTCCGTTATCCGGTCCGCTTCCCGACTCCCGGCCTTTCCACGGACAACGCCGCCATGATCGCGGCCGCCGCTTTCCCCAAGCTCGCCCGCGGCGAGTACGCGAAACTGGATATCTCGGCCCAGGCGAATTTGACGCTGGCGTGAGAAATTTATGCGCCTGGTTTACCCTGAGCTGCGATGAACTGGCCGATTGCGGAAACCAAGGCATCGACACGCTCGCCGAGGCGGTCATCCCGTTCGCGAGATTCCTTGTCCCGTTCCGCCATTTCCTCCGCCAAGCGGTCGACCTTTCCTGCCATGCGGTCAATGTCTTGTGTCAGCTTGTCCATGCGGACCGTCAATTCGTCCAGAAGGTGCTGCGAGTGTCGCCACAGGGCGCGGTTCTCCTCGCGGTCCAGCTTTGCCTGTTCCACGAGCCCCGCGGTGACATGCTCAATCCGTTCGAAGCGTTCGTCGGTCGTCAAGGGGAGTGTCCTACATTTCAATCTTACTCGATCGGGACCGCGCTTGAGCTTCCCTCTGCAATGCGTTAACCGTAGAAGATCAGGAGGAACCATGCAGTTCCATAAAACGCCCGGATGGATGGCGGCAGCCCTAATGACCTTCTCGCCCTTCGCCCACGCCCAAACCGCCGTCATGACCAAAGTCCAGCAGAAAACCGCCGACGGCATTCTCGAAGGCATCGTCAGCCCCGATGGCAAGGTGCGCACCTTCAAAGGCATCCCCTTCGCGGCGCCGCCCGTCGGACCCCTGCGCTGGAAAGCGCCGCAGCCAGTCACGCCCTGGACCGGCGTCCGGCAGGCCCGCGAATTCGGTCCGCGCTGCATGCAGGGCAACATCTATTCCGACATGATCTTCCACGATGCCGGACCGGGCGAGGATTGCCTCTACCTCAATCTCTGGATGCCCACCAACCCTCCTTCTAACAAGCTTCCCGTGATGGTGTGGATCTACGGCGGCGGCTATCAGGCCGGCGCCACATCCGAGGGCCGGCAGGATGGCGGCAATCTCGCCAAGCACGACGTCATTATCGTCAGCATGAATTACCGGCTCGGCATCTTCGGATTCTTCTCCCACCCCGATCTCGCCAAAGAGTCAGGCCACAACTCCTCGGGCAATTACGGCCTGCTCGATCAACTCGCCGCGCTTCAATGGGTCAAAAACAACATCGCCACTTTCGGCGGCGATCCCGATAACGTCACCATCTTCGGCGAATCGGCCGGATCGTTTTCCGTCAGCGCGCTCGTCGCCTCGCCGCTCGCCAAGGGACTTTTCCAGCGCGCCATCGGAGAAAGCGGCGCCTATCTTTCCAATGGCACCCTGCCCATGAAGCCGCACGCGGAAACCGAAAAAGCCGATCTTGCCTTCGCGAAGTCCGCTCTGGGAACCGATTCCCTCGCGGAACTGCGCGCCAAACCGGCCGCCGAAATCCTCGATGCCGCACTCAAGGACAAAAGCGTGTTCTTTTCACCCAACGTGGACGGCTATTTCCTTCCCGAAGACGTCATCTCGATTTTCGCGGCGAGGAAGCAATCCATCGTCCCCACGCTCGCCGGATGGAATCGCGATGAACAGACTTACCACTCCATCCTCCACGACGACGCGCCCACCGCCGAGAACTTCCGCAAGCATCTCGACCAACTCTACGGCGCGAATGCCGGCCAGATCGCCAAACTCTATTCCGGGTCGAACGAGGCCGACATCAAACGCGCCGCGCAGGATCTCGCCGGCGACCGTTTCATCGCCTTCGGCACCTGGAAATGGCTCGAAGTGACCGCCAAAACCGGCAAAGTTCCTGTCTATCGCTACCAGTTCGACCAGACGCTACCGCTCGCGCCCAATGCGCCCGCCGACGCTGAGCCGATAGCGCCGCACGCTTCCGAAATCGAGTTCGTCTTCCAGATGCTGTTCACGCGCATTCTTACGTGGCGTCCCGAAGACCACAAAGTATCGGACATGATGGCCGCTTACTGGACGAATTTCGCCAAATCCGGCAATCCGAACGGCGAGGGCCTGCCGCAGTGGCCGCGTTACCACTCGAAGGCCAACTACTCCGTGATGCACCTCAGCGCCAGCCCGGGCGTCGCGCCCGACACGCACCGCGCCCGCTATCTCCTGCTCGATAGCTTACACTGAGGCATGCCGGAACTACCCGACGTCACGGTTTACGTCGAAGCCGTCGGCGAGCGCATCATCGGGCATAAACTGCTCCGCGCCATGATTCGCGGGCCGTTCCTGCTGCGCTCCGTCGCGCCGCCCGTGAGCGCGCTGGAAGGTAAGACCGTCCGCGAAGTTCGCCGCGTCGGGAAACGTATTGCCATCGGATTGGAGGGCGATCTCTGGCTCGTCCTCCATCTCATGATCGCCGGGCGCCTGCACTGGCGCGATGCCGCGCCCAAGCTCTCGACGCGCGGTCCGTTGGCCGCATTCGAATTCGACAACGGCGCGCTCACGCTTACCGAAGCCGGCACACAGCATCGCGCCGCTCTCAACATCGTCGCCGGCGAGGCGGAATTATGGGCGCTGGACGCCGGCGGTATCGACGTGCTCCATGCAAGCGTCGCGGAGTTCGCCAGCGTGCTGCAGTCCGCGAATCACACGTTGAAGCGCGCGCTCACCGATCCGCGCCTGTTCAGCGGCATCGGCAACGCCTATTCCGACGAAATCCTGCATCGCGCCATGCTTTCGCCCGTCGCACTCACACAGAAACTGCCGCCCGAGTCCATCGACCGCCTCTATCGCGCCACGCGAGAGACGCTCGTGGAATGGACCGGCCGCCTGCGCGAGGAATCCCGCGGACGATTTCCCGAAAAGGTCACCGCATTCCGCGAAGGCATGGCCGTTCACGGCCGCTACGGCCAGCCGTGCCCGCGGTGCGGCACGCGCATCCAACGCATCCGCTACGCCGCCAACGAGACCGATTACTGCCCGACTTGCCAGACCGGCGGCAAACTCCTGGCCGATCGCGCCCTGTCCCGCCTGCTGCGGGAAGACTGGCCGCGCACTCTCGAAGAACTGGAAGCTCTGAAGCGCCGCTGAGTCATTCCGGCTGCGAAACGTCGGTCCGAGCCAAATATTAGAAAAAACAATAAATTTCTTTAGGCGGATTGCCGATAAGCCCATTGGATGGGTATTTGTCCGAAAACCCGTGTCGGTTTTCTCGGGCGCGGGAAAAACGCGGTCGTGTGGCTGGCGGTACTTTTATCGTGCGCCGTCCAGGCGCATGCCGCCAAGGATAGTCTGCGCACACTAACCAAGGTGTCGCAGATTCGAGCGCTCTCAGCCGCCGAGGCAGCGCGCAAGCTTCCAATTCAGTTGAAGGGCGTCATCACCTACGCCGCTCCGGACTACTTCGTCACCTTCTTCCATGACGACACCGGCGGCATCTACCTCTTCGAGTTCGAAACCAAACTGGCCGCCGGAGACCTGGTCGAGGTGGACGGCAATACCACGCCGGGCGAGTATGCGCCATCCATCGAGCACGCCACTATAAAGGTGTTGGGAACGGCTCCCTTGCCCGTGGCCTCCCGGCAATCCATGAACCGCCTGCTGAGCGGTGTGCAAGACAGCCAGTGGGTGGCGATTCAGGGCACTGTGCACGCGGCGACCATCGAGGACCGTTTGCCGCCCGACATGCGGCAGGGGACGCCGCAACTGGTATTGCTGATCGCCTCCGACGATCATCAGTTCAAAGCCCGCATCCGGCAATTCCGCGCAGGGCACGATTACAGCAATCTCGTCGGCGCCACGGTAACCGTGCGGGGCGCCTGCGGCACGCTGTTCAACGCGCGCCGGCAATTGACCGGAATTCAACTCTTTCTTCCCACTCTGGACCAGTTGACGGTAGACGTGCCGGCGCCCTCCGACCGGTATGGAACGCAGGTGTCTCCCATCAGCAGCGTTCTGCAATTCGATCCGGAGAATTCAGCGGGGCACCGAATGCACGTGCGCGGCGTTGTGACGCTTCACAGGCCGGGCACGGGCGTGGTGGTGCAGGACAAAACCGGCGGCGTCGTGGTGGAGACCGAAGAGAAGGCCGACGTATCGCCCGGCGATCTGGTGGACGCCATCGGGTTTGCCGCCCCCGGACGGTATGTCCCCGTTCTGCAGAACGGCGATTACCGCAGGATCGGCAAAGGCACGCTGCCGGCGCCGGTGGACATAGACCACGATACCGATGCCAGCCTTCACGACGCCGATTTTGTGACCGCGAGCGGAGTTTTGATCGACCACTTGGAACATGCCGACGATTGGACCCTCACCATGCAGCACGGCAATCTGATTTATGCCGGACAAATTGCGCGGCGGGATGTCGATGCCAGGATCCGGTCGCTCCGCAACGGCAGCAGGCTCCGTCTGCTAGGCGTATGGTCGGTGGACACCGACGATAACGGCAGGCCAGCCGCATACCGTCTTCTGCTGCGCTCTGCCGCAGACGTGCTCGTGGTCCAACCGGCCGCCTGGTGGACCAGGGAACGCGTGCTGGTGCTGCTTGCGGTTCTAGCGGGCGTGCTGCTACTGATACTGGTTTGGGCCGAGGTATTGCGGCACAGAGTGGACGAAAAGACGGAAGCGTTGCGCGGCGCGCTGGAATCCACCGCCGACGGAATTCTGGTGGTCGACTCCGAAGGCCGGACGGTGACATCGAACACCAAGTTCCGGGATATCTGGCGCATGCCGGAGGCCGTACTGACCGGATCGGACCGCGACCGGCTGCTATTTGCCGCCAGTCAACTGAAGGACGCTGAAGCTTTTCTCCGCAGGGTGCGGGACCTCTACAAGAACCACGAGGCCAAAAGTGACGACGTGCTGGAATTCAAGGACGGGCGCGTTTTCGAGCGCCATTCGGAGCCACTGATCGTCAAGGGTAAGGGCGTCGGACGCGTTTGGGGGATGCGCGACATCACCCAGAATTACCGCGCGCAGGAAGAACTCGCGCGCGCCAAAGAAGCGGCCGAGACCTCCAGCCAGGCGAAGAGCGAATTTCTGGCCAACATGAGCCACGAGATTCGCACACCGATGAACGGTGTGATCGGCATGACCGGCTTGCTGCTTGATACCTTGCTTACCCCCGAGCAGCGCGAGTATGCCGAGACCGTTCGCCGCTCCGGGGAGGCTTTGCTCACGGTCATCAATGACATCCTGGATTTCTCCAAAATCGAAGCCGGCAGGCTGACCATCGAGAACCAGCCACTCGACCTTTGCATGGTGATGGAAGAAGTGAACGAAATGCTGGCGCCCAAGGCGGAAGACAAGAAACTGGATGTCATCCTGGAATACCCGTCTCAAGTGCCGCGCTATTTCGTGGGCGATGCGGGCAGGATCCGCCAGGTGCTGACTAATTTGATCGGCAACGCCATCAAGTTCACATCCACCGGCCAGGTGATCGTGAGCGTGCAATGCGAACACCAGGATCCCCAGAAGGCTGGCATCAAGGTGTCGGTCTCGGACACAGGGCCGGGCATTGCCGCGGCTAAAATGGCTGCGCTGTTTCAGAAGTTCAGCCAGTTGGATGGTTCGACCACGCGCATGTACGGGGGAACCGGGCTGGGCCTGGCCATCTCCAAGCAGCTCGTGGAGTTGATGGGCGGATCCATCGGAGTCGAAAGCCGGCTCGGCGAAGGCTCGACGTTCTGGTTCCGGCTACCGGTCGTGCTCGACGAGCATCCGCAATTGACCCCGGCGCCGGCCGCCAACCTGCAGGACCTGCGCGTGTTGATCGTGGACGACAACGAAGTAAACCGGCGCGTACTACACGAGCAGGTGACGAGTTGGGGCATGCGCAATGGGTCGTTTCCTTCCGGCGAACAGGTGATCGAGGGTATGCGGCAAGCCAAGACGACGGGCGATCCGTATCACTTCGTGCTGCTCGACTACCAGATGCCCGGTATGGATGGGGCAGCGGTGGCGGATGTCATCAAGAACGATCCCTTGCTGCGCGACACGGTGGTGATCCTGCTGACCTCCGTGGGGCATTGGAGCGAGATTCGGCCCATGGAAGGCAAGCGCATCGACGCGTCGTTGGTAAAGCCGGTGCGGCATTCGCAATTGTTAAACACCATGGCCAAAGCGTGGTCTCGCCGCCAGGGCAACTCGTACGCCGATCGCCTGGTGCACAATCGGGAGACTCTCCGCGACGCCGAGCAATTTGCCGGACGCGGCCTGCGCGTCTTGCTGGTGGAAGACAACGTCGTCAATCAGAAGGTGGCTGGCATGATGCTCGAAAAACTCGGCCTGCAGGTGGATCTTGCCGTCAACGGTCTGGAAGCGGTCCGCATGGCTGAGAAGACTGCGTACAGCATCATCTTCATGGATTGTCAGATGCCGCAGATGGACGGATACACGGCGGCGCAGGAGATTCGCGCCCACGCGCGGGGCGGGTGGCGCGTACCGATCGTCGCCATGACCGCGGAGGCCATGGCGGGCGCCCGCGAACACTGTCTGGCGGCGGGAATGGACGACTATATCGCCAAGCCAGTGCAGCGGGCCGAATTGGTCGAGAAGTTGACGCGGTGGACTTTGGCTACGTCGCCCGCCAGGAAACGCTGAGAAATCCGTACCGGCAGCACCAAAACACAGGCCGCGTTTGGTAGCATTACACCAATGAGCGGGGAAATGCCGACGCGCCGCGAGGCACTCAAGGGATTGGCTGCCGCATCGCTCGGCGCCCGGGTTCTCGATGCCCAGGCCGGTTCGTCCGTGTGCTTCCTGAGCGCCGTTGAAATGGCGCGCCTGATCCGCACCCGGAAGCTGTCGGCGCGAGAGCTGTTGGCCGAGCACCTGAAGCAAATCGCACGCGTCAATCCGCAAGTGAATGCCATCGTCACTCTGGTGCCGGAACTGGCGGCCGACGCCGCGGCGAAGGCCGACGAAATGGCGGCGCGCAAAGAGACGCTGGGGCCGCTCCATGGCCTTCCGGTAGCACATAAAGATCTGCTCGAAACCCGCGGCATCCGCACCACCTTCGGATCGCCGCTGTTCCAGGACTACATACCGGCTGAAAACGACCTCGTGGTGGAACGCATGGGGCGGGCCGGGGCGATCACCATCGGCAAGACCAATACGCCGGAGTTTGGCGCGGGATCGCAAACCTTCAATAAAGTCTTCGGCGCCACGCACAACCCTTACGATCTGACCAAGACCTGCGGCGGTTCTTCGGGCGGCGCTGCGGTGGCGCTGGCCTGCGGACTGGCGCCCGTGGTGAGCGGTTCCGATATGGGAGGCTCGCTGCGCAATCCAGCGGCGTTTTGCAACGTGGTCGGATTCCGGCCGTCGATCGGCCGCGTGCCCGATCCGCGCTCTCCGCACGGATGGGCGACGCTCTCCACTTCCGGCTGCCTGGGACGCACGGTGGCCGATCTGGCGCTCGCGCTCGGCACCATCGCCGGACCCGATTCGCGCGCGCCTCTCTCGATCAACGAACCGGGCGACGTCTTCGCCCGCCCGCTCACCCGCAGCTTCAAAGGCGTGCGCGTGGCCTGGTTCAAGGATCTTGGCGGGGTCCCGTTCGACCAGCGCGTGCGCACCGTGGTGGACAGCCAGCGCGCCGCGTTCGAATCGTTAGGGTGCATCGTGGAGCAGGCCGAGCCGGATTTCGCTCCCGCCGAAGTCGCCTTTCGCGTGCTGCGCACGTGGGGCGCCGCTGACGCTTTTGGCGAGCGCTTGCGCGAACATCCCGACGCTTTCAAGGACACATTGAAGGCGGAAATCGAAGCCGGACTGCGTCTGACCGGCGCCGACGTGGCTCGCGCCGACGCGGCCCACACGCAGGTCTGGCGGCAGTTTCAGGCGTTTCTGGAAGCCTACGAGTACTTCGTTCTGCCCACCACGCAAGTGCCGCCGTTCGACGTCAACACGCCCTATCCCACCGAAATCGCCGCCGTGAAGCTCGAAAACTACATCGACTGGATGAAATCCTGCTGGTATATCTCGGCCACCGGAAATCCGGCGGCGTCGGTGCCGGCCGGATTCACGGCGGAGGGATTGCCCGTGGGCATCCAGATCGTGGGGCGCAATAAAGAGGATTTCGCCGTCCTGCAACTGGCGCACGCATTCGAGCAGGCCACGGGCTTCGGCAAGCGGCGCCCGGCAATCGCGTAGTAGCGTTAGTGAGAAGCGCGACACGACTTGCCGACGACGGCTCAATTCTTGGTCTTATCTGTGTGCATCCGTGTCCATCCGTGGCCCAAAAGAATCAGTGTTCCAGGAGTTCGCAGCACTCCGGATTTGGTCACAGTCGTGGAGACATAGAAATTGGCCACGGATGGACACGGATGCACACAGATAACGCTCGCCGCTCCTTCGCGGGTCGCCCTCTGGGCCCGGCTCAGCAGGAGTGAGCCGACACTGCGTGCCAGCCCGCGCCCGATTCCAGCCTGTGGACCAGATGCGGGATCTCTTCCTCGAAGCACGGGTCGGGCACCGGCAGATCGAGCTTCACGCGCGATCCCCGCTCCGGCCCATCTTTGGCCAGCACGATCACGCGCGTGCCCAGGCGCAGTGCTTCCTGGGTGTTGTGCGTGACGAACAGGATCGTGGTGCCGGTGGCCTTCCACAACTCGCGAATGAGTTGCTGCATGCCACGCCGCGTGCCCGGATCGAGCGCGCTGAACGCCTCGTCCATCAGCAAAATGCGCGGCTTGGTCATGAGCGCCTGGGCAATGGCCACGCGCTGCTGCATTCCGCCCGATAACTGATCGGGATATTTCCGGGAGTCCGACTCGCGCAGGCCGATGCGCTCGAGATATCCGAACGCCTCGCGCCGCAGTTCGCGGCGGCGCCGGTAAAAGCTCGGCGTCATGTGCCCGAACAGGCCGAACTCACTCACTTCCGGGCCGAACGTGATGTTGTCGAGCACCGTCTTATCGGGGAACAGCGAGTATCTCTGCGGAACGTAACCGCGCGTGCGGTCGGGTTGATGATGCTCCACGCCATCGATCAGGATCCGGCCGGCGAGCGGCTTTTCCGAGCCCAGAACCAGCCGCAGCAGCGTCGATTTTCCGCAGCCCGTCTGACCCAGCACACAGACGAATTCGCCTTCCTCGATGCGCAGGCTGACACTATCAAGCACGGTCTTCGCCGGAGTTCCGTAAGCCACCGAAATGTCGTCGATCTCAATCAGCGCCATACGGGATCACGACTCCTGAAACCACGGATGCAGTTTGCGATTCAGCACGCGCATCCCGAGATCCACCAGGAACAGCAGCAGCGCCACCCAAAGCACGTACGGAATGATTACGTCCATTCCCATGTGCCGCCGCAGCAGGGCGATGCGGAACGCGAGGCCGTCGGTGGAAGCGATCATCTCGCCGGCGAACAGGAACAGCATCACCGATTTCAGATTCAGGCGGATGCTGTTGAGCACGCGCGGCATGATCTGCTTCAGCACCACGCGGTAAGCAGCGGCGAAATCACCCGCGCCGAGCGTGAATGCCTTCACCAGTTGCTCGTTGGGTACTCCGCGCGTGAGATTGAACGTGTCCAGAATAATGGTCGGAGTTACGCCCACCACGATCAGCATCACTTTCGCGAGCTCGTCGATGCCGAACGCGATGAACAGAATGGGCAGCAGCGAGAGCGCGACGATCTTATCGAAGAACAGCACAAAGCGCAGGAAGAATGCGCCCACGTATGGGAACAGCCCCATGTGCAGGCCGAGCAGCACCGCCGGAATGAGCAGCAGCATGCTGTAGATGAAGCGCCGCGAGGTAGCCTTGGTGTCTTTCCAGAGCATGCTGTTGCGGAATCGCTGGAGCATACTGCCGCCCTCGGCTGGCTGGTCATCGTCTTCGGCCGGTTTGAGCGCGGCATCGTACATTCCGCGCGCCATCTGCGCGATGCTCGGCGTCACACGCTCTTCCGGGTTATCGCGATGGCGTTGGTTCGCGATGTAAAGATAGAGCGCGATGCCGGTGATGAATAGCGCCCAGGAGAGCAGCATCGCGGTGGTGCGCTGCGGTTTCGCGTGAATGAGCAGGAAACCTACGGACATGCGAGCCTCCGATCGGGCCGCTGAAAAAGGCAAATAGGCCGCAGATAAACGCAGATGAACGCGGATAGGTTGTTTGTTGTCCATCGGCGTTTATCAGCGTTCATCGGCGGCTGGTCCTTTCCGTGGTTTTCAGCATCTCTAGAGCTTTCCCTCCGCCGCCATTTTCATGTACGCGAGATCGAAGACCAGGCGCACGCGATCGGCCTTGCCTTGCACCGAGGAATCGGGATAGCGGATCGCGACATCGTCCACCGACTTGGTTTCCGCGCCCAGCAGTCCGTGTTCGAAACAGAACTGGCGCACCAGGTCCATCTTCTTCTTCAGTTCGGGAGATGAGCCGAATTCCACCGCCGATTGTGGCGTATAGAACATTTTCGTGGTGCTGAGCTGCTCTTTGTACGATTCGAGCGAATCCTGCGAGCCCTCGGCGATCGCGGCCAGGACCTTGTCGGTGGCGGGCGACTTCGCCGACATCACGCTCATGATTTCGTACCACGCGCCGGCCAGCGCCTTGGCGAATTTCTGGCCGTCGGGCCGAGCGAGCACGTCCGTGCGCACCACCGTGAGGTCCAGAATCTCGCCGGGAATCTGCGACGAATTGAACAGCGACGCGATGCCCTTCTGCTTCACGATTTGCGACACCATCGGCTTCCAGGTGACCGTGGCCGACGCACTGGAATCGCTGAGGAACGCCGTCGCGATATCGGAATCGGACGTATTGATGAGCCGTACCTTTTTGATTTGATCGCGCATGCCGTTCATGGTCATGGCGCGGTCGAACAGATATTCCGAAACCGTCTTCTCCACGAGCAGCAGCTTCTTGCCCGGGAGATCTTTCATCTGCAGGCCATTGCGTACCAGCAGCGCGTCGTTACCGTTGGAGTAATCGCCGATCAGGATGCTCGTCGTGGGCACGCCCGAAGCGGCCGGCATGTCGAGCGCCTCCATGTTGGTCATGGTGCAGGCGTCGATGTTCTTGGCTACGAACGCGTCGAGCGACGGCGCGTAATCGAAACGCTGGACTTTGATCGTGATCCCGTACTTATCGGCCCATTTCTTGAGGATTCCAGCCTTGTTGAGATAGTAGTAAGGAGTCCAGCCGGCGTAAACCGACCAGCCGACGGTGAAGCTCGGTTTTTGGGCGAAGGTCGCTGGGGCCGAAGCGGCGAGAAGCAGAAGTACAGACAGGTTACGAGTCATCGTCGTCACTAAGTGCGAACGCTCGTGGCGACGGGGCCCAGAGCAGGCTTTCCAGGGAGTTTATCATACCGGTACCCCGCAGGCGCCTCGATTCTTTCTATGGGCAGGATTCAAGATACTTACGCCAGCCTCCAAATTCCGTGATTTCACGCGCGTTGGCAATGGCGTACGGTTCGCAAAGGAAACATTTCACAGTTTCGCCGTTTTCGAGCACGGCATTGCCGATGCCCAGTGGCGGCGGCACTTCGGCCACGAAACTGCCGAATCGATCCTCCGGCACGGCCCAGATTTCGACCTCGATTCCCGGACCCGGGAACCCTTCTTCGCGAATCAAGCCCGGCTTTCGGACCGCGCCCGCGAGCGCGTAGAATCGGTACTCCGGCGCCGTGCGGCAGGTCTTCATCAAGCGCGCGCCGCGATCGGTAAGCTGCCGGTTGAGCGGCTGTCCGCTCAGATGCGCGCCCAAGACGGCGATTTCGATACACCCGGGTGGCGCCGCGGCTACAGGCTCGCGGAGGTAGCGCCCGGCGAGCGCGAGTAATCCCGCGTCGGTGAACGCCGGCCCGATGAGCGAGATACCGAACGGCAGACCGTTGGGACGGAATCCGGCGGGCACGGCAATCGCCGCGAGATCGAGCAGATTGACGAAATTGGTGTAGTAGCCGAGGTTGGTATTCAGCCGCACCTGGTCGGCGGCGATCGCCTCGTGGGTGTAGATCGTGCCGGTGGTGGGCAAAACGAGGATGTCCATGCGCGTCCACTCCGCTTCCGTGGCGCGGCGCAGTTCGCGCAGCTTGTACTCGGCGTTGAATGCGTCAACGGCGGTGAATCGGCGCGCGCCGGTGATAATGTCGCGCACCACGGGATCCATTTCCGAATAGTGCTGTTCGAGGAAGGGACCGATGGCCGCCAGCCGTTCGGCCACCCACGGGCCGGAATACAGCAGACCGGCGGCGGCGCGAAAGAGTGCATAGTCGACTTCGACCTTCGTGCCGCCCAGCGATTCCAGAGCGGCGACTGCCTTCGCGTAGAGCGCCGCGGCATCGTCATCTCCGAAGAATTCGAGCTGCGCGGCGGCCGGAACACCGAAGCGGAACGCGCCGCTCGCCCATGGCGCCGCGTCCTGGCCCGGCGCTGCGACGCGTGAGTAAGGATCGCAAGGATCGAACCCACGCGCGATCTCGAAGACTTTCGCCGCTTCCGCGCAGGTGCGCGCAAGGATGGTCACGCAATCGAGCGACCGGCACGCAGGAACCACGCCGGACGTGCTGAGCAGACCGCGTGTAGGCTTCAAACCAACGAGATTATTGAACGCGGCTGGAACGCGCCCCGATCCCGCGGTATCGGTGCCGAGCGCGAAATCCACCTGCCCCGATGCCACCGCGACAGCCGAACCAGAACTCGATCCGCCCGAGATATAGCGCTCGTCGAACACCGAGGAGCACGCGCCGTAGGGCGAGCGCGTGCCCACGAGCCCGGTGGCGAATTGGTCCATATTCGTTTTGCCGGCGGGGATGGCGCCCGCCGCGATCAGGCGCTCCACCACCGGCGCGCTCTTCGCCGGCGAATAGGCATAGCCGGGGCAGCCGGCGGTAGTCGGCACGCCAGCGAGATCGATATTGTCTTTGATGGCGAACGTGAGACCGGAAAGCTGCAGACCCGGTTTGGGTGCGAACATCCCCGCCGGCACTTTCGAGATCCATACCGGACCGAGACTCATGCGCGCACCTCCTGCCGCAGGGTGATGAGATGCTGGCCCGCCGAGACCAGCGCGCCCTTGGCGCAATTCAATTTTTCGATGGTGCCGGCAGCGGGCGCGGAAACCGCTATCTCCATCTTCATCGCCTCCAGCACGATGAGCTTCTGGCCGGCCTCGACGTGCTCACCCGGTTCGACGGCGATGTTCCACACGCTCGCGGTCACTGGCGCGCGCACCGGCCGGCAGCCTTCAGGCACGGTTTCCGGCGCGGCGGGCTCGCCATCGCGATCCTGCGGCTGCACGAATCGATCGGCGCCGTCGGCCGCCCACCGCTCGCGCTCCTCCTCGAACGCTTCCTGCTGATGGCGCTTGAATGCCGCCGCTTCCGGCTCGATGGAGCGCAGGAACGCGTGGTAATCCTGGAGGCGGAATTCCTGCTCTTCGATGGCGAGCGCGTGGCGCCCGTGCGGGAAGCCATCGCGGATTTCGAGCAGTTCCGCGGCGGAAACCGGTGTGAAGCGAATCTGGTCGAAGAAGCGCAACAGCCACGGCTCGCCCTGCCCGTAGGTGTTCCACATCTGCACGGTGCGTCCCACGAACTGATACCCGCCCGGACCCTCCATGCCGTACACGCACAAATACGCGCCGCCGATGCCGACGGCGTTTTCGGGAGTCCAGGTGCGCGCGGGATTGTATTTCGTGGTCACCAGGCGATGGCGCGGGTCGGTGGGCGTGGCCACGGGCGCGCCCAGGTACACATCGCCCAATCCGAGCACCAGGTAGCTGGCATCGAAGACGATGCGTCGGACGTCCTCGATGGACGCGAGCCCGTTGATGCGGCGGATGAATTCGATATTGCTGGGGCACCAGGGCGCGTCCGGCCGCACCGATTGCATGTACTTGCGGATGGCGAGCTGCGTGGCGGGATCGTCCCAGGAAAGCGGAAGATGAACCACGCGCGAGGGGACCACAATGTCGTCGAGCTCGGGAATGCGGCGCTCGCAATCGTCCAACGCCTCGAGCAGCGCTTCGCGCGGCAGGCGTTTGCCATCGAAGTGGATATGCAGGGAGCGCACGCCGGGCGTGATGTCGAGAACGCCAGCGAGGTTGGCGGCGCGCAGTTGCGCTTCGAGCGCGTGGACGCGAAAGCGCAGATTGAGATCGAGAACGTTGGGCCCGTACTCGACGAGAAGATATTTGTCGCCATCGGCGCGGTAAACCGTGGATGGCGCGGAGCAGGCTTGGATCGAGGCGCCTTCAAAATTCGCAAAAGCACCGCTCCCTCGCGGTCGCGGCTCAGTAACTAAATGAGCCGAGCGGTTACTCGCGGGCAATTGCGGCCACTTCCCCGAGAGCGATTCGATGGCGCCATCGAGTTCGCACTCGAGCGCCCGCGCCTGGTCGAGCGACATCGCCCGAAAGCGCACCAGGTCGCCCGGACGCAGTTGGCCGATTTTCCAAAGCTCGGCATCCACGATGGTCGCCGGGCAGACGAAACCTCCCAGGCTCGGACCATCCGGCCCGAGGACGACCGGCATATCGCCGGTGAAATCGACGGTGCCGATGGCGTAGGCGTTGTCGTGGATGTTGGAAGGGTGCAGGCCGGCCTCGCCGCCATCTTCGCGCGCCCATTTCGGTTTCGGCCCGATGAGCCGCACGCCGGTGCGGTCGGAATTGTAGTGCACTTTCCACCAGGTGGCGAAAAGCATCTCGATATCGCCATCGGTGAAGAAATCGGGCGCGCCGTGCGGGCCGTACAGCACGCCGATTTCCCAGCGGCTGGAGTAATCCGGCGGGGCTAAAGCCCCGCGCAGGCTGAGGCCTGCCCCACTGCTTCCCTGCCCTACGTGGAGCACGTCGCCCGCCGCCAGGACGCGGCCCGCGTGCCCGCCGAATCGTCCGAGAATGAACGTACTGCGGCTGCCGAGATATTCCGGCACATCGAACCCGCCGGCGATGGCGAGATACGCGCGGCTGCCGCTCGCCTGCGCATGCGACATCTCGAGCACGTCCCCGGCTTTCACTGCGATGGCTTGCCACATCGGAAGACTGGCGCCGAAATCCGCGCCGGTGAGAGCGATGACAACGTCGCAGGCGAAGCGCAGCGTCGGACCGGTGACCGCGATTTCGAGCCCCGCGGCCGATTCCGGATTGCCCACCAGCCGATTGGCCACGCGCAGCGCGAGCGCGTCCATGGGCCCCGATGGCGGCACGCCCACGTGCCAATATCCGATGCGGCCGGGATAATCCTGAACGGTGGTTTGGGTGCCGGGCTCGATCACATCCACCGCGCGGCGGCGGTACGGAAAATCGCGCAGATAGGCGGTGAGGATTCCGCCGGCGGCGAATACCGGATCGGCACAAACCTGCCGCAGGTATTCGAGGTTGGTCTCAATTCCCGCCACCCGGCATTCCGCCAGCGCGGCGCGCAGGCGGGCCAGAGCCTCGGCGCGATCTTCGCCGCGCACGATGATCTTGGCCAGCATAGGGTCGTAATACGGCGTCACTTCCGACCCCGATTCCACCCACGTCTCCACGCGCGCATCGCGCGGCCAGACCACTTGCGACAGCCGCCCCGCGCTGGGCTGGAAATCCTTGGCCGGATCTTCGGCGTACAGTCGAACTTGCAGTGACGCGCCTTTGGGGGGCACTTGCAAGCTTGCGAGCGGCGCCATTTCGCCCGCCGCCTGCCGCACCATCCACTCCACCAGATCGACGCCGGTGACTTCCTCGGTGACGCCGTGTTCTACTTGCAGGCGCGTATTGACTTCGAGGAAATAGAACGCGCCGCCGGCGTTGTCGTAGATGAATTCGACCGTGCCCGCGTTGCGATACCGCACCGCCTCGCCCAGACGGACCGCGCAGGCCAGCAGTGTGGCCCGCGATTCCGGTGAAATTCCCGGCGCGGGAGTCTCTTCGATGACTTTCTGATTGCGCCGCTGCGCGGAACAATCGCGCTCCCCGAGAGCGATCACGCCGCCCGCGCCATCGCCGAAGATCTGCACCTCGATGTGGCGCGCCGCAGTAACGAATTTCTCCAGGTACAGGCCGGCGGTGCCGAAACTCGCGCGGCTCAGCCGTTCGACGGCGCCGAACGCCTCCGCCAGCTCCGCGGGCGAGCCGCATAGACGCATGCCGATTCCGCCGCCGCCCGCGGTGCTCTTCAGCATCACGGGATAGCCGATGCGATCAGCCGCTTCGACAGCCGCCGCGGCGCTTGCGAGCAGCTCCGTTCCAGGCAGCATCGGCACGCCGTTTTGGGCGGCGATGGCGCGCGCGGTGTGCTTCAAGCCGAACGCGCGCATCTGTTCGGGTGTGGGCCCGATGAAGACGACTCCCGCCTGCTCGCAGGCTTCGGCGAACGCGGCATTCTCGCTGAGGAATCCGTAGCCGGGGTGAATGGCCTGCGCCCCCGTCTGGCGCGCGGCGGCGAGGATCGCGGGTATGGAGAGATAGCTCTCGGCTGGTGGCGCCGGTCCGATGGCGACGGCTTCGTCCGCCTGCTCGACGTGGAGCGAATGCCGGTCGGGATCGGAGTAGACGGCTACCGATCGCACACCCATGCGCCGCAGGGTACGGATGATGCGGCAGGCGATGGCGCCGCGATTGGCGACGAGGACCTTAGAGAACATGCTGCCGGCCGTTGATGAGCCGTGACCGCCAGGGAGCGGTGCCTTTTTGATGGATTCGTGCGCAATGCACCGCTCCCTCGCGGTCGCGGCTCAGTAAGCGAGTGCGGCTCAGTAAGCAAGTGCGGATCGGTAAGTGGGCATGGATCGGTAAGTGGGGCAGGCAATCTTGCCCGGGGTCCCCTCTGGGGAGGGCTTTCAGCCGGCTCGACCTGCTGGAAAGCAGGTCGGCAGCCAGGATTGGCTGCCCCACAACTCTCACAAGCCCTCCCAGATCAGCACCTCGACCGGCGTGGGATTGTACGCGTTGCACGGATTGTTGAGCTGCGGGCAATTGCTGATGGCCACCAGCACATCCGTCTCGGCGCGCATTTCCACGTACTTGCCGGGATCGGAAATGCCGTCTTCGAACGTCAGCTTGCCCTCCGGCGTCACTGGAACGTTCATGAAGAAGTTGATATTGCAGGTAAGATCGCGCTTCTCCAGTCCGCGGCCCCATTCGATCGCGCCCTTCAAAAAGCTGTTGCGGCAGGCGTGCATGAAGCGCTTCTCGATAGCGTAGCGCACCATATTGCTCTCGTTGGCGCACGCGCCGCCGAGCGTATCGTGACGCCCGCAGGTATCCGCCACGATTGTGAGCAGCACGGCGCCGCCCGTCGACATCAGCTTCGTGCCGGTCGTCAAGTAAATATTGCGCTGCTCGCGAATGGTGTCCTGCGCGCTATAGCGGTCGGAATAATCGTGCGCGTTGTAGAACAGCGTGTCCACCGCCTGATTGCCCTTGAGGTCGACAATGCGGAAATATTGTCCCTTTTTGACTTCGTGCAGCCACGGCTCGCCCGCGGGGACTTCGAAACGATACACCGCGCGCGCCGGATCGAGTCGGCTCTCCACGATTCTGGTTCCACTCATAGGAAGTACCTCTCGGTGAGGATGAATCCGCGACCGTTTTCCGGCCGCGACAGCCGGCATGGATCGTCCGCGCCCGCGGGCGCACCGTGGCGGATGGCGAGGCGTACCGGCCTGGGCGCGTACTTCGGGTTCGGATCGAGCGGATGCGGGCAGGTATTAAGCACCGCCAGCACGTTCATTTCGGCGCGCAATTCCACATATGCCCCCGGCGGCGAACTGGCCTCCTGAAACTCCATGCCGCCATCCTCCGAGACGGAAACGCGGCTGAAGAAATTGACGTTCGGCACCAGGTCGCGCGGTCCGAGCCCCCATTTGGCGAGCTCCACCAGGAAACTGTCGCGCCCATTGCGATGGCACGCGTTGCGCGCCTCCTGATAGCGGCTTTCGCCATACTTCGCACGCACCACGGCGGCGTTCGAGCAGCCGCCGATGGGATCGTGCCAACCCACCGAATCGGCCACCACCGAGCACAAAATGCGGCCCATGTCGGAAAACAGCACGAACCCCTCGGTCAGCCGCGCGATGTGCTGGGCTTTGAGAGTGTCCGCCATGTTATACCGCTCCACGGGGCACTCGAAGTTATAAAAGAGCGCGCCCACGTTGGCGCCGCCCTCGAGATCGGTCATGTGCAGCACGGCGCCGCGCTTGAGCACGTGCGACCAACTGGCGCCGGGCTCGATAGTCTCTTCCCACAGGACAGACGAATCCTGCATCGAAATACACCTCGCTTTTCAGAAACTTTGGAATCAAGGCACCGCTCCCTTGCTCGCCAAAGCGCGAGTGCGGTCGCGGCTCAGTAGGAACTGGCGGGTTATGCGAGGTTGCGAGGCGGGCCGCAGCAGACGTCCATAGCGGTCAGGCGGAGGAATACGCGAATGGAAATGCGCGCCCGCACTGACCTTGGGAGGAGCATCAGGCTACAAGTATGCCAGAATTGGCGCGCCCGCCTCACGAATAATATTGATCGCCCCGATTAACATGAGCGGCGACAAAAAGCAGAATGGCAGGCCAGCGTATCGCCGGCCTGCCATTCCGTGAGTGCTTCCGATTCTAGTTGTGTACCGTGAGCGATAGTGTCGGCGACGTTACTCCGTTCACCGTGACGTTGATCGGATAAGTCCCGTTGGCCAGGGTGGAAGGAATGGTGACGCCCAACTGGAACAGCCCCGCGTTGCCGGGCGCGAGGACGGCGCTGTTGTTGTACACGGTGACCGGCGCGCCATTCAACTGGACGGAGACCGTGCCCGTGGTCACAAACGGGCCGCCGGCAATTGGCACTGCCACACCGAATGGATTATTCGGCGAAGTGGTTCCGAAACCGGAGCCCCAGAGAATGATGGTCTCGCCCGGTTTCGCCGGCACGGTAGCCGTGGTGAACGTGCCGTTGGCGGCGGCATCCGAATAATCGGGGTGCGTGGCCACCGGCTGCTGCGAGCTGTCGCCCGGCGTCTGACCCGCCGCGTTGGGCCACACGAAGAAGCCCGGAATGTCGGCCTGCGACGTGATCATGACGGCGTTGCTGGTGCCGTTGACGTTGGTCACCGTAACCGCCAGCGGTCCGAAACCGATATTCGGCGTCAACACGTTGATCTGCGTGGCGCTGAGGAAATAGACGTACGCCATCTGCCCGCCCACCGAAACGCTCACGTTATCGAGTATCGTGGGCAGCGCTCCGGTGCTGCTGCCCTTGATGGTGTTGGTCCATGTGTCGGTAAAGTTCGGCGTGGTGAAGTTGGTCCCGTAAACCGAGATCCAGGTATTCGGCGCGATGAAGCCCTGTCCTTCCGTCGCGGCCGAGACGCTGGTGATGACCGGCGCGCCGGGCGCGGGATTCACGGTGATGGTATAGTTCTTGGTCGCGGTACCGCCGACGGTGTCGGAAACCGTCACGGTAACGTTCGCCGTTCCGGCAGTTCCGCCCGCGGGCGTGCCGCTGATGGTGCCGGTGCTCGAGCCGATGGAGAGCCCGGTGGGCAGCCCAGTGGCCGACCAGGTGTAAGCCGGACTCCCGCCCGCCGCCGTGATAGTAGTCGACGGGTACGCCCCGCCCAGTGTCGCGACCGGCAAGGTAGCCGGTCCGGTAATGCTGAGCACCGAAGCGACGGCCAGAGAGTAGTTCATCGTCGCCGTCTTGCCGGTGCTATCGGTGACTGTCACGGTGACGCTATAAGGACTCCCGGCCGCGGTCGTCGGCGTGCCCGAGATGACGCCGGTGGCGATGTTGATGCTCATACCGGTCGGCAGGCCGGTAGCGGCCCAGGTGTACGGCGGCAATCCTCCACCGGCCATAACGGTGATGGGCGCATAGGCCGCGTTCAGCGTAGCTCCCGGCAATGCAGCGGGCAACGCGACTGTCAGCACGTTGTTAATCACCAGCGAATAGGTGGTGGTCAACGAGGTCTGGGTGGCATCGGTCACCTTCACCGTGACGGTGAACGGACTGCCGGTGGCCGTGGTCGGTGTGCCGAAGATATTCCCGTTGCCGTCGGTGGAGAGCCCCGGAGGCAGCCCGGTGATCGTCCAGGTGTAGTTGCCCGCGCCGCCTTGCACCCGGATCGATGTGTACGTATATGGCGCGCCCACCACACCAGCGGGCAGGATGCCCGTGATGAACTGGAGCGGAAGTGCGCTAATCGAAATCGTGTAGGTCGCCTTAGCCGTGGTTCCGTTGGCATCCGTCACCGTCACCGTCGCAGTAAACGGACTGCCCACGACCGCGGTCGGAGTTCCGGTGATGGTTCCGGTCGTGGCCCCGATGGTTAGCCCTGGCGGCAGACCGGAAGCCGACCAGCCGTAGGGCGGCGTCCCGCCCGTCGCGGTGACCGTGAACCCAGCATAGGAAGCGGCCAAAATGCCAGCCGGCGGCGTGCCCGTGGTGTTAATCGATAACGGCGGCGCAATGGTCAGGGTGTACGTGAAATTGGCCGTGGCGTTATTGCTGTCCGTGACCGTCATGGTGACGGTGTGATTCCCGGTTGCCGACGCCAAGGGGGTTCCGCTGATCACGCCCGCGTTGAACGAAAGGCCCGTGCCGGTCAATCCGGCGGCCGTTACCGTGTAGCCGTTTCCGCTGCCTCCGCCTGGGGTAAAGGTCTCCTTGTACGCCACCGCCGGTATCGCTACCGCAAGGTTGCTTGCGCTCGATCCCTGCGGGCTTACCGACAATGTCAGCGCCGGGTTGACGGGTAGCGTAAAGCTCTGGTTGGACGAAGTATTGGCATCGGTGGCCGTCACCTTCACCGTGAACGGCTGTCCGGTGTTCGTGGCGGGCGTACCGGTAATGACGCCGGTGTTGCTCACGGTTAACCCGAAGTTAGCGGGTAAGCCGCTCAAGGCAACCGTTACCGGCGCCGTCCCACCTGAGATGGTAATGTTGTTGCCGCTGGTATAGGCCGAACCCGCGGTAGCCGTAGGCAGCGTTGCCGGTCCGGTTACAGTAAGGGCATTGTTCACCGTCAGGTTCAGCGTAGCGTTGGCCGTGGCGTTGTTGGCGTCCGTCGCCGTGATGGCTACGCTATACGGGCTGCTCGCATTCGTGCTCGGCGTGCCGCTGATGATTCCCGTCCCGGACGCCATGCTCAGCCCGGTCGGCAACCCCGTCGCGGCCCAGGTAACGGCGCCTGTGCCGCCGCTGGACTTCACTGTGGTCGAGTAATTCCCGTTCAACGTGGCTGCCGGCAGACTATTCGTTGTAATAGTCAGCGCCGGGTTCACGGTGATGCTGAACGTCTTGGAAATCGAAGAGCTGGTGCTGTCCGTCAACGTGATCGACACGTTGGCAGCCGTAGCTCCCGTCACGTTGGTTCCCGAAATGACTCCCGTCGCCGAGGCGATGCTCAGACCGGCAGGCAAATTCGTCGCCGTCCAGGCGTAGCCGGTACCCGAACCTCCCGAGCCAGCCACGGTGGTAGTATAGGGACCGCCCGAGGTCGCCGCCGGCAGCGGGCTCGCAGTGGTGATGACGAGCGCCGGATCTACCGTCAGAGTGGCGGTCACCTGGGCGGTTTCACCGTCGCCGTCGGTGACCGTGATCGTAATATTGTCAGGCGTACCTGAGGGAGTATTGGTGCCGCTCGCGGGCGTGCCGCTGATGATGCCGGTGCCGCTGTTGATGGTCAAATTATTCGGCAGGCCGGTGGCTGTGTATTTCAGGTTTGGCGCACCTCCCGTCGCTGTGAGAGTCGTGTTCAGGGTGGTGTAAGCCGAACCCACGGTCCCGATGGGCAGTGCCGCCGGACCACTGAGCATCACCTGAGGATAGACAGTGATGGAGTATTGGGCAGAGGCCGTAATGCTGTGGGCATCCGTTGCCGTCACGGTGAACGTGCTGGTGGTCGCCTGGGTAATGCTCGCGTTTGGCGTACCGCTGAGGACACCCGCGCCGCTGAGGGATAATCCGGGCGGCGGAGTGCCTGTCGTGACGGACCAGGTAATCGGCGCGGTGCCTCCCGAACTGGTGAAGCTGACTCCATTGGGCCCGTTGTAGATCAGGTTGATGGTGCCGTTCGGCAACGCGGGGCCTACGGGCGCGGTAATCGAGAGCCCAGCGATCGTCAGGGTGTAGTTTTGGGTGAAAGTCGCCCCGTTCGCGTCCGTGACCTTCACAGGGACACTCAGGTTGGTTTCACCGGACGTCGGTGTACCGGTAATGGTGGCGGTGTTTCCGGTAGCCGGCGAAACCGGGCTTAGGGATAAGCCAATACCGGACAGATTTGCGGTAGTCGTGAACGTGTAGGGCGGGGTGCCTCCGGTTACCGAGATGGTCCCTGAAGCATATGCGGCCCCTTCGGTGCCGTTCGGCAAAGTGGCGGGGAGAACGGCGGTAATAGCAGGATTCACCGGGAGGCTATAGATGGCACTGGCCGTGCCGTTGGCGGTGTCCTTGACTGTCACGGTTAAGCTGTAAGGGCTCCCCGCAGCGGTGGTTGGCGTACCACCGACAACTCCCTGACCGCCGGCGTTGGGGCCGGTGACGGACATGCCATTAGGCAGACTGCCGGCTGTCAGCGAGAACGAGGTGTACGGGGCGGTGCCACCGGTTGCGGTGACTGTCTCAGGGTTGCCCCCCGGCAAATATGGCACACCGACCGTCGCCGCCGGAAGCGTGGCGCCGGTGGCGGGTGTAGAGATCGTCAGGATGCTCGGCACGGTCACGACTTGGGCGGAGCCCTCCGTAGTGGTGACCGCGTTTCCGTTGAATGAGGCTGAAGCCGGCTGGGAGCCCCAATTGACGGTATAGGTCTGCCCACCGACGGCGGTGGCTGGGATCGTGAACTTAAACGTAGCGGTCAGTTGTGTCGTTGGACCTGCGATAGTTGGGCTGAGGCCCTGCCACACCGCGGACACGTAACCGGTTGTTCCACTTGTTCCACCGCTCTTGATGATTCCATTATTCGAGTCGAAATTCGTCAAGCCGTCCGCCAAGCTGACACCCGTGGCGAGTGGAGCCCCCGCGCTGGGGGTTTCATTTACGTTGTAGCTTAGAGTGTCAACTTGGTCGTTCGCCGCCAACGTCAAGTTAACTTGGCATTGAACCTGGCTCCCCGGATTGGCCTGAGCCGGGCAAACGATAGCGAACGAGTCTTGAGCCGACAGGGGCGCGGCCGCGACCAAACCGGCCACAATGCTGAGAGTCCACGTACGAAATTTCAAAGACATTTTCGGTGATTCCTCCGAGGTTCACATTTGCTATCCAAGATTGGGGATCTTACTGCCGCACCACACCCACAGAATCGATGCCGAACACTTCAAGGTTATTGAGCCCCGCACCCGAGACCCCAAACACTTTCAAGTTCGCCCCGGAGCCGGCCGGTCCCACGACATAGCCCAGCAGGGTTCGGTCTCCTCCGTGAGCGTCGAATCCTGAAAGGAAAGCCACCGACACAAACCCGGGTTGGCTGTCGTACATCAGAGACGGCGACATGCCGGGTGCCGACTGGAAACGTAACTGCGACTTTTCGTCACCAATGCTGAATGCGATGGCCGCCCGGGTCAAATCCCGCCCAGCCTCCAAATACACGGGGACTCGCTCCTGCGAGGTTCCCGCTCCCTCCACGGAGCCCAGCACAAGTGTGCCCCGCACCTCGGGCTTGGCCGCGGTAACCACATGGGACTTCGTATTACTTGTGCATGTCTCTCCCCGCGCGATGCGCACCGGCAGAACGCTAAAGCCGGGCGCGCCGGTCTGCCGGAGCAGTTCCAGGATCAGGTCGGGCAGGGTGATTTGGCCGTCCCCACCCCGCGTCGTGGCTGTATCCGCCGGGGACGTATCCATCGCGTCGAAGAAATCCGTGCAGGCGGCCGGCAGCGTGTATCCCGGGGCGCCGGTTTCGTAAAGCAGTTCGGCTATCAGGTCAGCAAGTTTGAGCTGTCCGCTGCCGAACCCTCCCACGCTGGTCGCCGTCTCCGGCGAGATGCCGCCCACCAAGTAGATTTTCGACATATCTAGCACGCCCGTCGCGTTCGGATCATTCGATCCCGCTCCGACGACCAGCGCAATCGGCCCCGCCGCGACATTCTGGCCGCCCTGGCTGGTGGCCGCCATATAGTTCACCGCCGTGGAGCTGACCGTGGTCGGGAACGTCAGTGTCCAGTTGGTTGGACTCGCCGTCGCCTGCACCATCAAAGTCGCCACAACGCCATCCGTGAGCAGATTCGACGTGGGCGTCTGTTGGCTGACCGTGCAGCAACCGATGATGATGGCGCGCTGCCCCGGCCCGGGGTTCTGTGGCGCCGTGGTGGACGGATTGAAGCTCGCCGGCGTAGCGCATGATCCGATCGCTACTCCCAGGCAAACCGTATTGAGCTGCATCGAAGCAGTCGTGGCTTGCGGTCCCAGCCCGATGGTGACATTGAGCGAAGTGGGATCGTAATTTACATCGAACTGGAATCCTGCCACCTGCCCGGGGAAACTCGAGTTCGCCGTCGACAGCACGAGGTTGACCATGTAGGTCGGTGGCGTAGTCGCAGGCGTCACCAGCGTAATCTCACCGAACGACAAAGTCGCGGGAGTTGTTGTGGTGGCCATCAGGCTGGCCGCCATTCCCAACAGCAAACTGAAACGGGTAAATTGAATCATTGCGGATCCCTCCGATCTATCTCAAACTCGCAAACCCTTCGCTCACGCCGGCCCTTGCACCGCCGGTACACATGGGACTCAGCCAATCCAAAACTGGGAAGGCTCGCCGGCTTGCGCCCCCGATTACACGGCGCGAAGCCGCCAAACATCGCCATCCACTATACCATTCTTGCCAGACCGCAGGACCTGTCTCTTTTTGCCGCCGTCTGCCACGCCACCTGAATCAGACCGATTTCACACATTTCCGGCTGGTACCAGCCGTCCTGCACTCTACTTCTCCACCCTCACACTGCTGTCCTTCGCCGCCACCGCGACCGGTTGGGCGTCTGCGTTCGTCCCCGCGACAGCCGTCACATGAATAGGGAATGTCTTACCGCCACCTGCTCCTTTGTAAGACACGTGGACAATCGCAATTACACCATCAGAAATCGTAGTCCTGTTGATCCCGATAATCAAGGCTCTTAGCTTGCCCATTCTTATCTGGGCTGATCGCAGGCCCTTCGAAGCCTTCAGCGCAGCCGGCCCCGCCTCGATAGTGACATCCAGGGCGTCGGCGTCGTATTCCAGGTCGAATTGGACCCCCGTGGGAACGTCCTTTCCTGCCGCAAGCGTCATCTTCAATGCCGCGGGCTTACCGGCGGAGAGAACTCCTCGCTCCAAGCTCAGCTCCGCGGCACTCGCTGCCGCGGCCATTATCGCCAGAGCCATCGCCACCCTGCGGATCATAGTCTCCTTACTATATCCCTGAAATGCGCGTCCCGCCTGTCTATTTTGCCGTACCGAACGTTTTTCGCCGCCCTCCGTAAAACGTTAACGCGCACCCCTCTACATACATATAGCGATTTCTGCGGCCGAAACGACTCAAGACACAACGAATTTTCCGCTGTATCCGGTAATTACCCGATGCCGAACGGCGGCCAGCGGGGCAGATGGAGCACAGGCATTGGCGGCCGGCGCGTTGTACCTTAAAGGAAAGCGGCGAAGAAATTATGGCAAACGTGGATGCTAGAAAGGTCGCGGCCGCGGAAGCCGCGGCGGCACTGGTCGAGGACGGCATGGTCGTGGGCTTGGGGAGCGGATCCACCGCTACCATTGCGGTGGCGGCTATCGGAAGGCGCTCCGCGCAAGGGTTGCGCATCGTCGGCGTCCCCACTTCCGAAAAGACGGCCGCGCAGGCGCGCGAACTCGGAATTCCGCTCTCGACCCTGGCGGAATGCGAAAGCATCGACCTGACCATCGATGGCGCCGACGAGATAGAGCGCGGGTCGCTCGACCTGGTAAAGGGTCTGGGCGGCGCCTTGCTCCGCGAGAAGCTGGTGGCCACCGCCAGCAAGCGGCTGGTGATTGTGGCCGGCGACGATAAACTGGTCGATCGCATCGGCGAGAACTCCCGTCCCATTCCGGTGGAAGTCGCTCCTTTCGGCTGGCAATCGACCGCGCGCCGGCTCAGCGCTCTGGGAGCGGCGTGGACTCAGCGCATGACCCCCGACGGCCAGCCCTTTATCACCGACGGCGGCCATATCATCCTGGATTGCCACTTCCAGTCGCTCGAGTCCGCCCGATGGCTCCAGCAGCGTCTGGATTCCATGGTGGGCGTCATGGAACACGGGCTGTTCCTGGGGATGACCAGCGAGGCCCTCGTCGCCCGCGCGAACGGGGAACTGCTCCACCTGCGAAGATAGGCTCTCACGGAGACACAGAGGGCACGGAGAAGAATTCTGGTGGCTCGCGGCTGGAATTCTATTCCTGCGTGCTTTTGCGTCTTGGCGCCTCTGCGGGACACAAAAAAGCATCTCCCGCAAAGGTGCCAAGGCAGCCAGGAAGAACGTCTTCGCGCCTCACCGATTTTCAACCCGTGTTGTTTCTCCCTGGCCTCCGCCATCTCTGCGCTCTCGGATTTTGCCTTGGTTCTTGTTTTGGTTCTTCCTCCCTGAACTCCACCTCGGTGGTGAATCCTGGCTTCCGTCTTTCTCTGCGGTCTCTGCGCCTCTGCGTGAAAAGATGTTTATGGGTTTCCCGCCGGGATCACGTAACCCCTTCCGAGCCGGCACCTGAGCCTTCGCCCTTGCGCACTCATGGACACTTCCACCTTTCGCGGCGCTCCAGGTTTCCCGGCGTGAAGATGGCCTGGGTAGCGGCGATGATGATCGCGCTGGATTAGTTTTTCCCGTCGCGAGTGTTTGTGGGTCCCATGGTTTGGGTGAGCTGCGCGTGGTGTGTGGCGTGGCAGCTTCAAGTGGGCCGCATGGTGGCGCGCCACGCGCCGCGACGCGAGTTGTCGGCCTGCCTCGCGCTCGTGATCGCGCAGTGGGTGCTGGAGTACGCGGGAACGGTTGGATGGTTGTTAGCGGCCGATAAGTTCAATTTCTGCTGGCAAGCCATGCTGCGCTGGGAATACCTGCTTTCCTTTGCGGGAGCGATTGTGGTCCGCCGCGGCGTCAGAACTTCAGGGTCGGAGGTTTCGGCGGCGTAGGCATTGCCGGCATCGCAGGCGTCGCGGGCATCGCCGGCGCCGCAGGCATCGCGGGCGGTGCGGGGGGCGCAGGCGCGGCCGGCAATCCCACCTGCTTATACCCCGGCGGAATCTGGAACGCCGATGCCGGCGGCTCGCCCGCCACGGTGTTCTTGCAGTGGCACATCTGCTGGCCGAAACTCCCGGTGATCCGGCTCAGCACCGGCATCTGCAGCTTGGTGCTCACCCATGTCTCGGCGATCGTCGGGACTTGTGCGGGCTGGGGAATCGCAGGCGCGCCCGGCATGCCCGGCATCCCCGGCACTTGCGGCGGGGCAGGCGGTTTGGGCGGCGTGAGCGGCGGAAGCGTGATCTGATGGCCGTGCACCTCGATGCCCTGCACCATCTTCACTCCCAGATCTTTCACCACCATCTGGGGCGAAGTGGGGACAGCAGGCGCACCCGGCATACCCGGCATTCCGGGCGGCGTCAATTGCGGCGCCCCCACGCCCGGCGGCGTCGGAATCGCCCGAAATTCCTGCTTGGCATGATCGATGAACAGCGTCACTCCGCTCGCCGGGTTGGTGATGACCGATGTGGCGTCGTAATCGATGCGCATCTGCCCGGCGGCCGACCGCGACATCTTATACGCGATTTGCGACGGAAGGCTCCCAGGCGCGGCCAGTTGCAGCGTGCTGGTGCATTCCGTGCAGGCGGCCGGCAGCGAAGGCGGCGTAGGCGGCGTCACAGCTTTACAGAATATCACGCGCATGCATGTGGCACCGGGCCGTGAAAGACTACGGGTGCGCGACGCGAAAGTGACGCCGAGGGCGAATGCTCAACAAAACGGAAAGAATCTGAGCGTACGCCTACGCTAGGCTGTCTTGCCCAGTCGCGGCTGACATCCAGCACGGTCAAGTGTTTCATCCGTGTGCATCTGCGTCCA
>Ga0181538_10000136_pt1 | contig 79766 bp, 57 predicted proteins | sample PEATcosm2014_Bin_40_FD_119773 | JGI IMG/M metagenome (GOLD analysis project Ga0181538, IMG submission 119773) | Peatland microbial communities from MTU Mesocosm Facility, Houghton, MI, USA - PEATcosm2014_Bin23_30_metaG | ecosystem: Environmental > Terrestrial > Soil > Wetlands > Peat | place... | reverse complement strand
TTTAGCGCCATCACGATGCGCTGTCCCTTGTCGAGCTTCACCACCCCGTCGAGGTAGTCCGAAGAGGTTCCCCGGATTGCCGCCGGAGGCGGTTCGATTTCGCTGCGCAATACGCGCGTCACCTGTTTCACGCGGTCCACGCGCAAACCGCTTTTGACGCCGTCAATATCGACGACCAATACACGGGTGCGGTCGGTCTCTTCGGCCCGCTCCATGCCGAAGCGGGTGCGCATGTCGATGACGGGTAGCACGACGCCACGCAGATTAGCGATGCCGTCCACATAGGCCGGCGTGCGGGGGACTTTCGCCATCTTGGGGAGGCGAATGATTTCCTGAACCGACATGATGTCGAAGCCAAATTCTTCGTCCTTTAAAAGGAACGTGACCAGTTGGCGTTCGTCTTTCAGGCCGGCGGATGTCTGTAGAGTGTCTTTTTCCATAAGCAATCTCCTTTGACGCGAATGCTCTACCGACTACCCGTTTTGCAGTTCATCGGCCTGTGAGGCGATATCCTCGATGGCCTGGGCGATCTCCTGAGCGGCCTTCAGGCCCTGCTCTGAGGCGCCGGCTGCTTCGGTGGAAGCGCGCCCGGTTTCTTCGGCGGCGGCAGCGATTTGCTGGCTGGCTTTACCTGCCTGTTCGAGGCCGGCGGCAGCCTCACCGGAGGCTTTGGCGATTTCCCGGATGTCCGCCACCACCACATCGGACTCTTTGTCGATGCGATCGAGGTTGGCGGTCGAAACCTTGGCCCGCTCCACTTCGGCTCGCCCTTTGCTTCCGGCCATTTCGATGTCGCCGGCAACCTTGGTGATTTGCGTTTGCACGTCCTTGACAAGGTCCTTGATTTTGTCCGCGTTCTCGCTGCTTTCGTTGGCCAGGGACCGGATGTCTCCGGCTACTACCGAGAAGCCCCGGCCGTATTCCCCAGCGCGCGCCGCTTCCACGTTGCCGTTCACCGCGAGCATCTTGGTCTGCACCGTCACCATCACGATGGCATCGACAATCTTGTCGATCCGGCGCGTCCGTTCCTGCAATTCCATAATGTTTTTGGCGGATTCGCCGGCGGCATCGGCGCCCTTGCCAACGTTGACAATCAAAGCATCCACGTTCGCCTTGTTGCTGACCAGAAGTTTCTTGGTCGCCTGAGCTTTCTCGACGCTGGCTTCGGCCCGGTCTCCCATGCCTTTAGCGGCATGCCGCATTTGAGCACCGAGGGCGTTAGAGGTTTCCGCCGCCTTGGCCTGAGCACCAGCCGCCTTGTTGATCTGCTCGATGGCAGTAGAGATTTGCTGCGAAGACGCCTTCAGCTCTTCGGCATTGGTGGACAGCTGCTCGGCGGTAGCGGCCAACTCCTCGGCCGACTTCTGCGCATTGGTGGAAGTCTTCAAAGACTCCGCCATTTCGGCCAGCGAACGCGCCGCGTCGCTCATCTCCGAGTACGCTTTGGACTGCTCCTGAGTCGATTTCTGGGCTTCCTGGCAGGCCGAGGTAGCTTCCTCTGCGGCCGCGGCAATCTCCTCGGCGCCTTTCAGATAGTTCTTGGCCCCCGCCAGGGCTTCCGACGCGTTCTTTTGAATCTCGGCGCAATTTGCCCGGACTTCCTCATAGTCAATGGCGATCTTGAGAAGATCCTGAGTGATGACCTTGGCCTTTTCCACCTCCTCGCGGCCCTTCTTGCCGGCCGCTTGGGTGTCTCCGGCAACCACCTTCACCTGGTTCTGAATCTCGTTGACCACTTCCTGGATGCCGCGAGCGCTCTTCTCGCTGATCTCCGCGAGATTGCGTACTTCGTCGGCTACCACGGCGAATCCTTTACCGTGTTCCCCGGCGCGGGCGGCTTCGATGGCGGCGTTGAGCGCCAACAGGTTGGTCTGGTCGGCAATCCGCGTCACTGCATGGACGATCTTGCCGATCTCTTCGGACTGGCGTTCCAATTCGCCGATCATCTTCGCGGACTCGATGTTCCCGGTGGCGGCGTCACCGACGCCCATGATGAGGGCCTCAATGTCCACTGTGGTCGATTTGGCGAGCGCCACTACGTCGTTCACTCTCTTCAGGGATACTTCCGCGCGGCCGTTGGCGTTGTCCGACGCCTTCTCGATTTGGTTAATCGCGGCCCGCGACTCTTCCGCCGCGGTCGAAGCCTGGTCGGCGCCGGCGGCGATGGTGTGCATCGTCTTTTCCAGTTCTTCCACCGCTCCGGTCGCTTCGGCAATGGCGCTCGATACCTGGTCGGTGGCGGTGGACAGCTTCTCTGCCACGGCCTGTGCGCGAGCTACGGTGCGGGCGCGCGCCTTCTCCTCCGCCAGTTTCTTGGCGATGAGGCGGTTCTGGGCGATGTCATCGCCTTGACCATTGGGCTCCGCGGTCTTCTTCACGGGCGGCGGGGCGGAGCCCCTTTGCGGTCCAAGACGGTTCATGGCCAGGCGGCTCGGCACTGCGGGTGCGCCGTTGGTGGGTGCTTCTGCGTTTTGTTTGATCACGTGGTCTCTCGAAGATTGGCTAGCGTGCGCGCACAACGGGGCGCAGATCTTGGGCGGCGTGACAGACCACTCTGGATTCTGCTCGACTAGTGCATTAGATCGGACGGAAAGCGCAAGGTGATTTGTCGGTATTCGTCCTACAGTGAGGGTTTACTCCGCGAGGCGGTTCTTGAGGGCGTAGCGAATCAGTTCGGCGGTAGTCTTTAAGTTGAGCTTGGTCAGAATGCGTGTGCGATAGGTACTGACGGTCTTCTCGCTAAGCGCAAGCCCGGCCGCGATTTCCTTCACCGTCCTACCGAAGCCGATGAGCCGCGTCACCTCCAGTTCCCGACCGGAGAGAGCTTGCGTTCCCGGCCTCAGCTCCCAGTCCTCCGCGGGACCTCCGGCAGGCGACGGACCGAGTCCGGTCACCTCTTCGACCATGGCGGCAAAATAGTCGATCGATCCGTCCTCACGCCGCTGACACCGAATCGTCGAGTTGGTGTGAACGACATCGCCGTTCTTGCCCATCCAGCGCTTCTCGATCTGATAGCCGTCGACCTCGCCGGTGACCATTCGTTCATAGTTTCTGATATCGACAGCCAAGTCGTCCGGATGCACCAAGGCTGCCCACGTCATCCGCATCAGCTCATGGCGTTCGTATCCCAACATGGCGCAAAGGCGGTTGTTTACCTCAATGCACCCTTGGGTTGGCGACACGATCGCCATCCCGACTAACCCAAGTTCGAAGTAGCATCGGTAGCGTGCTTCGCTCACTTGTAGCGCGGCTTCCGCCCGATAAAGCGCCGCCGCATCATGTCTTCTGCCGGTGTCCGCCGCCGCGAGCTCCGTGTGGAGATGCTTCACCTCGGCTCTCGCCTGGCTCAACTCGGGAGTTTCGACAACCTGCCAGTTTCCGTGTTGCCTTGCGATTGCAAACCGATGCGTATACCCGGCGTCGAAGATTTCAGCGGCTTGGCTGATCTCAAGTGGGTAGGCACACAGCACGATCATCCGCCGGTGGGCGATTAACGCGCTGAACTCGTCTTCGTAGGCATCGAGATCTCGCCTGCCTCTGGCCGCCAAGCATGCTGCGCTCACATTCACTCTCATTCCGGCGTAGCCTCTGGCCAGAGCCCAGTTCAGTTTCTCCTGAAGGCTGCGGACCGATCGCTGGAGATCCGCAACACCATCTCCTCGATACCACTGTGATTGCGGCACAATCTCGATGTGTCCCGCGGCTATTCGCGCACTCGTGCCAGATAAGGCCTCATCTAGTGCGATCCTAGCCTCCTGCCAGTCGAGCGGATCGAAAACTGCCCAGACACAGAATTCATTTTGCTCCAATCCCGCTTTGAAGTAAGGAACCAGAACATCCAGCAAGTCTCTTTTGTTTTCGTAGAAGTGGCAGAAGTGCGTGCCCCAGGGAATATCGCCCACGGCGCCGATACCGGACTTCCTCAACCCGTCTGTCATTAAATACCTCGCTTGCCGCTGCGGGGAGGGGGTCTGCACAATGGACGGTGCGCGACGATTCGCGCGCCCTGCTCCGGGAGCCGTTCGGATGAGCCGTCTAATATCATTGTCCCATGTCGCGCTGGAGACGAATGCCCAGCCTCGGTTCAGATTGATCTGCAGAGATTCCAAGATCTACGAAGACGTGAGGATCGAGGCCGGATCGAGCCATGCGACCTGGCGAGGCTTTGCCGAAGGTGGCAAGCTCGGTCCTGCAGTTAGATCGTGAGTTGCTGGCTCCTTGCGGTCGGCACCCCCGCGGTTCGACAATGGCTCTTCAGCCATGAATCGCAGAACATTTTGCGCACTGCTGCCCGCCGCCGGTGCTGTGCTGCCCGCTCTCGCTCATGGAGAGCAAGCGCTTCGCGAGCGCTCCCTGTTCGATTACGACTGGAAATTCCTCCTCGGCGATCCCGCCGGCGCGGAATCCCCTGACTTCGATACATCGGGCTGGCGAGCGCTCGACTTGCCGCACGATTGGAGCATCGAAGGCAAGATGGATCCCAACAGCCCCGTGGATGGCGGCGGCGGCTACGTTCCGGTTGGAGTGGGCTGGTACCGCCGGACGTTCACCGTCCCCGCGTCATGGAGCGGCCGGCGCGTCAGCGTGGAGTTCGAGGGGATCTACATGAACGCGACCGTGTACATCAACGGTCACGATCTGGGCATGCGCCCCTACGGGTACACAACCTTTTTCCACGATCTGACGCCGTATCTGAAGCCGGGGAATAACGTCCTTGCTGTTCGGGTAGATCAATCTAAACAGCGCAACAGCCGGTGGTATTCGGGCTCGGGGATTTATCGCCACGTCTGGCTGCACGTCACCGGCCCGGTGCACGTGGCTCCCTGGGGCGTATCGCTTACGACTCCGGAGGTGAGCGCGGCGGGAGCGAAGGTGTCGGTCAAGACGCGCGTCGCGAACCAATCCGGCGGGAAATCGAGTTTCGTCCTGCGAACCCTGGTTTACGGGCGCTCCGGCGCCGCCGCCGGCCAGGCGACCAGTAGCGCCCAGGTGGAGGCGGGCGGGTCGGTGGAGGTGAACCAGGAAATCGCAGTCGACAAGCCGGCGCTGTGGGCGCCGGAGTCCCCGGCCCTCTATCGCGCGGTCACGCGCGTGATGGAAAACAGCAAGCCGGTGGATGAAGTTGCCACTTCGTTTGGCATCCGCTCGGTGGAATGGTCGGCGGAGAAGGGTTTCCTGCTGAATGGCAAACCGGTGAAGATGAACGGCGGCTGCGTTCATCATGACAACGGCCCGCTGGGCGCCTGCGCTTTCGACCGCGCCGAGGAGCGCCGCGTACAGCTTCTGAAGGAGGCCGGGTTCGACGCCATCCGAACGGCGCACAATCCGCCGTCCGCCGCGTTCCTCGACGCCTGCGACCGGCTGGGCATGCTGGTGATGGACGAGGCATTCGATTGCTGGTCGAAAGGCAAAAATCCGCAGGATTACAACGTGGCGTTCCATGACTGGTGGCAACGCGACCTCGACGCCATGGTGCTCCGCGACCGCAATCACTCCTCGGTGGTGATATGGAGTATCGGCAACGAGATTCCGGAGCGCGGAGAGCCCCTGGGCGCGCAGGAGGCCAAGATGCTGGCCGACTACCTGCGCGGGCTCGATGGCACGCGGCCGATTACTTCGGCGCTGAACTTCGTTCCCAAGTGGACCGACACCGACGGATTCTATGCGGCGCTCGACATCGGCGGCTACAACTACAATTTGAGCAACCACGCGGCCGATCACAAGCGCGTTCCATCCCGTATCATGGCGTGCACGGAATCGTTCCCCAAATCGAGCTTCGACGATTGGGCCATGGTGACCGACTTTCCGTATATCGTGGGAAGCTTCGTCTGGACCGCCATCGATTACCTGGGCGAATCGGGGCTGGGACGGTGGTATTTCCGCGATCTGAACGACCATAGCCGGGAGAGTTACGGAGCGCCTTATCCCTGCCACGGCTCCGACTGCGGCGACATCGACATCTGCGGCGCGCGCAAAGCCACCGCGCATTACCGCAACATTTTGTGGGATCGCGGCGAGAAGCTTTTTCTCGGCGTCCGCCAGCCCGCGCCCGATGGGAAAGAGGTGTATGTCACGCGATGGGGCTCGTACCCGGTGTTTGAAAGCTGGACGTGGACCGGAATGGAAGGCAAGCCGCTCGAAGTGGAAGTTTATTCGCGCAGCGAACGGGTGCGCCTGTATCTCGGTGACAAGTCGATCGGCGAGAAGCCGACCACGCGCAATGAAAAGTTCACGGCGGATTTCACCGTGCCATACGCCGCGGGAGTGCTGAAGGCGCAAGCCATCGAGGGCGGCAAGGTGGTGGCGGAAGCTGTCCTGCGGACGGTGGGCGAGCCCGCGCAAATCCGCTTGACGCCGGACCGGACCACGCTGCGGGCGGACGGTCAGGACCTCTCGTTCATCACGGTAGAAGTGTTGGACGGAAGCGGCCAACCGCATCCGAACGCCGATCACGAAGTGACATTTACGCTGGAGGGTCCGGGCACGATCGCGGCGGTGGGGAACGGCGACTTGACCAGCGAGGAAACGTACCAGGGCGCGCAGCGAAAGCTGTTTCACGGTAAAGCGCTGGCCGTGGTGCGCACGTCCCGCAAAGCGGGGCGGATCACGTTGACGGCCGCCGCGTCGGGGCTGAAGCCGGCCGCACTGAACATCACAGCGGCCATCCGGAGCTGATTGGCCGGCGCGGATCGTCTTGCGTTGGCCTGTGGCTCGGTACATGATTTCGCAGGAGATGCGGATGATTTCCGCGAGTCGCAGGTCTCTTTTGAAGAGTTCGTTGCTCCCGCTTTCGGGCTGCGATTGCCCGCGGTGGCGCGCGCGGTACAGCAGAACAGCACTCCCTACCGCCGGTCCAAGCTCAAGATCACCGAGGTGCGGACGGGAGAAGTGCGCGTGCTCGGCTACCAGGTGCGATCAGCTTGGCATTTGCGATGGACGGTGAGGTTGAATTCAGAACAACCGTGGCAGCACTTCCCGGGGAAAATCTGGCCGGAGTGTGTTCTTTCGAGCTTTCCATTCCAGGGACGAGCGTGGGTCCGGCTTATGGCCGTTTAGCATACCTCATTTCCGACGCTTGGCGAGTAATCGGATTCAAATGGTGAACGTTTCAGTTCAATAAATTATGACGGCGACTTCTGGAGCTTCCAGTACCAACCGTACCGATAACCTGCCGCGAACCGCTGCCGCGATCTGAATAGCGGCCAGAATCGCCTTATTTTCCGTAGTTTGACAACGAGTACTATCTCCTGCCTATTGCCGAACGTCGCTATTGCGTTTTCTAGGCATACAGTCTATACTCGCCAAGAATAGTAATGGTACTCTTAGTGCTTTTAGGACTTAATAAACTGTAACCTTAACCAGGGACGTGGCGGCTCCCGCGGTTTCAGTGGAGGCAAACATTGCCCACGAAACGAAGGAAAAGCAAACTTGGCCCTTTCGAGGAGACACTTCATCATCGGGGCGCTTGCCATCCCCGGTAAGGCACAGCAGAAAACGGGGACATATCGTCTCGATGCGTCGGCGTGGCAGAGTGTGGGGGGCGGTTCGTGGACCGCGCAGGATTCGGAGATCACGGGACGTCGCGAGATGGGAAGGCAGGGAGCGGGATTCCTGCTGACCCGCGAAGAATTTCAGGATTTTCGGCTCAATTTATCTTTCTGGATCTCAGCCGGTGGTAGCAGCGCCATTTTGATCCGGGAGCCGCAGCGCAAGTGGAGCCCTGTTGGTGGTGACCGGCCGGGCAGCGGTGCCAATGGCGGGTATGAGATTGCGATCAACTACCATGACCCGGAGAACCCCACGGGAACGATTCGGGATGTGCAAAAGCCCAAGAAGATAGCCGGCGCCGAGGAGCAGTGGAATGAGTTGGAAATCATTTGCCGGGGGCCGGAATTGCGCGTAACCATTGGCGGCCAAAAGATCAACCGCGCCGATCAGTTGCGCGTTCAGCCGGGCGTTATCGGTTTCAAGATCGCGGACAACGCGCCGCAGAACTTGTTGGTTCGTTTTCAGGATGTTGTTGTTACATCACTGTAATCGCTGTTAGACGGTTACGAAAAAGTTAGATGGCCCGTGGACCGGGCCAACTCCGTAAAGTACCGAGGTATCACATGCTCCAAACGACTTCCACACTTTTCCGCCGAGCCCTCTTAATAGGGATTGGTTCTCTCCTGTTGCTGACGATGTTGTCTTCGCCTGCCTACTGCCAGGTGCTGGGCTCTGTTTCCGGCACTGTCCGGGATCCCACCGCGGGGGTCGTTCCAGGCGCTTCTCTAATGGTCACGAACACGGAAACGGGACTCACCCGGAGCCTCTCGACCGACGAGCGTGGATACTACCGCGTGCTCGCACTGCCCGTGGGCCGTTACGACATCAAGATTGAGAAGACCGGCTTCCGAACCCTGGTCCGGTTCGGTATTGATCTTGCCGTGGCGCAGGACGCCGTCGTCGATGTCGATTTGCAGATCGGCAAGATCGAGGATTCCATGGAGGTAGCCGGGCGTGCCGCACCAGTGGACGACGCGACCAGTTCCATAAGCGGGCTGGTGGAGGGGCGGGCTATCAAAGATCTTCCCCTCAATGGCCGCAGTTTCGACAACCTCATCACCCTCAACCCCGGCACAGCAAATACCACGGTCAATCGTTCGGCCAGCAGCACTGGCGCCGGGCAGGGAAACAACTTTTCCATCGCGGGGAACCGCGAGGACTACAACCTATTCCTGCTCAACGGCATTGAGTACACGGGCGTGTCCACGTCCGACGTCATCCCGGGCGGCGTGAGCGGGCAATTGCTGGGTGTTGACGCCGTTCGCGAGTTCAATGTCCTCGAGAATACCTACGGCGCACAGTATGGGAAACGGCCCGGGGGCCAAATCAGCCTGGTGACCATGTCAGGGACCAACCAGTTTCATGGAACGTTGTTCGAGTTCGTGCGCAACAGCGACTTCGATGCGCGCAACTTCTTCGATCACACGATTGGAGCGCCTCCGTTCCGGCGGAACCAATTCGGCGGCTCCGCGGGCGGCCCCATTCGCAGGGATAAGACGTTCATCTTCGGCAGCTACGAAGGCTTCCGCCAGCGCCTTGCGGTAAGCCAGGAGGCCGTAGTTCCGGACAACAACGCGCGGCAGGGCATCCTGACGCTGGCCAATGGCTCGCTGTCGAAAATCGGCCTGGGGCCAGGTATCGCGCCATATTTCGCCCTCTGGCCGCAAGCCAACGGCCCCGAACTGGGCGGCGGCGCGGCGCTCTTCTACGGCAATCCGCCACAAGCCATCCGCGAGGATTTTGGAAATATCAGCGTTGACCACAATTTCTCGTCCACCGACCTGCTGACGGGCGTTTACACCATTGACGACGGCTATAACCAAACCCCCGGAACGACGCCGCTCCAACAAACGTTGGGCGCGCTGCGGTCGCAGATTGTCAGCGTGGAAGAGACGCACACTTTCAGCCCTTCATTCTTGAACACGTTCCGCGCAGGTTTCAGTCGCGCCAAGTGGCTTCTGAACGCGGCGCCAACACTAAACGACTCCCAGCTTTCCTTCGTCGCGGGACAGCCGATTGGCGATATCAATATCGGCGCAATCGGCAACGGCCAACTCGGCGCCGTGGCCGGCGCGGGCAGCAATGGCTCGCAGGAGTACGAAAATATCGCGAGAAACCTGGGCACGATCACGGACTCGGTGTCGATCGTCAAAGGAATCCACCGCCTGGAATTCGGCGGCTGGTTCCAACTCGTGCAGTCGAACGACAACGCCGCCGACCAGCGATATGGCGTCGCGACCTTCTCCGACCTTCAGCACTTCATGCTGGGCGAGGCGTCATCGGTTGTGGCTACTCTCAATCCGATTTCGATCGCCTGGCGGCAGAAGGCCGGCGCATGGTATGCGCAGGACACGCTCAAGCTAAGTCCGCGATTGACGGTCACGTTGGGGGTGCGGGACGAGTTCAATAACGGTTGGAACTCGCCGCAAGGCATGGCCGGCAACTTCGTGCCCGGATCGAATGGCATTCTGATGACGCAGCCGGTGATCGGAAACTCGATATACTCCGTGAACAATGCGAAGCTCCTCCTCGGGCCGCGCGCGGGTGTCGCCTGGGCGCCGTTCCGCAGGACTGCGATCCATGCCGGATACGGCATCTATTACGAGCAACTGGACTACATGGGCGCCTGCTGCGACGCGATTCCCCTGGGATCTTACGACAGCCGGGTTTCCCTGACACCGGCCACGTTTCCCACGGTGCTCGCGCCCGGCGCCAATATCCCCGGCTCGAAGATCGGGCCGCTCGGCGTTCAACCGAACCTGAAAATGCCGACCGTCGATCAGTACAGCTTGCGAATCGACGAATCGCTCAGCGACAAGTTGGTCCTTTCCGTGGGGTACGTAGGAGAACGAGGCTACCATCTGTTGGGCACCGGAGATGCCAACACGGCAATTCCGGAAACTGTGAATGGGCAGCCTTACTTCCCGCCCAAGTCTCCGCGGGCCAATCCGAACCTCTCGAACAGCCGTTACGAGTATTCGAATGCCAGCAGCAACTACAACGCGCTGCAGGTGGACGTCACGAAACAGACCAGCCACGGCCTAGTCTTTCGTGCCAACTACACCTTCTCAAAGAGCCTGGACGATCACTCTTCGTCATTCCTCGGCAACGAGGGCCTGGGCGGAGCGACCACCTACCTGGATCCGCGCAACCCGATGCTGGATTGGGGACTGTCCAACTTCAACATCACCCATCGTGTGTCGGCGAACGTCAGTTACGAATTGCCTGTGGGCCGAGGCAAAGCTTTGGCCGGCGGGTCGTCGGATTTCGAGGATGCGTTCCTTGGCGGATGGGTGCTGAACTCCATCGTCTCCACACAGACCGGATTCCCGTTTACGCCTCTGGTTGGCTTCAACCAGTCCGGGGACGGGGACACGCGCAACCCCGATCGCCCGTCCATAAACCCCAACTTTTCGGGCGCGATGATCGAAGGGTCTCCGAACCAGTGGTTCAATCCGGCGGCCTTCCTTCTTCCGGCCGCGGGCACGTTTGGAAACGCCGGCCGGGATATCCTGACCGCCCCCGGACTGTTTGAGTGGGATGCCTCGCTTTTCAAGAACTTTCACGTGGGTGAACGCGCCACGCTGCAATTCCGCGCAGAGTTCTTCAACGCGTTGAACCACACCAATTTCGGATGGCCGGTGATCACCACGTTCACTTCTTCGGGCGGTGTTTCGCCGAGCGCAGGGCTGATCACCTCCACGTTGACGACGGCGCGGCAGATTCAGCTCGCGCTGAAGCTCAAGTGGTAAGTTGGGCGGGACGCCATCGACCAGGACTCATATGGCAAAGAACTGGGTACGGGAGTATCTGGCTGGACGGGCTTCGCGTCGCGAGTTTGTGGAGCGCGCCGTGGTGTCCGGCCTTAGCTTCGCCGCCACCAGCCAGATACTTGTGCGGGCTAACCAGGAGCAAGCGACGCGGGGTAAGGCGAGCGACTATAACCAGACCAACCTGAACCCTTACGATGAATGGCGCAAACAGGAGAACATACCGTTATACGGGGGCCACAGCATCCCGGATGTGCGCAATGTTGTGGTGAAACCCTGGAAACGTCTGGGTGTCAGGGGTGCGTATATCGATCTGATCGGCGGCGAGGGCGTGAACGATGGATATGTCTGCGAGATCCCTCCCGGCGGCCAGACAATCCCGCAACGCTACCTTTTCGAAGAGGTGATCTACGTTGCGGCCGGCGAGGGTGAGACGGACATCTGGCTGCCGGGCGGTGCGAAACGGACCGTGAAATGGAAACCCGGTGCGGTACTCGGACCTCCGCTCAACACCTGGCGCCAGCATCGCAATCGAGGCGCGGGACCAGTTCGCCTGGTGGCCATCACGAATGCTCCGGTAGTGATCGACCTGTTTCACAATCTGGATTTCGTGTTCAACAACGACTATGTGTTCCGCGACCGCTATCAGGGCGACGCGGAGGCGTTCGGAACCGGTCCGGAACACCTGCATCACAAGGAAACCAATCCGGAGGAGAGCGAACAGAAGGGCGGCGTGGACACCTGGGACAGTGGCTACATTCCGAACGCCCGCACCTTGGGACTGTTCAAGGTGGCGGAGAGGGGAAAGGCCAACTCCCGCATCGAACTTCAGCTTGCCGACAACACCATGCAGGCGCACATCTCGGAATTTGAAGTGGGCACCTATAAGAAGGCCCACCGGCACGGTCCGGGATCGCATGTGCTCATGCTGAATGGCCAGGGCTTTACCCTGTTATGGAAGGGTTCGCCGCGGTTTTCGGAGGCGGCCGACCACCTCCGCGTGGAGTTCCGCGAGGGCACGTTATTTGTTCCGCCGGACGGCTGGTTTCATCAGCACTTCAACACCAGCGGCGATCCAGCGCGCTATCTGGCGGCGACGTGGGGGGGCGACGGCCGGTGGTTCATGCGCGGATTGGGCGGCGGCGGGCGCACTCACCGTTTGGGAAAGACGAGTATCCGCAAGGGCGGCAACCTCATCGAATACGACGACGAGGATCCCGCAATTAAGGAGATGTTCGCCGCCGAACTGAAGAAGTCGGGCGTCGAAAACCGAATGAAGGGCTAATCGCTTACCTTCCGAGTCGTCCGCCCTAGGTACACACCGTAGTTCGGGCGGGGGACTAGTACGGTACGCCCGTTGCTATCCTGGTACCTAGTCGGGTCGTTTCCTAGACCATAACACCGTTTCGGCGAAAGAGCCGCAGGTTATACTTCCCTTGTCGCGCACTGCCGATCGAATCGATCGCGATGCGGGGAAGGATAGCATGATCAGGCTCTTCTGTGTTTTGGCAACGCTCACGGCCGGCATGGCAGCGGTCCACGCCGCCGGCTCTGTGGTCACTGAGGATACCGTGCTGGTAGCGCCCATGGGCGACGTACAGGGCGGTAGGGCACTGCACCGAATTTCGCCAAACTACCCGGCCGGGGCCAAGCGCGCTCAGGTGAGCGGAGTCGTAAAGATCGAAGCCTGGGTTGGAAAAGATGGCAGAATCGCCGGCGCCGAAGTGCTGAGCGGGCCGAAGATGCTGCGCAAAGCGGCTCTCGATGCGGTGCTTCGGTGGCAGTACGAGCCGGCAATTCGCAATGGCAAAGCGATCGACCGGATTGCCCGAATTACGATCACTTTCCTGCCGTTGGATGAGTGACCCACAGGCGCCGCCCGCGATCCCACTGCTCGCCACTCCTGGCAGAATGCTGAAGAACACTGGAAATGACCCCAGCCGCCGATGAACGCCGATAAACGCCCATTGAAAACAAACAACTTATGGTCACTTAGCGGGTTGAGCGGGCCGTTGGCTTTTTCAGAGTGGGGTGTAATACGGCAAGAGCAGGCCAGCCGGACGAATCGCCCCGAGCCGGGCAGCGACACCGTGTAGAATGCCGTTATTGGTGCTGAGAAAACGTTGCGGCGCCTTCTCAACGGTACCGCAGACGCGGCGATTCGTTTCGATGATCTATGCCAGTTGCTTGAGAGTCTGGGTTTCGAAAAGCGTGTGCGCGGCCGCCATCCCTTGGCGCTACTTTCCAGACTCTCCGACGGGGTCGTGGCACCATGACGACATCGACCATAGCTTGCCGCCTGGATCTGCTCAGTCTGACAGATTTCTCCTCGTGAAAAAGCGCCCGGAGTTTCTTTCTCCATGAACGCCGTGGCCCCTCGGCGCCAGAGCTTTGCGTGAAATTTTGCTTTCTTTTGAGGTTTTCTCGGCGTTCTCTGCGCCTCTGCGAGAAACGGTACTTCGCCGTCCAGCACTGCGACAGCGCGAGCGGCCGTGGGTTTCCGCGAACCGTCTGTTATGCTAGCGAACGAGTTCGTTGCCGATGAGAGTCTCGAAGGCGGGAGTCGGTCCCGCAGTGGTCGCGGTTGTGTTTGCCGGGCTGGCGTTCCGGCTGTTCCGGCTGGCGGCGGAATACGCGGTCAACATCCTGTTTTGGGACCAGTGGGACTTTAACGAGGCAGCGCTGTTCGGCCATCATTCCATTTGGGGGATCTTCCGCTTCCAACACGGGCCGCATCGCCAGGGTGTGGGCGGCGTTCTGGCGGCGCTGGTGGAACCGTGGTTCCATTGGAACAGCCGCACGGAAGCATTTCTGGTGACGGGCATCGTGGTGGTGGCAGGCCTGTGCCTATTGCTGCTCAAATACCGGCTGTTCGGACCGCTGACGTGGACCGACGTGGCGATACCGATGGTGGTTTTCACGCCGGCGCAATGGGAGTCCGATTGGAACACGGTCAATCTTGCGCATGGAGTGCTGCCGGTTCTGCTGATTGTGGTCTATTCCATCGCGTGGACGTGGCGGAACGAGCGCGCGAAGTACGTGTCGGTTACGGCGATCAATTTCCTCACGCTTTATACGGGCTTCGGATTCTTTCTTGGATTGATCACGCCCGTGCTCCTGGCGGCGAAATATCGCGAAGCCCGCAAACCGGCGCAGAGAAACCGCGGAATGCTGCTGGCTTGTCTCGGGGTCTCGATGCTGTCGCTGGCATCGTTCTTCATCTCCTATAAGAACCAGGACGCGTCGCAGTGCTCGTCGTTGTTTTCCGCCCCCGGGATCGATTATTTGCGCTTCCTATGCCTGATGTTCGCGAGCCCGTTCGGCACGCGGTCGGTTGATTGGGTAGCGGTTCTGGCGGGCGGCCTGGTATTGGCGGCGGTGGTGGGCGTCGCGGTGGCGTGCTGGAAGGACGTACTGGCTGGAGGGGCTTCGCCGCGGACTCCGCATGTGGTGCTGGCGGTAATGAGCGGCTATGCCATACTTTTCTGCGCCGCTGCCACCGTCGGGCGCACCTGCACGGGATTGATCGACGCGCATTCATCGCGCTATGCGATTTATAAGCAGCTTGCGCTTGTGAGCTTGTACTTCTGGACTCTCACCGTGCCGCCTCCGGCCTGGCCCAAGGCAATGGCGGCGTTCATGCCGCTGGTGCTCATACCGTCGTTGTTTATCACGTCGACCGACCGGCAACTGATGACGGATTTTCACAAGCTGAAGACCGGCTGGCGCAACTGCTACCTCAGCGGCAAAGCCGCCGACGACTGCGACGACGAAAACGGCGCGATCTATCCCGATCCGGATGCCACTAATATGCAGCAGAAACTGGACTATCTGCGGGCGGCGCGGCTGAATCTCTTTTCGGAATCTCCCGAAGTGCGAAGATAACAGCATGAACGGATCTCCGCCGCGATTTGCGGGTGTGGAGCTTTATTTCTACGATCTTGAACGGGCGCGCAGCTTCTACCGGGAAATACTGGGCCTGACGGTGGCCGATGAAGAGCCGGGGCATTATGCCCGGTTCGACAGCGGCGGGGGCTTCGTGTGCCTGGAGCGGAAGGGCTCGGAGCAATATCCTTCGCGCGACAAGGCGGTGCTGTTCTTCGAAGTGGAAGATCTGGCTGCCGCGCGCGCGGCGATCGGGGAAGACCGCTTCGTGCATCAGGCGCCCGGGTGGGCCGTGCTGCACGATCCGGAGGGCCATAACGTGCTGCTGCTCGAGCGCCGGCCGAGTGAAGGCTCCGATGCCGAAGAATGATTCGCGCAGCTTCGCGCGCTTCGCCTGGTTCGTGCTGGCCTACAACGTCGCGGTAATTCTGTGGGGCGCGTATGTGCGCGCCACGGGGTCGGGCGCGGGCTGCGGCAATCATTGGCCGTTGTGCGATGGCACGGTGGCGCTGCTATCGGCGAACACCCACAAGATCATCGAGTACACGCACCGCGCGATGACCGGTCTGGACACGCCGTTGGTGGCGCTGCTGGTGGTATGGGCCTTTCGCGCGTTTCCGCGTCACGATCCCACCCGGCGGGCCGCGGTGCTTTCGGGCGTGTTTCTGCTCACCGAAGCGCTGATCGGGGCGCTGCTGGTGAAGATCCAGCACGTGGCGCAGAATGCCGACGCTTTTACGGAATCGGCGCACCTGGTGAACACGCTGACGCTGGTCGCCTGCTTCACGCTTACGGCGTGGTTTGCGGGCGGACACGCGCCGCCGAAACTGCGCGGCAGAGATGCCTGGATGGCGGCCATCACTCTCGGCGCGGTGATGCTGCTGAGCATCACGGGAGTGATTGCCGCGCTGGGCGATACGCTGTTTCCGGCGAAGACGCTGGCGTTGGGAATCGCGCAGGATTTCGATGCGGGTTCGAACCTTTTGCTGCGGCTGCGGGGACTGCATCCGCTGATTGCCGCCGTGGTGGCCGCGTGGCTCACGATGTACTCGGTGGGTCGGCTGCGATTCGCCAAAACGGCCGCACTGCGAGTGGTGATATTGGTGTGGATTCAACTTCTAGCCGGGCTGGTGAATTTCCTTTTGCAGGCGCCGGTGTGGATGCAGATACTGCACCTGCTGATCGCGGACCTGGTGTGGATTTCGCTGGTGCTGCTGTGCGCGGCGGCTTGAATCAACCGCCGAGACACGGAGACCACGGAGGAAGGCTAGAAGCTCACCGCAGAGGCGCTGAGACGCGGAGAAAAACGAGGTATGGCGATGGCGTTTTCGATGGCTTCGCGTCTTCCAGGAGCAGAGGAAGCAGAGGACACGGAGTGGGCCGCCTGCGGGCGGCCTTTTGTTCTCGTTAGCGCCACGGTCCAAAAAAGGGGCCGGCGACCAAGCGCCAGCCCTGGGGACGAAGAGGCAGTCTCAAACGTAGAAGTGGAGGGAAAGCTGGGGCGTCCTCCAAGCCGGACTTGCTCGTGATAATGCCGAAGGGTCCCGAATTCGGCGTGAAGCTGGGCGCGCTCAGGTTGGGGGCGGAACTGGATTCGGCGCGTTCAGAACCTCTCGCTTCCGCCGCAGCTAAGCTAAAGAGCCATTCGATCTCCGCAGAGCCGCGTTTCAGAAGACGAAGCGCAGCGAAAGCTGCAAGTTGCGCGCCAGGTTCGACTTGCTGGTGATCATCCCGAATTGGCTGGAGGTTGCCGTGAAATTCGGCGCATTGAGGTTCGGATGATTGATGAAATCGTACGCCTCGGCGCGGAACTCGAACCTCGCCCGCTCGTTCACGACGAATTTCTTGAACATCGATAGGTTCCAGTCCTGGAATCCAGGACCGTAAATCGAATCGCGCACCCCCTGGGCAAGATTGAACGTACCCGTGGGCGGCGCCGAAGCGCTGACGGTAAAATACCGCGGCGAGCTGGAGTTGGTGACCGGACCGGCGAAGGCGCCGGTGTTGATGGTGACCGGCCCGTTGAGCACCCAGAACTGCCCTTCGCTGCCGCAGCCGAAGCTGCCGGTCTCGCCCACGCCGGCGTAATCGTTGTTGGCGCCAACGCCGCAGGGCGGGCCTGTCTGAAATTGCGCCGTGCCCGCCAGAGACCATCCTCCCAGCATCTTGCCCTCAAGCTGGTTGTTATTCTTCAAGAACGGAATGGCGTAAATCCAGTTAATGATCGCAATATGGCGTTCATCGTACTCGGAAGGACCCCATAGGTTGCTGGTGTTGTAAGTGTCCGGCACGATGTCGCGGTAGTTTGAGCCGCTATCCATGCTCTTCGAATAAGTGTAGGAGAAGCCGAAGCTGGAACCTGAGGCAAATCGCCGCTCCCACTGCACCTGCAGGCCGTTGTACCGGGAATTTACTACGCTTTCCTCTTCCTGAATAAAGGCGTAGCCCTTGTAAGGACGAAGTGCGTTGGTGTTCACTCCGGGGTTCGCGAGCAAGGCGCCCACCGTGGGCTGATTAATGTCATATACCGTCCAGGCGTGATCGCCATGATGGCCCACATAGGCCACGGTCAGAATGGTGTGCAGCGGAAGCTCGCGCTGAACGGTGAAATTATAGTTCCACGCCGCGGGGTATTTGAGGTTGGGGTTGATCGTGGTAATCGAGAGCGGCGCGGCAGTACCGGTGGTGAGCGCGGCGCCGGGATTATCCACGGAAACGTTGCTCACCGAAATGGTCGGCTGGAAGGGCGAATTGCCGCCGGGGAAGACGTTGTCGAGAAGAGGCATGCGCGTGACGAACTCGCCGATGCCGGCGCGGATCACGGTTTTCGCGTCGATTTGGTAGGCAATGCCAAGACGCGGCTGCCAATAATTCCTGGTCTGGATGTACCCTTTGGGCATGTTGGGCGCGCTCAACATGCTGGAGCAGGACGCGCCGTCGCATTGGTTGGACGTGAACGCGGCGATGCGTCCTCCAGCCGAGGGGAAGGAACTGTAGCCGGGGACGACCATGCCGTCGTACGGGTTGCCCGTTCCGAGAATCACATTCCCGGTGCTGGGCGAAACCTGCGGGGCTTGCGCGGGATTATAGAGGGCGCCGTCGAAGTAGTCGGCGTTGCCCCAAAGCGGGTGGAATCCGGCAATGTTGCTCCAACGTATGCCGTACTCGAGATGCAGCTTGGGCGTAACTTTCCAGGAATCCTGCGCGTACCCTTCCCACATCCAGGCGCGCCACTCCGTGAGTGCGCGCGGACCGATTTCGGTATACGAGTCAGCCAAACCCAAGGCCAGGTTAGCCATGCCGATGCCCGCTGTGGCGCCCAAGCCTGTGCGGGTGTCGCTGAAATAGAAGGTGCCGTTCTGGTTGCTGGCGCCGTTCGGAACGGTGCTGACGTTGATTTGGTCGCCATCGCCTTCCCCGGAATACTCGAACGAGACGCCGAATTTGAAGGTGTGATTACTCATCACCTTCGTCAGGTTGTCGCCGCCGGTCACGATGAGTCCCGAGGAGTGCGAGGGATACGGGCCGCCTGCCAGTCCATAGAAGCTTGGCACGCTAACGGTCGGGATCTTGTTGGGTATGTCTTTCCCGTTCGGCATGATGTAAGGGAAGTCGATGCAACTGCCGGTAATGGCAGCGCAGAGCGTCTGGCGGTTGAATCCGGGCAGCGATGTGTCGACGGGAATGTAGACGTCGTCGATGCTCAAGGTGATGCGCGCTTCGTTAATCAAGGTCGGGGTGATGGTGGAGGTCAAAGAGACCGTATTGGTTTGGTTGGGACGGTGGAAATATCTTCCGGTGAGTCCCGATCCTTGATCGAAGGGCAGAAACTCGTAGTACGACAGATCGCTTCGCCGGGCGGAGAGCCGGTTCTTGTCGTTGAGCATGATGTCGATATTCACATCGCCCTTGCGCTGATGGATGGGATGGCCCTCCTGCAGATACAAGTTATTCGTGCCGACCTGAAACCCCGGCGTGGGCGCCGGGTAAGCGTTGATGATGGCGATGCCGTTCAGGCTTAGCTGGCTCGCCGGAATGATGTTGCCCGGGTATGGAACGCAGCCTGCGTTGCCCGTAGAAGGGCATGTCTTAGGCTCGTAGATCTCACGGCTTCCCGAGTACCAGGGATTTGGCGACAGCAATTCGCTGAAATTTCCCTGGCGCATCAGCGACGAGGGCACGGCTTCCTCGGTAAAGTCTCCGTAGACATAGCGAATCCAGTCTTCGGCGACGAAGAAGAAAAACTTCTGGCGGAACCAGTCTTTCATGCCGGGAGCCCAGACCGGCCCGCCGAAGGTGCCGCCGAAATTATTGTAGTGCTGCGGCTGGGCGTAATTGGTCAAGGGGCTGAGATTGCGCGTCCAGGTATTGGCGTTCATATCGGAGTTGCGGAAATACTCGTATAGGCTGCCATGAAAATCCCTGGTGCCGCTTTTGGTGATCACGCGGATCTGCCCGCCGGAGGCGCGGCCGTATTCCGGCATGTAGTCGGAGGCAAGCACTTGAATTTCTTCCACCGCGTCGACATTGGGAACGCCGATGATCTGCCCGTTGGCTCGGGTCCGGTTGGCCGGCGCGCCATCGAGGGTTACCAGGGTGTCCTGCTGCCGTGTACCGTTCACATAGAACGGTTCGGTGACGCCTTCCGCGTAATTGAAATCCCCCATGGTAGAGCTGCTGCGCATGCCCGGCAGGAGTTGGGCCTCAAAGAGAGGATCGCGCCCGTTCAATTCCTGCATATTGACCACGTTGCCGCCGACCTCGCTCTGCACGGCTGCGGAATCGGTTTGCAGCACGGCCGCGGTCGCCGTGACCTCGACGGTTTCAGTGGCCGCTCCCACCGTCAGGTTCGCGTCGAGTGAAAGCGCGGTGTCCGGCGCTAACCGGTTGTGCGCGCTCTCGAAGCGCTTGAATCCGGGAGCCTCGGCGCCCATCGTGTAGATGCCGGGCGGCAGGTTCGGCGCGATATAATACCCAGAGTCGTCGCTGGTCAACGTTTCGGCTGCGCCGGTTCCTTCGTTGGTAATCATCACTTTCGCTTTCGGGACGACTCGGCCCGTGGGATCCTTGACGAATCCGCCTATCGATCCGGTGTCGGTTTGGGCCATAACGGATAAAACCGCCAGGAATAAGCTCGAAAAGGATACCGTACAAATACGCACACTTCGACGGCTCATTGTTCCTCCCCAATAAAAGTTGCTGATGACCCCAAAAAACTGGCGTGCAGAGCGATGTTAACTCCGCCGCATTGCTGAAATCAAGATCTATTTGATGTCAGCTTAGTAACTGAAATGTGATGAAACCGCCAAAATCAGCTAGTCGTGAGCGAAGCCTTCCAGTATCCAGATATCGGAACGGATGTTGGCGACGGTAGTGGCAATGCTTTTCCCGTCGGGGGAAAGACTCATGGGGAATGAGGGATTGTAGGCGGAGGCGAAGTGAATTTCGGCATCGTATTCGAAGATGGTCCGCTCGGCGCCGCTCCGGACGTCGACGGCGCCGAAACGCCATTTGCCGCCTTTTACGGTGCCGAGCGCATAGATCTCCTTGCCGTCGCGGGACCATGCGACGTATGCCTCGCGATTGCCGACGGTGCGCCGCTGCTTGCCGTCGGGCGAGATCAGGACCACTCCCTTATCTGTTCCACAGGCGATCCATGCGCCATCGGGCGACCATTCCGGGGCATTTCCGCAGCCGTCAGGAAGACCGAGCGAGATGGGGGAATCGCTGCCGCCTACGGCGATCTTCGCCGCACCCAAATCGGAGGAGAAATACGCCAGCCAGTTGCCGTCCGGCGACCAGGAGGGCGAAAGTTCGTATGCCTCGGGGTTGCCGACGCGCAGCGGCGAGCCGCCGGCCATGGGCGAAATCCACAGCTCGCCGACGTGTTTGTTGCTGATGCGGCTATAGGCAATGCGCGAGCCATCGGGCGAGATGGCGGGCGTGAGGAACGCCACAGTTTGATCGTTTGGGAAATCGCGCCCGGTGACAATGGGGCGGTCTGAGCCATCGGCGGTGTTCTTGAGCCAGATTTCGCTGCGGCCGCTGCGGTCCGTGACGTAGGCAAATGCCGAACCTTTGGGCGACCAGAAGGGAAACTGCTCGCTCCGGCTGGTGGCGAGCAAGGGTTGGATGGGACCGCCTCCCAGAGGAATCGCGACGATGTCCATATTCGAATCGAAGGAATTGAAGGCGATCCTGGCGCCATCGGGGGAGACGGCGGGAGCGCCGCGCTCGCCCTCGCCGGCAGTCAGCGGCTCGACGGTTTCCTTGCGGGAGTCGGCCATCCAGATCTGCTGGGCGGAATCGCCGGGGCGGGTGAACGCCATCACAAAATGACGGCTGTCGGGCATCCAATTCAGGTTGGGAACTTCTCCGCCAACCAGAAACCGGGCGAGGATCCGGCGTTGTTTGCCGGCGGGGAACGGCAATAGCCAGATGCGTGGGCCGCCGCCAAGCGTCATCGACACGAGAATCTGCTTGCCATCTGGTGAGAAGCGCATGTAGACGGGCGTGAAGGAACCTTGGCTTTCAAACGGTACCGGCTCGTACTTGCGGGGCGCACTGCCGGGCGGCGAGGAAATCCAGACTTTCGGTTCGGACTTGTCGGGGTCGCCGACGGTCAACCACAGCGCCATGGCCTTGCCGTCCGGCGAGAGCGTGGCGCAGTAGTAATTCCCTTTCAGAATCTGCTGGATCGCACCGCCACCGCGGCTGACGGACCACACACCGCCCTCCGCGACGAAGTAAATCCGGGAACTGTCGGGCGACCAAAAGAGCGATCGCGGACCGCGGGCCGAAGCGACGACAGTCGGCACGGGGGATGAGAGGCCGCGGACCAGGATTTGATCGGGCGCGCCGGCGACATCGCGGACGTAAGCGATATTCTGGCCGTCGGGCGACCAGGCGGGATCGTGCTGCGGCCGGGCGTCGGTAGCGAGCGGCGTGAAGCGATAGGCGGCGAGTTCGGCGCCGCGAGGCGGTCGGGTGACCAGAATCGCGGCCAAGGCAGCGGCGATGAGACCGAGGACGATGGCGGCGAGCGCAGCGGCGGACAGGCGGCGCTGGAGACGCTGCGGCCGGACTGCCGTTTGGGATGCCGCCGTGCTGCCGGGCGAGACGGCGCGCAGGTTGAAGGCCAGATCGCCCGCGGATTGGAAGCGGCGAGCCGGTTCCTTTTCGAGACAATGGACGATCACCTGTTGTATGGCGGGCGGCAGAGTGGCGGGAAGATCTGGCGGGTCGTCGCGCAGGATCGCGCTCATGGTTTCGATGGTGGTGGCGCGGGCGAAAGGGATTTTCCCGGCGAGCATCTCATGGAGAATGATGCCGAGCGAAAAGATGTCGGAGCGGGCGTCGGTGGCGGAGCCGGTGACCTGCTCGGGCGACATATAGCCAGCGGTACCCATTACCATTCCCGGCATGGTCATGGTCACGGCGCCTTCGGCGGGTGCGGCGGGCTGGTAGCGGGCGAGTCCGAAATCGAGAATCTTGGGCCGCCCGTCGCGCGTGAGCATGACATTTTCCGGCTTGAGGTCGCGGTGAACGATGTTGGCGGCGTGGGCGGCGGCGAGCCCGTCGGCAATTTGCGCGCCGATCTCGATGGTTCTGCGGAGCGGAACGGGACCGCGCTCGATCAGGTCGCGGAGCGATTCGCCGTCGACCAGCTCGGAAACGATGTAGGAGACGCCGTCCTGATCGCCGACGTCATAGACGGTGACGATATTGGGGTGGGAGAGCGCGCTGGCGGCGCGGGATTCCTGCTCGAAGCGGCGGCGCCGGTCGGGATCGGCGGCGAATTCGGCGGGGAGAATCTTAAGAGCGACTTCGCGGCCGAGGCGCGTGTCGCGGGCGCGAAAGACTTCGCCCATGGCTCCGGCGCCCAGGCGAGAAACCACTTCGTAAGCGCCGAGCCGGGCTCCCGGGTTCAAGGACATAGCCGCTGACAATTGTATCGCGAGGTATACTGAGGGCTCCGTGGCTGCCGGGCGCATAACTGCAACCGACGGGCTCTGAGTGAGCCGCGACCGCGAGGAAGCGGGGCTTTGGCGGATGGCCGGCGAAACGGCGCCCCTCCCTCTGGCCGCGGCTCGGCGCCGGCATGGGGCATGAAATGTCTTTGATTCAGAAAGCGGCTATTTTCGGGGCGGGAGGCGCGATCGGCCGGGCGCTGGCCGTGGAGTTCGAACGTCGCGGCATTGCGTTCCGCGCGGTGGGACGAGGGAAAGCGAAACTGCAGGAGGCGTTCGGCGCGATGGCGCACGCCGAAATCTTCGAGGCGGATCTCACGGACCTGCGCGCGGCGGGCGCCGCGGCGCGTGGCGCGGACACCGTTATTTACGCCGTGGGCGTTCCCTACCCCTCCTTCCATTTGCATCCGGCGATGATGCGCACCACGATCGAGGCGGCGGCCACGATGCAGGTGGCTCGCCTGGTGCTGGTGTCAAGTGTGTACTCGTACGGCGTGCCGAGGACGTCGCACGTGGCGGAGACGCATCCGCGGGAGCCGCAGACGCGCAAGGGCAATTTCCGCAAGCAACAGGAAGACGCGGTGATGGAAGCGCATCGGCAGGGCCGGTTGCAAGGGATGGTGGTGCGGCTACCGGATTTCTACGGCCCACATGCCGATATCAGCATGGCGAACCCCATTTTCCGCGCGGCGATCGCGGGGAAGATGGCGAACTGGCTGGGGCCGGTGAATGCGCCCCACGAATTCGTGTTTGTGCCCGATGCCGGCGCGGCGATTGCCGATCTGGCGGATTGTGCGGAGTGTTATGGCGAGGCGTGGAACATCGCCGGCGCGGGCGAAATCAACAGCCTGGATTTCATTACGCACGTGTACCGCGCGGCGGGCAGGAGTCCGAAATACCGCTCGGTGGGGCGCGGGTTGCTGAAAATCATGGGATGGTTCAGCCCGCTCTACCGCGAATTGCCGGAGATGTTGTACTTGTCCGAGACGCCGGTCTTGCTGGACGATTCCAAGCTGCGGGCCCGGTTCGGCGCGGTGCACAAGACGAGTTATGACGAGGGCATCCGGCAGACGCTCGAGTGGATGCGCAGATGATACAATCGCCGTTCACCAAACCGTGACCAACGAGAGCCCTTCCAAGCACTTTCCCTTGCTGATCGGCACGGGTGTGTTCGCCATGCTGTGGACGATCGCGCGGGCGTCGGTGCAGTCGGTGGCCATCGACGAGGCGGACACGTACCTGACGTTTGTGGCGCCGGCTGAGCCGAGAACCTGGGCGGCAGCCGCCAATAATCACGTGCTGAACACACTGCTGATGCGGTTGGTGACGCAGATTTTCGGCGTCTCGGCCTTTACGTTGCGGATACCGGCGCTGATCGGCGCGGCGTTGTATATCGTGGCGGCTTACTGGCTGGTGCGGCTGATTTCCCCGCGGCGCGCGCTCCAGTGGGCGCTGTTGGCTTGCCTGACTTTGAATCCGCTGGTGATGGATTATCTTGTGGCGGCGCGCGGGTACAGCCTGGCGATGGCGTTTCTGCTGTGGATGGCGGTCATCGTGGCGCGATACCAGGGACGAGACGCGGAGGCGCGCAAGGGAGAACTATGGAGTACGTGTGTGCTGCTTGGGGTGAGCGCGGCGCTCTCGGTTTGCGCGAATTTCGCCTTCGCGATCGCGGACGCGCTCACCGCGCTCGGGCTATTGATCTGGATTTGCCGCGAACATCGGCGGGACTATCTCCGGATCGCTGCGGCAGCGGTGTTACCCGGCATTGCGGTTCTTTATGGCGTCGCCGGGCCGGTGATTCTGAACTGGTCGAAGGGTCAGCTCACGTGGGGAGCAAACTCGCTGCTCCAGATGTTCACGAGCCTGCTTCACGCGTCGCTTTTTGACCCAAACGAATATCTGTTACACCCCCAACTGCGGCATTATTTTGTCCATTTCGGAACGTTCTTGTACCCGCTGCTGGCTGCCTTCGCAATCTGGCGGGCGGTGATGCTGTTGCTCGAAACGCCGGCGGATGGCAAGGAGTGGCGCGTGGCCGGTCCGGTGGCGGTAATTTGCGGGTCGGCCTGGCTGGCGGCGGTAATATGCCATGAATTTCTCCTTCTGGTTTACGGCATTCCCCTGCCGCTCGACCGGACCGCGCTTTGGGTCGCGCTCTTATTTCTGATCGGGGCGGGAGCGCTGGCGGCGCCGCGTTTGCCGTCGCTGGCGGGGAGGATTTCCGGTGAGGCGCTGACCGCGATTCTGGTAGTGATCGGCTGTTATAATCTGGTTTGTCCGCGCCTGACTTACTTCAATGAGTGGAAGTACGATGCCGACATGAAGAATGTGTATGGCGTTCTGGCATCTTACAATCATACCGGTCACTCGGAGAAAGTTTCCGCTAACTGGAGATATGTGGCGGCGCTGAATTGCTATCGGCTGATGTCGGGCGGCGATAGCTTTGAGAAAATCCCCGCCGCGCCCTCGACCGCAAACGATTACCCGACGGGATATCAGGCATACGTGGTCTTCTATCCGGTAGACAAGGATTTTGTGAATCGCGAAGGCCTCAAAGTGGTCTACAGCGACGAATTTTCGGGTGTTGCGGTGGCGATCCGTCCGGAAGTGGCGACAAAATAACCCCACTGAAACGGGGTGCGTAACCGATCTGGGGAAATGACGTGCCCGGCAACCGCTCCCTTGCGGTCGCGGCTCAGTAACTGCTCGCAAACATGCGGCACCTGTAACAGAGCCCGGCCCAGAGGGCACCCCGCGAGGGAGGGGTCGCTTGACGCAATAACCTGAAATCCCCAAACGGTTAAGCACCCACTGAAACGTGGTGGCATAGGCTTGGAGCACACGGTAGAATAGAACCGGTGCCACTCGTCCCTCCCAACATCGAAGCTCTGCGGCCCTATGAAGCGGGGCGCACCATCGAATCGGTGCGGAAGCAGTACGGGCTCACCAGGATCGCGAAATTGGCTTCGAATGAGAATCCGCTAGGGGCTTCGCCCAAGGCCATCGAGGCCATGGCGAAGACGCTGAACGGGTTGAATCTCTACCCCGATGGCGGTTTGCGCCTGCGCGAGGTGCTGGCCGCGCAGTTCGATCTGAAAGTGGAGAACGTGATCGCGGGAAGCGGTTCGGAGGGCATCATGTCCAACATCATTCGTGCGTTCCTGTGCGATGAGGATGAAGTGCTCACCACCGAAGCGGCGTTTATCGGATTCCAGGTGCTGGCGCGCTCGCGCGGCGTGAAGTATCGCACGGTTCCGTATAGCGATTGGCATTACGATCTGCCGGCGCTGGCGGCGGCGATCAACGAGAACACCAAAATCATTTACCTGGCGAATCCCAATAATCCAACTGGCACCATTTTCACGCGGCACCAGTTCGACGATTTCTATCAGCATGTGCCCGAGCGCGTGCTGATCATCCTCGACGAGGCCTATTTCGAGTACGCGAAGGACAATCCGCGCTACCCCGATTCCATGCACTACCGGTACGACAACGTGATCACGCTGCGCACGTTCTCGAAGGCATATGGCCTGGCGGGCGCGCGCATCGGCTACGGGTTCGCGCATGAGGAACTGATTCGCAATCTGCTCAAGGTGAAGCTGCCGTTCGAGCCTTCGACGCCGGCGCAGGCGGCTGGGATCGCGGCGCTCGCCGACAAGGAATTTCTGCACCGCTCGCTCGAACTGAACGCGCGCGGCTTGCGCCATCTGAACGAAGGCCTGCGGGATCTGGGGCTCCCGCTGGCGCCTTCGGAAGCGAATTTCGTCATGATCGATATGGCCTCCGAGGGGGAGGCAACGCGGGTATTCGAGGAATTACTGTCGCAAGGGGTGGTGGTGCGCCCGCTGAAGGCATTCGGACTTCCGAACTGCCTGCGGGTCTCTACCGGAACGGACGAAGACAACTGTCTGTGTATGGAAGCATTCAGGAGGAGTTATGCAAGCTCTGGAGCAACCCACTCAGGTTGAGAAGGACTTTCTGCCGCTCAACGGCACCGACCACGTGGAATTCTACGTGGGCAATGCGCGCCAGGCGGCCTATTATTACCGCGCCGCGTTCGGATTTCGGGTGGCGGCCTATCGCGGACCCGAGACCGGCACGCGCGAAAGCGCGTCCTACGTGCTGGTGCAGAATAAGATCCGGCTGGTGTTTACCACTCCACTGGCGCCGGAACATCCCGCCGCCGAGCACGTCCGCGTGCATGGCGATGGCGTCCGCGACATTGCGCTTTGGGTGGACGACGCGGAATCAGCGTGGCGCGAGACGACCAAACGCGGCGCGCGCAGCGTGCGCGAGCCGGAAACGCTGCGCGATGGCGATGGCGTGGCGCGCGTGGCCTCGATCGCCACCTATGGCGACACGGTCCACACGTTCGTCGAGAGACGCGATTATAACGGCGTGTTCCTGCCGGGCTTTCGCGCGGTGGAAGGCGAGGACATGGTGGCGCGGCCGGTGGGGCTGCAGCATATCGATCACATGGTGGGCAACGTCGGCTGGGGCGAAATGAATCGCTGGGTCGATTTCTATCACGATGTAATGGGCTTCCGGATGTTCAAGCATTTTGACGATAAAGACATTTCGACGGAATATTCCGCGCTGATGTCGAAGGTAATGTCGAACGGCAACGAGCGCGTGAAGTTTCCGATCAATGAGCCGGCCGAGGGGAAGAGGAAGTCGCAGATCGAAGAGTACCTGGAGTTTTACCGCGGCCCGGGAGTGCAGCACATCGCCATGGCGACGATCGATATTATCGAGACGGTGGGGACGCTGCGGCGGCAGGGCGTGGAATTTCTGCGCGTGCCGAACACTTATTATGAAGAGCTCGTGGGACGCATCGGGCGGATCGACGAACCGATCGAAGAACTGCGCGAACTGGGGATTCTGGTGGACCGCGACGACGAGGGGTATATGCTGCAGATTTTCACGCGCCCGGTGGAGGATCGGCCGACGCTGTTCTACGAGGTGATCCAGCGGAAGGGAAGCCGGAGTTTCGGCAAGGGGAATTTCAAGGCGCTGTTCGAGGCGATCGAGCGGGAGCAGCAGTTGCGGGGGAATTTGTAGTTCAGCTTACTGAGCCGCGACCGCAAGGGAGCGGTGCCGTTTGCACGATCCTGCAGGAAAAGCACCGCTCCCTTGCGGTCGCGGCTCAGTAAGGTCGCGGCGCAGTAAGGTCGCGGCTCAGTAAAGGAGTTTTGGAAATGTATCCACTCAAGAAAGGCAAATTCGCGCCGCAGGCGCATGTCGGCATTCCGGCCGGAACTTTTGAGGAAGAGCATGGGCGGAAGGGATTCTACGGGAAGAGCGCGCATTTGTACCACACGCATCCGCCTACCGGCTGGACTCGCTTCGAGGGCAAACTGCGGCCGCACCTGTTCGACCTGAATCGCCTGGCGCCCTCCGATTGCGGCGATCCGCAGGGGATGCCCGTGGGGTTTCTGGGCAACAACGACGTCACGCTGTACGTTTCGCGGCGCTCTCAGCCCATGCCGTTCTACTACCGCAATGCCGATGGCGACGAGCTGATTTTCGTGCACCGCGGCACGGGCACCATCGAGACGGATTTTGGCCCGTTGACATTCGAGCCCGGCGATTACTTAGTAGTCCCGCGCGCGGTAACTTATCGCTTAGTGCCGGAAACGCAGGATAACTTCTTTCTGATCATCCAATCGCGCACCGAGTTTGAGCCGCCCGATAAGGGGCTGATCGGGCATCACGCGCTTTACGACCCCGGGGTCGTGACCGTCCCAGAGCCGGACGCGCACTTGGACGACGAGCGCGAATGCGAAGTGCGCATCAAGGTCGACAACGAGATTTCCAAAGTCTTTTACCCGTTCAATCCGCTCGACGTGGTGGGCTGGAAGGGAGATTTGACGGTGTGGAAGCTGAATATGCGCGATATCCGCCCAATCATGAGCCATCGCGCGCACCTTCCGCCGAGCGCGCACAGCACCTTCATCACCGAGGGGGCGGTGGTGTGCAGTTTTCTGCCGCGTCCGCTGGAGCAGGATGCCGACGCGCTGAAGGTGCCGTTCTTCCATCGCAATACCGATTACGACGAGTTCATCTTCTACCACGACGGTGACTTTTTCAGTAAGGACAACATCAAACCCGGCTATGCCACGCTGCACCCGCGCGGCATCCATCACGGTCCGCACCCTAAGGCGCTGGCGAATCAGGGTAAGAAGACGCACACCGATGAGTACGCTGTGATGTTAGACGGGCTCAATCCGATTCAAGTGCTGCCGGCGGGCGAACAGGTGGAGTGGCACGATTACTGGGCGAGCTGGAAGGAGAAGAAGTAAGCCGCGACCGTTTATCGTTACTGAGCCGCGCCCGGGTCGTGGCCCTCACCGCGTCATGGCGTAGACAATGTAATTCACGCCCAGGCGGATGGCGAGATCGGCATACTTGGCGGGATAGAAGGAATAGTCGGCATATTCCCAAGCGTCGCCGATGTCGGAGTTGTAGGAGATGGCGATCATGATGCGGCCCTGGTCGTCACAGATGGCGCGCCAGTGCGCGCCCTTGCCGTCCTCGGGACCGCTCGGAAAACGCGGGCGCTTGTAACCCAGGCCGAGGTGAGCCTCACCCGGAATCTGGATGCGATCCTTGATGTCGTAGACGGTGTGAAAGATGGGATCGTCATCGGAGATATCGCGGATTTCGCGGTCGGGGAAGGCGCGCTTAATCACCTTCTCGAAGACGTCCCACTCGAACTGGCCGTGGAAGTCGTCGGCCATGAAAAATCCGCCGCGCAGCAGATATTCGCGGAGCGCCTTGCCTTGCGCGTCGGTGAGTCCCCATTCGCCCACCTGGACCGCGTAGAGCCAGGGCCAATCGAACTCGTCGCCTTCATCGAAATTGACGATCTGTTCAACGGATCTGGTATGCAGGCGCGTGAGCCGGCGGACGGCCTGCGAGAAATGGCGGTCGGCGGGAGGGAAATCCTGGCTCCAGTCGGAGATGCCGGTGTGCCAGTCGAGGTCGCGGCCGTAGTAGCCGTTGATCATGCCCTGGCCGGGCGGATACATCAGGCGGGCGAAAGCAAACTCGGTCTTTTCCTGATAGTCGGGCGGCAGGGGAGTTTCGCCGATGCGGTGCTCGATGCCGTCGAATTCGCGGAACGGGCGCTGGAAGGCGAGCATCGCGCCGGCTACAGCCAGACCGCACGCCAGCATCGCAGGTACTTTCCGGATCTTCATCCCTCCGCCTTACCCCGAGAATATCACGGGCGGCGGCTACTGCTTGCGCTCGACGAGATCCCTGGTGATCTTGTCGCCGGCACTGAGCTCGACGGTTTCGGGATTGTACTCGTCGAGATCGGGTCTTCCCTGCGGGCCCCAACCCATAGCGTTTTCGTCGACGATGGCCAGTCTGTACTTGCCCGGCGGAACGCGGAACTTGTAAGTTCCGGAATCGACGTGGAAGACGCGCGTGTTCCAGGATCCTTCCGCCGATGCCAGAACCACGGTGGCGCGGGAGAGCGGTCCGTTGGAATCGCTCACCGAGCCGGAGATCTCGCAGAAGTTGGAGCTCATGGTCAGCGTTACCGGTCCGGGAGCGCCGTTGCGCACGTCCAGGATGTCGCCTTCCACTTCCGTGCTGCCGGCGCGCACCGATTTCACAAATCCGGACGTACCGTTCACCATCACGCGATACCGCGCCGGCTGCACGCGCTCGAATGTGAAAGAATCGTCCGCGCTCAGCGGCGAGTTGCCCATGATTTGTACGTTCTCGCCCTCGAGAGGAAGTAACTGAACCTGCCGGTGAATCTGCGGCGCCGGCCCGGGCGTGCCGTCGGGCCGGGTGGGCGGTTTGGGCGCTTCGCGCGCCTGCTCGTCATCGAAGCGCACCTCTCCGGCGATGTCGAACGGCGGGACGATGCGCAGTTCCACATGCTCGATATTCGCGCCGGCGATTTCGACGTCAACGGGCGCGGACATGAGTTGTGCCGGTCCTCCCCAATACTGCGCCCGCAAGGTGTTCTTGCCCGGAGTCAGTTGCCACATGGTGAATGTGCCGTCCGCCTTTACGGTGACGCTGTGGCCGGAAGGCTGAGCGTTCACCATTACGCCCTTAGTGCCTGGCGGGATTCCGGTGACAGTGCCGGTCACCCGCACGGCGGGCGTTCGCGCGAGCTTGATATCCACTCCACTCACTTCCGCGCCGGCCTTCACTTCCAGGCGCGGCGCGGTTTTCGCGTCCACAGTATCGGGATAGTACGTAATGGTGTCGTGCTGTTCGATGGTGCCATCGGTGCGGATTTCGGGCGGAAACGGCATCGGCTGAGGATTTGCCCTCACGCGATACCTGCCGGGGCGCAATCCGCCGATGCGGAATTCGCCCTTGTCATCGGTCGTGTCCACCGAGGTATTGCCGAGCGTTTCCACCATTACGGTGATGCCCTCCACAGGCTCTCCCGCGGCATTCACCACCCGGCCAGTGATCGCGCCCGTGGGAGTGAGCTGCAACTTCACTCCTTCTTTCTTGGCGCCGCTCGTGAGCGTAAAGCTTTCGGTACGGTTGGAGGGCACGAATCCCACGCGCTCGGCATTCACCGAACAATTCCCGGGCGGCAGCGGAGCGATGGAAAACTCGCCCTTCTCGTTGGTGAGCGCGCCGTAGGCCTGTTCGCGGTGCTGGCGGTCTTCGGTCCCGCAATGGACCGTCACGTGGGCGCGCAGAATCGGCTCGGCAGTCAAGGAATTGGTAACGCTGCCGGAAATGCTAGCCGGCTCAGGCGCGGTCTGGGCCGCGAGTGCCGATGCGGCCGCGAACAGCGCCAGGCATCGCGCGAACATATCCTACGGCGCCTCCTTCTTTTCCGGCATTTTGGTCAAGGCCGTAAGATCTTTCGATATCGCGTCGCCCTCTTTGACCTCGATTTCCTCGGCGGACTCGAAGACGCGTTGCATGACTTCTTCGTTGTCCCCGTCCATGTTGAAGGCAGACATCAGTTCCGCGACGTCGAGGGCGATGAGGCGGTATTTGCCCGGGCGGGTGCTCTTGAACTCATATTTGCCGTTGAGCGCGCGCGCCGGGTTCTCCTCGTCCATGTGCTTGGCGTCGCGCGCCAGAAAGACCACTACCAGCCCAACGGCGGGCTGTCCGTCCTTATCCAACACGCGGCCGGAAATCCGTCCGCCATTGCGGCTGACGATGATCTTGAGACGCGATCCGCCGACGCGTTGCGTGAAGTCGAGTATATCGTCGGGCACGCTCTTGTTATCGAGAGCGACTTCTTTCAGATAGGCGTTCTCGGGCATCGGATCGACGACCGGTTTGAACTTTCCCGGCGAGATGCCCGAGATGCGGAACGATCCGTCGGGAGCGACTTCCGCCGCCGGCGGGGCGCCCTGCTGGAATGGATTTCCCTGTCCCGCGGATTCCAGGCGGACGGTGTGTTTCGCGGATTCGCCCGCCGGGGCATCGCCAGTAAACTCGAGTTTGCCGGTCAACTCTTCGCCCGGCGCGAGAGTGAGCTGCAGGCCGGTTTCGTCCGCCGATTCGAGGTGGAATTCCACGGGGTGGCTTTGGAGAGTGGTCTTGCCTTCCGTGTACGACGCGGCGACGGCGTAATACCCTGGCTGCATTCCGGTAAATTTGAATGTGCCGTCTGCCTCGGTGATCATGCTGCGCATGTTGTAAGACTGCCCGGCAGATTCACCGAAGCGCAGCGTGACGCTGGCGCGATCGTTTTCCGGCATGCCGATGACAACTCCGCTGACGGTAAGACCTCGTGCGGTGCCCGGGGCGGTTCTCAGCAGATGAATGTCCACGCCCGCCAAGTCTTGCCCCGCGGCCACATCGATCACCGATGCCGCGCCGGTGCTGGCTGCGCTGGGATAGTAGGTGGTGGTAAATGGCGCCGACGGTGTGCCGTCCGTGCGGACTTCGGGAGCACCGCCGCCGAACGCTTGTCCTCCCGCTGCTGCTTTCAGAAAATATTTTCCCGGCCCGGCGATCAGGCGAAATTCGCCGCGGTCGTCGGTCTGGACGGACGCCCGCGCGAACATGAACTCCATTTGAGAATTGGGCGAAACCGGTTGCAATTGTACGTTGACGTGTTCGACCGGGTCGCCATATTCATCGAGCGCGTGGCCCACGATGAGCGCGCGCGCCGCCATCGCGATCTTGTAGTCGGTAAGATGCTGGCCGGGTTTCAGCGCCAGGGTGGAAAGCCGTGAGGTTTGCTGAATGAAGCCGATGCGCTCGGCCATAACGAAATACAGGCTGGCCTTCATACCATCGACGGAGAACTGGCCGGCCTTGTCAGTGATAGCGCCGTAGACGGTCAGCGTGGAATCGTCGTCGGTACCGAAGTCGCCAGTGATGAGGCGGACGTGTACGCCGGCCAGCGGTTTGCCCGTCTGATCGACGACCGTGCCCAGCAGATCGGCCGTTTGGGCGTGCATACACCCGGCAGCGAGCACTAAGACCGCGGCGAACAGGCGCATTGGTTCGATTCTATAACACTTACAGGTCCTTAATCAGCCAGCGCCAAGCCTATGCGCCGCAAGCCTTCGCGGAACATGGCCGAATCCACTCCCATGCCGACGCGCAAATGATCGGGCACTTCGAAGAAGCGCCCCGGCACCACGCTCGTCTCATATTGCGCGCGCAGGCGATCGAGAAACGCGTCCGTGCCGCCGTTTTGCAGGCGCAGAAACGCCGTGGTGCCCCAGTCGGTGCGCACCGTCGAAACGCCGCGATTGGCGTCGAGGAACTCGACGAGCGCCGCGCGGTCGGTTTCGACGATTCGCCGCGCGCGATCGCGGATGGGCACGAGACTTTCGAACGCCGCCACGCTTAGAATTTCACCGGGGTGCACGCCGATCGAGCCGAACACGTTCTTGAGTGCGTACATGCGGCGCGCGAGATCGGGTTCGGCCAGCACCCACCCGCAGCGCAGTCCGCTGAGGCCGTAGATTTTCGTGAGGCTGCTGGTGACGAACACTTCGGGACCGATGCGGGCAGCGGTGGGCGGCGTATTCTCGTAGACGGCGTCCAGATACACCTCGTCGACGAGCAGTTTCGCTCCCACGCCGCGGGCCATGTCCGCCACTTCGCGCACGACTGCATCGGGCGTGAGCACGCTCGACGGATTATGGAGATTGGTGAGCACGATGAGGCGCGTTTTGGCGGTAACTACACGGCGGATTTCGGCGGGATCGAGCGCATAGCCATTTTCTTCGCGGCGCGCGAACCGTTTGATCGCGGCGCCGATATAGCGCGCGGCGTCCACCAGCAATCCGTACGCGGGGTGTTCGATGACGATTTCGTCGCCGGAGTCGAGCAAGGTGGCCATGGCCAGGTAATTCGCCATTGACGTGCCTTCGGCGGTCACCACGCAATCGGGATCCACGCAATACTGGCGCGCGATAGCATCCTTCAACGGCGGATAGCCGTAGCTGTTCGGCCCGTTGATTTCGAGCGTGCGGAAGTCGAACGGCAGGTCGCGCAAGGGGAACGGTCCAACTCCGCTGGTGGCCAGGTTGAACGGCGCTTTGCTGGCCGTTTTGGCCCAATGCATGTAATCGGAATGCTTGTGCGTCATGCTTTTCCCGGGCGGCGGCTCCAATACAAATATACGGGGATGCCGGTGAGCAAAATCAAACAGCCTTTAACGGAATTGACGGGGTCGCTCCATATCGTGCTGGCGACGATTGCCACGCAGGACGCGACGAAGATCGCGGTGGTGTACGGATGGCCAGGCACGCCGTGAATTCCCTCAGGGAGCACGCCGCGCTCGCGATGCCGGAAGACGAAGAGCGACGTGGCGACCAGCGCGAAGAGGATGAAATCCACGGCGACTTCGTAGTTGAGGATCTTCTCGTATTGCCCGATGAGTGCGGTCGCGGTGGCGGTCAACCCTTGCGCCACGATGGCGACGGCCGGCACGGCGGTGCGCGGCGACAATCGCCCGAGGCTGGAGAAGAACAAGCCGTCTTTGGCCATCGCATAATAAACGCGCGGCGCGGTGAGGATGCTCTGGCTGAGAAATCCGAGCGTGGACACGGCGATTCCGATGGCGATCCATAGGGCGCCGGAATCGCCGAGCGCGGCGCGCATGACGGCGGTCGCGGGCGTGCTCGTCGCGGCCAGCCCCGCCGGCCCCAGCACTTTCAGGCACACGAAATTGGCCGAAAGGTAGAGCACGATCACGCCGCTCACGCCGAGCAGGAGGCCGCGCGAAAGATCGCGGCGCGAATCGTGCATTTCCTCGGCGACGAAACTCGCGGTCTGCCATCCGCCGTAGGCGAAAGCCACGGGAGTCATAGCGGCGCCAATGGCGACGACGAGCGGGAAGCCCAGCGGCTGATCGACCAGCGGCAGCGGGTGAATGCGGCCGCCGCCCAGCGCGAGCCCCAGCACCACCATCCCCGCGATGGCCGCGGACTTCAGCAGCATGAGCGCGCTCTGCACGTTGCTGCCCCAGCGGACGCCCAGGCAGTTGATGGCCGTGAGCGCGAGCAGCGTGGTGGCGGCGAGCGCGCCATCGCTCCACGCGCAGCCGGTGATTTCGCGGAAGTAGCGCGCGAAGGTCACCGCGACCGCGGCCATTCCGCCGGTCTGCGTCACCAGCAGCAACACCCAGCCATAGACGAACGCCACCGAAGGATGGTACGCCACGCGCAGGTACAGATAGTTGCCGCCGGCGCCCGGAAGGCGCGTGGCCAGTTCCGCCCAGATGAAAGCGCCGAGCATCGCCAGCGCTCCACCAGCCAGCCACACGCCGAGAATCAGAAACGGCGTGTGCACGTGGAGCGCCACCACATAGGGATTGATGAAAATTCCCGAACCGACAATGCCACCCATTACGATCATGGTGGCGTCGAAGAGTCCCAGTTGCCGCCGCGGAGCGATGGCCATCTATAGGGCTTCCAGTACGTCGTGCCAGTAGTTCAGCATTACTTTTTTCGGGTGTTTCGGCAGCATGAGCTGGATTTCGCGGCTGGTGGAACTGCCCTGCACGGGTACCGATGTGAGACGCATGATGTGGCCGTCGAAATCGGCATAAATGGGCACGGGCATGATGAAATTCTTGGGCACCTCGCTCTGCGTCACGGTGGCCTTTAAGAGGCATTTGCCTCCATCTTGGTCGGTGAGGGTGAAGTCGAGCTTGTAGCGTGGCACGGGAGTGTCATAGATCCATTCGTAAAAGAACCAATCCAGTCTGCCATTGGTGGTGATTCTCATGGAGGGCGTCATGTGTTTTTCCACTACGCGCTCGAAGCTCTCGGTGGACGCGTTCTTATTCATGAACGTGCTGACGAAGTCGTGCATCATGTCGATGAATGCCTTGTCTCCGTCCTTTTGGTCCCACATCATCATGCGGAGCATGTGTAGGACGTAGGCGCCTTTGCGGTACACGACGGCTTGGTAGGCTGTTTGATTGTGCGCGCTGTCCATGCGCTGGCCCAGCCAGACGGGTCCGGCATCGTTGCGGCGGTTGCCGAAGTTGTTCTTCTCGAGCAGATACTGGCGGGCGTTCTGCCAATACTTCAGGTATTTGTCCGGCGTCTTCTCGGTGAGCTGTAAAAAGAGACCGGCAGAGAACGTGGCGAAGCCCTCGGAAAGCCACTGATCGTGGTAGGTGGCCCATCCCACCATGTGGCCCCACCACTGGTGCGACACCTCGTGCGGCGTGACCTCGTCGACGAAATCCGTCAGCCCCTGTTGGATGCCGTTTAGCAGCATGTACCGCTGCGTCGGATCCAGGTAGGCGAAGAGCGGCAGATACACCAGGGTGGGCCAGGACTGGCCGAAATTGAACTCCGGCTGTTGCGTGACGGAGATGTGGTTGAACTCCGACTTGCCGAACCAGAGGTCGTAAATGCGCTCGGCCACCTGTGCTTCGCCCATCGGCAGATCCATCATATTTGAAGGAGACAGGCTGCCGACCGCTTCCTTCTCCTTGAAAATCGCCAGCGCGTCGGGGGGCTCGGTGTTGGCGTAGCCTTCGGTGACGAATCCCGAGTCCTTGTCGGTGAGTTTCTTGATCTTGAAGGCGCCGTAATTGAATCCGGCGATCGGAATGGGCGTCTCCGATACCCAATGGGTGCAGGCGGCATCCTTCTCGGTCCACTGCTTTTCCAGGTTGCCGACGGAAACCAGCGTGTATAGTTTGGGCACTTTGAAGGTGAGATCGTAGCTCGCATGATCGCGGAAGGTATTGACATTCGGGTACCAGCTTTCGCGCGCGCCCACCGAAAAATTGCCTCCGCCCTCCTTGTGAACCACCTTGTCGCCGGCGTATTCGATGTGCAATTCGTGCGCGCTGCCCTTCGTCATGGGTTCCGGCATTACGATGTAGAAACTGGCGTCCGCCTTCTTGTCTTCCTGGATGAAGGGCACGTCCTGCCCGCCGCTGGCAACCCTCTCGACGCGCAGATTGGGCAGCAGGGAAAGCTTGATTACACGGTCGCCATCGGTCACGGCGTGGAATTTCAGATCGGTGCTGGCGATGAAATGATCGTTCCTGGCGATAGTGGTGTCGATCTGGTAATGGTCCGCCTGTACCATGTCCCGGTTTTCGTCCGAGCTGGCGGTATGGCCGTTGATTTCACGGTCCAGATGGCTCAAATACCAGATGCCCTCCTCCTTGGCCTCCGGGTCCAGGTTGATGAGAGCGACTTCTTCCGGCGTTCCCAATTCCGGGAACGCGCCGCGCGGCCGGACATGAAAACGCAGATCGGGGTGTTTCCTGCCATGCAGATAAGCGCTGAAAAAGCCAGGAGCATGCGGGTTATAGAGGTCCGTCAAGACGTCCGCCTCTAAGTTGTCCATGGCGACGTCGCTCAGAAGGTAATCCAGCATGGAACGCGGGGACTCCAGGCGCGAACGGAAATGCTTGCGGTAATCGCGTAAGATGTCCGCGAGCTTGGGGTCTTTGGAAGGGGTCTTGGCGGAAGCGCGAATTTCCTTGCCGGTATCGTCGGTAAAGCAGAACAGGGCGCGATCGAATGACTCAGAAACAGTTAGTTGGCCGGTCAGCGTGGCCATGTAATTGCGATCGATGGGTGAAAGCGGATTGAAGGTGAAAGTGCCTTCTCCGTTGAACACCGCGATGGTATCGCGGCCCATGGCCGGTGCGGTGAAAGCGATGGCGCCGCTCTTGAGGGTGATCACGCCAACATCGCGTTTGATCTCGATGTTTTCGACGACGAACGAGTCCGCCAGCGCGGCGTCGCGCATGGATTGATACAGGGGATCGGTGGCTGCGAACGACGGCAGCAGGGACACTAGGAGTACGGCGACCGTTACCGACAGACGGGAAAAAGACATTCGTCAGTAGTAACAGATCTTGGGCCCGCGCACAAGTGGGCTTGGAACCGTCCGGCCCTAAATTACTGTTCGGTTACTCGATCGGCAGCGGCAGAGTATTGCTCTTGACTCCGTTTACCGTCAGAGATAGCGGAATAGCGCCAGAAGGCGCGCTGCTATCCAGCCGGAACTGGACCAGATCGACCCCGACCTGGCCCGGCGCGGCGTATGACGATTCCGGCGTGAATATGGCGGAGCCCACTTGTATGGTCACGGGATCGAGAATCATGTAGCGGGGCGATGCGGGTATGGCGGCGCCCTCCGGCCGGATGCGATCCGTCGGTCCGAACCCGGTTCCGTAAACGGTCAGTAGCTCTCCCTGTCGGGCGGGCGCGGCCACCGTTACCGGCGTATCGTCTTCATGCATCACCATGGCGTAAAGCTGGCCGTCCAGTACCGCGGGAAACAGACCGGGCGCGTTGCGCACCACGGAGAAATCGCTCGTTGTGTCGGGCATGCCGGGCAAGCTCAGAGTCAGGGTATGATCGCCGAGCGGCAGGTCGGCGGGAATCTGGAAATTGATCTGCGCCGGCGAGGCGAAATAGAGCGGCAGAGTGCGCTCGCCGATGCGAACCGTCGCGCCGGCAAGAGTCTTAGCGAGTGGATTCGAAGGCCCCACTACCGTTTCCGCAGCCAGGCTTTCGCCGAATATCGAGGCAACCGACCCCGGCGCAACTCCCGGGGCAGAGCCCACACCGGCGCCGTTAGCGACACCGCGCCGCGAGACATTCGGCGCACCGACCAGCGTCGCCGCGATGCTGTGCGGCACGTTCATGGTCAGCGAGGCGCTTGGATCGGAGCCCGAAAGATCGCCGCCCCAACTGCTGAAGTGGTATCCGGGACGTGCTACGACGTGGATCTTGACCGTCGTTTGGGAATCGTAATATCCGTCCGGAGAAGGCGGTGTGAAATGCCACGTGGCGCCTTTGGGGGGAGTGGTGGTAGTGGTCAGACTGTTCATCAAATGATAGGTCGCGGTGATCGAAGTGCTGGCGGTGCTCAGCGTGCCGACCCAGTCGCCGGCAACCGGCGCTCCGCCGCCGGTGGACCACCCCAGAAGATCCTGCCGCGAATTCGCGCTCACCGGAACCGATGCCGGCGCGCTCACGTGCACCTGCACGCCCGGGCTCCGCGTAACGGTGCAGGGAGTCGTGCAGGACGATCCATCCACGGTTACTGCTTGTCCGGCGATCGTGCTATTGACGGTGAGTTGAGCCTGCTTGGTGTACAGTGCGGTCATGCTGAAGCTGTTTACGTCAGCTCCGACTGGAATCGTAATGGTGCGGGACGGAGCGGTCACCCCGTCGTCCCACGATTGGAAGACCCATGTGACGCCCTGCGCGTCGGTCTGCGGAGTGGTGGCAGTGACGGTGTGGGCGGAACCCACGCCCCATAAATAAGAGTACGGAGGCGGCAGGACCAGGTTGTCCACCACCAGGTTGAGCAACGGCGGCGAGGTACGGAAGAAGGAAGTCGCGGCTGCGGCATAGTTGCAGGTAAGCGTCTCCGGGACGAAATTATTCCCCACAACGTAAGTATGGGTTGGAGCTCCACCGTCGCTCCATGAAGCGAAGACCCATCGCTTCCCGGTGTCGTCGTTAGTCAGGCTGAGGCCGGTCACGCTGTGGCTCGATCCCAGGCCCCATTCCAGGCTCAGCGGTGTTTCCGCGAGAGTACCATCGGCATAGAAGGTCAGATTCGGGGGATTGGTCGCCAGATTGACGGGCTTTGCCGGAACAAAGACTGCGGTCACGGTGGTAGGTGCATTTACCGTGACGGAATAAGTCTGGAACTGGGATACAATATTACCGCCAATCTGCCAGCCGGAGAAGATCCACCCAGGATTCGAGACAGGCAGCAAGGCCTCGCTGGTCCCCGGGCCCACCCAGATAGGAGTGGGACTGGCGGGGTTGCCACCCACCAGGACGCCGCCCGGCGCTGACGTGCAGGGCGCCGGGTTGCAGGCGACTGCCGTACTAAAGAGGTATTGAATGGTAAATACCGCGGTGAACTTAGTACTGCCGACATTTCCAATGACGTTGATGGTCGGGGAAGTGCTCGCTCCACCAGCCCACTGCCACTCCTGGAACTGCCATTGGGTATCGAAGTTCACATCGTAGGAGTAACCCACTCCTTGCGGGACCGTGAGCGTGTGCTTGCTGCCCACGGGCCAGAATGCACTCATGGCACTAAAATAGACGGCGCCATCGACCGAGAATTCCGGACCGGGGGGGCTGGTCAGAACGGTCGTCTGGGTGGTGGTTTGCGCGACGGCCACCGGAAGAAATGCCGTCACCAGCACAATCGGCAGCGGAAGAATTATTGAAAGACGTTTCCTCATGGCTCTGGTTCCCAAGGACGGAAGGCGCACCTGCGCCGACCGGCAGCCTTTTCCCACCCGTGCAGTATAGGTGTAAATACGCGGAAATACACGACTAACTTTGGTAATGCGTGGCTTATTAGCCATTTCGATCATTGATTCCCCGGCTTCGGGGGCATTTAATCGTATTCGTTTGAAGAGTCCACCTATGCGTTACTACGGTTTCCTGATTTTAATCGCCTTCCTGGCTCTGACTGTTGTTCCCACGCCGGCGTCCGCCGCGACGTTCGGGACGGTTGTTGCCGTCGGCGGGCAAGCCTCCGATGAAGCTTTAGATGAGACGCGCGGGCTGTTGTACATCGCGGACTTTACGGCGAATCGCATCGACGTGATGTCGACGGCGACGAACACGATTCAGACTTCCATCAACGTGGCCGCGCAGCCGGGCTCGCTGGCCCTCTCGCGCGATGCGCAATACTTGTTGGTGGCGCACTTCAACAACAGCACTCCGCCGGTACCCAGCGCCAACCTGCTCACGCTGATCCATCTTCCCGATAACACGCAGAGGACCTTTATTACCGACGATCCGCCCCTGGGTGTTGCGTTTTTCGCCACCGTGGTGCAGAACGGCCCGGCCAACTTCAGCGGTCCCGGAATGGCGCTGGTGGTCACGACCACCGGCTTTTACACCCTGGATCCCAACAGCGGAGTACTGCAAGTGCTCAGCACTCTGACGAACCTGGCAGGCACGCTTCCAGCCACCTTGCCCACGTTTCCGGGCCAGATCCTGCAGACCGCGCTCGCAACATCCGGCGACGGGACGGTGATCTGGGGCATTGGCGGCGCCGGCACGGGAACGCAGGTCATTTATCAATTTCGTGCGCAAACCAACAGCCTGTACGCCGAAACGTACGTTTCCGCGCCGCCGATGCTGCCGCGCGTGAGCGTCGCCAACGATGGTTCTTACGCCATGGTCGGCTGGATTCTGATGAACTCCGCGTTCGTGACGCAGTCGAAATATCCCAACGTAGTCAGCTCCAATAATGTGACGGGACACGCCATCGATTCCACCAACGGCATCATATACGGTCAAATCCCCGATGCATCCCAGCCAGCTGGCCCACCATATAACACCTCACCGACGGCAGGCTCGACGTCCTCCGCCAGCCTGCCGATACTCCTGATGATGGCGAGCGACAACCTGACGGTGACGGGGCGAATTCACATTCCCGAGGACATCGTGGGGCGAGTGATCTTGAATTCGGCCGGCACCACTCTCTACGCCATTTCCGACAGCGGCGTGACAGTCCTGCCCGTCGGCTCGCTGAAACAGGCGCACCGCCTGGCCGCGGATCACGAAGACGTGCTAGTGCAGACCACTTTTTGCAACCGCAGCGCCGTCCAACAGGGCTTTACGATCAGCGATCCGGGCGGCAATCAGACCGATTTCACCATCACGACCACGCAGCCTGGCGTGACGGTTTCGCCCGCCAGCGGCATGACGCCCGCAAAGATTACGGTAACCATCGACCCGGGGCAATTCCAGACCCAGGGCACCTCCGCGGTAACCCTGAACGTCAGCTCCTCGACGGCCGTCAATATACCGCCTTCGGTGCGCGTCCTGGTCAGCAATCCGGACGAATATCAGCGCGGCTCGGTGGTGGATGTTCCCGGCGTTCTTACCGATCTCATGGCCGATCCGGCTCGCAATCGTTTCTATATCCTGCGGCAGGATCTGAACGAGCTCGAGATTTTCGACGGATCGAGCAATCAGATGATCGTCGCTCTGCGCACCGCTACCACCCCGAGCATGATGGCCATGAGCAACGACGGCAACTACCTTCTGGTAGCCAGCGACAATTCGCAATTGCTATCCGTGTTCGATCTGAACGCCTTGCAGGCAGTCACGCCGGTGGTCTTACCCGGCGGCCACTACGGACACTCGGTGGCGACCTCGAATAGCGCCATTCTGGTGATGGCGAATAACAACGCCAACGGCACGGGAACGATCGATACCGTCAACTTGCAGACCGGCACGGGGACAGCTCTGCCGACCCTCGGAATCTTCCAGAACCAGCTCTCCACCACCGCGGTGCTCGCGGGTTCGCCGAACGGAGCCAGTATCCTGGTTGCCGATCCGGACGGGACAGTACTGCTTTATTCCGCCGCCGCCAACACCTTTACCCTGGTCCGGCATGACCTGCAGTCGCTTTCCGGCGCGTTCGCCGCGTCTTCCTACAACACCTTCGTAATTGGCAATAATGTGTTCAATGCATCCCTGGTGCCGCAGGGAACGCTGAGTTCGGCTGGGACGACCTCCGGGTTTGCCTTTACCGGCCAGGGCGGCTATCAGGTGACGGCAGCGTCGGCCTCGACGGCTGGAGTGATCCAGAATATGCCGGCGCTGACGGGCGCGCAGAATTCGCCCACCGCCATGGTGGAAGCACCGCTTTTGCCCACCACGCAAATCAACTTTACACGCACGGTGGCCCCCCTGCCTTCAGCCGGCACGGTGATCGCGCTCACCACGTCGGGCTTTACCGTGCTTTCGGCGAATTATGCCGCCGCCACAACGCCGCCGGCGATCGCCAGCGTGCAGAATGCCGCCGATGGCAGCACCGCGGTCGCTCCGGGCGGGCTCATCAGCGTCTACGGTTCGCAGTTGAGCGCCACCAATATCGCGACATCGCAGATCCCGCTGCCCACCGCGCTCGGTGAATCGTGCCTGGTGGTCAACGGCGCGCCCATTCCGCTGTTGTTCGTTTCCTCCGGGCAGGTAAATGCGCAGTTGCCCTTGAACATGGGTGGCAACGTCAGCGTGAACATCCATACGCCGGCGGGGGTGAGCAACAACTACAACTTCGTGGTCGCCAGCGCCGCGCCGGCGGTTTTCCTCTCGGGAACGGCCGGGCCGCAAACCGGGCTCGCCACGATTTTCCGCGCCGATAACGGCCAGTTAGTGACGCCCACGAATCCGCTTCGTCCGGGCGACACGGTGGTCATATATCTCACCGGCATGGGTCCCACATCTCCCGAAGTGCAGGCCGGTTTCGAAACGCCTCCCACGCTGCTCACCTCGGTAACGCAGGCGCCCACGCTGACCTTGGGAAGCAGCGTTCTCACGATAGATTATGCCGGTCTGGTGCCGGGTTACATCTCGGGCCTGTACCAGATCAACGCCACCGTCCCGAAGACAGGAGTGGCTTCAGGGGACACCGTTCCGCTGGTGATCAGCCAGACGGGCGGGGCCACGACACTCAACGTCCGGGTAGTCAACTAACAGGAGAATCGCATGAGAAAGATCGCAGTCACCACTATGTTTCTGGCGGCTCTGGCCGCGAGCTGCTTCGGACAGCAATGGGAATTCGGCGGCTCGGGCGGCGCTGGATTTCTCAGTAACGTAAACGTCTCCAGCCCCGCGGGATCGGCCACGGCTGGGTTTCAGTCGGGCGGCGCCTTCGGCGGTTACTTCGGACAGAACCTGTATCCGCACTGGAGCGGCGAAGTGCGTTACATGTACCTCCAGAACGATCTGCACATTCAGAGCGGCGGCACCAACGCCACTTTCGACGGAAACGCGCATGTGCTGCACTACGACATCCTGTACCACACCAACCGCAAGGGCTCCAAGATGCAGGCGTTCGTCGCGGTGGGCGGCGGCATGAAGCTCTTTCGCGGCACGGGCACCCCGGAAGCCTACCAGGCCAATTATCAATTCGGCTACATGACCAATACCCAGCAGTTGAAGCCGATGGGAGACGCCGGCGCGGGTTTGCGCTTCGAGCTCAAGCCCCGGCTCTTCATGCGCCTGGAATTCCGTGACTACGTGACACCGTTCCCCGAGAAGATCATCGCTCCCGCTCCCGGCGCGAAATACGGCAAGATCCTGAATGACTTCGTGCCGATGGCGAGCATCAGCTACGAAAAGTAAGTCCCAGACCTTCGTGCACGCCGGTGGTGCTCGCGGCCGCCGAATTCGCGGGCCGCGGCTTGCGATGCAGAACTGCCGGATGAGACCTGACAGGCCGGCGCGGATGCCGGCGTGGAAGGCCTGTTTCCTTGCCTGCGGATCCCGGCGCCACCGGTGCGATTGCTTTAACAAGCTCCGAAAAAGGCACATAGGCCGCCGATAAACGCAGATGAACGCGGATAAGTTTTTTGTTTTTAATCGGCGTTTCCCGGCGTTCATCGGCGGCTGAGTCAGTCCAGTGTTTTTCAGCATCCTGTTAAGGGCCAAGTCTCCTGAACGCGAGCACGAATAACCACAACAAAATCCTGGCGGCGGGGCTCGGCGCCCGCCGCCAGGATCTTTTCACCCCTTAAGCTCGGGACCTTCTACTGCCCCTCCACCGCCATGATGATGGTATTCGAAGTCGTGATTCCCCCCACGACAATTTGCAAGGGAACTGCATTGCCGGTAGGAGTGCCCGGGGGAAGGGTGATGTTGATCTGGTTGACGCCGACGAAGTAGGGAGTCAGCCCGGAAAACAGTACATTCGCCGGCTGCCCGCCCACCAGCACTTGTGGGATAGTCGTGTTGTTTCGCAGTTTGTCGCTGGAGGCCGCACCGCTGGCGATGGACGAATCCACCGCGCCCAGACCCGTGCACCAGATCTGCAAGCCCAAGGGGTCGTTTACCTTGGCCGGGCGGGTATTGACCCCGGGGATGGCGCCGACCGGAGCCGCGACAGTCCCGTCCGAATTATTGATCGCCACCCCAATGGTGCCGTTGATGGCGAAGATTCCCGGCGAGAATGGGCCAATCTGCACGTTCTGAGGGGCCGAGATCTGTGTCCCGTTCTGCACCACAATAGTAGCAGTGCCGCTGGTGCCGCTTTGTAGAACGTTCCAGGGCACCTGCGCGTTGATCTGTTGCGAGTCGACGAACAACAGCGGCGCGGGAATTCCATTGATGGTCACACTCACCTGGTTGAGCGAATTCGAGAGCGGAATGGTGTCGGCTTGCGCCAGTCCGCCCGCCAGATTCGTCCCGTAAATGGAAATCAGCGAGCCTGGCGTCACGGGAGATATGCCGTTAGCGGCGTTCAGAACGCCCCCTTGGGCGACAGAAGGAGTCTGCGCTTGCGCCAGCGCGGCTCCCGTAATCAAAACCACCACCGAGGCGACCTTGGAACTCAGAATTCTTCCCATGTAGTCATTCTAGTTGTGCTGCCGCCAGCAACCCAGTGCAGGGCAGGAGAGTTTACGTTTGCTAAGGGAGGTTTATCTCCTGTAAAGTGCGCGACACCTCCGGATGCTTTCCGGCGTCGAGATCGGCGGCAGTGGCCGCCTCATAGCGGGCTTCGTCCTTGCGGCCTTCGGTGCGGAGCACCTGGGCCAACACCCAGTGCGGTTTAAACCAGTTCGGATGGACCGCAATTGCCGATCGGAGGCAGTGTTCGGTGCCCGCCGCATCGTTCTGGCTGGCGCGCAAGGCGGAAAGGCTGTACCAGGCGTTGAACGGCGCTTCCGAGGTGCGGGTGGCGCGCTCGCCCGCGAGGATTGCCTCGCGAATCGCCTGTACGCGAACCGCAACCGACGGCGCCTTGCCCGCGTACGAGGCCAAGCTCCGCGAGTACCACAGATCGTCGGCGTCGTGCGAACGGGAATAAGCGCTGGCGGCCGATGCCAGGTTGCCCGATGCCAGTGCGCGCCGGGTGACGAGGAGCGCGCGGTCGTCGGCAGCAGCGCGCGCGGCGAAATACAGCAGCGGGATTGCGATGGGGAAATATCGCCGCGGGGGTTCGGCATCGCACCGGAGTCCTTCCGCCAGCGCCACGGTAGTAAAGAAAATCACCGCCGTGGGGATGATGAAAACGGTGAATTGCAGGCTGACGATGGCGGCAGCGAGGGCCGCCGCGAGACCCGCAGCGATGGCGGTATGTTTCGAGCGGATGCGCCACGCGGCCGCAAAGCCCGCCGCAGACCATGCGATCAGCAGCAGGAATCCCGGTATACCTTGCGAGTACAGCGCGTCAAGAAAGATGTTGTGCGGTGATTCGTGGGCAAAATCGGGATAGGCACGGGCCAGTTCCCGCGATTCGAAGCGCGGGAATACGGCCGTGAAAGTTTCCGGGCCATATCCAACCAAGGGGCGCGCAAGGCCGGTGCGCAGACTGTCGCGCCACAGCAGCAGACGCGCTCCGCCCCACGGATCCTCCTCGAACCAGCGGGTGCGGCTGCGCATCATCCGCCCCGGCGGGGAGAAATAGAACAATGTGCCCGCCGCCAGCACGGTCAGACCGATGGCTGCCGCGCGCCGTGACAATCGATATCCGCGCCAATAACACCAGACCGCACCGCCCGCCACCAGGCCAAGGACAGCCGCTCGTGTCCCAGTCAGCAGGAGCGCGACGACTGCGATCGCAAACGTCGCTCTGGACGCCTTCCCAGGAAGCGCCAGGCTCCAGAAGATCACGAAGAGCAGCCAGGTAGCGAAATAGCTGGCGTATCCAAGAGTCGACGGCGGCCGCACAATCGTCCACACTCCTTCGCCGATGTGGTACGCCGCGGCGGGCAGGATGGGATCCCAGCCGAAATACTGCGCGATTCCGTAAAGCGCGGTAAGCAATCCCGCCGCGGTCACCACGCGGAGGAAGATTTCGATCCGGCGGGCCTGGCCATAAATGGCCCACGCAAGCACGAGCACCGCGATTTGGGCCAACGCGCCGTATCGCCGCCAAGCCGATCCGTAAAAGGAAAGCGAGGCCCTGGCGCTGAAACCTGTGGAGACGGCCAGGAAGACCGCGGTCAGTATCACGAGATACAGGATTCGCGAGCGGCGCAGAGGAACGGCCGCCAACGCCGCTGCCGCCACCAGGATGATGAGCTTGGGGACGATATCGAATGAGAAAGAGAGCCCCGGCGCAAGAATTAACGCGATAGCCGCGACGGCGCCCGCCAGAAAATAGGCCATTTCAGGTTACACTAACTCAGGAACGTCCCCATGGTCGAGTCGTTCGACTCCTATCGTTACATCCGTTACGTACAATCCTGCTGGCGTCAAATCGCCGCCAGTGCCGCCATTGCGGTGGCGCTGGCTTTTGGCATCAGCCTCGCGCTGCCCGCGCGTTATACCGCCACGGCTCGCATCGTGATTCAGCCGCCCGCGGGTAGCGACGTGCGCACGGCAATGGCGGTAAGCCCCATTTACCTGGAATCGCTGAAGACCTACGAAGAATTCGCGGATGGCGACAGCTTATTCCAAAAAGCGGCACAGCAATTTCAACTGAGCGGCGGGCCGATCGAGAGTCTGAAGCGGCGCGTGCTCAGAGTTCAGATTGTGCGCAACACGCGAATCATGGAAATCTCGGCGACGCTGGCCGACCCCCGCAAAGCGCAGGCGCTGGCGAAATTTCTGGCGGACGCCACCGTGGATTTGAATCGCGCTTCGTCATCGGAAAGCGATCAGGAACTGCTGGCCGGGCTGGAGCAGCAGGAGCGCGGTGTCCGGGCAAGCTTACAGCAGACCGAAGCGGCATGGTCGGCCGCGGTTTCCCGCGAGCCCACCGCCGGGCTGGAAGCCGCCCTTGAGGAGGGCGCCGCGCAGCGTTCCACCTTGGAAGAACAGATCGAGAGCGTGGAAGTGGAAATCGCGGGCCTCGAAGAGCGCATCAAAGCCGGCGATCAGGGCGGCGAAATGGCCAAAGAGTTGAGCAACGCGCACGCGCGGCTCGCCGAAATGCGCCGGCAAATGGCAGATTTGAACGCCCAGATGAGCGAGCGTGAGAAGTTGTTGGGCCAACGGCAAGCGCATCGCGACCAGTTGGCGGCCGACCGCCAGGCCGGCGAGGCGGCGCTGGCGTCGGTCGAGGGCCGTGTGCGCGACGCCCGCAGCGAGCGCGGTTTTCGCGGCGAGCGCCTGCAGGTGATCGATCCGGGAATCGTTCCCGAACGGCCGTCGTCGCCGAACATCCCGCTCAATATCGCGGTGGCTCTGCTGGCCGGATTGGCGCTGCCGATTACGTATTACATTCTGCGCGCGAGCTACCGGGAACGGCGCATTTCCTGGGAGTCCACGGCTTACCGGACGCCAGTCCGGACGCGGGATGAGTAGCGCGGCACGCGAATGGCAGCGGGCAGTCCCCTGGGGGCCGCTTGCGCTGGGAGGATGGGCGGCGGCCATCGCCATCGCGCCCAGCCTCGAAGTCAAGCTGTTGCTGTGCGCTCCGGCCGTGGTTCTAGCGCTCGTCTGGTATAGCTTTCAGGGGCCCGTTCGATGGCTGGCGCTGTTTCTGGGCGCGGCGCTTCTGCTGCCTCCTTTGCCTATCGCCATCGGCGATTCGGGGCCGCATCCTTCGCTCCTCTTCGCGGCTCTGGGCCTGCTTGCCGGCGTGCTTTGGGCGGCGGATTGGCGCGTGGCGCCGGGCGGGTTGCCTTCGGCATTCGCGGCGCTTTTGGCCGTGCTCGCCATCAGTATCGGACCGGCCGCAGTCTATTCGGGCGCGGAGGCGGCGGTGGGCAGCGCGGTGCGCGTCGCGCTGTTCGGAATTTCGATTTACGTGTTTTTCTACGGCGCGTATGGGCCGGGCCGGCAGGCCAACGCGAAGCGCAGCGTGCAGTTGCTGTATGGCGCGGCAGTGCTGGCGGCGTTGTTTGCCTGCGTCGATTTTTACTACCAGTTTCCGGCGCCGGCGGGGTACGGTCCGCAATTCGTCTGGTTGGATTCGGGAGTCTACCGGCGCGCGCAGGGCTTGTTCTATGAGGCCAGCACGCTTGGCAATTTCTGCGCTTTCTTTCTGGTCATGATCGCGGTGGCCTTCACGCGGAACCGCGCTGAAGTGCCGGTAGCGCGCAAGTGGCTGGTCGTAGGCGGCGTGGTTTTCTTCACCGCGCTGGTGCTCTCCTACTCGCGCGGGTCGCTGATCAACGTCGCGGTGGCGCTCGCCGTGCTGATGTGGACCAACCGCCGCCGCGTCCCGCTGGTGCGAATTCTGCTCGTGGCGGCCGTCGGCGCACTCGCCACATGGTGGATCTTTCCGGCGTTCGCGCAGGCCTATTGGACCCGGCTGACGGCGTCGACGGAGTTTCTGCTTACCTCGACCAACGGCGTGCTCTCCGGCCGGCTCACCAGTTGGCAAACGCTCGGGGGGTGGATTGCCGCTCATCCCTGGCAGGCATTCTTCGGAATCGGGTACAAAACGTTGCCGTACACGCAATACCTGGGCAGCCCGGTGGTGGCGGACAACATGTACCTCAGCCTGCTGGTGGAAACCGGGGTGGGTGGGCTCGCGGCGCTCATCTGGCTGAATGTGGCGATCCTGCGCGCGGCGGCGCGATCGGCGCGGGATTCCTTCTTCGGAATGTGGATGCTGTGTTTCTGGTCGGGCCAGGCGGTGCAAATGGCCTCCGGCGATCTGCTCACGTACTGGCGCGTGCTCCCGGTGTATTTCTGGATTCTCGCCCTGGCAGTGCGCTCATGAACCTTCTGCTGCTCGATCAGTACAGCGACCTTGGCGGCGCGCAACAGGTGCTTCTGGAACTCCTGCCAACCATTCGGCAACGGGGTTGGCGCGCGTTGGTGGGGCTGCCGGGAAATGGCAAACTCTGCGAACTTGTCCGCGGTTCGGGATTTGCCGTCGAGCGCATCGATTGCGGGCCCGTCGCCCGGACGGCGCAGTTGGCGGCGCAGATCGCAGCACTGGCCAGATCGGCGAATGCCCGCCTGGTGTATTTGAACGGTCCAAGGCTGGTTCCCGCCGCCGCGCTGGCAGGCTTGAGCTGTCCGGTAATGTTCCATAGTCACAGCCGGGTGCGCCTGCGAGCGGCGCGGACCGCGGCCGGTCTGGCGCTGCGGTGGATGGATGCGCGCGTCGTCGCCAACTGCAATTTCGTGGCGGCGCAGTGGCGGCCCTTCGTTTCCGCTGACAGGATCGCGATGGTCATGAATGGCGTGGCCGGTCCGCCGGATATACCGCAGCGCCCCGCGAATGGCCCACCGCGAATCGGCTGCATCGGACGCATCAGTCCGGAAAAAGGGCAGCGCGAGTTCGTGGCTGCCGCCGCGCTCGTCCACGCCTCGTTGCCGGAATGCCGCTTCGCGATTTGTGGGGACGCGCTTTTCGGCAACTCCAAGGCGCAACGCTACGCGGCGGAGGTGCGCGCTGCCGCCGCCGGGTTGCCGGTCGAATTTCGCGGGTGGGAGGCCGATGTCTACACCTCGCTGTCGGAGTTCGATGTGCTGCTGGTGCCTTCGGTAGGGCCGGAGGCCACCACGCGCGTGATTCCGGAGGCGTTCGCTGCGGGCGTTCCGGTAATCGCGTTCGATACCGGCGGCATTCCCGAGGTGGTGGAGAATGGCGTGACGGGCGTGCTGGCGCGGTCAGTGGAGGAAATGGCGCGGGCGACGGTGTCGCTGCTCACCGGCGATCGCGAGCGGAGGCTTTCCATGGCGCGCGCGGCGCGCCTCGACTGGGAGCGGAGATTTACACTCGCAAAATTCCAGGAATCGATTTTGGGAGCACTGGAAGGTGCGACTGGTCTGGGGCAGCCCGCGCGGGGGTGTACCAGCCGTGCATGATAAGCTCCCTTCAGGAGAATCCGCATGAGGTTCCGATACGCCGCGATCCTTCTGACCGTCCTTCCCGTGCTTGCCGGCAACGGCGGCTTCGACGACCGTTTTTCGCCGGCGCGCCAACTCTTACCCGGGCGAGGGCTATTCGCTCGCCACGTATCGTCCCAGATGTTCCTCCGTAGGAGTTTTTTTCTCGAACATTACTACTCCCTTCCCGTAGGGCCTCGGGTACCAAGTCCGCCTTGATCTCTGGTCTTTCGCACGTTCGGTCGCTTAACCTTCTTTTTGTTTTTTCTTAGCCATCATTCCACTATGCTACGCCGCGACCATACGGTTGTCCACGCCGCGCGCAAGCACGCGCCGAGTTCCCAAAAGTGGTAGGTTTCCGCAAGGTCGGGACCGTTCAGGGCCGATTCGGAACGAATCTGCCACCCCACCGGCTACGGAAAGTAATTCGACCGGGAGCGGGTGGCAGAATAGCGGCGCCAGGGACTATCGTGCAGACAGATCACCGAATCCGTAGGGGTGAGTTTGGAAACGGCTGTTCGGACTCTCAGCGACCATAGGGACCGTGTGAAAAAAACTAACTGAGGCGGAAATCGTCAAGCGATTTTACAACTGCAATATACTTGTTGACCCAATACGTCGCAAACAATGACAGCCTCACGACATTCGTTTCCTGAAGCCCAATTCGCTGCAACCAGGCCATACTCCAAGAGGGTGCTTTTCGAGCCCCGTTTGGATCGATGAGTTCAACCACTCTCGCACCCGCGGCATTCAGGGCCGGGCCTACCCCGGTTAGCTTTCTCAGGTATTCGGTGAGCAATGCTTCAAATTCGGGATGCGCGCGCGAATAGCCGATTATTGCAACCATCACGACTGCCTGCTCATAAAGCTTGACCTCGCAATGATAGGCCTGGATTCTGGCATTGTCCCGGCAGAATTCATCTGCGGGAGGGCCGGCCGCCTCGCCCACCATGATCTCCAGCAGTTGATCGGCGAGTAGATCGGCACTAATTGTTCGACGTCGAGCAAACCAGCTCATAGCAGACTATTGTAGTTCACATACTCAGTGAGGGTTGGGATCGTACGCTATCAGGAAAGCCAATCCTCCAAGACAGGTCCAGGCCACCGCAAAGCTTGCCGGAACACCTGCCTACCAGATTAAGCCTAGCGGCAGCGAGACCAGAGCCTAAACACCGCCAAGGACGAGGCTGGCTTTTACTAAGCTCTTGGTGACGGCAATTGACTCGTCATGCGATAGCTCCTCTCCCGCCCTCCTCCAAGCGTTGGATCGTCCGGCGAGTTGCCGATTACTCGGGTTGGGGCGTTAGCGAGGATCCTCAGGATTCTAGTATACGCCACAACACCTCCCATTCCGCTCACACCCCCACGCCCTCCAGATTCAGCTACGCAGGGACGGGTTCCTGGGACTAGCCCTCGCCCCATTGGCTTTGCGTTATACTTTCATGCGATGTCCGGAAAGATCATCCGGCGGTTGAAACCTGAGGAAGAGGAAATCCTCAGAAAGCGCGAGGAATTGGCTGTCATTCAGGCCAATCTCGCAGAGCGCGAACTGGAGCTTGTCGATCTTCGAAGCCAGCTCGCCGCTTTTGAGGGTCGCTACCTTCGTCAGGTCGGCACCCTGTATGCCGAGCTGGACGAATGGAAGGCGCGAATTGCCGAGTTGAAAGCCCTGCTTGAGCCTTCTTCCACCGCGAACGCACGGGAAGCCCGCGAACAGGCACGCCAGACGTTCGAAGACGCTCACGGCAAGGCATCTGAGGCTCATGACTTTACGCCATCGCCCGAACTCAAGAGCCTGTTTCGCGAAGTCGCCAAGCGCATCCATCCGGACTTTGCCACTGATTCCGCCGATCAGAAGCGCCGCACCCGATTCATGGCTGCGGCCAATCACGCATACCAAGCGGGCGACGCGGAAGAACTCCAACGAATTCTCGACCAATATGAAGAGGGCGCCGAGGCAGTAAAGGGCGAGGGCATTGGGGCCGAACTAATCCGAATCATCCGCCAGATCAGCCTTGCCAGGACTCGCTTGTCGGAAATTGAGGAGGAGTTGGCCACTCTGCGCCAGAGCGAGGTCGCTCTACTTAAGGCGCAGGCCGAAGAAAGGGATCAAGAGGGCCGCGACCTGCTGACCGAACTTGCAAATGCCGTTAAAGAACAGATTGCGCTGGCAAGGAAAGAATACGATGACCTCGCCAAACAGGGCGCTCCCAGGTGAGTGACGAATCCCAACTTCAGGTCAGGCCGAAGGGTGGGCCTCTCGAAGGTGCGATCCGGCCTCATCGCTCGGGGTCGTCGGGATGCGGCGATGCTCAGGGTCGAAGCCTCGTCCTGGCCGCGGTCTTTGTGGTACGAGGTACTCGGGGCGGATTCGTATGACCCCAAACCGACAGAGGAAGTACGAAAGGAAGCGGAGAAGGGCGATCCCAGGCATCAGTGTATTTTGGCCAACAGATGCGGATGGGTCCCAGAGGAAGACTACGCTGAGCAGGCCCGCTGGTATCGCAAGGCCTCCGATCAGGGCTACGCTCCTGCACAATTCCACCTCGGCTGGCTGTACGACCACATATATTCTCTCGGCAGGCGAACTGGTTTTGGGCAGGATTATGCGGAGGCGGCTAAGTGGTACCGTAGGGCCGCTGACCAGGGCTTCGCTCCTGCACAATTCCATCTCGGCTCACTGTACGAGAACGGAGAAGGCGTGGGGCAGGATCACTTGGAGGCGGCTAAGTTGTACCGCAAGGCGGCAGATCAGGGGCTTCGTTTTGCACAGTTCAATCTTGGGCTGAAGTACTATAGCGGGCAAGGCGTGGGACAGGATTACGCGGAGGCGGCTAAGTGGTACCACAAGGCGGCAGATCAGGCGTTTGATCGCGCACAGTTCAACCTCGGATTGATGTACAACAGCGGGCAAGGCGTGGGGCGGGACCGGGTTCAGGCGCATTTGTGGATGAATTTGGCGGCGGCATCTGCTAATTTTGAGGATGAATGCAAGCGGTACGCCGCTGTGCGCAATTGAATCGCGACCCGTATGACTCCCACGCAGGTTAATGAAGCGCTACGTCTTACGGCCATGTGGTACCGCAACGCCGCCCAGGGTGAAAATAGGCTTTCGGATTGGCTGCGGACGTTCGCGCCGTTGAAACTCGGCTACATGTACTCCGAAGGCGAAGGCGTGCCGCGAGACGATGCTGAAGCCGTTAGATGGTACCGTAGAGCCGCTTACCAGGGAAGCGCTGACGGCAAATACAACCTAGGTGTCATGTACGAGCAGGGACGTGGAGTTGCGCAAAATCACGTCGAAGCTTATATGTGGTTTGACATTGCGCTGCTGTATTCGAAAGAGAAGAAATATACAGACGCGAGAGAATCAGTTGCGCAGAAGATGACTTCCGAGCAGATCGCCGAGGCGCACCGACGGGCGCGGGAGTGGAAACCACTAAAGCAAGCGAGCGATATGCCCGAAGCGGTTGCCGTACCGGCGGCTGAACCGGCTGCGGAAGTCGCAGAAATCCGCATGGTTGAAGTCCAGTTGCTCGACTGGCATTCGGTGCTGATTCCCTGTCCGGCGTGCCAGTGCTATCCCTGCGATGATTCATGCCATGTGAACGGCCACACGGAGATGTGGGTACCGATACCCGGCGACGTGGTTACGGTGGGGATCTAGCTTCCCTCTCGCCCTCCTCGATCTAATGGGTTGCCGAGGGCGTTACTACCCACGGTTTTGGCGGGAACGTCCTGCGATTCGGAATGGATACTCGCCCATCTGGCAGTTAATCCAATTGGACAAAAAGTGGCTTATCGGTAACTGACTGCTTGACCGAGGCTCGGTCACTGGATCACCAAGAACCGGGCCCTATCATCTCCGGCCCCCGGGCCTGTCGGTCGGTTCCACTGGTGGATTTCTCCCGTGAAAGGCTCCGCTCATCAGGCCGACGTCGGTCTGATACAGTGGAAATCGTTCGATTATGAAATGGCCTGACTTCTTGCAGCGGTGGCTTCGGCAACAGAAAATCCTGGGCTGCGGGTGTTGCCGGTGCGGCGAAAGGGACCCGGACTGCCTAGATTTTCATCATCTTGATCCAAAAACCAAGCGCTTCACGATTGGAAATGGGACACTTTCGTCCCGCGACCGGAAGCGCCTGGAGGAGGCTGGAGACTTACGACCCTGTCTACCAGGCCTCCGAGATGAGACTGCAAAGTGCGTCTTGATCTGCGCGAATTGCCATCGGAAACTTCACGCCCATCTGAAGCGGGGCGGCGAATGCCCCTTCCGCCAATGGGACCCAGCTATGAGCGATCACGCTGCCAGTTGGGTGGCCGCCGCGCGCTCGGGAATTCAAAGGCGCAAGCAGCTTGGGTTGCCAGAGCCTACGCACGATTACGGCATCGAACGGGATAGCGGGCAGAAATACCTGGGAATAATGCTCAGTTTGCAGAGCGAATTCGCCAAGAGGGAGGCTGGAGGGGTCTTCGCCACCACTGCGCCACGACAATAAGAAACAGCGGTGTTCCCGAATGAACGCCGTTCGGTTTTCGTGCAGTAATTGCAGTACCCGCGACAACGCGCCGGTATTGGCTGGACAACCGACCGCCCCCCTGCTGTTAAGAATTTGCCAAAGTGCACCTGACAGGCGAACCGGTGTCGCACATCCACTCCACGGTGGTCAACGACATAGCTGGCCGACCCGAAACCGACAGGATTTGGAACCGTGTGCTGCCGCTCCCCTGGCGAGTTGTACCGGACAGTCAGGCAACGCGAAGTCTGGCTGGCGACCTTGGCCTGGATCTTCTCTTAACAGTGATTTCAATATCTCGCCCGAGAACGAGTAGGAATCGCAGTAGACGCTCGATCGAGAACCCGGACAGCTTGCCCTGCTTGAGCGCCGAGACCTTGGGCTGATCGATCCTAAGGATCACGGCCGCTTGGCTCTGCGTGAGCCGTCGCCGTTGGATCTCCGCGATGATCTTAGCGGCCAACTCGGCCTTCGCCAGCAGATCGTCAGCATGTGGCAGGTTCAAGTCGGCGAACACGTTTCCGGAACTCGGCGTAAATTCTCGATTCGGCATCTCTTCGTCTCCTCATCTCCCCGCCAGCTTGCGCGCAAGTAGAAGCCGCTGGCGGATCAGATCCAACTCCCTTTGTGGGGTCGCGATTCCGGCTGTTGCCTTCTTTTGGAAGGCATGAAGAACGTAGACTGCTTCCCCAAGTTGTGCCGCATACACCGTGCGATACGTACCGCTCGGATCGTCTGCGCGTACCTGCCAGACCGTTTCCGCGAAACCATGCAGCATCTTCGCGCTCTCATGCCTCTGGCCGATCTGCGCCTGGTACAATGCGAAACCGAGCTTCTTACGAATCACCGGCGGGAAGCCCGTCACCCGAACCAGCGAGTCGACAAGCCAAACCAGCCTGCGCGGTTGTTTCGGCACTTCGGGCACAACCTCCATTATATGCCAGATCTAGCATAAAGTGGTAGTCGAACACGTCCCGAGGGGGAGCATGCGCTCCTCATGGCGGAAACAGGTACCGCTTCGGGCCAGTACTGGAAGCTCACGCGCCTCTCACCGCAATAAGTTCACCCCCGGCGGGCGCGCCGCCGCCAGCGCCAGCCGCTCGTAATAGTGGTGACCAGCGAAATCGCGTGATGGCGCACGCGCGAGACGAACCAGGCGGCGTAGACCGCTTGCCGCGATTGCCATTCCGTGGCGCGCGAGGGCGGCGGAAGATTGGCCGGAAACAATCGCCGGCACGTCACGCTCAGCTTATCGCGCCAGTGCTTGAGCAAACTCAGGTGCAGCCACAGTTCGTCTTTGTTCGGCCGAAAGGTCTGGACGGCCGGCGATGCCGCGAACTCGGCGAACCAGGCGCGCGTGGATGCCGGCAAGCGCGCGATATCCTCCCGCGCCACGGGCGCGAGCTCGCATCCGAACCACGCTTCCGCCAGGGCGAATGCCACGGCCTCGAGGCGCCGCAAGCCGGGCGCGTGCAGTTGCCGCCATTGCGCCCAAAATCGATCGTCAGCCGCATGCCGCTCCAGAAAACTGGCGAGTTCGTATACGTGAAAGACACGCGCGCTGCCATGGAGCACGTGCTTGAGCAGATGCAGCGCCGCGTACGCCACGATATCCTGCGGGCAGAGCACGGAAAGTTCCGCGCCACCGACTGTCCGGCGCACGCGGCGAGTCCAGAATTGCTCGATTCCCGCCGCTTCCAGGCGCTCGAGCCTGGCATTCCAGAACTGAAAGTGGAGTTCGACGGCGAGCGGCATCTCGGGGTCGAAATAGTCGCCGCGCCAGCGCCACTGGGTGCGCGGAAACAGCCCCGGCAAATGGTCGGTGGGGAACTTCTCCATGCCGCCGATGCTCTCGTAATTGCGGGCGAGCAACGCGTCGCGCGCCGCCTCCACCGTCTCGCGAGGAAAGAACAGGTCGATATCGTACTGCGCGCGATCCTCCGGCCGAATGCCGAAAAGCTCGCATTGCGTGATGCCTTTGAGGGCGATGAATTCGCCCGGAAGATCGGCCAGGCGGCGATAAGTTTCCTCGGCAATCTGCAAGCGCAGACGATTCTTGCTCGCGCGTTCCGCCACCGCTTCCGGCAGAACGTCGCGCAGCAGGAGCGCGAGCCCCTGCCGGTCGCACCAGGCGAGCGCTTCCCGGCGGTCGGCCTCGTTCAGTTCCCGCAGCCGGGCGGGAGAAGATTTACGAAAGTGAAGCGCGGCCAGGACCGCCGCGACGGGACGTGGCAAGCCCGGACAGTTCAACCAGAGATTCGACAATTTAGAATCGTACCGCCATTTTCCTGCTAGATTTGGAGCATCGCGCGATGCCTGAGCCGCCCCAACCTGCCTATTTCGATTCTTCCCATCGCGTTTGGATTCTCAGCCGCTATGCCGACGTGCTGGCGGCGTTGCAGCATCCGCAACTCTGGCCCGTGGGCGGAGGCGATCGTGAAATCGAAACCGAATCGCGCGATGAAATGGGCCGCCTCAAATTGCGCGGCGAAGTGCTGGTGCGCTTTTCCCAGTCGAACCTGGCGGAATGGCGTCCGCGGATGGAATCGGAAGCGCTCCGCATTTTGCAAGGGCTGCCTGCAGGCTGCCCGGTAGATCTGTTCCGCGAACTTGCTCTGCCCTGGGGGCTCACGGTGGCCATGCTCGCCACCGGCGCGGACCCCGCCGATCGCGAAAAACTCGGCGCGCTCAGCACGCGCGTATTCGCCGCCACCGGGTCGCCCGACGATTCGCCTTTGCGCGCCGACGCCGCCCGCGCGACGGCGGAACTGGAGTGCATCTTTCAACACATTCCCTTGGGCGAGCCGATGTTTGTGGCGCTCTCCCAAACCACCGCGCGCATGCTGGCAAGCTGCTGGTTCGCATTGGCCGGTCACCCGGGCGAGTATGCCAAGCTGTGCGCGCAGCCGGAACTGATGCCGGCCGCGGTGGAGGAAATGCTGCGTTATTCGGGTATCGTGCGGCGCATCTACCGGCGCGCCAATGCCGCCGTGGAGTTGGGCGGCGTGAGCATTGCGTCAGGCGATCTGGTGGCGCTCATGCTCGCCCGCGCCAATCGCGATCCGGCGCAGTTTCCGAACCCCGACCGGCTCGACGTGACGCGCCCCGTGCCCAGCCACTTCTCGCTCGGCTATGGCCGCAATTCCTGCGTGGGAGGCAATCCTGTTCGCATGGCGCTGGCTGTGGCGACTACCGTGCTCGTCTCCACCTTCCGCGCCGTAGAGCGCATCGGCGAGCCCGATTGGCGCACCGGTTCGGGCTTTTCATTCCCGAATGTGGTGAAAGTAACACTTATTGCATAGCTTTTTACGAAATCGCGACAACTCCTAAACCGGGTGTGATTAATTCTAAATGCATGGGCCCCATCCGTAAGGTGCGCAAGAAAAAAGTCGTCTTCTTTTTCCCAGCATTTTCCAGCCAGGAAGCCACCGCTCCGCTGGGGATTCTCGCGGTCTCCACACCGCTTTTGCGGGCCGGCTACCAGGTGACCATCGTCGATTCCACCATCACTCCGAACTTCCAGAAAAGGGTGATCGATGAACTCGCCGACGCCGTCTGCCTGGCGGTTTCGCTGGTCACCGGGCCGATGATTCGCGAGATGGTCCAGATGGCGCGGGATGTGAAACGCGTTTATCCGGACATGCCGATCCTGCTCGGCGGCTGGCACCCGTCGCTGCTGCCCGATCAGACGCTCGCCGCCGATTTCGTGGACGCGGTCGTCATCGGCCAGGGCGAAGACGCGATTGTCGAAGTAGTCCAGCGGTTCGAGGCGGGTGAGTCGCTCGGTGGAATCGCCGGCGTCGGCTACAAGCAGGATGGGCGCATGCAGTTCAATCCCAAGCGAGCTTTGCGCCCGCTCGCCGAGATGCCCCCGAAAGCCTATCATCTGGCCGATTTCGACGCCTATCAGCGCGTCTGCGGACGCCGATGGGCGATGTACACGTCGAGTCTCGCCTGCCCGTACAATTGCGGCTACTGCACCAACGATGGCGTCTACGGCCGCAAATGGAATGCGCTCGAACCGGCGCAGGTAGTGGAAGAAACCACGGACTTGGTGAGCCGCTACAATCTCGAGCTGCTCTGGATTGTCGACGACAATTTCCTGGTGGATCGCGATCGCGCCATCGGCATCGCGGAAGGTTTGGTGCGCCGCGGCGTGAAGTTCGACTGGAGTATCCAGGCTTCCACCAACCTGGTGATGCGGCTTTCCGTGGACGAATTGAAGCTCCTGCGCCGCGCCGGCCTGACGCAAATGTCGCAGGGGGCGGACACCGGCTCGAAGCGCATGATGCACCTCATGGGCAAGGATTTTCAGACGCTCGACATGATATACGGCGCGGCCGAGCGGCTGAGCGCGGCCGGCATCCGCCCCAGCTTCAACCTGATTTTCGGCTATCCCGGCGAAGGCGAGAAGGAACGGCGCGAATCGGTGGCCATGATGATGAAGATTTGCCGCCAATATCCCGGCGCCGAGTTCTGGACCAACATTTTTACGCCGTATCCCGGTTCGCCCGTCATGCAGCGTGCGTTTGAATTAGGCATCGAGGTACCCAAAACGCTCGCAGGCTGGGCCGATTTCTTCCCGCGCTACACCGTGCTGCCATGGCTCAAGGGCCGCGACCACACGCGCGTACAAAACATGCGCGAATATATGCGGGTGGCGTTCCATCGCATACCGATCGGCAAATACCGCACGCCGGCGCTTAGCCGTATGCTATTCGACCTCATTAGCCGGCCCGCCCGCTGGCGGCTGGATCATCACGTCTACTCGTTCCCGGTGGAACTCTGGGTCCGCAAGAACGCGCAGAAGCTGCTCACTCCTCCCAAACCGAAAGTCGATGCGCACCAGCTTTCGGCCGAACCGGTGACCTGTTAGGGGCAGCCATGGCAGACATCCTTCTGACGCATTCCAACCACGTCTATAACGACCGCAAACAGATCCGCAAGATGCAACCCTATCCGCCGCTGCAGACGCTGCTCGCGGCGGCGTGCCTGCGGCGCGCGGGTTATTCGGTGGCGCTTTTCGATCCGACGCTCGAGGCGCCGCAGCCGGGATTCGAGATGGCGCTCGAGCGGCACCGCCCGCGGATGGTCGCCGTGATCGAGGACAATTTCAATTACCTGACGAAGATGTGCCTCATCCGCAACCGCGAGGTGGCGTGCTGGATGGCCGCAACCTGCCGCGAAGCGGGAATTCCAGCAATCGTCAATGGCGCCGACGCCTCCGACCGCTCGGCGGAGTATCTCGATGCCGGCTTCCGCCATGTGATTCGCGGCGAAGTGGAGCAGGCGATTGTGGCAGCGGCAGCCTGGCTGCTCGAAGGCGCCGAACGCCCGCAAATATTTCGCCGTCCGCTGGCCGATCTCGATTCGCTGCCCATGCCGGCATGGGACCTGGTGGATGCCGCGCCGTATCGCGATGCCTGGCGAAAAGCGCACGGCTATTTCTCGCTGAACATGGTGTCGAGCCGCGGCTGCCCGTACCGGTGCAACTGGTGCGCCAAGCCGATCTGGGGCGACACGTATCACTCCCGTTCGGCTCAACTGGTGGCAGAGGAACTGCGCGAAGTGAAGCAGCGCTTCGCACCCGACCACATCTGGTTCGCCGACGACATCTTCGCGCTTTCGCAGCAGTGGACGCATGAATTCGCCGAAGCGGTGGACGCGCTCGATGCGAAGATTCCGTTCAAAATGCAATCGCGCTGCGACCTGATGACGCGCCAGACGGTGGCCGATCTGCGCCTCGCCGGCTGCGAGGAAGTCTGGATGGGCGTGGAATCGGGCTCGCAGGACATCTTAGACGCCATGGACAAAGGCACGCGTGTGTGGCAGGTATTCGAGGCGCGCGAGAACCTGCGCCGCCACGGCGTGAGGGCGGGATTCTTCCTGCAATTCGGATATCCCGGCGAGACATGGAAGGAAATCGAGAAGACCATCGCGCTGGTGCGCGATACCGAGCCGGACGATATCGGCGTGTCGGTGTCTTATCCGCTGCCGGGCACGAAGTTTCATAAGATGGTGTCGGACCAGCTCGGGGCGAAGGAGAACTGGTCGGATTCGGACGACCTGGACATGATGTTTCAAGGCGCGTTCTCGACCGATTTCTATCGCGCGCTGGCCGACGCGCTGCACCTGGAAGTGAGGGAGGGAAAAGAAGCAGCATCGAGTGCCTGGGAAAACGTCCTGGCGCTGCGCGAAACTTGCACGCGGAAGATGCCCATATGGATCTCCTGCTGACGCACGGCTATTTTCTTCACGAAGACGCCAAGGAGCTTCTGATCATGAAGCCCTACGCGCCTCTGGGCCTGCTGTATCTCTCGTCGCATCTGCGGGCGCGCGGCTTTGACGTGGAGATCTACGATTCCACCTTCGGTTCGCGCGAGGAATTGTTCCGCATCCTGGAGACCGAGAAACCGGCCACGCTGGGAATTTACGCCAATTTGATGACGCGCCCGAACGCCATCGCGATTTTGCAGCGCGCCGTGACGTGCGGATGGCGCGTGGTAGTGGGAGGGCCTGAGCCGGCGAACTATGCGGCGCAATATCGCGAGGCCGGTGCGCATTTCGTCGTGCCCGGCGAAGGCGAATTAGCACTCGAAGCGATCCTCCGCGGCCAGCCGTTCGACGGGCTTCCGCTGATCGAAGATCTCGACGCGCAGCCCTGGCCCGACCGCGAACGCATCGACATGGAGCGCTATTTATGCGCTTGGCGCGAGCGTCACGGAGTGGGGTCGATCTCCGTGATCACCGCGCGTGGATGTCCGTATCACTGCCGCTGGTGCAGCCATTCCACGTTCGGCAAGACGCACCGGCGCCGGTCTGCCCACGGCGTCGTCGACGAAGTGGAATGGATCATGGGCCGGTACGCGCCCGATCAACTTTGGCTCGCCGACGATGTCTTTACCATCCATCATGGCTGGCTCGACGAGTATGCGCGCGAAATGAAGCGGCGCCAGTTGCGCGTCCCCTTCGAGTGCATCACGCGCGCCGACCGCATGAACGCGCGCGTCGCGGGCCAACTCGCGGAGCTGGGCTGCTATCGCGTCTGGATCGGGTCGGAGAGCGGATCGCAGCGCATTCTCGATAGGATGGAGCGAGGTGTCACGGTGGCGCAGGTGCGCGAGGCGGTGGCGCAGCTCAAGGCGCACGGCATGTCGACGGGCATGTTCTTCATGTGGGGCTACGAAGGCGAGGAGCTGAGCGATATCGAAGCCACATACGAGCACGTGAAGGCCTGCGTGCCGGACGTATTCTTCACTACGGTGAGCTATCCCATCAAGGGCACTCCGTATTATGAGGACGTCGCGCCGAAGCTGGTGCAACTGGGCGCATGGTCCGCGAGTTCCGATCGCGAAGTGCGGATTCGCGGGCGGCATTCGCGCCGCTATTATCAGATTGCCGATCAGTTGCTGCGCAGTCAGACTCCCGCGGAGGCGGAAGCGGCGCGCGTGGGCTTACGGGTGGCGTTTAGCGAGGTGGAAGCGTGAGTATCGCCGCGCTGTTCGACCGCCTCGCGCCGCGATACGACGAACTGTGGACCGATACGCCGGTAGGGCGGGCGCAGCGGAACGCTGTGTGGCACGTCGTGGATGAGTTGTTTCACGCCGGCGATCGCGTGCTCGACATCGGATGCGGTACGGGCGAAGATGCGGCGCACCTGGCGGCCCGGGGTATTGTAGTGCACGCGGTGGATGCCTCGCCGGCAATGGTGGCGCGCGCACGTGCTCGAGGTGGATTTACAGTGGGGCAGGCTAGCGTGCCTGCGGAAACTGCGGCGCTTAATGAGCCGCGACCGCCAGGAAGCGGTGCCTTTCGTGCCTTCGATGGCGCACTCTCCAATTTCGGAGTTCTCAACTGCGTGGAAGATCTCGCCGCGGTCGCAGGCGCTTTGGCCCCCCTCGTGCGAACCGATGGCTACCTGGCCATCTGCACCATGGGGCGATTCTGCGCGTGGGAAATGCTCTCTCCCAGGCGAGCTTTTCGCCGATTCCCAGGACGTGCCGGCGACATCTACTACCCCACCGTCCGCCAGCTCCGCGCCGCTTTCGCGCCCCACTTCGAACTACTCCATTGGACCGGCATCGGAAAGCTCGTGCCGCCATCCTACGTCAAACTTCCCGCGCGAATCGTCCGAGTGCTGGAGCGGATCGACCGGTTCGCCCCTCTGCGCTTCTGCGCCGACCATCGCCTGCTGGTCTTCCGGAGGAAGTGAGCATGCTCGCGAGCGTCCGCCGGCAGTTCCTCGACGACTACATCAAGATCCGCCACGCGGAGGGCCGCGGGTCGCAGGATCGCCAGTATTATCTGGCGCTGCCCTTTCGCGACATCACCGGCCGTTTGCAGGACCAGTGGAATATTCGAGCCAAGAGCTACCGCTATCTCGAGCGGCGCATCCTGCCGCGCTTCGAAAAACGTACCGCGCGCCCGCTGCGTATCGCCGATGTGGGCGCGGGCAATTGCTGGCTCTCGTACCGGCTCTCGCTGCGCGGCCATTTGCCGGTGGCGATCGACATCCTGGCCGATCCGCTCGATGGTCTCGGCGCCGGGCGGCACTATCAAACCAGCGCGTCCTTCCCGCGCATCAACGCCGAGTTCGACGATTTGCCGCTCGCCTCCGGCAGCCTCGATCTCGCCATTTACAACGCGTCCATTCACTACTCCACGGATTATCGCCGCACGCTGGCCGAAATGCGCCGCTGCCTTCGCTCGGATGGCCGCTTCCTGATTGTCGATTCGCCCGTCTATCGGCGCCGCGAGCACGGCGAGATGATGGTGCGCGAACGGCACAAGCAATTCCAGTCGACCTTCGGCTTCGCCTCCGACACGCTCCCCAGCATCGAATATTTAGATCTCGAAATGCTCGCCGGCTTGAGCCGCGATCTGCGAATTACGTGGACCATCGACCGCCCCTGGTACGGCTGGCAATGGGCGCTGCGGCCGTGGAAAGCTCGCTGGCACGGCAAACGTCCGCCGTCGAATTTCTGGATTCTCACCGGCAGGTTCACGGCATGATCGTCCTGTTCCATCCACGCAGCACCAAGCCGAAGAATCGCCGCCTGCCGCTCTCCGTGCTGTACCTCGGGGCCGTGCTCGAAGACCGCGAGGAGTACGAAATCGTCGATGGCAACGTCGATCCCGATCCCGGCGCCACGCTCGACGCACTTGCCGCCAACAAGAATGTGGAATTACTGGGCGTTTCCGTGATGCCCGGTCCGCAGTTACTCCAGGCGGTCGCGGTGTGCCGGGCGTTTCGCGAAAAACATCCGCGCATTCCGATTGTCTGGGGCGGGTACTTCCCTTCCCTTTATGCCGAAGCCGCATTGAATGCGAAGTACGTCGATTTTATCGTGAAGGGCCAGGGCGAAGATGCGCTTCTGGAACTGATCGACGAACTGCGCGGGCGCCGCGATTTCGCGCGCGTGCGCGGCATCGGGTTCAAAGATCAGTTCGGCCTTCACGTGCAGACTGCCGGCCGTCCCCTACGCGCGCCCGACGAATTTCCGTGGCCCCCGTACCAGCGCATCGATCCCGCCAAATACATCGCGCGCACGTTTCTCGGTTCGCGAACGGCGGTCCACCAGGCGAGCATCGGGTGTCCGTTTCGCTGCAATTTCTGCGGAGTGGTCCCGGTGTATGATCGCGAGAAAATGGAATCGCCGGCGCGCACCGTGGCAATTCTCAATCGCCTGCAAACCCAATGGGGCATCAATGCGGTGCAGTTTTACGACAACAATTTCTTCCTGCGCGAGGAGCATGCGCGGGAACTGGCCGATCGCATCGCACCGCTGAATCTACGGTGGTGGTGCGAGGCGCGTGTCGATATCGTGCTGAGCTATTCGGACGACACGCTGCGCAAGTTGCGCAATGCCGGCTGCGTGATGATTTTCTTCGGCGTGGAATCGGGCAACGACGCCGCGCTGCGCAGCATGAAAAAGCAGCTTTCGAGCCAGCAGACAGTGGAACTCGCGCGCCGCATCCGCGAATTCGGCATCGTGCCGGAATATTCGATGATTTTCGGCAATCCCGAGAACGCCGAGCAGGACGTGGCGCAGAATATCGACTTCGTGCGCCGCATCAAGAGAGTGAATCCGGATGTCGAAATCGTGGTGCAGACGTACGTGCCGACGCCGCAGCAGAACGGCGCGTACGGCGGCGTCGAAATCGCCTTCCCCCAAACCCCCGACGAATGGATCACGCCGCGCTGGTATCCCTATCTGATCCGCACCGATCCCGAGCTTCCCTGGCTTCCGCCGCACGTGAAGCGGCGCATCCGCGATTTCGAAACGGTGATGAACTCGCGTTGGCCCACTACGCAAGACATGCGCCTGCCGGGCTGGGGCCGCACGCTGCTGAAATCGCTCAGCAGTTGGCGATACCTCGTGGGCGCATACGATTTTCCGGCCGAACTGCGATTCGCGCAGAAGCTGGTTCGCCTGCGCCAGCCGCGTCTGGAGAGTCTATGATGGCATCGCGCTGCTCGAGAGGCATCGCTCCCTTGCGGTCGCGGCTCATCTATCACGCCCTGCAGCACCGGCTCCTTCTGAGCCGCGACCGCACTCGCCCTTTGGCGAGCAAGGGAGCGGTGCTTTTATGAACCTTGTTTCCGCGGCCGAAGGCTATCAACTCTGGGCCGACACGTGGGACTCGACCCCCTCGCCGATCGCCGCGCTGGAGCATCGCGTTCTCCTCCCGTGGATCGAGACGCTCGCTCCGTGCCGCGCCATCGATGTCGGTTGCGGCACGGGCCGCTGGACTGCGCGCCTCTCGGCCATCGGGATCGACGCCTCACCTGCCATGCTCGCCGTCGCGGGGCGTAAACCCGGATTGCGCGGCCGCCTCGCGGTGGGCGATGCCGCGAATCTGCCTGTGGCCGGCGCGTCGGCCGATCTTGTGCTCTGCGCGCTCACGTTCGGCCATATTCGCGATCAAGCCGCCGCGATGCGCGAGTTCGAACGCGTGCTCCGGCCCGGCGGCGTGCTGCTGATGAGCGACTTTCATCCCGAGGCCGCCGCGCGCGGATGGCGCCGCACCTTCCGCCGCCATGGCGAGGTCTACGAACTGGAAAATCATCCCTACACCGTGGTGCAGCTTCGCGAAGTGGCCGCCGGCCTGCGACTCTCCGGCGCCGCCGACGCGTATATCGGTGAGCCCGAGCGTGCCCTGTTCGATCGCGCCGGCCGGCCAGAGTTGTTCGAAGCGGCGCGCGCGATACCCGCCGTGCTGCTCACGCGATGGGTGCACACATGAACGGTGCGCGCATGAATCTCGACGGCCACGTACGCCTGCCTGGCCTGATCAACGCGCACGATCACCTGGAATTCAACCTGTTCCCCAAGCTCGGGAACGGTCCTTACCGCAATGCGACCGAATGGGCTCGCGACATCCACCACCCCGATCGCTCACCCATTCGCGAACATCTGCGCGTGCCCAAGCCCGTGCGCCTGTGGTGGGGCGGGCTCAAGAATCTGCTGAGCGGCGTCACCACGGTGTGCCACCACAATCCCTACGAACCCGGCGCGTTCGGACCCGATTTCCCCGTGCGCGTGGTGCGCCGCATGACGTGGGCGCATTCGCTCGCCTTCGAGCCGCATCTCAACGGCCGCCGGCGCGCCGATTGGCCCTTCGTGGTCCATTGCGCCGAGGGCGTCGACGCGGACGCGCGCCGCGAAGTCGAGGCGCTCGACGCGCGGGGCGCGCTCGATTCCCGCACCGCTATCGTGCATGGCGTGGGATTGACGCGCGCAGGCATCGAACTCATGCGCCGGCGCGGCGCAGCGCTCATCTGGTGCCCCAGTTCCAATCTCGGCATGTTCGGCCGGACCATTTCACGCGCTGTACTGAACTCGGGCCTGCCCATCGCGCTCGGTACCGACTCCGCTTTGAGCGCGCCCGTCGACCTGCTGGATGAACTCGCCGTGGCGCGCCGGTTTGTTCCCCCCGCGCGCCTTTACCAGATGATCACCAGCGAGCCTGCGCGTATTCTGCAACTGCCGGAACACACCGACGATTGGATCGCCGTTCGTATCCGGACCGGTTCGGTGGCGCTCGTGGTCGTGGCGGGCCGCGTGCGCCTGATCTCGCCCGAATTGGCGCGGCAGTTGCCCGGGCTCGAGCGGCGCCGGTTTCAACCCCTGCATGTCGAAGGCCGCCCGCCCGTGCTGGTAGACGCCGACGTCGGCCGCCTGCGCCGCACCGCGGCCAAACATCTCGGCAACGATCTGCGCCTGGCCGGGAAGAGGATTCTCCCGTGAAGATCCTGCTGCTGGAACCGCACAACCGCTGCAATTGCCGCTGTGTGATGTGCGACATCTGGAAGCGCACCGACGCGAAGGAGATCACGGAAGCCGAACTGGCGCGCCACATCGACGGCATCGTCGCGCTGGGCGTGGAGCACGTCGTCTTCACCGGCGGCGAGCCGTTAATGCACTCCGATTTGTTTCGGCTGGCTGCCCCGCTCCGCGCCCGCGGCATGCGGATCACGCTCCTGAGTACCGGCCTTCTGTTGGCGCGCGATGCCGATCGCATTGCCGAATCCATCGACGAAGTAATCGTCTCGCTCGATGGCCCGCGCGAGATTCACGACGCCATTCGCCGCGTTCCGGGCGCATTTGACCGACTGGCGGAAGGTGTCCGCGCGCTGCCCCGCGTTGCCGCGCGCTCCACCGTGCAGGCCCGCAACGCCACGCATCTGCGCGAAACCGTGGCGGCGGCCCGCGCTATGGGTTTGCAATCGATTTCGTTTCTCGCCGTCGATCTCGATTCCGCTGCCTTCGACCGTCCGTTAGCCTGGCCGGACGCCCGGAAGTCTGCGCTTGCGCCCGATGGATCGGACCTCGAACGCGAGATGGAGTGCCTGATCGCGGAATACCCGGACGATGGCTTTATCCTCGAATCGCCCGCCAAATTGCGGCGCATCGTCGAGCACTTTCGCGCGCCCGTCGCGCCGCGATGCAATGCGCCTTGGGTCTCAGCGGTGTGGGAAGCCAACGGCGATGTCCGCCCGTGCTTTTTCCATCCGCCTTTCGGAAATACCGCGCATGGGACCCTCGAGCAGATCGTGAACGGTCCCGCGGCCGCGGCGTTTCGCGAGAGTTTGAGCGTGGCTGAAAATCCGGTCTGCCGGCGCTGTGTGTGCTCGTTATATCTTTAATAAGGAGCCGCGACAAATAAGGAGCCGCGACCGCGAGGGAGCGGTGCTTCTTCATCCCCGCTAGATCCTCGATAACAGCCGGACGCCGTCTTGCAAACTGCGATACCGCAATCGCCAAACCGGCAAATGCGCTAGCGTCGCGACTGTCCGCTCGTGCGCGGCATTCACTTCCGGGCCGTAGCTCGGTAAGTCTGCGAGCAGCCGCGCCGCAGCTTCGTCCGCGGGCATTCGCTCGATGTTCGCTTCGCCTTCGCGAGCGAGAAATACCAGCCTGCCGACGTCGGCGCGCGGCGCGGTTCGGACGCCGGAAAACAGCGATGTCGGCACTTCCATCGACAGTTTCCCGTTCGGCATGGCGCGCGCGGGAAATCCTTCGAGTTCCGGAAAGAAACGCGTCGCATCGGCGCGCAATCGCGCCTGGTGCGGCTTACCGAGCGCGACCGGAGCGTCCGTGCCGGTCAGAATCCATGTGCAATCGTCGGCAAGGAACGTGAATCCCACGCGCGCGCAGGCCACCGAGAGCGTGCTCTTTCCCGCGCCCGAGCTTCCGCAGAACAGGATGCCGCCGTCGTCGCGCGCCACGCAGGCCGCGTGCAACGACACCACGTAGCGCTGGGTTAGCAGCATGTACGCCATGGCTTCCAGAAAAAGCCAGCGCAGAAGGGTGTGATCCGCCGCCGTCTTCTCCGACAGGAAGAAGCTTGCGGTGAGTCTCCGGATGTCCGCAGTGGCGAAATTGTGCGCGTCTGAGACGAAGGAAAGCAGTCCGGCGTGCACGCGGTAGGCCGGCGCCTCGGCCACTTCGCCTTCCTCGCGAACCACGATGCGAAAATCGAGCGGCGCGGTGTCGAACGAGCGCTGCCAGGCTCCCCAGGCCTCACAGGCAGCTTCCACCACGTCGCGCGAATTGCTAGCGAGATGCAGCGGAAATCCCACCGGATAGTATGTGCCGCCGAGGGGAAGTTCCACATCGCTGAGCATGGGATCATAGCGCGGGCTGTTACATCGGTAAAAGTGGCCTTCGTTTTTGTTCGTCATGCCCTTGCAATGAGTATGCTGGAAGCAGAGTGCGCGCGGCAATCGTTCATTACTGGCTTATCAACCGGCGCGGCGGGGAAAAGGTGCTCGATGCCCTTTGCCGCCTGCTGCCGGATGCCGACATCTTCACGCTCTTCTCGGAACCCGCGACGCTCAGCCCGACTGTAAGGTCGCATCGCATCACCGCGTCTTTCCTCAACCCGCTGCGGCGGCGCTATCGTTCGCTTCTTCCCCTCATGCCGATAGCGCTCGAAAGTTTCGACCTGCGGGGCTACGATCTGGTGGTGAGCAGCGAATCGGGACCGGCCAAGGGCGTCATCACGCCGTCCCACACGCGCCACGTGTGCTACTGCCACACTCCCATGCGGTACCTGTGGGATCTCTATCCCGCGTATCGCAACGAATGGACGCGCTCCCGCTGGAAACGCGCCCTCATGACGCCGGTGGCGAACTACCTGCGGCTTTGGGATTTCGCGTCGGCGGCGCGCGTCGACCAGTTTGTGGCCAACAGCCGCAACGTGCAGGCGCGCATCTGGAAGACGTACCGGCGCGAGTCGGAGGTGATTTATCCGCCGGTCGATGTCGAGTCATTCTATTGCGGGCCGGCGGAGGATTACGCGCTGGCGGTCTCGGAGCTGGTGCCCTATAAGCGGATCGACACGCTGGTGCGCTGTTTTTCGCGGTCGGGCAGGCGTCTCAAGATCGCCGGGGCTGGTCCGGAATACGGCACTTTGCGAGCGATGGCCTCGCCCAACGTGGAATTCCTGGGCCGTGTGACGGACGAGGAACTGCGCGAGTTATATGCCCGCTGCCGTTTCTTCCTGCTGCCCGGCGAGGAAGACTTCGGAATTGCTCCGGTGGAAGCGTTGGCCAGCGGAAAGCCGGTGGTGGCTCTGGGGCGCGGAGGCGCGCTCGAAACCGTGCCGTTTTTCGGCGGCGTCTTCTACGGCGAACCGGAGCCCGACGCGATCGCCACGGCCATCGAGCGGCTCGAAACGATGGAGCCTTCCATCCGTCCGGCCGATTTGCAGGCGTGGGCGCGCCAGTTCTCGGAAGAGGAATTCGCGCGCCGGATGTCAGCGATATTGAAAGCGCCGGCAAACTCCGAGAGCGGCGTTGTCGATCTCGAGCGGCTGTGATGCCGACGACGACGATCCGCTCCTACGCCGCTGGGTGGACACCTGGCGTTTCGTACCGTGCCATAGCCTACCGCGAAGGCGCCAACTTACATTGCTCCTGGATTGGCGCCCATGAAGCCTACAACAACCTGCTCTCCCGATTCACGTAAGGCTCGCGGCAGACCAAATAAAAGGGTCGCGCGTGATAGGTCAAGTTGGTTTCGAACCTGCAAGCCTCTGGATGGTGCGGTGGATTTACAAGAGGCCACGAATCAGCGCGATAAACCGAGGATCTCGATCCGGCCGTATTGCAGGAAATGACGATCGAAGGTGAAGGCGCGGCGGATTCTCCGCGCATCTAGAACCGCAAAGGAAATCGCGTCACAAAGACTCCAGTCTTTATCGGAGTGCCGCGCAACAATGTCCCGGGCGCGATCCTCCTCTTCCACAAGTGCGCGGATCACCGGCAGACCACCAGTGAACAGCCATTCTCGTGCGAGCGTCCTTCCCAACTTCCGTAGCAACAACGCATGGGCTTCCACTTCAATGTAGTTCGTGATGAAGCTTGGCAGCCTCTCCGACGCAATTTGGCGAGCAATCGCAACCGCACATTCGTGATCCGCGTCGTCTGCGTCCAGAAGCGCGAGAATTGCGCTCGAATCCCAGAGAACACCCCGCCTTATGTTCATGCGTCTAGAATTGCGTGTTTCTCTCGCGCGCCCGGTGGTCGGCCGCCGCTGCGCCCCGCACCCATCAGGCGGAAGATGGGATGGCTTTCCGTGAAAGGCTGGATCTCCGCGGTAGCCCTTCTACGAGCGGCCTTCCGGGTACCCGTTAGCCGCACAAGACGTCGTCCGCCGCGCCTGACGCTCGGGAGGTCCCCGTGCTGGAGCCGCCGCCAAAGCGTCGAACGCGAGACTCCCAATGCCCGCATCGCCTCGTCGATCGTCAGCAGATTTGTAGGCATTGCTTTGATCGTATCACAGGAGTCTCACCGTCTCACTCGTCTCACGCTGGCCGCGCCGGCAGGAGGCCGCAAGATCAGAGTTTTCGTCAGGCGAGCATGCGGATTCGGTACTTGTATATCCGAGCGGGATCGCTTCCGGTCTTGCACGCAATTGGCGCATTTCTGTGCTCGTGAACGGCACGTCCGCACCGGAACGCAGAGGCAGTTTGCCGCTCAAGATTGCGCCTCTGCAACCGTGGGGCTTTGAATTGTGCTTGCGTCAAGACATGCAATCCGGCGTACTGGATTTAATGCAATACGATTACACGATTCCCGTCGATACTGAAGCAGCATCGCAAGGCTCGACCAAGCCTTCGCAATAGCGCTCCCTATTGCAATTTGCAATCACGCACATTTCAGCCACCACCTGCGGCCGCGGCTCATTCCGCTATCATAAAAAGCGAAATGGACGATCCGCTCTTACGCCGATGGGTGGACACCTGGCGCCGCGCCGGCGAGGAATTGGAAGCTCTGCGCCGCGCCGATCTCGCCTCCATCGATACGCGGGAAGCGGTGCGACACCTTTTTTCGTGTGAAGCGCTCGTTCTCGCACCGCCCTCGCCGACCTCCGGCCTGGTGGAGCAGCAGGCGTGGTTCGCGCGAATTCATAGGCGCCACCACCGCCTATGAGTACGATCTTCGATGCCGCCCGCGGTCTTCAGACTTTTTTCGAGACCCGGAAGTGGCGGTTTTGCTTCATCGGCGGGATCGCCGTGTTGCGCTGGGGCGAGCCGCGGTTCACCCGCGATCTCGACGTGAGCCTGCTCTGTCCGTTTGGCGGCGAGGACGAGATTTCCAATCCGCTTCTAGAACAGGGCTACCTCGCCCGCATTCCGGACGCCAGGGATTTCGCCCGCCGCAATCGCGTGCTTCTGCTCCAATCGCACTCCGGCGTTCCCATCGACATTGCACTCGCGGCACTGCCGTTCGAGGAGGCGATGATCGAACGCTCCAGCGTGTACGAGTTCGAAGCCGGATCCGCTCTGCGCACGTGCTCAGCCGAGGATCTGATGGTCCTCAAGCTCTTTGCATCGCGCCCGCGCGATCTGCTCGACGCCGAGAGCATAGCCGTCCGCCAGCGGCGCGCGCTCGACTGGCGGTATATTGCCGAGAATCTCGCGCCCCTCGCCGAGGTTAAAGGCCAACCGGAGATCATGGATGCCTTGGAAAGAATGAAGCGGGTTCGCTGATGGGTCTACCCACCCTGCCTCACCACCTCGAGTAATTGATCGAGAAACCCCGCCTGCCCTTTCAAAATCTTGCGCCGCGCGTCATCCAAGCTAAACCACCCCGCCCGATCCACCTCGGGAAATTCCGCGCGCCGGCCTGAACGCGGCGGCCACTCCATCGAGAACGTGTTGCTTCTGAGGCTGGCGGGGTCGAAATCCGAGCGGACCGCCCACGCATGAACCACTTTGCCGCCAGGCTGTTTGATAGCGTCGAGCGCCGTAAACTCGCCCTCCGGCCGCGTTCCCGTCTCCTCTTCGAACTCCCGTTTGGCCGCGTCTAAAGGATCTTCCCCATCCTCGAACTCGCCTTTGGGAATCGACCAGGCTCCGTCATCCTTTCTTGCCCAAAAGGGACCGCCGGGGTGAACCAAAAGGACTTCGACCCCCGCCGCTGAATCGCGGTACAGTAGCAGGCCTGCGCTCTTTTTCGCCATGGTGGTAAGATTTCTCCAAATTCATATCAACCACAATTAACATTCCGGCGTCTAACCTTAGCGAGACTACCATGAGGCGAAGTGTGGTCGGAGGACCGGGGGCGGCGCTTGTTCTGTGGACCCTCGTTTCCTGCGGCGGCATGGCGCCCAGTACCACGCGGGCCGCCTCGCCCTCCGCCGACACGCAGCCGAAGGAAGTCAAGCGGGAGATTCGCATCACCGGCGTTGTCGTGGCGGTGCACGCTACCAAGATCCTGGTGCCGCAAATCACCGGTCAATACAATCAGATGGCGCTCACACACATCGTCCAGAACGGCGCCCGCGTGGAGAAGGGCGACCTCATCGCCAGCTTCGACGCTACCACCCAAATGGACGCCGCCCGCGACGCCAATGCCAAATTCGACGACCTCGGCCATCAGGTCGACCAGAAGCGCGCCCAGAACCGCGCGGATGCCGAGAAGCGCGCCACCGATCTGGGGCAGGCGGAAGCCGACCTAGCCACGGCCCAGATTGAGCTGCGCAAGGGTCCGGTGTTGAGCGAAATCCAGCGCCTGACCAATGAAGAAAAAGCGCGCATCGCCGCGCTCCACGTCGAAAGCCTCAAGAAATCCAATGCCTTGCACGACCAGGCCGACCAGGCCGCCCTGCGTATTCTGGAATTGCAGCGCGATCGCCAGAAGGTGGCCATGGAGCGCGCGCAGACCAATATCCAGCGACTGGAAGTAACCGCGCCCCTCGCCGGAATGGTCGCCCTCGAAAATATTTTTCGCGGAAACTCCTGGGGACACGCCCGGGAAGGCGACCAGCTATATCGCGGAATGGGCCTGGTGAGTATCTTCGATCCCACCGAGATGATGGTGAAATCGAGTGTCGGCGAGCCGGATATCGCGGCCATCGTGCCGGGCACCCGGGCCACCGTCTACCCGGACGCTTATCCCGATCTGGCGTTACCCGCGCACCTGGAATTCTCGAGCCCGGTGGCCGCTTCGGCACTGGACAGTCCCATCAAGACGTTTACGGCGGTTTTTCGCATCGATCGCGACGATCCCCGCCTGCTGCCCGATCTCTCGGTGGCGCTGGTGCTCCAATCGCCACCGGCGAATGGGAGCGCGCGATGAGTTCCGCGCCCGTGCGTCCGGATGTGCCGGCGGTTGCGCCGGGTGTTTCGTCCGGCGTGGCTGGACCGGCTGGGCGGCGAAGGAGGTTGCGCACCTGGGTGGTCGTGCTGCTCGTGGTGCTTGCCGCCGGCGCCGCGGCGGCGGGAGTCTACCGGCTGCGGCGCGTGCAACCGGGCGAGGAGGTACCTTCTACACCCGTGAAACAGGGCGAATTCCTGGTAATCGTGCGCTGCCGGGGTGAATTAGACGCGCATCGTTCGGCGCCGTTTTACACTCCGATGGTTCCCAATCTCCGGATCGCTTGGATGGCGCCGGGCGGCGAAGCCATCAAGCAAAGCGAGCCGATCATTCGATTCGATTCCAGCCAGGCGCAGCAGCAGCTGGCGCAAAAAGAGGCGGCCCTGCAATCGGCGCAGGCGTCGCTCGACCAATGGGTGGCGCAGGACCGCATCACCGTCGAACAGGATAAGAGCGACCTTTCCGACGCGCAATACGCCGTGGAGACGGCCAAACTCGATGTCACCATCAAAACGCTGAAAAGCCCCATCGACGGACAGGAGGCGGAAATCGCCGAAAAGGTATCCGAACAAAAGCTCAAGGCGGAAGAAGCCAAGGTGGATCTGGACCGCGCCGCGGACCAGAGCAAGATGGCGTCTCTCACGCGCCTGCGCGATCAGGCCAAGGCCGACGTGGATCTCGCCAAATCGCGCATCGCCCAGATGGAAATCAAAGCGCCTGGCAGCGGACTGTTGACCTTCCAATTGAACTATCAGGGGTCGATCGGCAGCGACGCCAAGCCTTACAAGGTTGGAGACTCGGTGTATTCGGGCATGGGTTTGGGCGAGATTCCCGATATCAACACGCTCGAACTGGAAGGGAAAATCGAGGAAATCGACCGCGGGCGGATCGCCGTCGGTCAGGACGTGCTCGTAAAGCTGGACGCCCTTCCGGAATTGAGCTTGCCTGCGAAGCTCAGCCAGATTTCGCCCTTGGCGGAAGTAAGCCTGAATGAATTCCCGCCCACGCGTAGTTTCCAGGCGTCGGCGCAAATTCTGCACCCCGATTCACGTTTGCGGCCGAGCATGAATGGCGGCATGGATATCGTAGTGAACAAAATTCCGCACGCCATCAGCATCCCCGCAAGGGCGCTATTTACTAAGTCGGGCCAACCCGTAGTGTATGTGCGGCGCGGTGGGAGTTACCACGCTGCGGAGGTGAAGGTGGAGGCGCGCAATCCCGACGAGGTGGCGATCTCGGGCGTCTCCGCCGGCGCCGTGGTGGCTCTGAAGGATATCGAGAAGGAGACGCCGAAGAAATGAAGGCGCGCATTCTGGTTTCGGTGGCAGTCCTGGCCGTGCTGGGCGCGCTCGCCTGGGGTGCGATGCGGCTGGTCCGCGTGGCCACTGCGACCACCAGCGTCGAGGTGCCCACCACCAAGGTCCGGCGCGGCAAGGTGAGTATCACTGTTTCCGCTCGCGGCGAGTTGCAGGGCGGCAACTCGGAGATGATCGTTGTCCCGCCGCTGGGTGCGGATTCCACTGCAATCACTTTCCTCCGTTCTCCGGGCGAGTTGGTGAACGCCGGCGACACTGTCGTGGAATTCGATACCACGCTTCAGGACTACAACCAGCGCGAGGCGGAAGCTGACCTCGCGGAAGCCGACCAGCAGGTGATTCAGGCGCAAGCCATGGCGGATGCCGGCGACGAGGAGAATCGCTTCGCGCTTCTGCAGGCTGAGTCGGACGTCAAACAGGCGGAACTGAACGTGCGCAGTAACCCGGTTCTGCCGGCAATCCAGGCGCGAGAGAACCAGATCGCACTGGAGGCGGCCCGCAAACGCCTGGCGCAGGCCAAAGAGAACCTGACTAACAAGAATGACAACTTACGGGCCGCAATCAAGATCCAGCAGGCCAACCAGAACAAGGCCAAAGTCACCGCCGAGATGAATCGTAAGATCATCGAGAACATGGTGGCAAAGGCCAAAAGTTCCGGCTATGTCAATTTGCAGAACAACACGCGCAACCAATTCATCTGGTACGAAGGAATGACATTTCCTACCATCCAGTTGGGCGATACGGTATACAACGGCATGCCTATCGCGCAGATTCTCAATCTGAAGGATTGGGAAGTATCGGCCCATATTGGCGAACTGGATCGCGGCCATCTGTCTGAGGGCGAGAAAGTCTCCGTCACGCTGGTGGCGCTTCCGGGAAAAACGTTCACTGGGCATGTGAAGACTTTGGGAGGCACCACGGGACCGCCATGGGAGCGCAGCTTCGATTGCCGTATTGCCCTCGATGAAGGCGCTCCGGGGATGCATCCCGGGCTGACGTCCAACATGGTGATCACTACGCAGGTGCTGGATAACGCCACCTGGCTGCCTTCCGAGGCGCTGTTCGAAAGCGGCGGCAAAAGGTTCGTGTATCAGCGTACTCCGCAGGGGTTCATGCCGCGCGACGTGACAATGGTGACCCGCGGCGAGAGCCAGGTGGTGATCACCGGCCTCAAGGAGGGCGAAGTAGTGGCGATGTCCAACCCGGAGCAGCAAAGCAAGCCGGCGGCCGGTGAACGGAACGGCCCCATGAAGGCGCTCCAGAAATGATCTCGATAACGTGGGTGCAGGCCGCGATCCTGCTGGCGACGATCATCCTCCTCGTCTGGGCCGCCTCGCGCCTCTCCGCGGATATCCGGCAGGCATTGGGCAACCTGCGCGCGCAGAAGACAAGGACGCTGTTGACCGCGCTGGGAATCGTATTCGGGGTCGGCTCGGTGATCGGCATGCTCGCCATCGGGTCGGGCGCCAAAGAGGAGTCGTTGCGCTTCATCGAGCAGTTGGGCGTGCGCAATGTGCTGGTGGATGCCCGCCCCACGGCCAGCCGCGAGGAGATGATGCAGCGGAGGAAATCTTCGCCGGGGCTCTCGGAACGCGACGTGCGGATTCTGCGCGCGAACATCGAATCCATCGAGCTGCTCTCCGCGCGCCGCACCATGCATCCGGCGCAGGTGCTGCCGAAACCCGCGAAGGACATCCCGGAGTTGTACGGCGTCAATGCCAGTTACGCGGCCATCCACAGCCTGCGCGCGGCCGAGGGCGATTTCTTCAGCCAGGCCGATGACGATGCCAGCGCCACGGTCTGCGTGCTGGGCGAGACGGCCAAAGTGAATCTGCTGGGGTACGCTCCGGCGGTCGGAAAATTCGTGAAAGTGAACGAGACGTGGCTCGAAGTGGTGGGGGTGCTCGCCGAACAACTCATGGCCGGCGCCACATCGAGCGGTGGCTCGATGCAGGACATCAACAACCTGATTTACATCCCGCTCAACACGTTCCAATACCGCTTCTGGGATAGCAGCGCCGGCCAGAAGGACGATCTCGATGGCATCGAAATGCGCCTGCACGAGGACGCCGATAGCGTGGAAGTGGCCAAGGTCGTGACGGCCGTGTTGAATCAAACCCATCACGAAGTGCAGGACTATTCGGTGACCATCCCCGCCGCGCTGCTGGCGCAGCAGAAGCGCACGCAGACCATCTTCACGTACGTGATGGTGGCAATTGCCGCGATCTCGCTGCTCGTGGGCGGCATCGGCATCATGAACATCGTGCTGGCGACGGTAATGGAGCGGACGCGCGAGATCGGGGTCCGGCGGTCGGTGGGGGCGCGGCGGTTCGATATCGTGCGGCAATTCCTCACCGAATCGGTGCTGATTTCCATGGGCGGAGGGCTGTTGGGAATCGCCTTCGGGTTCTTTCTGGCGTGGCTCATCGCGCGCACCGCGGAGTGGAAAACCATCGTGACCACTGCGTCGGTGGTGATCGCGTTCGGGGTGTCGGTGTTTGTGGGAATCGTCTTCGGAATTTACCCGGCGGTGAAGGCGTCGCGCATCAATCCGATTGACGCGTTACGCTACGAATGACAGTGTAACTTCCTGTGGGGCGGACTTCCCGCGCGAAAGGCACCGCTCCCTTGCGGTCGCGGCTCAGTAGGTGGTGTCCTTCAACGCATGACTGAAGAGCCGCGACCGCAAGGGAGCGGTGCCCTTTTGTGCAGTTTATGCTCCGGCCGGCGGACGCGCGTTTTGGGCCTCGAGCCCTTTCCTGGCGCGGTCGCGGAGTTCGCCGATTCTGGAGCCGGTGAGCGCGGTCGCCACGGCGCCGCCGAGCAACAGCGGCAGAGTGAGCGCCAGGAACAGGATGATGGAGAACGTCTTGGCGTCGTTATCGTCGAGGTCGAAGAGCTTCATCGCCATCACGCAAGCGAGATTTCCCAGGCCGATATTGCCGGGCGCGTTCGGCACCACCGTCGCCAATCGCACGATGGTAAGCACCCCTGCCGCTACCCAGAATGAATAGTCCAGCAGATAGGCGCGCATCAGCATATAAACCGTGAGGTATTGCAGCAGCAGGTAGACCAGGCTGATGAGCGCCGTGCGCGTAAGGGTCCGGCGGTTGCCCATCAGGTGCAGGCCCTCCACCACGTGGCGCAGCGCGGCCGCCCACTTGGTCTCGCGAATCACGGTGTGGGCGTGCTGCTTGTGTTTGATGACCCAGGCGAGCGTAACGGCGCCGGCGAGGACCAGCGCTCCAAGGCCAACCACGATGAAGGTTAGCTCCTTCGGGATCTTCTTCACGAAGATGGTGGTGATGAGGAAGGCGGTCAGCATCCAGAAGCCGTCGATGACGCGCTCCACCGCGGCCGAAGCGAAGGCCACCGAGAGATTCAGTCCGCTCCAGTGCGCCAGCAGATAGCATCGGATAAGTTCGCCCACGCGCAGCGGCAGCACTTCATTGGCGAACA
>Ga0181538_10000135_pt1 | contig 79771 bp, 66 predicted proteins | sample PEATcosm2014_Bin_40_FD_119773 | JGI IMG/M metagenome (GOLD analysis project Ga0181538, IMG submission 119773) | Peatland microbial communities from MTU Mesocosm Facility, Houghton, MI, USA - PEATcosm2014_Bin23_30_metaG | ecosystem: Environmental > Terrestrial > Soil > Wetlands > Peat | place... | reverse complement strand
GCGCCTGGTGTTGGATCTCGACGGGGAAAACATCGTCAACTGCCAGTTGGATATCGGCTACCTGCACACCGGCATCGAGAAAGAGTTCGAGGTCAAGACCTACCAGCAGGCGGTTACGCTGACGGACCGCGTGGACTACCTGGCGCCGCTTTCGATGAACCTGGGCTACTGCCTGGCGGTGGAGAAGCTGCTGGAACTGGAGATTCCGCCGCAGGCCCAGTGGATGCGGGTGATGCTCACGGAACTCACGCGGCTGAACAGCCACCTGGTCTGGCTGGGAACGCACGCCCTGGATATCGGCGCCATGAGCGTGTTCCTTTACTGCTTCCGCGAGCGCGAAGATATTCTGCGCATTTTCGAGATGTTCTCCGGGCAGCGGATGATGACCAGCTACTTCCGCATTGGCGGGCTGGCGCTGGAGCCTCCGCGCGGCTGGCACCAGCGGGTCAAGAAATTCATCGACATTTTCCCCAGCCGCATCGACGAGTATGAAGACCTGCTCACCTCCAACCCCATCTGGATCGGCCGGACCCGCGGGGTGGGCGTTATGACGCTCGAAGACATGCTGGACCTGGGCGTCACCGGGCCCATGCTGCGGGCCGGGGGTTTGAAGATCGACGCGCGCAAGGACGAACCCTACTCGAGCTACGAGAAGTTCGATTTCGAAGTGCCCACCCGCACTGAGAGCGACGTCTACGCGCGCTACCAGGTGCGCATGGAAGAGATGCGGCAGAGCGTGTGCATCGTCCGGCAGGCCATGGACGGCATGCCTGCGGGGCCGTGGAAGGCCGAGAACCAGCACGTGGTGCTGCCCGATCGCGAAAAGATGAAGACCCAGATGGAGGCGCTGATCTATCATTTCAAGATCGTGACCGAGGGCTTCCGGGTGCCCGAGGGAGAAGTCTACCAGGCGATTGAATCGCCGCGCGGGGAGCTGGGCTTCTACGTGGTGAGCGACGGGACGGCCAAGCCCTACCGCGTGCACATGCGGACGCCCAGCTTCGGCAACCTGCAAGCCGTGCCTAAAATGGTGCAAGGCAGTTTGATAGCGAACGTGATTGCCTCCATCGGCAGCATGGATTTTGTGCTGGGGGATACGGACCGCTGATGACCTTCTCTCCACAACTCGAAGCCCGGTTCGAGAAGCTTCTGAAGAGCTATCCCGAGGGACGGCAGCGCGCGGCCATGGTTCCCATGCTGCTCTACGCGCAGGATGAAGTGGGCCACATCTCCGAGGAGTTGATCGAGGAGGTTGCCAGGCGCGTGGGGGTGACCGCGCTCCAGGTCAACGAGGTGCTTTCGTATTACTCCATGCTGCACCGCAAGCCGCTGGGGAAGTACCACGTGCAGATCTGCACCAATATCAGTTGCCTGCTCAACGACGGCGACAAGCTGTGGGAGCACGCCTGCAAGAAGCTGGGGATCGGGCACAAGCAAGCCACCGCGGACGGGCAGATTTCCCTCGAAGAAGTGGAATGCATTGGGGCCTGCTCGTGGGCGCCGGCCATCCAGGTGAACTACGATTTTCATCACTTCGTGACACCCGAGAAGCTGGACCAGCTTCTGGACAGCCTGAGGAAGAAGCCGTAAGGAATGCTGTACAACGAACCCAGCCCGCTCGAGACCAGGGTGCTTTCGCGCCGCTTCGGTTTGCCGAATTCGGCATCGCTCGACACGTATCTCGCCACCGACGGCTACCAGGGGTTTTTGAAGGCCGCGGGAATGAAGCCGGAGGAGATCGTCGAGGAAGTCAAGATTTCGAACCTGCGCGGGCGCGGCGGAGCGGGTTTCCCGGCGGGGATGAAGTGGAGCTTTGTGCCGCGCAGTTCGCCCAAGCCGAAATACATCGTGGTGAACGCCGACGAGAGCGAGCCGGGCACGTGCAAGGATCGCGTGCTGATGGAAAACGATCCGCACCAGTTGATCGAAGGCGTGCTGATCGCGGGCCTGGCGGTGGGGGCGCACGCCGGCTACATTTACGTGCGCGGCGAATACCGCTACCTGATCGAGATCATGGACCAGGCCATCGCCGAGGCTTGCGCGAACGGCTGGCTGGGGAAAAACATACACGGCACGGGGTTCGATTTCGATCTCTACACGCACACCGGCGCGGGGGCCTACGAGTGCGGCGAGGAATCGGCGCTGCTGGAATCGCTCGAAGGCAAACGCGGGATTCCGCGCATCCGGCCGCCGTTTCCGGCGGTGGTGGGCGCCTTTCAGTGTCCCACCGTGCTGAGCAACGTGGAGACGTTCTGCGCAGTGCCGGCGATTCTGCGCGATGGCGGCGCGGCGTTCGCGGCGCTGGGCGTGCCGAGGGCCGGCGGAACCAAGATGACCTGCCTCACCGGCCACGTCAACAAACCCGGCGTATACGAGCTGCGCATGGGCTTCCCGGTGAAACAGATGATCGAGGAAGTGGGCGGCGGCATTCGCAACGGCCGGAAATTGAAGGCTCTGATTCCAGGCGGATCGAGCTGCCCGGTGCTCACGGCCGAGGAGTGCGAAGGTCTGACCATGGACTACGACGCCATGGCGGCCAGGAAGACCATGCTCGGTTCGGGCGGCGTGATCGTCATGGACGAAGACACGTGCATGGTGAAGGCCGCCATGCGCATCATGCGGTTTTACGCGCACGAAAGCTGCGGCTGGTGCATTCCGTGCCGCGAAGGCACCAGCTGGCTGCGCAAGATTCTGGTGCGGTTGCACGAGAGCGGCGGGACGCGGGACGACATCGACCTGATCGGGGACATCTCCAGGAACATGCTGGGGCGCACGTTCTGCCCGCTGGGCGACGCGGCCGCCATGCCGACCATCTCAATTGTGGAGAAGTTCCGAAAGGAATTCGAGGAACACCTGAGCGGCAAAGCGTGCCCGTACGAGCACGCGAGTCACATGGTGACAGCTTAATGGCTGACTTGGTAAAGCTCACGATTGACGGCCGGCAGGTCGAGGCCCCGCCGGGGACGCTGGTGATCGACGCCGCCAAGCGGGCGGGCATCGACATCCCGTCGTTCTGCTATTACGAGGGCCTCACGCTGCAAGCCGCCTGCCGCATGTGCCTGGTGGAAGTGGAGAAGATGCCCAAGCTGATGACGGCCTGCACGCTTCCCGTTTCCGAGGGCATGGTGGTGAGGACCGAGACCGCGCAGGTGGCCGCAGCGCGCAAGTACATGTTGGAATTCCTGCTCACCAACCATCCCCTGGATTGCCCGGTGTGCGACAAGGGCGGCGAGTGCGAATTGCAGGACATGACGTTCCGCTACGGCGCGGGCGAGAGCCGCTACACGGAAGAGAAAGTTCACACGCCGGAGAAGCAGTTTTCGCCGGTGGTGTTCTACGACGCGCCGCGCTGCATTCTGTGTTTCCGCTGCGTGCGCATCTGCAACGAAGGGCTGGGAGTCAACGCGCTCGGCGTGATCAACCGCGGGGTGGTGTCGGAGATCGCTCCCAACAAGGGCGACCACCTGGAATGCGACGAGTGCGGCGCGTGCATCGATATTTGCCCGGTCGGAGCGCTCACCAGCGGAGCCTACCGGTACAAGACGCGGCCCTGGGAAATGACCCACGTGGGGACCATCTGCACGCACTGTTCGGATGGGTGCAAGACCACGCTGGGCGTTCGCAACGACCGCATCATCCGCGGCAACAACCGCGACCGCTCCGGCATTAACGGCGAGTTCCTGTGCATCAAGGGGCGCTACGGGTTCGATTTCTACGATCATCCGGAGCGGCTCGAAGCGCCGTTGATCCGCGTGAACGGCGGGCTGAAAGAGGCCTCCTGGTCGCAAGCGCTGGAGGCCGTGGCGGAACGATTCAACCAGACCATGGCGGATGGCGGCAGCTTCGGGGTGATCGGCTCCAACCACACCACCAACGAAGAGAATTTCTATTTGCAGAAATTCGCGCGCGCGGTGCTGCGCACCAACCACATCGACCATCACCGCACCGGCGACTTGGTAACCCTGCTCAGTGCGCTGAGCGGCACCAGCGGCCAACTGGCCACCGTCGCGGACCTCTACGAGCGCAAGGCCTTTCTGATCCTCGGCGCCGACCTGGCGCTGGAACATCCCCTGCTCTCCTATCAAATTCGCGCCAACTACCGGCACCACCGGGCGCGCGTTTACGTGGTGACGCCGAAACCCATCCGCGAAGACCAGTACGCCGCCGCCATCGTGCGTGGCGGCGACTACGAATCCCTGCGCGACCAGCTCCAGCGCGAGCCCGAGCTGGTCATCCTGTTCGACGACTCTTTGAAGGGCGACGGGATTCGCAAGCTGGTGGAGTTCGGCGAGCGGCTGGGCATCCCCGTGAAGTACATCTGCCTGCTGGACTACTCGAACTCGCGCGGCGCGGTGGATATGGGGCTGACGCCGGAACTGCTGCCGGGCTACCAGCCCTCGGGACAGCCGGGAATGCGGCTTCACGAGATGCTGCAAACGGACCTGAGCGTGCTGTGGGTAATGGGGGCAAACCCCTACCGGAAGCCGGCCCCTGGCCCCCGGTCCCTGGCCCCTGAGCGGCGTGCGGGCTTCATGCTGGTGCAGGATTTGTTTCTGACCGAGACGGCGCAGTTGGCGGATGTGGTGCTGCCCGCGGCGTGCGCGTACGAAAAGAACGGCACGGTTACCAACGTCACCGGTGAAATACAGCGCCTGAAGCGGGCCGTGAACACCATGGGCGCCAAGCCGGACCTGGAGATCATGGGGTTCCTGGCGCGCGAGATGGGCGCCGCGGCGGCGCTCGGTCCGTGGACCCCGGAAGCGGTGTTTGAAGAGATTCGCAAGACGCAGACGACGCCACCATTCGACGGGCGCATTCCCGTTGAGAACCGGCCCGATCTGGCGCATTCCGACCACAACGGGTTGTTCGCGTCCGGCACCCTCGGGCGCTATTCTAGGGTTCTGAATTCGGTCGTGGAAAGTCGCTTGAGCCGCTAAATGGACTCGTTCATCGTCATCAGCCTGATCAAGACTGCGGTGGTGTTGGCGGCCCTCCTGGGCGCTTTGCTCTACCTCCAATGGGTGGAGCGAAAGGTGATTGCCCACATCCAGGTGCGTCCGGGGCCGTATCGCGTGGGCCCGCACGGTCTTTTGCAGCCGATCGCCGACGTGATCAAACTGCTGACCAAAGAGGACCTCATACCGCCGTACGTGAACAAGCCGCTCTACCTGGCGGCGCCGTTCCTCGCCATGACCATGGCGCTGCTTTCGATTTCCGTGATTCCGTTCGGCCCCACCATCGAGGTGGCCGGCTACCGTACCTGGATGCAGCTCACCGATTTGAATATCGGCGTGCTGTTCGTGCTGGCGGTCTCATCCATGGGCGTGTACGGAATCGCGCTGGCCGGCTGGTCGTCGAACAACAAGTACGCGCTGTTGGGCGGGCTGCGCAGTTCCGCGCAGATGATCAGCTACGAGCTGCCGCTCTCGCTGGCCATCGCCGCGCCGCTGCTGATTTCCAACACCCTCAGCTTGCGGACGCTGGTGGAGAAACAGGAGGGCAGCATCCTGCAATGGAACGTACTGCACGGCCCATTTCCGCAAATTTTGAGTTTCATCATTTTTCTGATTGCTGGCTTCGCGGAAACCAACCGTGTGCCGTTCGATCTGCCGGAAGCCGAAAACGAACTGGTGGCCGGCTTCCACGTCGAATACAGCAGCATGAAGTTCGCGTCGTTCTTCATGGCCGAATACGCCAACATGATCACCGTAAGCTGCATGGCGGTTCTGCTGTTTCTGGGCGGCTGGGTGGCGCCCTGGCCGGCCCGGTACGGATCGAGCTACGTGCCGGTGGCGATTTTTGCGGGCGCAGGTGTGGTGGCGCTTTACCACGGCATGCACCCGGGCCGCCGGCGGGACCGGCACACGCTCCCGGTGTTTGGCGCGGCGTTCCTGGCGATGGCCGCGGTTTTCCTGCTGCCGGCGGTGCAGGCATGGCTGCTGCCGCTGTTCTGGTTCTGCGCCAAGACGGGTTCGGTGCTCTTCACTTTCATGTGGGTTCGCGGCACGCTGCCGCGGTTCCGCTATGACCAACTCATGGGCTTCACGTGGAAGTTCCTTTTCCCGGTCGCGGTTGCAAACTTGCTGGTGACCGGCTTTCTGGTGGCGTGGTTTTCGTGAAATGGACGTCATTCTCTTTCTGATCTTCGCGGTGATCGCGGTGGTTTGCGCCATCAACGTAGTGGTGCAGACGCATCCGATTTCGAGCGCCATCTCGCTGGTGGGCGTGATGGGCTCGCTGGCGGTTCTCTACCTGCTGCTGGGCGCGGAGTTCATCGCGGCCGCGCAGGTGATCGTGTACGCGGGCGCCATCATGGTGCTGTTCGTGTTCGTGATCATGCTATTGAACGCGGGAGCGGAGTCCAAGCGCGGCCGGTCGTTGATGGCGCAGTTGCTGGGCGCGCCGCTGCTCGTCGCGCTGCTCGGCCTCCTGGCGTATTTCGTGCAGCGCTTGTACCCGCGGAGCGCCTCGGTGCATTTCGGCGGCTTCACGCACGGCACGCCGCTGGATATTGGCCGCGCGCTGTTCACCACCTACCTGCTGCCCTTCGAGGTGACTTCGATCCTGATCCTGATCGCCATTGTGGGCGCCATTGTTCTGGCGCGGAAGGAGATGGATTGAGATGACCGCGGTCCCGATTTCCTGGTTTCTGACGCTGAGCGCGGTGCTGTTCGTGCTGGGCGTAGCGGGGTTCGTGTTCCGCCGCAGCGTGATCACGGTGTTCATGTCGATCGAGCTGATGCTGAACGCCGTGAACCTGAGCTTTGTGACGTTTTCCTACCAGCTCAAACAGGTGAACGGGCACCTCTTCGCGTTCTTCGTGATGGTGGTGGCGGCGGCTGAGGCGGCCGTGGGGCTGGCGATCATATTGACGGTTTTCAAGAACCGGGCGACTTTGAATATCGATGATGTGGATTCGATGAAGAACTAAATGCAACTCTGGCTCATACCGGTACTCCCGCTGGCGGGCTTTTTGATCAACGGCCTATTCGGCCGGAGGTTTTCCAAGGGGACCGTCAATGCCGTCGCCATCGGCAGCGTGGCCCTTTCCTTCGCGTGGGTTCTGAAAACTATCTTCGCTCTCGGTTCGCTTGCGAGCCCTTATAGCGAGCACTACTTCACCTGGATCCGAAGCGGCATCCTCAATATCGGCTGCGATTTCGCCGTCGATCGACTCACTATCGTCATGCTGCTGGTGGTAACCGGGGTGGGCGCGGTGATCCACATTTATTCCATCGGCTACATGGCGCACGAAGGCGGCTACTACCGGTTCTTTGCGTTTCTGAACCTCTTCATGTTCTTCATGCTGGTGCTGGTGCTGGCCTCGAACTACCTTGTGATGTTTGTCGGGTGGGAGGGCGTGGGCCTGTGCAGCTACCTGCTGATCGGGTTCTATTTCGACAAGAAGTTCGCCACCGACGCCGGCAACAAGGCCTTCATCGTGAACCGCATCGGCGACTTCGGCTTCTCGCTGGCCATGTTTTACATGGTGAAGAATTTCGGGTCGCTCGATTTCGCCACCGTGTTCCAGCAGGCGCCGGGCGCGCCGGAGGCGACGCTCACCATCATCGGCCTGCTGCTGATGCTGGGCGCGTGCGGCAAATCGGCGCAGCTTCCGCTATATGTCTGGCTGCCCGACGCCATGGCCGGCCCTACGCCGGTTTCCGCGCTGATTCACGCAGCCACCATGGTGACCGCGGGCGTCTACATGACGGCGCGGTCGTGGGCCATCTACACCCACGCGCCGGCGGCCATGAACGCCATCGCCATCATCGGCGTGGTTACCGCGTTTTTCGCGGCCACCATTGGCCTGGCGCAGAACGACATCAAGAAAGTGTTCGCCTACTCCACGGTCTCGCAGCTTGGATACATGTTCCTGGGCGTGGGCTGCGGGGCATTTTCGGCGGGCATCTACCATTTGGTGACGCACGCGTTTTTCAAGGCGCTGCTGTTCCTCGGCGCGGGCAGCGTGATCCACGCGCTTTCGGGCGAGCAGGACCTGCGCCATATGGGCGGCCTGCGCAAGAAGATCCCGTGGACATACCTGACCATGCTGTGCGCGGCGGTGGCCATTGCCGGCGTGCCGCCGTTTTCCGGATTTTTCAGCAAGGACGCGATCTTGGTAGCCGCCCATCAACACGCGCCGTGGATGTACTGGCTGGGCACGCTCACCGCGGGCATGACCGCCTTCTACGTGTTCCGCGCCATTTTCCTGGCTTTCTTCGGCGAGTACCGGGGCGACAAACACGCGCATGAATCGCCTCCTGTAATGCTGATCCCGCTGGCGATTCTGGCGCTGCTGTCGCTGGCCGGCGGATTCCTTTTCAAGGTTCCGCAGTTCCTGGCGCCGCTCTTCCCCACGCTGGAGGCGCCTGAAGATCCCGCGCTGGTGGCGATCTCAGTGGCGGCGGGCTTGATGGGGATCGCGCTGGCGTGGATGATGTACGTGGCCAGGCCCGGCATGGCGGATTCGTTCGCGGCGAGCATGAAGGGCCTCTACACGCTGGTTTACAACAAGTACTTCGTGGATGAGATCTACGCCGCGGCGGTGGTGAATCCGGTGGTCGACGGCTCGCGCGAGGTGCTCTGGAAAGACGTGGACGTGAAGCTGATCGACGGCGCGGCGAACGGAGTCGGCGCGCGCGCCCGCAACCTCGGCAGCTTGTTGCGGTTGATGCAATCCGGCAATATCCGCAGTTACGCCACGTGGGTGCTGTTCGGCTCGGTGGTGCTGATCTTGGCCATGGGGATCGTGGGAGGCCTCCGATGAACCTGCCGACCCTCATTCTGGCGCTGCCGCTGGCTGGATTCCTGATCGCGCTGCTGGTCCCGCGTTCTTCGCCGCAGGGCAGCCGGATCTGGGCCATTGCCATTTCGCTGGCGACGTTTGCGGCATCGCTGGCCTTGCCGATGCTCTTCGACCGAAGTGGGGTGCCCTCTGGGCCCGGAGAGCAATTCACCCTGGACGTGCCGTGGATCGCCACGCCCAACATTCACTACCACGTAGCGGCCGACGGTGTGGGCCTGTGGCTGGTGCTGCTTTCGACGTTCCTGACTCCCATCTGCGTGCTCATCTCCTGGCGCTCGGTGCAGAACCGCGTGAAGGAGTTCTATGCGTTTCTGCTACTGCTCGAATTCGGGTTGGTGGGCGTGTTCCTGGCGCAGGACCTGTTTCTGTTCTACGTATTCTGGGAAGTCTCGCTGGTGCCCATGTACTTCCTGATCGGCATCTGGGGCCACGAGCGGCGCATCTACGCGGCGGTGAAATTTTTCCTCTTCACCATGACCGGCTCGGTGCTGATGCTGGCGGCCATCATTTACCTCTACAATCGCACACAGACGTTCAGCTACCCGGCCATTGTGGAGATGATCTGGAACGGCAGGCTTACCTTCGCTCCCGGCGAGCAGATGCTGCTGTTCCTGGCGTTTTTCGCGGCGTTCGCCATCAAGGTTCCGATTTTCCCCCTGCACACGTGGCTGCCGGACGCTCACGTGGAAGCCCCGACGGCGGGTTCGGTGATGCTGGCTTCGGTCATGTTGAAGATGGGTACTTACGGAATCCTGCACTTCTGCCTGCCGCTGTTTCCCAGCGCGGCGCGAGCCTGCGCGCCGTGGATCGTGGTGCTGGCGATCGTCGGCATCATCTACGGCGCGCTGGTGGCGATGGTGCAGCCCAACATGAAGAAATTGGTGGCGTACTCTTCGGTGAGCCACCTCGGCTTTGTCGTGCTGGGAATTTTCACGTTTACGCAGATAGGCATGGATGGCGCGGTCTACCAGATGCTGAACCACGGCATTTCCACGGGCGCCCTGTTCGTGTTCGTGGGCCTGCTTTACGAGCGGCGCCATTCGCTCGAGATCTCCGATTACGGCGGCGTGGCCACCGCGGCGCCGTGGCTCGCGACGGCGTTCCTGGTCACCACGCTGGCGAGCATCGGCCTGCCCATGCTGAACAATTTCGTGGGCGAGTTTCTAGTGCTCCAGGGCGCCGCCATCGCCAATTTCAAGTGGGCCATCTACGCCGCCATCGGCGTCATCCTCTCGGCGTGTTACATGCTCTGGATGTACCAGCGCGTGTTCTACGGCGAGGCGAAGGAAGAGGTGCGGCGGCGCGTTGCCGACCTCAACCTGCGCGAATGGGCAGTGGTGATTCCGCTCATCGCGATGATGGTGTGGATGGGCGTCTATTCGCAGACGTTCCTGCCGCCGGTCAGCAGGACCACCGCGCGCGTGCTCGAGCAGACCCAGGTGAACGTGCCATTCCAGGTGCGGGTTGAGCGTCCATCGCGGATGCCAGCGGAGGCCGCCAATGTCCGCTAGCTTCGGGTTCAACAGCGCGGACCTCATCCGCTTCCTGCCCGAGACGATTCTCACCGTAATGGGCACGCTCATGATGGTGCTCGACCCGATTCTCCACCGCCGCTCCTCGAACGCCTTCGGCCACATGAGCATCATGGCTCTGATTGCGGCCATCGGTGGGGCAGTCTACGCGTACACCGAGGCCGGCCCGGCGTTCGGCGGCATGTTGATGGTGGACGGCTTTGCCACGTTTTTCCGCGTCCTGGTCCTGGTGGTGGGGATTCTGACCATTCTGCCGTCCTATCGCTTTCTCGCGCGGCAGGACGCCGAAACCAGCGAGTATCATGCGCTGCTGCTCTTTTCGATCGCCGGCCAGTGCCTCATGGCGGCGGCCAACGACTTGATCATGGTGTTCATCGGCCTGGAGATTTCGTCGATCTCGAGCTACGTGCTGGCCGGCTATTTCCGCGACGACAAGCGCTCCAACGAGGCCGCGCTGAAATATTTTCTGCTGGGCTCGTTCGCCACGGCCTTCTTCCTGTACGGCGTGGCTCTGATCTACGGCTCGACCGGCAGCGTCAACCTCACCGCCGCGCGCGCCGTCATCCTGGGGCAAGGCCCCGGGGGTGCCGCGCCGGCGCCGGTATTCATCGGCGTGGCGGCGGCGCTCATGTTTGTAGGGCTGGGATTCAAGGTGTCGGCAGCGCCATTCCAGATGTGGGCGCCGGACGTGTACCAGGGCGCGCCCACGCCCGTGACCGCGTTTCTTTCAGCGGGTCCCAAGGCCGCGGCCTTCGCGGTGTTCCTGCGGATCTTCATGACCGCGTTCGAGCCGATCGGCAGCGGGTGGGAGCCGCTGGTATGGTGCTCGGCGCTGGCCTCGATGATCATCGGGAATTTCGCGGCGTTGCTGCAAACCAACATCAAGCGCATGTTGGCTTACAGCTCAATTGCGCACGCCGGTTACGTGCTGGTGGCGCTGGCGGCGCGCTCGCAGGTAGGCACGGCGGCGGCCATGTTCTACCTGGCTGCGTATGCGCTCATGAACATCGGAGCGTTCGCTGTGGTGAGCCATCTTTCGGGCCGCGGCGAGCGGTACCAGAACATCGAAGACTTCTCCGGCCTCGCCCAGAAACAGCCGCTGACCGCAGCCATGCTTTCGATTTTCCTGCTCTCGCTGATCGGCGTGCCGCTGACGGGCGGCTTCTTCGGCAAGTTCTACATCTTCAAAGCGGCGTTGGAATCGCACCTGGTCTGGCTGACCGTTCTGGGCCTGCTCACCAGCGCGGTGGCGGCGTACTACTATCTGCGCATCCTGGTGATGATGTACATGCGTGAGCCGTGCGAAGCCGTCGAGAACGCCGAGCCGCTCTCGCCGGGATTGCGCGCCGCGCTGATCCTGCCGGCGCTAGGCACGCTGTTGCTGGGGATCTTCCCCGGATGGGTGCTGGCGTTTGCGGAAAAGTCGGCGGCGCTGGTGAAGTAGGCGGGGCATGCTTTTAGCTTGCCCTCCCCGCTTCGTCCAGGCTCTCCGCCATCTCCAGCAGCTTCCCGGCGGTGTTCCAGTTTCTGCCGGTACCGGACGTCTGCAGTGTTTTCTCAATGAATGTCCATGGGACCTTGGGACGAGCCATGCCGTTGGGGTAGTAGATATAGAGTTCGCGGCCTTCCATGCGCAGTTCCTCGGGTGCGGTTTCGATCCGCATTAGCCGTTCGCGCGCGTCCGCCGGCGGCTCGCTGGCGAGGAAATAGACGAGCAGCCTGCTGGGGTCGAGATCGCGACGCGACGCGAACGGGTTGGCCGCGATGACGCCCCGTAGGTCGGCTGCGGTGCGGAGTATGACGCCCGGGCGGAAGGCGAATCTTTGTTCGATCGCGTCCGCAATACGCTTCGACAAGCGGGTGAAATCCCGCGCGTCCGTGCGAAAAACGACATTGCCGCTCTGTATGAAGGTCTGGGCGTGACGCAGTCCCAGGGATTCATACAGTTCGCGGAGTTCTTCCATTTTGATCTTGTTGTGGCCTCCCACGTTGACGCCGCGAAGGAGGGAAATGGCTGCGGCCATAAATTCCGCTCCTATTTCTCCGCCGGCCCGCGCAAATGCTGCGGCATAAAGGTCGCTAAACCGTCGACTATCTTGACCGGCTTGGCGACGATCTTGACTTGGGCGGACTTCAAACCAAGACGGCTGGCCGTGACTGTGATTGTGCCGGCCGACAAGGTCGACCGGACGGAAACGCGGTTGATGCCGCATTCGGTGTTCAGGTAGAGATTATTGGTCGAATCGATCTTGCCGCTATTGTAGCCGCCGCGCCAGATACCCGGTCCGGTGATGGTAAAGTCGACCTTGTCGTCGTCGGTGGGAGAGCGCTGGCCTTTGGCATCCACGACTTCCACGTCAATGAGCGCCGCATCCTGCCCGTCGGCCTGGAGGCCCTGCGGACCTACTATGGGAGTGAGTTTGATTTGCGCCGGCGGGCCGGCGGTGGTCAGTTCCTCCTGGGCCACTGACTTGCCGTTGTTCCGGCCTATGGCCTTCAGGCTGCCGGGTGCAAATTCAACATCGGGGAATGCAAATGTATATCCATTCGCCGGCTGGGAGTTCACCCCGTGGGTTTGGCCGTTTACGAACAGCTCCACCGACTCAGTATTGGCAATGACGTAGATTGTCTTCACGGTCTTCTTTGCGTCCGGACCAGCCGGATAACTCCAATGACCCAGGATATGGATGTCGGGCTGCTCATTCTGCATGACTCGGTGGGCGAAATAAATCTCCTTGGGCAGACGAACGGCATCCACCTTGCCGCTGACCCGGCAGACTTCGCTCGAATCCTGCCGTCCATCCGCGTCGGAATCGGAGAAATAGATGGAGGCATAACCCGACCACTTGGAGTGAGCCGGGTCGGTGTTGGAAATGCGGTTATCCCAGTAAGCCCGATAGCGAGCGACCGCGGCCAGGGCGAAGCTCTCGGAAGTGAATTGCCAGGTGTCGTGGGGTCCCTTCTTGAAACCAAAATAGGGGGGCGAGAAATCGTCCCAGAAGCGGCGCGCCCCTTCTTCTCGAAAGTCCTCGGTTTCAATGAGGGGCGCGCGGTCGCGGCGTTCGGCACTGTAGCCGCGGAACATGTCGGTGGGGCTGGAGAGCTGATCGGTCCGCCGGTCCTGGCCGATCATAATGCCATAGAATTCGGCAATGGGAGTGGTGGCGGTGTTTAACGCGACGTTGTCGTTGCCGCGGGCGCCGATGACTCGGCCGCCATCGGGATCCCATTGCTTGCGCAGGGCAACCATCTGCTCGATGTGTTCGACAGCGACCACCGTGTTACCCGCTTCCCAGAAAAGGATGCTGGGATTGTTGCGGAAATAAATCATGGAATCGCGCATGACTTCCAACCGCTGCTCCCATTGACGTCCCACGGCGTCCCGTTCCTTGTCGCCTCCGGGGCAAATTTGAACGATGCCAAAGCGGTCGAATGAATCGGCATCCACGGACTGCGGCGAGATGTGCATCCAGCGCATGTAGTTGCCATGGCTGTCGCGGATCATCTGGGCGGTAAAATCGTGCAGCCAATCCGGATACCCCCCGCCCAAGCCCTCCCATTCGTTGCTGGAGCGCTGCGCGAAACCCTTGAGGTAGACAAACTTGTCATTGAGATACACACCGCCCGTGCCGGCGCCGCCCTTGAATTCGGTCTTGCGAAACCCGGTAACCACCTTATTGACGTCGACGGTCTTGCCGCCCACCGTGAGGATGGTGTAAACGTCATAAAGATACGGGTCCTCGGGGCACCAGAAGCGGGCGTCCTGCAACGCTCCAGTGGCCGTCAAGACGGTCTTTTCGCCGTCGGCCATGTCAGTGGAGGTGCCGTTGAATTTGGTTCGAACCAGCCCGCTCTGATCGACAATCACGGCCGATAACTCAACCGCGGCGCGATGACCCGACGCGTTATTCACCTCCGGCTCGACTGTAACATCGGCGCTCTTTCCGGCAATGTTGAAGTTCGCGGCATGAACATAAACTCCGGTGCTTTCCAGGCCGTTATAGAGCGGCAGCGTCTGATAGATCTTGCCTGTGACATGCAGCCAGACATGCCGGTTAATGCCGCCGTGGTCGGGATTGAAGTCGTTGGCGTTCCACTCAAACGGAGTATTGCTGGAGCGCTCAACATAGTCGGTACGATTATCCACCTTGACGGCCAGGACGTTGTCTTCATTCCCGAAGTGAACGGCGCCGGAGATATCCAAACCGTAGGGCGTGACTCCGTTCTCGTAAAGTCCGGCTGGCTTGCCATTCAGGAAGATGTCTCCGGCTTGCCGCATGCCCTCGAATTCGAGGAAGATCTTATCGCCGGCAAGCTTGGCCGGGAGCTTGAAATGTTTGCGATACCAAACCAGCCCTTTGAAGGTGCCTAAGTCGCCGCCGCTATGGGAAATGATCTTACGAAAAGAGTCGACGTCGTTGAAACTGTGCGGCAAGCTGACGGTGGTCCAAGCCGAGTCGTCGAAGCCGGGCGATTCCGCGCCCGGCACGTCCTCGCGGATGAATTTCCAGTTCAGATTGAAATTGAATTTGGCGCGCGGCGACTGTGGCGGCGCATAGGGTGCGGCTTGCGCCGAAGCTAGACCCGAAATCCCCCAAACAATCAGTCCCATCGCGGCCCAGATGGCTGCGCGACAAACACGCGTTCGGTGCGATGCCTTGGATGTGCTCAAGTCAAACCTCCTCAGACCTTTCACTTCTTGCCTTGCGTCAACTCCAGCGCTTTGGCCTTATCGGCGTCGGCTCCGGCTTTGTCGCCGGCCGCGCGGCGGGCGGAGCCGCGGTTCACATAGGCGTTAACGTAGGAGGGATTCAGACGGATAGCCTGGTCGAGGTCGGCGAGCGCCTGTGGGTACTGCTTGAGCCGGAAGTACGCGTAACCACGCGCATTGTAGGCTAGCGAGAGCGCGGGATCTAACTTCAGGGCCTCGGTGAGTTGTTCGATGGCCTCCTGGTAACGATCTTCCTGAAGCAGCTTGCGGCCGCGTGTATGATACTCCGCTGCGCTGGCAGGAGAAGCCGTAGCCGACGGAACCGCCGCCGGCGCAGGCGGCGTGGCGGGCGCGGCCGCTTTGCGCGCCGGGCGGGCCTCGGGTTTGGAAGCCGGTTCGGGTTTCGCGGGCTCGGGTTCCGCAGCGGGCTCGGGAGCCGCGGGCAATACCAACGTGCCGGTTTCAGGCGCAGCCTCCTTGGCCCGCGCCCGGTTCACAAGTTCGTCGACCTTCGCCTGGGCCTTCGCCGCCAGATCCCGCGTTGCCGTGTCGTGGGAGTCGAGCTTCTGGGCCTGGAGCAAGTCCGACAATGCTTCGTCGTAACGTTCGAGCAGGTAGTAGGCGTTGCCGCGCGCGGTCCATCCCAGCGGCGATCCCGGATCCAAACTGATCGCCGTGGAGCGGTCCGCCAGCCCCTTCTCGTGTTCTCCCAGCGCATGGTACGAACCGCCGCGCGCCACGTAGGCTTCGGGATTCCTGGGGTCGAGCTCGACCGCCCGCTCGCGGTCCCGCAGGGCATCCTGGTGGCGCTTCATGCGCGCGTAAACCGCGCCGCGCGCCAGGTACAACCGCGCGTCGTTGGAATCGCGCTGGATGGCTTCGCCGTAGTCCGCCGCGGCTCCATCGTCGTCACCCAGCCGTTCGCGCACGGCCCCTCTCACGCGCCAGGCGCGCACATCGTCGGGCTGGAGTTTCACCGCGGCGGCGAGGTCTTCACCGGCGCGCCCATCGTCTCCGGCGCCGATGTAAGCCAGAGAGCGCTCCACCAGCGCCTGCTCGTAACCCGGCTTGAGGCTGAGGCACCGGTCGAAGTCGTCGATGGCGTCGCGGTACTGGCGCAGCGCCGCGCGCGCCATTCCACGGCCCATATACGGCTCCGCATTGTCCAGCCGGAGTTTAATGGCCCGCGTGAAGTCGTCGATGGCTTTGGCGTACTGGACGGTCGCCAGGTAGGCGTCGCCGCGCGCGGTATAGACCTCGGTGCGCTCGAGTTTGAGGCCGATGGCGGTGTCGTAGTCGTGAATGGCGCGCTCGGGCTGATTGGTGGCGGCGAAGAGCTGGCCGCGGGCGGCATACGATTCGGCGTCGGCGGGCTGAAGTTGGATGGCCCGATCGAGATCGGCCGCGGCCTTGTCGCGGTCGCCCGCAGCCAGGTAGTCCTTGCCGCGCGCGCACCATGCCGCGGCGTTGGAGGCGTCCGACTGGATGGCCTCCGAATACGCGGAGATGGCCTCATCGCGCCGCCCCGCTTGGTCGTCGCGAAGCCCGCGCTGATACTCGGTCTGCGACCTCTTCTTATTCGGCTTGGCGGAGGCGCCGTTAACGGAAAGCATCAATCCCGACATGGCGATGGTTATCGCAATCCGCGCGAGGCGGTGAGTTGATGTCCACATCGGCTTCCTGAAAATAGTGTACACTCGGATGGTAGTTGAAATTCCGCTGGTGTACGGGAAGCTGGTGAAATTCCGGCACAGCCCCGCTACTGTAAGCGTGGAGATCCGGTCGAACGAGTCACTGTTCCGGCGACGGAATGGGAAGGCCGATCGGTTCGAAGATGCGCAAGTCAGGAGACCGGCCGGCGGATTCTACACATTTGGCTCTCGAGGGAGGAGCTTGAAATGCGAAGAAAAATCTCAGACGTTTCGGCCTTCTGCTTGTTTTTTCCCGCCTTTCTTTCCGCCGCCCAGTTCAAAGGCACGGTGATCGATCCATCCGGAGCGCCCATTGCCGGCGCGCAGGTTTCGGTGGTCAGGCGCGTGGGAGTGGAGGCGCAAACGGCGTCCTCAATCAGCGGCGCTTTCGAACTGAACGCTCCGGAAACTCCGGGCGCGAAGCTGGTGGTCACGGCGCCCGGTTTCAGCACCCAAACGCTGCCGCTGGAGCGCGAGGTCTCGGTGCGCCTCGAAATTGCGCCGCAGGTCGATTCGGTGCGGGTGGTCGGCTCCGCCATGGGTGTTCCGGCGAGCGAACAGGGTGGCAGCGTGAACGTCATATCGGGCCAGGAGATCCGCGAGCGCAATCAAGCCCTGGCGATCGACATGCTGCGCGAAGTGCCGGGCCTGGCCTTCAGCCAGACGGGTGCCACCGGGGGCTTGGCCGGGCTGTTCATCCGCGGCGGATACGCCACGGACAACCTGGTGGAGATCGATGGCGTGCCGGTCAATGCCTTCGGCGGCAACTTCGATTTCGCGCACATTCCCGCCGAGGCGCTGGACCGCGTGGAGGTGATTAGCGGTCCGCAATCGGCCATCTACGGAGAATACGCCAACAGCGGCGCCATCAATTTTGTGACGCGCGAGCCGGATTCGCCGCTCGCCATCGACGTCCTTGCCGAGGGCGGCAGCAACTACGAGCGGCGCTTCGGCATCTCGGGCGCAGGCTTGGTGGCCGGTTTCGGGATCGCGGCCTCGGCGTCGCGCCTGGACACGGATGGTCCCGTCACCAACGGCGGTTATCGCAACGAAGACCTGTTGCTGAACATCACGCGGCACTTCCGCCGGCAGATGCTGGCGCTGCACGGAGATTTCGATTCCAACCAGGTCGGCGAGCCCGGCCCCTGGGGTTCCGACCCCAAGGACACCTTTACCGGCATCGACACCGTCAGCCGCAGCAAGAACAACTTCTCGGATTACCTGGCGCACTACCAGGCGGACCTCTGGGATCGCGTCCGCGAGGATCTGTTCGGAACCTTCTTTCTCAATAACAACGGGTACCAGAGCCCCTACGGTTTTTCCCTCAATCGCGACCTTCGCGCGCAAGGCGAGGCGCGCACCATCGTGAGCGTTACGCGCCACTACACCGTCGCCGTGGGCGTGTCTGACGGGCTGGAAGAGGTCCAGAACAGCTACATCACGGACGCCGATTACCTTACGTTTCCAATCCGCCGGCGCGACACCGCGGTGTATCTCGAGAACCGCTTGGAAGTGGGTGGCCACCTGTTTCTGAGTGCGGGCGTGCGCGGCGAGTTCATCCACACCGCGTCCATCCCGACGGACGGATACTCGCGGCCGTTCTTCCCGGCGCAAACCATTTCGAGGGCCAATCCCAAGCTGGCCGCGGCGTACGTGCTGGGCCGGACCCGCTGGCATTCTTCCTTTGGCACGGGAATCCGGCCGCCCGCGGGATTCGACCTGGCATTCACCAACAACCCCGCTCTCCAGCCCGAGCGGACGCGCAGCATCGACGCCGGCGTGGAGCAGAAACTCTTCCACGACCGGCTGGCGCTGGACGGGACTTACTTCTATAACCGTTTCTACGATCTGATCGTGACCCTGGGCGGCTCGCTCTCGCAGTTGGGTCTTTATCAGACCGGCAACGTTGCCAACTCCCGGGCACAGGGCGCGGAGTTTGCGGTCAAGCTGCGGCCCGCGCGATGGATCTTCGTCACCGGCTGGTACACGCTCTTGAAGAGCGAAATCCTTTCGCTCAACGGGTCCGTGAATCTCGCGCCGGCGCCGTTTCAGGTCGGCCAGGAACTGCTGCGCCGGCCGGCGAATTCCGGCGCGGTGGTGGCGGCGTTTACGCGCGGCAAGGTGACGGCGGACGTGACCGGCTATTTTCGCGGTTCGGTGCTCGACGTGGAGCCGGCGCAGGGTGCCACCAACGGCCTCTACCAAAACCCCGGCTACGCCAACGTGGGGATCAATATCAACTACGCGCTGGGCCGCGGCCTGACGGCTTACGGCAATCTGCGCAACGCACTGAACCAGCATTACGAGGAAGTGTTCGGCTATCCTTCGCTGCGGCTGAATTTCGTGGCGGGTATGAAATGGACGCTGGCGAAGGGGCGGTAACGGGCGATCTTATGAGCAAGGGACCATTCGACGAACCGCGCCTGGCGATCAATCGCGTTTACACGCGGCGCGGCGACCAGGGCGAGACCAGCCTGGCGGGCGGGCAGCGTGTTCCCAAAGACGGCCCGCGCATTGAAGCCTTTGGCACGGTGGATGAGCTGAACTCGTTCGTGGGCGCGGCGCGCGTCACGGCCAGCGAACTGGCGGCTACGGAAGCGCGGCTTTCGCCGCTGGCGGCGATCCTGCTGCGGGTCGAGCACGAGCTGTTCAATCTTGGATCCATTCTGGCGACGCTGCCCGAAGACGTGCACCCTCAGCAGGCGCGCGTGACGGACGCCGAGGTGGCTCAGCTCGAATCCGAAATAGACCGCATGAATGAGGATCTGCCGCCGCTCCGCTCCTTCGTGCTCCCCGGCGCTGACCGGCTCAGTACTGCGCTCCACATTTGCCGCACCGTCTGCCGGCGCGCCGAGCGGGCCACGGTGGCGTTGGGCCGCGTGGAGAGCGTTCCGCCGGAGGCCGTGCGCTATTTGAACCGGCTCAGCGACGCGCTATTCGTTTGGAGCCGGTGGGCCAACCACGTCACGGGCGCGCCCGAGACTTTATGGGAACCGAACCTGTCCAGCTCGGGGCTGGCTGGTGGATAATTGGGGATAAGGAGAAATCGATGCAGAAGAACACCGCGAGACCGCTGGCCATGGGCCTCACAATCCTGGGAGCCTTAGCGCGGCTTTTGCCGCACCCGCCGAATTTCGCCCCCGTGGGCAGCCTGAGCCTGTATGCCGGCGGCCGGCTGAGGGGGTGGCAGGCGTACCTGTTGCCGCTGGTATTGATGGCCGCGACGGACCCGCTGGTGGGCGGATACTCCTTCGCCACGCCGTTCATCTACTTCAGCTTTCTGATCAACGTCTGGATTGGCTCGCGGCTGCGCTCGACGGAGAGTCCGCTGTGGATTGGCGCGGCGGCGGGCGTGGGAAGCCTCCAGTTTTTCCTGATCTCCAATTTCGGAGTGTGGCTGGGTTCCTTCGCGGCGTACCCGCATACTCTGGGCGGGTTGGTGAGCTGTTACATCGCGGCCATTCCCTTCTACGGCCGCACGCTGGCGTCGGACCTGCTGTACTCGGCCGCTCTGTTCGGTCTGCACGCCTGGCTCAGCCGCACGGTGGCGCGTTCGGAACGGGTGGCGCCGCAGGCGGCTTAGGGTGAAAACGCTGCTCGCCTGGAGCTCCGGCAAGGACAGCTCCTGGGCGCTCCACGTGCTCCGGCAGCAGAATGTCGAAGTCGGAGCCCTGCTGACCACCATCAACGAAGCAGCCGGCCGAGTGGCGATGCACGGCGTTCGGCGATCGCTCGTGGAGGCGCAATCCGAGGCCGTCGGGGTTCCGCTCTGGAAAGTTCCGCTGCCCTGGCCCTGCACCAACGAAGATTACGAATCGCGCATGGCTGAAGCCTGCCGGCGCGCCGTAGCGGAGGGCTTCGACTCCATTGCGTTCGGCGATCTCTTTCTCCGCGATGTTCGCGAGTACCGCGAGCAGCGGTTGGCCGGTTCCGGCCTGACGCCGCTGTTTCCGCTCTGGGGAATTCCGACTGCGCAACTGGCGCGGGACATGATCAATGCCGGTCTGCGCGCGTGGGTCACTTGCGTGGATTCGAGGGTTCTCGACGGCGGGTTCGCCGGGCGGGAGTTCGACCACGCACTGCTGGCGGACCTGCCGGAGCGCATCGATCCCTGCGGCGAAAATGGCGAGTTCCACACCTTTGTCTGCGACGGGCCGATGTTTCGCACGCCGGTCGAAGTGGAGGCCGGCGAAGTCCGCAAAATCGACGGGTTTGTCTATGCGGACCTGCTGCCCTCTCGCGGCGCTATCATGAGCTTGTGACATGGCGCTGATCGCGGTTTCGGGTCATCCGGGGTGCCGTTTTGAGGAGTTGGCGCGCATCGGCGCGCAGCGGCTCGGGTTCGAGTTGCTCACGCAATCCCGCATCCGGGCGCTCACCGAGGAGGAATTCGGCGCGGGCGCGCACATTCCGGACAAGGCTTATCCCAGCCTGGTGACCTCGATTCTGGCGCGGCTGGCCACCGCGCACCACCTGGTCTACTGCGCCGTGGGCGGCGAGCTCCAGGCGCGCCACTTTCCGGGCATGTTGCGAGTCCACGTGGTGGCCCCGGAAAACATCCGCATCGGCAATCTCATGTTCGATAACCGCGTGGAGCGCGCCGCCGCCCGCCAGTTGCTGCTGGAACTGGAAGCCGCCGATCGCGCCGACCGCAAAGCCAAGTTCGGGAAGACCAAAGCCACCGCCGATCTGTTCGACCTGGTGCTCAACGCCGAATCCCTGACCAGCGAGCAGATGGCCGAGTTGATCGAGACCATTGTGATTTCGGCGGGGATCAAGGAACGCGGCTTTCTTTCGGCCGAGGCCGCGGCCCAACTCCAGTTTCAGATGCGTCTGCGGCTGGCGCACTACGGCATCGTTCCCACCGGCAGCATTACGCTGCGCAAGAAGATGTTCGCCCATCAGAGCGAGGAGATGTTCGCCAACCTCCTGGATTTCTATCGCATCGCCTGGGAGTACGAGCCGCGCAGTTTTCCCATCCAGTGGGACCGGGACGGAAATGTTATGGAATCCTTCACCCCCGATTTTTACCTTCCGGAATTCGATCTTTACGTGGAGCTGACCACCATGAAGCAGTCGCACGTGACCAAGAAGAACCGCAAGGTGCGGCTCCTGCGGGAACTCTACCCGCACTTCAATGTCCAGATCTTCTACCAGAAGGATTTTGAAAACCTGGTCTTCAAGTACGGCTTAGCCGAACGGCCGGTGAAGGTATGAGCACCGCCTTGGTCCCCGGGCTGGAACGGATTCTCTTTACCCCGGAGCAGATCGACCAGCGCATCCGTGAAGTGGCCGCTGAAATCTCCCGCCACTACCAGGGAAAGGTAGTGAAACTCGTGGGTGTGCTGAAGGGATCGGTGTTTTTCCTGACGGCGCTGGCGCGTCACATCGAGGTCCCGCTGAAGATCGATTTTCTGGGGATCTCCAGTTTCTCCAACAAGAGCGGCGCGCCCGGCGTGGTGCGCATCGCCAAGGATCTGGACGACAGCATCGAGGGGGAAGACGTGCTGCTGGTGGAGGACATTGTCGATACCGGCTTCACCCTGCGCTACCTGCTGCAAACGCTGGCCGGCCGCGCGCCCAACTCGCTGGCGGTGTGCACCTTCCTGGACCGCAACTCGCGCCGCATCGTCCAGGTGCCCGTGGACTACCACTGCTTTGAGATCCCCGACCGCTTCGTGGTAGGGTTCGGCCTCGATTACAACCAGCTCTACCGCAACCTGAGTTACGTGGCCGTCATGAAACTGGAAAAAAGCGCGTAAGGCGAAGAATCATGGCCACGGATCAAGGATTTTCATCCGTGTTCATCGGTGTTCATCCGTGGCTAAATTGATTTTTTCGAACTACGCGAACAACTCCTGCGCGCGGATCAGGCGCTCCGCCACGTGGACGCCGTTGGGGCATCGCACTTCGCAGGAGGCGCAATCGCGGCAGCGCACGGCGCGCGCCTCTTCCGGCAGCGCCAGGAAGTGCTCCCGGCCCAGCGCGAACTGCCCGTAGAAATCGGCGTACGACAGGTAGCGGATGGTATCCGGAACCGGCACGCCCTTGGGGCACTGGCCGGTGCACTGGTAGCACATGCGGCAGTAAAGCGGGCGAATGTCCTCGTCGATGCGGGCCAGCAGTTTCTCGTCCGCCGCGGAGTACGGCTCCGACATGGCCCGGAAATTCATCTCCAGTTGGTCGATGTCGGTCATGCTGGGAACGGTGGTGGCAAAGCGCTGGTCGCGCAGGACCCACTTCAGTGCCGCCAGCGGCCCGCCCGGTTTCTGCACGCGGTCCATGCGATCGGCCCGGAAGCCGGGCACGTTCTGGAACCCCATCGCGCGGCTGGCGGGCGCCATCACCTTCATCGCCACCATGCCTATGCCGGCGTCGGCAAGCCGCTTGTAGGCAGCGTCGTTCCCCGAGCCCACCGTGAAGTTGTAGGTGCTCAGCACCACCTCGAACTTCCCCACCGCCAGGACGCGGTCCACAATAGTGGTGGGGCTGTGGGTGCTGACGCCGATGTGGCGGATCTTCCCCTGTTTCTTGGCGTGCTCCCAGACCGCGACCAGCTCGTCGGGAATGTCCGCGGCGGTATCCCGGGAGTGCATGTACCAGATGTCGAGGTGGTCCGTGCCCAGTTCCTTAAGGCTGGTGTCGAGGTGCGCCACGGCCTCCGCGGCGGTCTTGGCCTCGGATTTGCTCGAGATCACGACCTTGTTGCGCGACCCCTTCAGGGCCGCTCCCACCATGCGCTCGTTGTTGCCCGACTGGTATCCGCGAGCGGTGTCGAAATAGGTAATGCCCATGTCGACCGCCCGGGAAATCACGCTGGAATCGGACGTAATCATGCACCCGTAGCCGACCGTCGAGACCTTGAGCCTGGTCTTGCCCAGTGTCCGGTAGTGGGCCAATGGGGCCGCCGCCGCCGGTTTGGGTGCTTTCGCGGGGGGCGCCTGTGGCGCCGCGGCGCTTGCCATGCCGGCTACTGGAAGGCTCAGCCCGGCCGCAAGGAAGTTTCTACGCGAGGAATCAGTCTTCATAGTTGTTCTCCGAAGCCGGATTTCCCATTTTGGATTTCCGGGTCTTATTTAGTCTACACCCGGACGGTGTCTGGGTGTACACTGGCACAGGAGCCGAGCCCATGAAAAAGAATGGATTCGTCAAAGGCGTGCTGGCGGCGATGATCGCCGGCGGCCTGGCGCTCAGTGCGAGCGCACAACCAGTGACCATGACGGTGGACGCGAGCCGGCCCGGTGCGCCCATCACCCGTTACATGTATGGATTTTTCACGGAACTCTTGAGCAACTGCTACGAGGGCGGCATGTGGGCCGAAATGCTGGGTGACCGGAAGTTCTTCTATCCGGTGGATTCCAGCAAGGAACTCACGCCCCCCAATAGCCGGAGGTTCGTGGCCCGGTGGAGGCCCGTGGGTCCGGACGAGTTCATACTGATGGACCGCGAGCACGCTTACGTGGGTGAGCACAGCCCTTTGGTCAAGTTGGAGGCCGCCACGCCGCACGGGATTGAGCAGGCGGGCATGGCGCTTCGAAAAGGGAGAAAGTACTCCGGCCGCATCGTCCTGGCGGCGGAGCCCGGAGCCGAAGTGAAGGTCAGCCTCGTGTGGGGGGCCAATCCCGGCGACCGGCAAACCATCCCCATCAAACCGCTGCGAAAAGAGTACACCAAATTTTCTTTGAGCTTCACGGCCGGAGGGGACAGCGACGATGCACGCCTCGAGATCGTGGGAACCGGCAAGGGTTCGTTCCACATCGGCGCCGTATCCCTGATGCCGGCGGACAACCTCAACGGCTTTCGCGCTGATATCATCGCCGCGTTCAGGGAGATCGGCCCGGCCTTATTCCGCTGGCCGGGCGGAAATATGACCTCCGCCTACGACTGGCGGGATGGAATCGGCGACCCCGACAAACGGCCCCCGCGCTATGACTTCGCCTGGCACGCGCTGGAGCCCAACGATGTGGGCATCGACGACTACATGAACCTCAACAAGCTGCTCAACATGGAATCGTACATTTGTGTGAATACCGGTTTCGGCGACGCACATTCGGCCGCCCAAGAGGTAGAGTATGTCAACGGTCGGGCGACCACTCCCATGGGCAAGCTGCGGGCCGCCAATGGCCATCCGGAACCCTACAAGGCGGTTTGGTGGAACGTCGGCAATGAGATGTTCGGTCCCTGGCAACTCGGTTTCATGGCTCTCGATCAGTACGTCGTCAAGCACAACATGGTGGTTCAGGCCATGCGGCAGGTAGATCCGGGCATCAAGATTGTGGCCTCGGGAGCGACGCCCGTCGAGGCCAGCCAGAGCCGCGCGGCGATGATGATCACCGGAAAGCACGTGGCTGCATTCGGCGGGCCGGCGGACTTTACGGGCGGCCTTCTGGCCCACTCCGCGGAGTACTTGGATGCCATCGCCGAGCATATCTATCCCACCACTGTGGACCGGGCATTCGATTCCGAAAAGCAGGATTACGTGCAGGTGGACGAGCCGCTGGTGGATCGCGCCCGGAAACTGGCCAGCGCGGTACGCGCCCCGATCGAGGCTTGGGACGAGTACCAGCGGCGATTCCCCTCCGTCAAGGTGGATCGGATCCCCATGGCGCTCGATGAATGGGTCTCCGGCAGGATCGGCGACGCTAGAGATTCGATGTTCTCGCCGCTATCTTGCGCCCAGGCGCTGAATGAAATGCTCCGGCATTCGAACCGGTTCGTCATTTCGGCCTACACTGGCGCACCCGAGCTGCTGGCTATCGGCAAGACCGATGTGACAGTGCGGCCCATCGGGTTGATGTTCGAAGTGTACCGGCGGCATTTCGGGACGATTCCGCTGGCCGTTGCTGGAAGCTCACCGCAACACGATATAAAGGGCACGGTGGGAGTGGACAAGTCCAGGATCCCCTCGGGCAGCGACACATACCCTCTCGATGCCGTCGCCGCACTGGCCGCCGACCGGAAATCGTTGACCCTGGCTATTGTCAACCCGACCGAATCGGCCCAGCAGATCGATGTTGCGCTCAAAGGAGTGGCCGTTCAGGACACGGGCCGGTTGTGGCGAATCGCCGCGGCGGACCTGGCCGCCGCGAACGTGCCCGGAAAGCCGCGCATCGTGGACATTGTGGAGAGTTCTCTGAACCAGGCGCCCGGCAGACTGGCGATTCCTCCCATCAGCATCAGCATCTACGAGTACCCTGTCCGGTAGCACGGACTACATAGTTCAGCCCTACTTCCGCGGCTTATACGTCTTGCTGAAGTTGTTGCGCGAATTGGTGACCGTAAACGTGCCATCCGCCTGGGCGGAAACTTTGATCCACTTGCCATCCGGGCTGCCCTCTATGTTGGCGATGTAGTCCGGCTTCACATTGGCTTTCTCTCCGCCCGCGATCACATAGTGCGCCTGCCAGTAATCCTCCAGCCCGGGCGATGATTCGACAGTCTGGAACGTCGCCGCTGTGGCGCCTTTTCTCGATCCATTGTCCGCGATGACCACCCGCGGGCGCAGCGCGTGCACCATGATCGGCGAGTTGGCGTTGTCCATACCGTGATTGGCGGTCATGAACAGGTCCACTGTGCCTACGCGATTGACGGGGCAAAACAGCTCCCGATCCTTGTTCCACGTCAGATCGGCTGGGTCCAGCATACGAAACTTGCCATACGTCACCAGAAGCGTAATCGCCTGCGAGTTTTCGTTGGTGTCGTGGTTGTCTAAGATTCCGCGTTCATCCAGCCCCCAGACCTTGCGGGGAGTCGTATCGCATTCCGGATTCGGCTGGCCCGCCCCTTTCAGCGGCTCTGTAATGGCCTTCCCCGCCGCCATCACCACCAGTGCGTCGAAGCCCTTGATCGGAATTCTATCGCCGGCCTTCACGCTGAGGCGCTTGGCCTTGGCCGCGAGGGCCAGGTATGCGTCCACGTTCTTGAGATATCCGGGGTTGTCCAGTTGGACGTTCGCGCCATGGTCCACGAAGGTTTCGACGGGCACGCCCGCTGCCACTGTGGGAACGCCGCCCACGTGGTCGCCATCGTAGTGCGACACCACCAGATAATCGAGTTTCTTGACACCGAGGGCCTTAAAGTCTTCCACGATGCGGTTCGCCTCGCGGCCGCCGCCGGTGTCGATAAGCATAGTCTGTCCGGAGGGCGAAATCAGCAAAAGCGACTTCCCTCCTTCCACATCGATGACATACATGTCGAGCGTCTTGGCCGCTGACAGGGCCGAGACCATCAGGAGAACGACTGCTGCAATTCGTATAATTCTCATTGTCTTGTTGCTCTGTAGCTCAGATCGTACCATCTGGCGGGCATCTGTTCCAGCACGTTAGAATGGTCGCGTGCAATCCCGATACCTAAAACACCTACTTTTTTCAATCGCTGTAGGCTGCGCCACCACAGTTGCGGCGCAGCCGGCGCCTCTGCCCGGCAAGGGCCTGGCGCAACATCCGTTCCTGTACTGCGGGGAATGGCAGAACCGCAGCACCTCGCAGCAGGTCATGTACATCGTTCGGGACGGGAAGATCGTCTGGTCGTATACCAACCCCCTGAAGGGAGAGCTTGGCGACTGTACCATGCTCTCGAACGGCAACATCGTCTTCTCGCGCCAGTTTGGAGCCAGCGAGATCACTCCCGATAAGAAAATCGTGTGGAACTACGATGGCCCCCCGGGGACGGAAATCCATACCACCTACCCGGTGGGCAAAGATCGCGTCCTCATCATGCAGAACGGGAATCCGGCAAAGCTGATGCTGATCCAAAAGGCAACCGGGAAAGTGGAGAAGGAATTGGTCCTTCAAACGCGCGATGCAAATAGTGTTCACGGCCAGTTCCGCCACATCCGCATGACCCAGGCCGGGACATTCCTGGTGGCTCACATGGATCTGGGCAAAGTAGTCGAGTACTCCGCGGACGGCAAGGAAATCTGGTCGGTGGCCGCGCCCTCGGCGTGGGCCGCGGTCCGGCTGAAAAACGGGAACACGCTGATCAGCGGAAACCAGGTGGGCTATATTCGCGAAGTCAACCGCCAGGGCGAAACGGTCTGGGAAATCGACAAGAACGACCTGCCGGGTATACCGCTCTATACGGTTCAGGAAGTGGACCGGCTGGCGAACGGCAACACCTTGATCGACAATTGGGCCGGAAGCCTCCCCATGGAAGACTGGCCCAAAACGGTGCAGTTGATCGAGGTGACACCGGGCAAGAAGGTGGTTTGGGCGCTGCGCGACTGGAAGACTCTCGGGCCGGCCTCGGCCACGCAACTGCTGGACGAACCGGGCGTCCCTGAGAACGGCGACCTCCAACGGTAAATCCCGCGGGTTTCACGAGATCTTCCGAGAATTGTCATTGTCTTTTCTTAGTTTCGGGTCTACAATTAAGAAAGTTTAAGAAACAAGGAGCGCGCAAATGAGGTCCCGGATTCTATTCATCTCCGGGCGTCATGAGGATGCCCGCCGTCTGTCGCAAATGCTGCACGCTCTTCCGATAGTCCTGGACTACGTGGAGACGTTGCTGCAAGCGCGCGCCCAGCTTCAGCAGGAACACTACGAAGTCGTTCTGACGGAAGCCGCTCTACCCGATGGAAACTGGCTGGATGCGTTGCACCTGGCCCGCCAATGCCCGCACGAACCGGAAGTCATCGTAACCGACCCGCTGGCGGACGCCGGCTTCTGGGCCGAAGCGCTCAACCTGGGCGCATACGATCTGCTGGCGCAACCATTCTATGAGCCGGAGGTGCGCCGCATCTTGAATTACGCCTGTTCGAGACCGTCGTTCCGTCCGGCGGTCGCCGTACCCGCCGCATAAAGTGTGGAAAGCGCCGGCGGCGCTGCCGGAGGTAAACTCAGAAACAGGAGTGTCGTCGGGTTCCATAATTAAGGTCGCTATGGCGGCCGAGTTGGTCTTGTGCCTGGCTGGCTGTCGCAGCGGTCCTTCGCACGCGCCCGCTATTGGCGAGGCCTATGTGGGGCCCGCCGATCTCAAGATCCGCAGCGATATCCCCCTGCAGTCCTCGGCCGTTGCCACCGTCAAACACGGTGACCGCCTGGAGATTCTCCAGACCAGACGCCGCTTCCTGCGCGTGCGCACGCCCGCCGGCGCCGAGGGATGGACCGACGAGCGCCAACTGCTCTCCACCGCGGACATGGCCGCGCTGAGGGAGCTTTCCGAGCGGGCCGCCGCCATGCCCGTGCAAGGGCAGGCCACGACCTACAGCGAGCTCAACGTGCACACCCTGCCCGCACGCCAATCGCCCAGCTTCGTGCAAGTCAAGGAAAAGGAGAAGGTGGACGTGCTGACCCATGTGGTCACGCCGCGCGCGGATGCGCCGCGTAAACCGCTCCTGTCCCCTTCGCCGAAGAAGGCCAAGGCCGCCACTAAGAAACCGGCCGCGAAGGAGGCCCTGTATCCTCCGCCACCCATGCCTAAGCCGCCGGCGCCTCCTCCGGATTGGCTCGATCTTTCGAAGACCGATCAGCCCGGCGAAGCCGCTCCGGCCGCGGAGGAAATCGACGAGAAGACGCCGGCTCCCGTGGACGAGTGGAGCCTGATACGGACCGCCGGCGGGCAATCCGGCTGGGTACTCACGCGCCGCCTGGTGATGGCCATCCCCGACGAGGTGGCGCAGTACGCCGAAGGACACCGCATCGTTTCCTATTTCCCCCTGGGCGAGGTGCGCGCTGGCGACGAGAAGAAGCCCACGTGGCTCTGGACCACCATTGGGGAAGGTACGCAGCCGTACGATTTCGACAGCTTCCGCGTCTTCGTCTGGAGCCAGCGCCACCAGCACTACGAAACCGCCTACATCGAGCGCAACCTGAAAGGTTACGCCCCGGTGCTGCTCCAGGAAGTGGAGTTCTCCACGCGCGGCAAGGCCAATGGCCAGGCCGTCAAGTACCCCGGCTTTTCGATTTGTATCGAGAAGATGGATGGGCAGCGTTATCGCCAGGAATATGCGCTGCCGACCGCTGCGACGGTACGGTTTGCCGGAGAACACCCCTGCGAAGCGCCCGTCGCCCCGGTGGCGACGGTCCAAGCGTCGGCCTCGACCCCATCGGCCGCCGCGCCCGCGCCGCCGTCGGAGACCTTCACACAGCGCGTGAAGAAGCGTCTGCGCGCCATCACCCGGCGCTGGTTCGGAGGGTAGGGCCACGTTGCGGGCAGGGCCGGCGCGAACCTACTATACTGTTTCAGTGACCCGAACAATTTGTCTCCTTGTCGCACTCCCGCTGTTTGCCGCCCCACCGGCCCGTTTTGCGGAGCACACCATCGCCACCGGTCTGACCGGTGGATACCAGGTGGTGGTGGCGGATCTCAACCACGACGGCAAGCCCGACGTGATCGCCCTGGCCAGCGGCCTGCCCGAGCTGGTGTGGTACGAGAACCCCACTTGGGAACGCCACGTCATTGCCGGGAACCAGGCGCACATGATCAATTGCGCCGTGGTCGGCGCCGATTCCGAAGGCATACCCGAAATCGTGCTGGCCACGGAGTTCTCCAATCAGCCGAAACAAAGTGCGGGCGTGGTCTCCGTGTTGCGCCACAATGGCGACCCGCGCAATCCCTGGACGGTAACCGAGATCGACCGGATTCCCGCCTCGCACCGCCTGCGCACCGCCGATATCGATGGCAGCGGCAAACGCGTGGTGATCAACGCGGCCCTCGCCGCGGGCGATGCCGAAGCTCCCGATTTCCGCGGCAACGCGCCGCTGGTGTTTTACCGCCCGGGCGAGTGGAAGCGCCAGCTCATCACCCCGCAGAATAGCGGCCTGGTCCACGGCATTTACATTATCGACTGGGACGGCGATGGGCGCGATGAGATCCTCACCGCCGGTTTCGAAGGCATTCATCTGTTCAAGCTGGGGAAGGACGGCAAGTGGACCCGCACCGAGATCGCCAAGGGCGACCCTGCGCCGTGGCCCAAGTCCGGCTCGAGCGACGTCGCCGTCGGGAAGTTGGGCAAGGAGCGCTTTCTGGCGGCCATAGAGCCCTGGCACGGCAACCAGGTGGCGGTCTACCGTGGCAGCGGCACTGCCTGGCAGCGTGTGGTGATCGACAGTTCGCTGGTGGATGGCCACACCATCCAGACGGCCGACCTGAATGGCGACGGCAACGACGAAGTGATCGCCGGGTATCGCGGCCAGGGGCACAGCGTGTACATCTATTCCGCCGAGGACGCCGCCGGCACGCGGTGGTCGAAGCAGGTCCTGGACCAGGGAGGGATGGGCGCCGCCGCTTGCGCCGTGGCCGATCTGAACGGCGACGGCCGGCCGGACATCGCATGCATCGGCACTGCCGGCGCCAATCTGAAGTGGTACGAAAACCTGGGGCGATAAGGACCGCTTGTAGACCACTCGCGCCGTCTATGCCGTAGCCTGCCGCGCCACCTCTTCCAGGCCCCGCTCCCTGATCTCCTGCTCGCGGATCAGGAACTTCTGCACCTTCTTGCTCACCGTCATGGGGAACGTATCCACAAAACGGACGTACTGCGGGACTTTGAAGTACGCGATCTTGCCGCGGCAAAAACCGCGGATCTCCTCGGCCGTGGCCTGCTCGCCCTTCTTGAGCTTGACCCACGCCAGCACTGTCTCGCCCAGCTTGGCGTCTGGCAATCCCACCACGTATACGTCGGCGATCTTGGGGAATGTGTGCAGAAAATCTTCCACTTCGCGTGGGTAAATGTTCTCGCCGCCGCGAATGATGGTCTCCTTGGCGCGTCCCTTGAAGCTGAAGTAGCCGTCCGGCCGCATCACCGCCAGGTCGCCGGTGTACAGCCAGCCCTCTCTGTCGATGACCTCGGCCGTGGCCTTGGGGTCGGCATCGTAGCCTCTCATTACCAGGTATCCTCGCGTCGCTAACTCGCCCTGCTGTCCGATGGGCAGCCGATGGTGAGTTTTCGGGTCGACGATCTGGATTTCCGTGTTGGGCAGCGCCGTCCCCACGGTGGTCACGCGCAGCTCCAGGGGATCGTCCGCCCGCGACATGGTGATTCCAGGCGACGACTCCGTCTGTCCGTACACAATGGTGATCTCGGGGATGTGCATGCGCCCCACCACGTGCCTCATCAACTCGATGGGGCACGCCGACCCCGCCATCACGCCGGTGCGCAGCGAAGTCAGGTCGAAGCGGTCGAATTCGGGATGCTCCATTTCGGCGATAAACATCGTAGGAACGCCGTAGAGGGCGGTGGCCCGCTCGTGGTGAACGGCCTCCAGCGTGGCCAGCGCGTCGAACTGCGCCGAGGGCAGAATCAGCGCCGCCCCCGATACCACCGAGACCATCGACCCGATCACCGACCCGAAGCAATGGTACAGGGGCACCGGCGCGCAGATACGGTCCTTTTCCGTCGCCTTCATCCCCACTCCCATGGCCATGCCGTTATTCAGCAGGTTGCGGTGGGTGAGCATGGCGCCCTTGGGAAGGCCGGTGGTGCCGGAGGTGTACTGGATGTTCACCACGTCGTCCGGCGTGGCTGCGTCTTTCGGGAAGTCGATTCCGCCCGCGATCATGGCATGCCACGATTCGTCGCCCAGCCAGACGATGTGCTCGAGGGGCAGCCGGTCGCCATCGCGGGACTCCGCCAGAATTTCGCGGTAGTTTGCCCGCGAGTCCTTCTCGTGCAGGAACAACGCGCGAATGTGCGACTTGGCCAGCACATACCGCAGTTCGTGTGAGCGGGAGGCCGGGTTGACATTGACCAGGATGACGCCCGCCCGTGGCGCGGCATATTGCAGCAGCACCCACTCCAGGCAGTTGCTGGCCCAGATGCCGGCTCGGTCGCTGGGCCGCAGCCCCAGCCCCGCCAGCCCTCGCGCGGCGCGCGTCACCTCGCGGTCCAGCTCGCTCCAGGTCAGGCGCACCCCCTGATGGCACACCACCAGCGCTTCACAATCGGGGAACTTCCTGGCGGTTTCGGCGAGAGCTTCTGAGAGGGTCAGATTGAGAAGGGGCACGGCTGCCCCGCGCAGATAACTGAGCCCTGCGGCTTCAGATTCCAGCTCAGTGGTTTCAGGCACAAACACTCAGTGTACCCGATGGTGGCGAACGGCGGGCCGCTCTCCTAAATCGGCGACATCTCCCTCAGCCTGAGCACCCCTTCAATCACCCGCCGAGCTACGTAATCCACCTCTTCCTCGGTGTTGAATCTCCCCAGCCCAAACCGCAGCGAGGAGTGCGCCAACTCCTCTCCCACGCCCAGCGCCTTCAGCACATAGCTGGGTTCCACGGTCGCCGAGGTGCAAGCCGAGCCGGTGGAAAGCGCCACGTCGGCGAGGCTCATCAGCAGCGAGTCCCCATTGGCGCCCGCAAAGCTCATGTTCAGGTTGCCCGGCAGCCGGTGCTCCATCGAGCCGTTCACATATACGCGGTCCAGTCCGGCTTCGATCTGCGCTTTGAGCCGGTCGCGCAGCCGGGCCAGTCGCGCAGCTTCTTCCGCCATCTCGCGCGCGCAAATCGCGCACGCCTCGCCGAAACCCACGATGGCAGGCACGTTCAGAGTGCCGGAACGCATTCCGAACTCGTGTCCTCCACCGTCCATCTGGGCCGCGAATTCCACGCGCGGATTCCGCCGCCGCACGTACAGCGCGCCGATCCCCTTGGGGCCGTACATCTTGTGCGCGCTTACCGACATCAGGTCGATGTGGTCGTCCTCCACGCGGATCGGAACCTTGCCGAAACCCTGGGCCGCATCGCAGTGGAACAGCACGCCTTTTTCGCGGCAGATGGCGCCGATTTCGCGCACCGGCTGAATCACCCCGATCTCGTTATTGGCGTGCATCACGCTTACCAGCACGGTCCCGGGAAGTATGGCGTCCCGCAGCCGGTCCAGGTCCAGCAGCCCGTCGCGCTGCGGCGGCAGCACGGTGAGGCGGCAGCCTTGCCGCTCCAGGCGCCGGGCCGTATCAAGCACCGCTTTGTGCTCGGTGGCCATAGTCACCATGTGGTTTCCCTTGGCGCGGTAGGCCTCCATGGTTCCTTTGAGCGCCAGGTTATCGGACTCGGTGGCGCCGCTGGTGAAGGCCATTTCGCGCGGCGCCGCGCCGGCCAGCTCCGCCACCCGCTTGCGGGCCACATCCACGGCCGTTTCCGCTTCCCAGCCGAAGCTGTGGCTGCGGCTCGCCGCGTTGCCGAACTTAGGCCCGAAGAACGGCAGCATGGCTTCGAGCACGCGGGGATCCATCGGGGTGGTGGCGTGATGATCCAGGTAGATCGGCTTCTGCATGGCTTAATCCGAGTATAATGTGAGGCTGGTTCCGGTCCCTATTGGATGGCTCGCCTATCTCGTGTCTTCGTTCCCGCCGGCGCGCTGCTGCTCCTGATCTCCGAGATCTTGCTGGTGGCGGCGGCGTTTGTTCTCGCCACCTATTTCGAGCTCACGGTCGATCCAACCGTCTTTCTGCTTTACGACGGCGGGTTCGAGGGCATCTTACTGGTCCTGCTTTGCATCCTGGTGGGAATGTACTTCCGCGATCTCTATTCGCAGATTCGCGTCAAGTCGCGGGTGGTGCTGCTGCAACATCTCTGCATGGTGTTCGGCTTCGCCTTCCTCATGGAGGGTCTGATCGGCGCCTTTGCCCCCAGCCTGCGAGTGCCGCTGCGGGTCATGCTCTCGGGCAGCGGCATAGCGCTGGCGGCGATCTTCGCCTGGCGCATTCTGTTCAGCGCCCTGGCGCCGCAGATGGCCGGCCAGGACCGTCTGCTCCTGGTCGGAGACCTCCCATCGCTGAAGGATGTCGGCAGTTTCATCCAAGCTCATCCGGACACCGGTCTGGCGTTGGCCGGGTACGTGGACGACTCCACGCCACCGGGCGCGCCGCTCCCCGGCGGGCAAGCGCTAGGCCCGCTCAGCTCTCTGCGCGAGATTGTGCGCGCCACCCATCCGCGCCGCGTGGTAGTGGGAGTCTCTGACCGGCGCAACCAGGCGCTGGTGAACGATCTGCGGAAACTTCGATTCGAAGGGCTACTCATCGAAGAAGTCGCCGGCGCCTATGAAACAGTTTGTGGGCGGGTGTGCCTCAGGGAACTCCGGCCTTCCCAACTCATTTACTCCGGCGAGTTTAATCCGCAGCCTCGCGCTTTTTTCTATCAAACACTGAGGAACATGGTGTTGGCGGGGATCGCCGTCATCCTGTCGTCTCCCGTCCTCCTGCTCACCGCGCTGGCCGTGAAGCTCTCTTCGTCCGGCCCGGTTTTATGGCGCCAGACCCGCACCGGGCTGGACGGCGCTCCCTTCACCCTGTACCGGTTTCGCTCCACGCGGAGCGGCGCCGAAGGCCCCGAACTGACGCCGGTAGGGCGGTTCATTTGCAGGCTCGGCTTCGACCGGCTGCCGCAGCTTTTCAACGTCTTGAAGGGCGACATGTCGATTGCCGGACCGAGCCCCGAACGGCCCGAGTTTGTCGACGCCCTGACCGCCCTGATTCCCTATTACCGGCAGCGCAATTGCGTGCGGCCGGGGATCACCGGCTGGGCCCAGATCCGCCCCGGCCAAGGCGATGCGCCGGAAGACGCCGGCGCCGGACTGGAATACGATCTGTACTACATCAAGCACATGTCCTTGGCCCTGGATACCTTCATCTTCGTCCACACCCTCAAAGGAATCCTGTTGTCCGGCGGCCCGCAATAGCGGATACTGGTCATACCGGCTGTGGCCGGCGCCCATGCCGAAGCCTTCGGTCTCTCCCGACACGGACGTCATTGAGCGGGATCAGTTGATTCCGCTCTACCGCGTCGTGCTCCTCGACGACAACGATCACACTTACGACTACGTCATCGAGATGCTCCAGAGGATTTTCGTCTTCACCCTGGATCAGGCCTATCGGCACGCCGAGGAGGTGGACCGCTGCGGCCGCACGGTTCTGATCTCTTGCGAGCTGCCGCAGGCGGAATTCGCGCGCGATCAGATTCACTCCTACGGTCCCGATTGGCGCCTTCCCCGGTCTAAGGGATCCATGTCGGCGCTTGTCGAACCCGCGCAGTAGTTGTAGCTGCGCCACGCTGTTATCATGACCAAATGAGGCTTCCCCGCATTCTGCTCCTGTTTTCATCGGCGGCGTGGCTGCTGGCGCAGGCTCCCCCACCCCAACCCGCACCAGCACCAAAACCGACCGTCACCTTGTCGATGGATAACCCGGGCCCCCAGGCCGCGCCGGTGGTCCCCCCCGATCGCGTCGTGATTGCCGTCGGGGACGTGACTATCACCGCCGCCCAGTTCGACCAGATCATCGACGCTCTTCCGGAGCAGTACCGCGCCGCGGCTCGCGGTGCGGGCCGCAAGCAGCTTGCCGATAACATCGTGCGCATCGAGGTATTGGCCCAGGAAGGCAAGCGCCGGAAACTGGATGAGACTTCCGCCTACCGCGCCCAGTCCACATTTCAGAACGCCAATCTTCTGGCCAATATGACTTACCAGGAGATCGGCAAAGATGCCAAGCTCGACGACGCCGACCTGCGCAAGTTCTTTGAGGCCCACCAGGCGGAATTCGAACAAGTGCGCGCCCGCCACATTCTGATTAGGGTGCAGGGTTCCGCGACGCCCGTAAAGCCGGGACAGAAGGACCTCACCGACGCGGAAGCGCTGGCCAAAGCGCAGGATCTGAGAAAGAGGATTCAGGCCGGCGAAGACTTCGCCCAGTTGGCCGAAAAGGAATCCGACGACGCCGGCTCCGCGGCCAAGGGCGGCGATCTCGGGTTCTTCCACCACGGGCAGATGGTCCCCTCATTCGAGCAGGCCGCTTTCGCTCTCCATCCTGGGGATCTCAGCGAGCCGGTGAAATCTCCGTTCGGCTACCACCTCATCAAAGTCGAGGCTAGAGAGTCCAAGAGCTTCGAGGACGCGCGGCCGGAGTTGGAGACCCGCATGCGCCCCCAGCAGGCACAGAGGACCGTGGAAGAACTGCAACAGAAGAGCCAGGTGGTTCTCGATCCCGACTTCTTCGGCTTGGCCAAGAAGTAGCCGCTGGGCTTCGGCCCCTGGCCCCCGGCCCCTACTGCGCCTTGTGGGCCAGTCGGCTGCAAGCCATCTCCGCGCCGGTAGGATCGACCGCGCCAGTACCCTCCTCGATGTGCACAATCTTGCCCTCCGTGTCGATCACGAACGTAGACCGGTTCGCAAAACCACGGTCGGGAAAGAGCTCGCCATACTTCGCGATCACCTCCCGCTTGGCGAAATCGCTCAAGAGCGGAAAGGCGACCTTTAGCTGTTTGGCGAACTCGGCTTGAGACGGGGTATTATCCGCGCTGATCCCGAACACCTTGGTCTCCTCGCCTTCAAACTTGGCAATACCAGCCTGGTATGCCAGCATCTCCTTGGTGCAACCGCCCGTGAAGGCGGCCGGGAAGAAAGCCAGCACCACGTTGGCCTTGCCGCGGAAATCGGAGAGCTTCACCGTGCCGCCGGCGGTGGATGGCAGTGTAAAATCGGGCGCCATATCACCCACTTTCAGGCTGGTGTGTGGGGCTTGTGGCGCTTGGGCGAAAAGAGCGGCAGGCACCAGTGCGCCCGCCAGCAGAATAGACAGCTTCCTCATGGTCTCCTCCGGATGTGTTTTGAGCCTACCACGCGGAATCGGCGGTCCGCAACCGCGCCAACATTAAAACCTCTTGCCTCCGGCCGCCGGTCGTGATACGCTAAAACTACCGTGGATTGATTTAAGGCTCTTCGAGCCTGGCTAATTGCAACCACGCAAAAAAGTGCTAAAGGTGAGTCGGTCTGTTCGAAAACATTTCGACCCTGGCGCCTTTGGGCTCCAGGGTTTTTTGTTTTCGGCTGGCCCCCTTCGCCGGATGCTGGAGGATTCGATGAGCGTCTGGCCCAAGACATTGCCGGCCAGCCCTTCGCTGTTGGGCCGCGAAGGAGCTTTGGTTTCTGTTTCGATCGACGTGGACCCCCGCCGCCTGGAGTCGCTCCTGGAAGCGCTGGCCCAGACCAGTTTTCCCATTAACCCGCAGATCTATCACGACGCCGCCGTGGTGTACCTCTATGCCGATGGGCGCGAGGAGACCCGGTCTGCCACACTGGTGGAATTCCCGGCCTATGAAGGGCGGCTGGACGAGGTTCGGAATGCGCTGAGTTCATGCGGCTTCGAGCCGGCCAGCGTCCACTCGACCAGCATGTTGGATGAGATCCACCGGGAGCCCCACGTGGCGCGGCGCCGGCTGAAGCTCCCCACGACGACAGTGCACTAATCTCACCATCCGAAGCGCTCTTCCGTCCACGGGTCGCCGCGCATGTGATACCCGTTGGCTTCCCAGAAGCCCGGCCGGTCTTTCTCGATCAGTTCCGCCCCGGCCACCCACTTGGCGCTCTTCCATGCGTAGAGGCGCGGCACGATCAGGCGCGCCGGGCCGCCGTGCTCCCTCGGAATCGCCTCGCCGTCGTGGAGTATCGCCACCAGCGCGTCCTCCGCCAGGAAGTGTTCCAGCGGCAAATTGGTGGTCCATCCCCGGTCATATCCGTGAACCATCACGTAATGCGCTTCGGGCCGGACCCCGCCGGCGCGCCGCATCAGCTCACGCGTGGAGACGCCTTGCCACAGGTTTCCCAGCCGCGACCATCGTGTCACGCAATGAAAGTCCCCGAAGACCTCGACCTGTGGAAGCGCCGTAAACTCTTGCCAGTCCCACTGGACCGCTTGGCCCACCAGGCCCGCCACCCGGAAACGCCATTGACCCAGGTCGATTGCAGGCGGGCCGCTGGCGTCCAGCACGGGCCATTTCCGGGTGCGCGACTGTCCCGGCGGAATCCGCTCGCTCCGGCGCGTATCCGGGCTGATGATTACCTCCGGCGAAAGTCCATCCGGCGATAGGATTTCGTCCCTCTGGGTTTTGTCGCGGTCCATTCCGAACATCCTCCGAGTGCCTTTCTGATTTCATTCTACGCGCGCCGGCGGGCGCGCACAATTTAGCTCTATGCACCTTCTGGAATATGCGCCATAATACTTGCAGTAGCAGACTGTGTGCCGGAGGCGCTGGTACTTAACGTGCTCACCGCAATGGCGATGATTTTCGGGTCCCGGATCGGGTGCGGTCACGCGGGAAGAACGGGGTGGGGGGTATGTGCGCTCTTTCTGTGCGGCAGCGCGCTTTCGGCCCAGGTTCTGATGCCGGTTTCCGCCCCGGGTGGCATGGTGCGGCTCTTCGGCGCGGATGCCGCCATTCTGGAATCGCAGGAGACGCGCAAAGACCTTCCGTGTACGGTATTTCCGGCCAAGGCGGTGCTGGGCTTCGATCTCAAGTTTCATGCCGGGTACGACGTCAGTGTTCCGCTTAAGGATCTGGCCGGCCCGGAGAACCGTCTCACCATGATCTTCCGCGTGGTTCCGGAGGACCGCCCCGACGAGCCGGTCTACTTTTCGCAGCACGTCTCCGTGCCGGCCATCGAAGAAGACGCCCATGGCGATGCCGTTCTGCAAGGCATGGTCGACGTTGGGGAAGGAAAGTACCATGTCGACTGGATGATGCGCGACCGCGCGGAACGCGTGTGCTCCTCGAGCTGGGACGCGGAAGCCAGTCTGCCCGCGAAGGATAAGGAGATGGCGCTGGACATCGCTCCCGGCGTGGTCGAGGCGGCCGACAGCGAGCCATTCAAGCAGGAGCCTCCCGTCGAGCGCGAGCCGCAAGAGAATCCGCTGAACGTCAAGGTGGTGGTTAATTTCGCCCCGCAGAACTGGCAATCGGCCACCTTGCAGCCGCTCGACACCAACGCTCTGCTCTCCATCCTGCGGAATATCGCGCGCGAGCCGCGAATCGGCAAGTTCTCGATTGTCGCGTTCAACATGCAGGAGCAGCGCGTGATCTACCGGCAGGAGGCTGCTTCCCAAATCGACTTCCCCGCGCTCGGCCAGGCGCTGGGCACGCTCAGTCTCGGCACCGTGGATCTCAAACGGCTGAGCCAGAAGCACGGCGATAAGGACTTTCTGGCTAACTTCATTACCCAGGAGATCAAGGATGACAGAGAGCAGCCCGACGCCGTGATCTTCGCCGGGCCCAAGGTGATGCTTGACGAAGCCCTGCCGCCAGATGCGTTGAAACAACTGGGGGACGTGAAGTTCCCCGTGTTTTACATGAACTACAACCTGAACCCGCAGGGGTATCCCTGGCGGGACGCTATCGGCAACACGGTCCGGTATCTGAAAGGCGCCGAGTACACCATCTCTCGGCCGCGGGACCTCTTTTTCGCCTGGACCGAAATTATCGGCCGTATAGTAAAATCGAAGTTTGGGGGGACGGTTAGCCGTAACGCGTCCTCACAGTGACCCATGCAGGTTTTCGCCATCGCGCTGCTGCTGGCGGTAGCCACGCTACCTGCCGGCGCCCAACAGTTCGGGCCTGCCGAGAATCTCGCGCCTTATATTCCCACACCCCAGGAGGCCGTCGACAGGATGCTCGAGGCCGCTCATGTAAAGCCCGGCGACGTGGTGTACGATCTCGGCGGCGGCGATGGCCGCATCGTAATCACGGCGGCGCAGAAGTTCGGCGCCAGGGGCGTGGGAGTGGAGATTGGGTCCGACCTTTGCCGGAAGGCCAGGGAGCGGATCAAGTCACTGGGCCTGGAAGACCGCGTCAGCATGGTGGAAGACAGCGCGCTGCGGGTGGACCTCAGCGCCGCCGACGTGGTGACCATGTACCTGCTGACCAGCTCCAACGAACGGCTCAAGCCCAACCTGGAGAAGTACCTGAAACGCGGCTCCCGCGTAGTCTCCTACGAATTCCCTATTAGAGGCTGGAAGCCGGTGAGGGTGATCGTTTTGCAGACCGGCAAAACGGAGCACCGCATCTACCTTTACGAGATGGGACGGCAGCGGTAAGGCCCAGCCGCGCCTGGCCCCTACTTGGTTTTTCCCGCGTTCTCGATGACGCTACGCGCCAGGTAGTTTTCCACCTTGGAGCTGTTGCGCGCCATTTCATAGTAGGCGTTCTTCAGAAGCTGGTCTTTACGGTTCAACAGCGTCTCGCGGATGTTCTGCTGCACGCGCGGATCGTTCAGCTCGCGCTGGCCGGCCGGTTCTCTGGCGATCACCCTCAGGATGCGGTAGCCCTCCTGCGTGTGTATGGGCGCGAAACCGCCCGGCGAGAGCGACGCCACCAGCTTGCGCAGCTCGGGGTTGGCCTTCTCCAAAGTGGATTCGGGAATGAATCCCATGTCGCCGCCGTTGGGAGCGGAATCGGGGTCCTCGGAGTAATTCTGCGCCAGCATGCTGAAATCTTCGCCGCGTTTCAGGCGGGCAATGATGTCGTTGATCTTGGTCACGGCCTCGTTTTCGTTCCGGGCCTTGCTGTTCTTCAGGTTGCGGACGTTGGGGTTGGCGTAGGGAGTCACCATAATCTGCGCCAGGTGGATCTGCGGCTCGACCAGGTTGAAGCTGGCCTTGTTGGCGTTGTAATAATTGGCCACGTCGGCGTCGGTGATGGTGATGTGGGAAGTGATTTCCTTGTTGATCAGCTTGTTGACGGTGAGATCGCGGCGAAGCTGCGACTTCAAGTCGTCCACCGTCATGTTGCGCGCCTTGATCTGGCTGTCGAATTCCTCTTTGGTGTAGGGCGCTTTGATCTTGTTGAATTCCGTATCGACGTCGGCGTCGACCGCCGTCAGCCCCGCCTTCTCGGCGCGCTGCAACAGGATCTCGTTGGTGATGAGGCTGCTGAGCAACTCGAGTTTCTGCGACATGATCTGGTCTTCGTTGGTCCCTTCGACGGCCTGGGGAAACTGCGATTGGTAGGTCTTCTCGAGTTCAGCGTAGGTGATGGCGTGATTGTTCACTTCGGCCGCCACGTTGGCGGGCGGCTTGTGATGGCACGAGAACTGCGGCAAGGCCGCAAGGACGGCGGCGAGAACTGCAAGTAGGCGCTTCATGCGTGATCCTTATTGTAACCGCACACGCGAGGTATGGCGCGCTGCCCCGTAACCGGTAGAATGGTCGTTACCCTTATGCGAGTCGGAATGATCGGCACCGGCGCCATTTCGCACATGCACGCGCGCGCCTACAAGAACATCGGATACCAGGTGACGGTGTGCACGGACATCTACGAACCGGCGGGACCTAAGTTCGCGGCCGAGCACGGCGCCGAATTCGTCCGCACTTACGAAGAGGTGTGCCGCCACCCCCATGTGGACTACGTGGACGTGTGCACGTTCCCGGATTTCCGCCTCGAGCCCATCGAAATCTGCGCCCAAACCGGGAAGCACGTGCAGGTGCAGAAGCCCATCTCGACCAACCTGGAGACCGCGCGCCGGATGATCGAGACGGCTCGCCGCGGGGGCATCCTGCTGGGCGTGGTGAGCCAGCACCGGTTCGACGACGCCAGCCTGTTCCTCTCGAAGGCCATCGCGGCGGGCCGCCTGGGCAAACTGCTCCAGTGCGACTGTTACGTGAAGTGGTACCGCTCGCCGGAATATTATTCGCGGCCCATCAAGGGGAGCTGGAAGACCGAAGGCGGCGGCGCCCTCATCAACCAGGCCATCCACCAGATCGACATTCTGCGCTGGCTGGCTGGCCCGGTGGCGGAGGTGTTCGGCGAGTGGCAATTGGGCGCGCGGCACCGGATCGAATCCGAGGACGTAGTCAGCGCGGTGCTGCGCTATGCCAGCGGCGCCACGGGCGTGATCCAGGCGTCGACGGCCATCTGGCCGGGATACACCGAGCGGACCGAGTTCCACGGCACGAAGGGAACGGCCATCGTCTCCGGCGACAAGCTCACCGCCTGGGACGTGGCCGACGATTCAGGTGAGCCGGCGCCGGTGGCGAAGGCAGCGGCCTCAGGCGCGTCGGACCCCATGGCGATTTCGCTTGAGCCCTTCGAGCGGCAGTTCCTGGATTTCGGCGACGCCATCGCCCAAGGCCGCCAGCCGCTGGTTTCGGGCGAAGAAGGCTACCAAGCGCTGGAAGTGGTGGAGGCCGTCTACCGCTCCTGCCGCACGGGAGAAAAGGTGGCGCTGGAGTCAAAAGGCGCGGCGCGGTAAGATCAATCACAGCAAATGCTCACTAGCCTGCGCATCAAGAACTTCAAGCGCCTGGAAGATGTCGAAATCGAGCTCGGTAAGACTGTCGTCTTCGTCGGGCCGAACAACTCCGGCAAGACGACCGCCTTGCAAGCTTTGGCGTTATGGGAGATCGGTCTTCGGAGGTGGATTGAGAAGCGATCCGCCAAAGACACCCCCGAGAAGCGCCCCGGCATTACCATCAATCGGCGCGATCTGGTTGCAGTTCCGGTGCCGGATGCGAATCTGCTCTGGAGGGACTTGCATGTGCGCGCCGTTCAGAAACGCGCAAACGGCAAGCCGGACACCAGAAACATTCGGATCGACATTCTGGTTTTCGGTGTCACTGATGGCAAAGCATGGAATTGCGGTTTCGAGTTCGATTACGCCAACCAGGAATCGTTTTATTGCCGTCCCTTGCGAATGACCGAAGACAGGCAAGCGGAGCGCATGCCGGTGCCGCCCGCGGCGGCTCCGGTGCGAGTGGCGTTTCTGCCGCCGATGTCCGGTTTGGCGGCCACCGAAGACCGGCTTGACACCGGCGCCGTGGATGTGCGGATTGGCGAAGGACGCACGGCTGAGGTCCTGCGAAATCTGTGCTACCAAATATCCTCGAACCCAGACCAGGCCAGTTGGAATGAGTTGGTCTCTCAGATCAGGAAGCTGTTCGGGGTGAGTCTGAACCCGCCCCAGTACATCGCCGAGCGCGGCCAGATCACCATGTCCTACCACGAGGCTTCTGGCGCCGAGCTGGACCTGGCGTCTTCCGGGAGGGGCTTGCAGCAAACCCTGCTTCTTCTCGCTCATCTATATACCCATCCCCGGACCGTTCTGCTCCTCGATGAACCAGATGCCCATCTGGAAATTCTGCGGCAGCGGCAGATCTATCAGATTCTGACCCAGACGGCCGAAATGCGCGATTGTCAGGTCATTGCCGCGAGTCACTCCGAGGTGATTCTGAATGAGGCGGCCGATCGCGACGTAGTGGTCGCCTTCGTAGGCAAGCCGCATCGAATCGACGATCGTGGAACCCAGGTTCTCAAGTCGCTGAGGGCGATTGGCTTCGACCAGTATTATCAGGCAGAGCAGACAGGTTGGGTGTTCTATCTGGAAGGCTCCACCGACCTGGCCATACTTCGAGCTTTTGCGGAGTTGCTCAAGCATCCCGCGATGTCAGTCCTGGAACAGCCATTTGTCCACTATGTCGCCAACCAGCCGGCTAGAGCCCGGGAGCACTTCTATGGTTTGCGAGAAGCAAAGCCGGACTTGGCCGGGTTGGCGCTGTTCGATTCCATTCCAGAGGAATTACGGGACGCAGGGCCGCTTCGGGAACTCAAATGGCGGCGCAGAGAGATTGAGAACTACCTGTGCTATACGGAGACCCTCATCGCGTATGCGGAGCAGGCCAGCGGCGAGGCTGGCCCGCTGTTCGAGGCTGCGGAGCGCGACCGCCAACGGATAGCGATGCAGGAGGCCATGAACGAGGTAACATCGGCTCGGGCGGTGTTGGGTCTGCCAGCCGCCTTTTCACCAGACATAAAGGCCAGTGATGACTTTCTCGTTCCCGTATTTCAAAAATACTTCGAGAAGCTTGGTATTCGGAACCTGATGCAGAAGACCGACTACCACACGCTGGCTCGATTCGTGCCGAACGGCCGGCTCGATCCCGAAATCAGCGAGAAGCTGGACAGTATCGTCGAGATTGCCCGCCGGGCAAAGCCGGTGGAGTAGAAAGAGTTTAGAACGTGTACAGAAGCGTCCCTGCCGGCGGCTCGGCCGGGCCGCCCGCGGTGACCGCGGCGGCTTCGCCTTCACCAGCCAGTTGGCGGTAGTAGATGCCGGTGTCGCCGAGGTAAACCTCCAGCTCGGAGGGCCGGGGCAGCGTGCCCTGGATCAGAGATTCGGAGAGCGGGTCCTCGATGTACTTCTGCAAGGCGCGGCGCAACGGGCGGGCGCCGTAGCTGCGGTCGCCGCAGGTCTTCTCCAGGATGTACCTGGAAGCGTCGGGCGCCAGCCGGATCTTCACCTGCTTGGCGACCAGGTTGACGTTGATCTGCTCCACCATCAGGTCGATGATCTTGATGAGGTCGTCATCCATCAGCGAGGTGAACAGAATCACTTCGTCGAGGCGGTTCAGGAACTCGGGATTGAAGGCCTTCTTCACCTCGGCGCGGACCATGTCCTCGACCTTGGAGGGGATGCCTTCGCCCTGGGGCGCCTGAAAGCCCAGGTTGCTGCGCTTCTCGAGGTAGCGTGCGCCCAGGTTGGAGGTCATGATGATGATGGTGTTCTTGAAATCCACCTGGTTGCCGAGACCGTCGGTCAACTGGCCATCCTCGAACACCTGCAACAGGATGTTGTAGACGTCCGGGTGGGCCTTCTCGATTTCATCCAGCAAAATGATGGAGTACGGGTTGCGCTTGACGCGCTCGGTGAGCTGGCCGCCCTCTTCGTAGCCCACGTAGCCGGGAGGCGAGCCGATGAGCTTGGAGACCGAGTGCTTCTCCATGTACTCGGACATGTCGAAGCGCACCAGGCTCTTCTCGCTGCCGAACAGGAACGCGGCCAGGGCGCGCGCCACTTCCGTTTTGCCCACACCGGTGGGGCCCAGGAAGAGGAACGAACCAGCGGGGCGGGCGCTCGATTTCAACCCGGCGCGGGAACGGCGGATGGCGCGGGCCAGCGCGGAAATGCCCTTCTCCTGGCTGATGATGCGCTTGTGCAGCTCCTCTTCGATGCGCAGCAGCTTGGCGATCTCTTCCTCCTTGATGGAGGTCATGGGCACGCCGGTCCAGCGGGAGACCACGTCTTCGATATCGTCCTTGGTGACGCAGCCGGTGGAGGAGTCGTCGAGGTTGTACTTTTCGCGGAGCTGGCGCATGTTCTCGCGCTCTTTGCGCTCCTCGTCGGAGTAGAAGCGGGCCTTTTCGAACTCGTGGTTGGCGATGGCGTTTTCCATGCGGTGCACGATGAACTTGATGCGCTTCTGGATGTCGGCCAGGTCGGCGGGGAGGGTGGTCTGGCGCAGCTTCACGCGCGCGCCGGCTTCGTCGATTAAGTCGATGGCCTTGTCCGGCAGGTAGCGGTCGGGGATGTAGCGGCTGGAGGTGTAGACGGCGGTTTCGATGGCATCGTCGGTGTAGGCCACGGCGTGAAACTTCTCGTAGCGGTCCTTGATGCCGAACAGAATTTTGACGGCATCGGCCTCGCTGGGCGGGGGGACCTTGACGGCCTGGAAGCGGCGCTCGAGGGAGCGGTCCTTCTCAATAGACTTCCGGAACTCGGCCGGCGTGGTGGCGCCGATGCACTGGATTTCGCCGCGCGAGAGGGCCGGTTTCAGGATGTTGGCGGCGTCGAGGGAGCCTTCGGCCGAGCCGGCGCCCACCAGGGTGTGCAGCTCATCGATGAAGATGATGGCATTCTGGTTCTCCATGAGCTCCTTCATGATGGTCTTGAGGCGCTCTTCGAACTGGCCGCGGTACTTGGTGCCGGCGACGATCAGAGAGAGATCCAGCGCGAGGATGCGCTTGTCGGCCAGGAAGGATGGCACGTCGCCCTCGGCGATGCGCTGCGCCAAGCCCTCGACGATGGCGGTCTTGCCGACGCCTGGCTCGCCGATCAGGACGGGATTGTTCTTGGTGCGGCGGCACAGGATCTGGACCACCCGCTCGAGCTCGTAGTCGCGCCCGATGAGCGGGTCGAGCGTGTTATCCATGGCGCACTGGGTGAGGTCGCGGCTGAATTCGGCCAGCAGCGAGCTTTCCTTGGGCCGCGCGGACGCGACTTTCTCACTCTGCGATCGGGCCAACTCTTCGCGGATGGTGGAGAGGCGCAGGCCGCGCTCGTGGAGAATTTCGGCGGCGAAGCACTTTTCCTCGCGCAGCAGGCCAAGCAGCAGGTGCTCGGTGCCGATGTGTTTGTGGCTGAGGCGCTCGGCCTCCTCGGCGCCGTAGGCCAGCACGCGCTTGCACTCATGGCTGAGCGGGAGATCCACGGAAGTGGAAACTTTTTCGCGGATGGTGGTGTGTCCCTCGATCTGCTTGCGGATGGATTCGACAGCGGCGTGGGAACGCAGGAAGCGGTTGGCCAGAGCCTTGTCTTCCCGCAGGAGGCCGAGGAGCAGGTGTTCGGTTTCGATGTAGGGACTGCCGAACTGGCTGGCCTCGTAGCGCGCGAAGAAGATGACCCTGCGCGCCTTCTCGGTGTATCGCTCAAACATAACGAATGTGGCCCCCTACTCTAAAGATACTCCGGCTGGCCGGCAGGATGCGAGTTTATTGGTACCAGCGGCACCAGGCCGCCTTTTTCCAGGCTCAAGACGCGGTCGCAACGCCGCGCAAACGAGAGGTTGTGAGTGACCAGGACGGAGGTGAGCCGATGGGAACGGTGAAGGCCCGCGAGGAGTTCGAAGATCATCTCGCCGGTGCGGAAGTCCAGGTTCCCGGAGGGTTCATCGGCGAGCAGGACGGAGGGTTGGCCGACCAATGCCCGGGCGAGCACGGCGCGCTGCTGTTCCCCGCCCGATAATTCACCGGCGCGGTGCGACGCGCGCGCGCGAAGCCCCACCTCATCCAACCTGGCCAGCGATTCGGAAGCGGCCCGGGCGTGGGGCCAGCCGCGAATCAGCAACGGCATCATGACATTCTCGAGCGCGGTAAACTCCGGCAGGAGATAGTGAATCTGCCAAACGAAGCCAATTTCCCGATTACGGAAATCGGCCTGTTCGGAATCGGCGAGCTGCGAGATCTCGGTACTGCCGTAATGAATCGTACCGTTCGAAGGCCGGTCCAAACCGCCCAAAAGATGCAGGAGGGTGGACTTACCGGCGCCGGATTCGCCCACTAGGGCGAGCATCTCGCCGGGTTCGACATCGAGGTTCAAGTCGGAGAAAACCACCAGGTCGGAACCGCCCGAGGTATAGACCTTGGAGAGGTTGCGCGCGCGGATGCAGGAGTCGGCCATCCATCCGTTACGATATCGCAAGTAAGGGGTCAGGGGCCGGGGCCCGGGGGCCAGGGGCCGAGGGAAAGGCCGGCACGGGAGCGGGGCGTTCGGGGGGAAATGGGCTCGCTTCGCAGTGGGTGGAAGTATCTTCAAGTGGTTCGGGTTGGGGGTCGGGCTCGGTTTCGTAAATAGGTTCGATGGGTAATTCGTCGCGCAGGGCTTTGAGGCGCTCGAACTCCTCGATGGCGCGGCGGTACTGGCGCTCCGCCTGGGCCTGGTAGCGCAGCAGCAGGGCAAAACCGTTGCCTTGGCGGGCCAGGCGGTGGAAGCCATCCACCAGCATGAAAGTGCGGTTCTGGGACCTGGTGATTTCGATATCCCCGGCGAATTCCGAGTTCATGGGGAGGAGGGGTCTTCCGTCGGCGCCGAAGGACTGGTTGAGGCAGGTGGTGAAGAAGCCGGATTCGAAGCGGGCGGCGCGGAGGATGGACTGCTGGGCGAGGGCCACGCGCTCGAGGGCGAAGATCTCCTGGGAGTTGACGGGTTGGTAGAGGGCGATGAGATCTTCTCTGAGATGGGCGACCTCCTGGAGGTCTTCGAGGCGGACGACGGCGAAGGTGGTAGCGGTGAAGCCGTGTTTGCGGGCATTTTGGGCGGAACGAAGCTTGCCTTCAGGGGTGCGGGGGCCGGTGGATTTGCCGGCGTTGGCGCGGTTGGCGGCGAGTTGTTTCGGGGAGACAGGACGAGACATGGGAGTATTACCCTCCGACTTGAGGATGGCATGAGGAGGGGCTTGACTCTGAAATTGCCGGCTGTAAGTGATGGGAAGGAAAGGGAAGAATGAGTGAGACGGGCTGTGACTGGAATCCCAAAACTTGGGATAGGGCGGCAAATTTGTTTCCTTTTTCGCACTTCGTTTGCTTACCTCCATCACGATAATGCTTCCTTTTCAGTTGTTTGTCTTCGGCAGCGTAATTGCCTAGGAGTTTTTCGGAGGGGAATCAGATGCGCGTGGAAGTCTATAAGAGTGTGCGGATGCTCGGGACCGCGGTTGCAGGAGTCCTTTTGTTTGTCGGGTCACAGTCGGCTGCGAGGGCAGACGACATGGCCTACATGTCTACGGGGTCGGATCAGTTTGGGACCATCGATCTCAACACGGGCGTGTTCACCCAACTTGGCAACAGTGGCCAGTTGCTCTCCGGATTGGGAACGATCGGCGGCAACATTTACGGTGGCCTTTTGGACTCCAACATTTTGTATCAGGTGAACCTGGCGAATGGGGGCCTTACCGAAATAGGCACCGGATCGATCGAATACAACGATACTGGTTCCACGACAACTGGCCTCTACGCTGTGAATGTTGGGGTAACGGATCTCTATCAGGTGAACCCGTTAACCGGCGCCACCACGCTGATCGGACCCACCGGCTTCACCTCCGGCTTCGGCATAATAGGCATGTCAACGGGATCGAGCACGCTGTATTTCGCCGGTGGTTACAACTTGTATTCGTTGAGCACGACGACGGGCGAGGCAACGCTAATCGGGAGCCAGGGGTTCGCTGTGGGCGCACTAGTGAGCGAAGGCGGCGCACTATGGGCGGGCGCGAGCCCGCTTGACGTCTACACGTTGAACACGAGCACGGCGGCCGGGACCCTTGTCACAGGGGTCACGGGCGGTGCGGTCTCCTTCTGGGGGCTGACGCCAGACCCGCTGACCACGACGAGCGTGCCCGAGCCATCCTCAGTGATCCTTTTGGCAACCGTCCTGCCGGCACTGGCTTTCGTGGCACGAAAACGAATTGCCCAGGGGCTTTAATTCCGGCCACTCGAATGAACGGCTGAGTTCCAGAACACCTCGGACAAAAAAATCCGGCTGTGACGACAATCGCGCCACAGCCGGAGCAAGGAAGGAGCCGGTTCGTTGTCGGTTCGTTGTCAGAATTCGTAGCTGAGGCCCACCATGGGCACGAAATCGTTTAGAATGCTGCCAAATTTCGCGTTGGGAGCGGGAGCGATCAACTCCTTGGGGAAGGGCGTGATGTAGTCGCGGAACTCGGTGCGCAGAAAGACCCTGCGGGCAATGAAAAACTTCATGCCGCCGCCCACGCTGGCCATGGGCTTGAGGGCCTGGGTTTTGGTGAAGTAGCCGAACTGGCTGAGGGGCTGATAAGCCGCCTCCGCGCCGGTTCCGCGGAAGATTTTCATGCCGCCGCCGAGGGCGGCGAAGAACTGCACGCGCGAGCGGCGGGGGGTGGTGCGAAGGATCAAGTCATAATGCACCACGTGGGCGGCGCCGGCAAAGGAGACGGTGGAGCCGCCGCTCGCGAGCTGGAGATTGCTTTGGAGATACGCATAGCGCAACTCGCCGCCGACATGGCCATAGAGATTGTTGCCAAAGAACGCGCCGACGGCAGCGCCGGTCTGAAATCCGGCGGTCGCCGAACCGACGGGGCCGGCCACGGCGACGTTGCTCAAGAATCCGCCGCCGCCAATGCCTCCAACTTCCCACTGCTGGGCGCGGCAGACGACGGCAGCGGCGACTAAGACCAAGATCGATAATGCGGGTTTCCTCATGTGAATCTCCTGTATCCGTTGTTAGTCGACTACGCGCACGCTAAGCGTGGTGGAATAGCCCTCCTGGGCGACCACCAGGGGGATGCTCATGCCTTGCGGCACGCCGAAAGGAACCGAGGCATTGACCTGGTAGACGCCAATCTCGCCCGGCACCAGGCCGGCGTACAGGACGCTCAGTGAAACCCCGCCCAGGGTGACGGTCGCGGGGATCACGGTATTGGGCAGCGGATTGGCGGGCGCGGGCATGCCGGCAGTCACCAGAGGCGAAGTGAGGCCCATGCCGGTGGCGTAGATGGTAATGATGTCGTTGGCGTGGATGGGATTGGTGGGGGTGATGAGCTGGCCGTTATCGTCGCGATAGACGGTTGCGAGGCCAGTCAACGGCCCGGCGGTGCCAGTGAGGAAGATGCTGGGAGCGACGGGTGAGATGGAGAGATAGAAGTTATTGCTGATGCCGCCGGGAGTGTAGAGCGTCATGGTGGCGCTGCCATTCACGGTGGTGGGCAACTGTCCGTTGATCTGCTGGCTGGAGACGAAGAGCATGGGCACCGCTGCGCCGTTGACGGTGAGGCACGATTCGCCCAGCGCGGTAGGCAGCGGGATCTGCTGGGTGGCAATGTTGACAGGGCTCAATTGCTGGCCGTAGACGCTGATGAGGCCGCCGGGCGCAATCGGCTGAGTTCCATCGGCGGCATTCACCACACTGGTGATCTGGGGCGGCGCGACGGCCGCATCATAATTCCAGGGAAGGACGGTGAAGCCGGAAACCGTGAGCGAGATGACGGCGCTTTGGTCGGGGAGCGGCGCCAGAGTGCGAGTGAAGGGCCAGGCGGTGGTGGGGACCAGGGGCGCCTCGACCATGGAGGTAGGGTTGACAGTGGCGCTCTGATTGACGCGTTCAATCACGCCGGGGCTGCTCGACGACGAGGCCGTGGTGCGGAGCGCCGCCTGATTCACGAAGGCGTACCCGGAAGGGGCGCCGGAAGCGGTTTCCAATGTACCCACGGGGACCAGCGCCGCATTAAAGAGGTTGTTGCCGATGGCGTACGAGCTGTAGCTGGAAGCGGCGTAGGGGCCCCCGAGAGAGGTCAGGTCCTTTCTGGAAACGGTAAAGGTATTGGCGCTGGCGTCGTAGAGCATGACGTTGCCGTCGGGCATGGCCGCCAGGACGTAACCGCCGTTGGGCGAAGGCGTGAGCACGCCGCCGGGGTTGACGCTATTGACGAAAACCCCCAGGCTGGGCGGGGCGGTAGCGCGATGGGAGGGAAAATCCACGGTGTCGATCATACCGGGACCGCCCGCGCCGGCGTTGCGCGCCAGGGCCAGGATGGCTTGGCCGGATGCGGCCAGGGAGCGGGGATAGTGGCCTGGCGGGAAGGTGATGGACGGCTGCTGCTGGAAGGTATCCAGATCGTAGACGTATGCCAGTTGCGAATTGTCGTGGCCGATCAGAAGGTACTTCTGATCGAACGTAATAGCCATCTGCGTGGGAGTGGTGGAGGTGCGCAGGGCGGTGATCTGCTGGTAGGTGGTGGCGTCGAACACCAGCACTTCATTCTGGTCCTGCCGGAGGATGTAGAAACGGCCGCGGAACGGATCGGCGAGAATGTCGACCAGGTTGCCGGGGACGTCCACCACGGTTCCGCGCTGATTGGGGTTGCGGCTGTTGACCAGCAGGCGGACGGCGGGGGGAAGGTTGACGGCGGTGGCGGAAGCGATGGTGAGCGGCACGGTGACGGTGCCGTTCTGATTGATGAAGGCATTGGGATCGACGCTAACCTGCACGGTAGCGGGGGTAACGCCGAAAGAGGGCGAAATGGTGACGCCGGTAACGCTGGAGCCGATCTCGAAATCGGTATTGCCGCCGCCGGGATCGGTAATGGTGAGGTATTGGGTGATGACGGCGCGGTTGCAGAAACTGCCGGGCGCCTGGAGGTCGGAGGGGGAAGCGGCCAGGCGGTGATACTGGTTGAGCTTGCCGACCGGCAGCACCGTGACGCCGCTGTCGGTAAGAGCGTAAAGCACATCCCCGGCCGAGGTCAGCACGGCGCGTCCGACGATATTCTCGGGCAGGGACAAGGTGTCGAGCACGGTCAGATTGTCGGCGGCCAGGAGGGATAATACCGGCGGCGCGGCGGGGGGCGTCGATGCCGCCGGTGTGGTAGTGGGGATAGCTGAGGAGGAGGTCTGCGAGGACGCTGTGAGGATCTGCGCGTAAATGATGCCGTTTTTCGAATCGATGGCGACGCCGCCGATTTTGGTGGAAGTCACCGAGTTGGGGAATTGGGCCAAGTCGATAGCGGACGGGTCCAGGCGATACTGGCCGATCATGCAATACGAGCCGTCGGCGGCGACGCTGACGCGCGGCAAAGGAATGGGCGAGGCCACAATGCCTATGGCATACAAGATCTGCCCGTTGGCTGTGTAGCGGTAAAAGGCCTGTCCGGTGGAGTTACTGGCAATGCCGTAGACGGTGGAGCCGTCGGCGGAAATGGCCAGCTCGGCGGAGGTCACCTGGGAGGGAAAGGTGGCCAGGGGAGCGGGGAGCGATTGGGCCACATCGGCGAAAGTGGCCAAGACGATCATGGCCCCGGAAATGGGATCGAAGGCGACAAAGCTGGTGGTGGTGACGATGAAGGCCTGGCCGTCGGAGGTGAAGGCCACGCCGAGCGGCGGATCGCCGGTCGCGAACGTCTGTTGGGTGTTGGTGTTGAGGTTGATGAGGGTGACGAGGTTCTGGCCGGTTTCGGGCGCAGTGAAGTTACCGTAGTGGGCAATGAGGAGGAACTGCGAATCGAAGGAGAGAGCCAGCGCGACCGGTTGGGGCGCGACGTTCATGGAGCTGTGAATGGAATAATCCGCAGTGGACATGACGTCGATGCGGTTGGCGGTGAAGTTGGCGACATAGAGCAAACCTCGAGACTGATCGAGGGCAATGTCGGAAGCGGAGCCAGTGATCGGAACAACCGTCCCGAAGGTGGCCGCCCGCGAGGGCACAACCGCGCTGGCGAGAGCCGCGGCAAGCGAAATCGAGATGAGACAGTAGTTCCGGCGCATAAAGGTGTACTCGAACGATACGATTTAATGCCGTTGGCGCGGCGGATTCAATAATCGAAATGGCTAATAAATGCCGCATTACCAAAGTTAGCCGTGTATTTTCGTGAATTTGCGCGTATACTCCGGGCGTGAAGAGAGGGCTGCCCGGGCGCCATTACAGGGCGTTTGCGGGCGTCAGGAACGTGCGGCCATGAAAAATTCCATATCGAAATTCTTGTGGATTCTTACTTTAATAATGATACCGGCGGAGCTTATCCCGCGCTGTCAGGGGCAGGATGAGGGGACGGCCACGCAAGTTTCGACGATGCCACCGGGCCTGTATTTCAGCGTGGATGGCCAAACTTATCAAACTACCATGAGTGCGGTATGGCCCAACGGCAGCTCACATACGTTGCAGATATTTCAGCCCATCCAGACGGTGGGCAAAACGCAAGGCACTTTCACGAATTGGCAATTTACGGGCGGAACTTTTACTGGAACTACCATGGTCATCACGGCCAACCCCTCCATTGGGGCATATCAAGCCGTTTTCACCATTCAATACGATTTGAGCCTGAATTTTTTTTCATGCGGGGGCCAGGTGTCCTGCCAGGCCAGCCCCGGGGTGATTTATGCCGATAACGTGGGGTACAACTCCAACCAGGACCTTTGGGAGGGAGCGGGCTCCAGCGTGACGCTGTTAGCATTTCCCAATCCAGGTTTCATATTCGTCGGCTGGCTGCCGGGGCAGAACCAGGCGATTCAGGGGTTTATGGACACGGTGACCATGGCAGCAGGGGTTACGGCGTACCCCATGTTTGCGGCGGCGAGCCTGATCAACCTGACCACTGTGCCGGCTGGCCTGGAAGTTCTGGCGGACCGCGAGCCGGTGGTCACGCCCATCACGATGAACTGGGGAATGAACACCACTCACAGCGTGGGCACCATCTCTCCGCAAATGGACAACGTGGGGCACTACTGGGCTTTTTCTTCCTGGAGCGACGGGGGCGCGGCAAACCACGCGTACCAGGTGGCGGCGCTCAATGAGCCGGCCACGCTGACGGCGACCTTCGCACCGGCCGCTACGATAACCTTGTCCACGTCGCCGCCGGGCTTGAGCCTCACGGTGGATGGCCAGAGCAACTGGCCCAGCTACAATTTCATTTGGGGCGCGGGCGAGACCCACAGTCTGCAAGCGCCGGCGCAGCAGACGGATTCGCAGGGCCGGATCTGGGCTTTTGCCAGTTGGTCGAACGGCGGGCAGGCGACGCAGAGCTTCACCGTGCCGGCGGTCGCGCCCGGCTCGGGGGTACGGCTGGTGGCCACGTATAACCCGGTGGGGTCCCTGACGGTGACCAGCCCGCTGGCGGGGCTGACGGTGACGGTGAACGGCACGAGTTGCGGCACGCCCTGCAACATGCAGTTCCCGGTGGGCACGCAGGTGCGTGTAAGCGCGCCTGCCTCGGTGCCGCTGGGAACCGGCACGCGCGCGGATATGAGCGGGTGGACCGGCAGCGCGCCTGCGCCGGCCGGCGATTGGGTGGGGACATTGAGCGGCACCCCGGTGGCCATCAGCGCGAATTACCAGACCATGAACCTTCTTTCGACCGCCGCGATCCCCGCCGGCAGCGCGGCATGGAGCGTGCAGCCCGGCTCGCCCGACGGCTACTACCCCTCCCAAACGACCGTCAGCGTGAGCGTCACGGCGCAGCCCGGCTATCGTTTCCAGGGGTGGAGCGGGGACCTGAGCGGGTCGTCTCCTTCGGGCGCGGTGGCAATGAACGTGCCGCGAACGGTGGCAGCGCTGTTCGCCACGGTGCCGTACATCGCTCCGACGGGGGTGCAAAACGGCGCGGGCAACACGCCGCAGGCGGGAGTGGCCGCGGGATCGGTGATTTCGATTTATGGCGCCAACCTGGCCTCCGCGGTGGTTACCGGGCCGGGCAGCCCACTGGCGCAAACGCTGAGCGGCACGGTGGTAACGGTGGCCAACAGCATACTGCCGCTGTTCTTCGTCTCACCCTTGCAGATCAATGCCGAGCTGCCGGCCAATTTGACCCTGGGCCCGCAGACGCTGACGGTGAGCGCTCAAGGACAGCCGAACGTGAACGCCAGCTTCACGGTGGTTCGGGATGCGCCGGGGCTCTTCGAGCAGTTGGTGAACGGGCAATCCTTCGCGGTGGCGCTGCACGAGGATGGCTCGGCAGTGACGCTGGCTTCCCCGGCGGGGCACGGGGAGTTGCTGACGGTTTATGGAACGGGCTTCGGGCCGACCAACCCCATACGGCCGGTGGGATTCGCCGTTCCTCAGACGCCGCCTTACGTGCTGCTGGATGCAGCCAGCGTGCAGGTGGGCGGCGCCGCGATCGCGGCCGAAAACGCGTTTGCCGCACCGGGGAGCGTGGCAGTGGATGCGGTGCAATTCCGGCTCAGCGATGGCACGGGCGTACCATCGGCAACCAATGCCTCGCTGAGCGTCAGCATCAACGGGCAGCAAAGCAACACCGTGCTGCTGCCGGTGCAGTAGCTATCAGCTATCAGCGATCAGCTTTCAGCTAAGGCCACGTGGACGGCGCTGTTTTAGCTGAAAGCTGATGGCTGAGAGCTTGGGTCTCAGTAATGGCGCGACGCCACGGCGCGCAGAGGGGCGGGAAACCGGGAGGGCACTTCCGCCCGCTCGACCGGCTTATCGAGCACCAGGGAGCGCAGGCCGGGTATGGCGCCGGCGCGGCGGCCCTTGTCGCCGACCGGGATCTGTCCGGTGGTGAGGTTCTTCAAGCCGAAAAGCGCCAACTCGAACCGGTCCTTAACCCCGACCTTCTGGAAGAGCCGTGAAAGATAAACTTTCACAGTGCCCTCGGAGATCATGAGGGTGGTGGCAATCTCCTTGTTCTTGAGACCCTGGGAAAGGAGGCTCACGAGCTGCCCTTCGCGCTGGGTGAGAGCCACCCGGCGGGCGCACAGGAAGCTGTCGGTGAGAGCCTTCTCGAACCAGAGCTCGCCCGCCTGGACCTTCTGGAGGCACTTCACCTGGAGCTCGGTGGGCAAGGTCTTGCGGAGGATGCCCCGCACGCCCAAGCCCATGGCTTGAAAGGCCAGCTCGGTGGAAATAGAATTCACCCAGAGGACGATTTTGCAATTCGTCATGGCGTGCTTCATTTCCGTGAGCACGGCGAAGGTGATTTCGGGCGTCAAATCCATGAGGACCAGGTCTGGGGATCCCTGCGCAAGCTGTTCCATGAGGCCGGCGACCGCGCCGCATGTCGGCAACAGCTCAAAACCCTCGACCTGCCGGAGCACCGACTCGAGGCCTTTGGCCAAAATGGGTTCATCGCTATAAAGAAGAATCCGCGTCATAATTCTCCACCTTTACGAACAGCCAATCCAGATATTCACGATAATTCATGCAATAAACCTTGGAAATTTGCACAAATTAAAAAGACTGTTTTCTCCAGCATTGTCGACTTATTTACTTCGGTTGTCAAGGATAAATTGTCGCTATTGCCATGCAAAACTCCGATATTAACCGCGATCAACACGCATTTTCAGAGGCCGGCGGTCCAGGGTTTCTGTTGTATATTTATTTTATTATCAATAAGTTATGAAATGAAGAACACCGTCTTGAAGCAGACTTCGGACGTGCCCAAAAATCGTAGATAATTTCCGGCTAATAACCTCTCAAAAGTATATTTGGAACCGATTATCGGCCATTTTTGAGGGTCGAAAACCTCGATTTTGAGCCTGCCGGCGACCCCGTTTCCGCTCGCGATTATTTTCTGATAACCTTTGGCAACAGCGCGATATAGCCCATTTACGATATTGATACACGGGCATTTGCGCGGTAAATTCCGGATGTCTAACCACGGCAATGAAAACCATCAACAGGCGCGAGAGCCCGCGAATCGATATTAAGCTCCGGTGCCATGTCACCTCGCCGGCGCTGTGGACGCGGAGTGCGATGCACACGGAAAACATCAGCCGAAGCGGGATCCTGGTCGCCTGGCGGGGAGAAGGCGAAACGGCGGTGCCCGTGCCGCTGGTGGGTGAAGTGGTGACCGTCGAAATCGAATTGCCGGCCAACCATGGTTTCGGGCAGAAGTGCATCCATTGCCAGGGGATGGTGACGCGAACCTCGACCGGGGACGGCGGTTATCCGCGCGTGGCTTTGCAGGTGAATTACATGGATTTCCGCTCGTTTCACGACCGAATTCGCGCGATGGAGGCGCTGCAACCACTGGCGGGTTCCTGGATGGCGTGATTGGTTATGGAAGCGCAACGGCCCCAATTCGCGGTCAAGCTGCTGCCGTCGCTGGCGGACTTCGCGTTCCTGATGCCGATCGTGTTCCTGTTCGTGCGCATGGACGGGGCCACGACGCTGCTGAGCGACTGCGACACGGGCTGGCATATTCGAACCGGCGAGTGGATCGTGGCCAACCACGGGGTACCGGCGCGCGACATTTTTTCATATTCCAGAGCGGGCGATGCCTGGTACGCGTGGGAGTGGTTATCGGACGTGCTGTGGGCCTGGCTGAACAGCCGCGGCGGCCTGGCGGCGGTGGTGCTCCTGAGCATCCTGCTGATCGCGACGGTTTTCACGCTGCTGTTCCGGCTGGCGCGGCGGAAGTCGAACGCCATCGTGGCGCTGGCGGTGACCATGGTGGCGGCGGCGGCGTCTTCGGTTCACTGGCTGGCGCGGCCGCACCTGTTCACGCTTTTGTTCGTGGTGCTGTTCTACGGCGCGCTGGAACGCGTCCGGGACGGGCGCACGCATGTGGCCGGGGTACCGTACCTGGCGCTTCTGCCGGCGGCCACGATTCTATGGACGAACCTGCACGGCGGATTTTTCGTGGGTATCCTGATGATCGCGGCCTACGGCGGCGGCGAGCTGCTCAAGGCGGCATTCTCAGCGGACGGCAAAGAGCGGGGGCTGGCCGGGCGGAGAGCGGGCCGGTATTTTCTGTCGGCGTCGGGCTGCCTGGCGGCGAGCCTGGCCAATCCGTACTTCTATCGCCTGCACGTGCACGTGTGGCAGTACGTGAGCGATCCGTACCAGTCGCAGCACATCATGGAGTTTCTTTCCCTGAGCTTCCACCATCCGGCGGCGATTTTCTTCGAGAGCATGCTCATGATGAGCGCGGCGGCGGCGTTCTGGTACGTGTCGAGGGGCAGCTTCACGGAGCCGCTGCTGCTGGCGATGTGGGGGCACGCGGCGCTACTGGCCGCGCGCAACGTTCCCATCTTCATGATCGCGGCGGCGCCACTGGTGGCCGGAGCGATGGAAGAATGGCTGGCGCGGCTGCCGGAGCTGCAGGTGGCGGAGTGGCTGCGGAGCGCGGCGCGGAAATTCAACCTGATAGCAGCCGAAACGGGCGCCACCGACGACCTTCCCCGCTGGCACCTGGCGAGCGTGGCGGGCGCCGCGGTGGTGGCCGCGCTGCTGTATGCGCCCTCGCCGCCCAAGCTGTTCCGCGCGGAATTCGATCCGAAATCGCACCCGGCGGCGGCCATCGAGACGCTGCGCAGCGATCCTTCGGCGCGCATTTTCACGTTCGACCAATGGGGCGACTACCTCATTTACCGGCTCTATCCGCGCACCAAAGTTTTTGTGGACGGCCGCAGCGATTTTTACGGCGACGATTTCGAACAGAAGTGCGCCGACGTCCTGAACGTGAGATACGACTGGGAAAAGACCCTGAACGGTTTCGGCGTGGACACGATTCTGCTGCCCCCCAGCGCGCCGCTGGCCGGGGCGCTGAAGGAATCCAGCCGCTGGCGCGTAGTCTATGACGACGGCGTGGCGCTGGTGTTCCGGCCGGCGCAAAAGACCGCACGCGAATCGATTTCCGCCGCTACCGGCGGCGGCAAAGGCCGTGATCGAGAGGTCACGAAAACCGAGGCGAGTGATCGGGAGATCACGAAAACCAAACGCATAACTTAGGAGTAAATAAAATGACGTATCTGCGTAGTTTCTGGAAGGACGAACAGGGGCAGGACCTGATCGAGTACAGCCTGCTCATGGCGTTCGTGGCGCTGGCGTCGGCGGCTCTCTTTCTGGGCGCCGGCAACAGCATCAAGGGGATCTGGTCGACCACCAACAGCCAGCTCGTGGCGGCCAACACTAACGCCAGCTAGGACCCGCGAGGGGGCATGCGGGGTGTCCGGCTTCAACCGGTTTGCTCCGCTCAGGTCAGTGGCCCGGAGAATGGGAGGGGCTGCGAAGGGCCGCAACGCGTACCGCCAAGGAGTAGGAGTAAAGGAGACGCGTTGCGGCCGCAGCCTAACCCGGAAGGGAGCGCCGCCCGATTTGGCCGAAGCCACCGCCGATGGCCGGCGGGGCTGACGGCCAAGGGAGGAATCGTTGCCGGCACCCGGCGCCGGTTCTTCCAGCGTGGCGGAACGGGGAACGAGTATGAACAAGAGATTTGTCGGAGTTCTGATCTTCGCGTTTATCGTGGCATTGGGTATTAGCACGGTGTTTTACCGGCTGCTGGTCCACCAATCCGAGACCGCCAAGGCAGCCGCATCGTCGGTGCGGATTGCGCTGGCCGCGAAGGATCTGGAAGTGGGCAGGATTCTGCGCGAAGACGACATCAAGATTGCGGATTGGCCCGGCGAGGTCCCGGCGGGGGCGACGACGCGGCCTCAGGACCTGGTGGGGCGCGGCGTCACCACGGCAATCTACGCCAAGGAGCCGATGATCGAGTCGCGCCTGGCCCCCAAGGGCGCGGGAGGCGGCCTGGCCGCCATGATCCCGCAAGGCATGCGCGCGGTGGCGGTGCGGGTGAATGAGGTGGTGGGGGTGTCGGGATTCGTGGTGTCGGGGATGCGCGTCGACGTTCTGATTTCGGGAAACTCCCCGGGCGGCAACGGCAACCAAGGCACGCTCACCAGGACGCTGATGCAGAACATCGAGGTGCTTTCGGCGGGCCAGGACTTCAAGAAAGATGCCGAAGGCAAACCCACCATGGTTCAAGTGGTGAATCTGCTGGTGACCCCGGAACAGGCGGAACAGCTCAGCCTGGCCAGCAACCAGACCACCATCCAGCTCGTTCTGCGCAATCCGCTGGATCGCCAGACGACGCAGACGCCGGGCACCGCGATGGCGCAACTCTTCACGGGCGGCAAGGTGAGAATGCCTCAGCCCGCAGAGAACGAGCCGGCCCGCCCGCGCCGGGCGGCGCCCAAGCCGGTGGTGGAAGAGCCGCCAAAGAAGGAGGCGCCCTTCGTGATGGAACTCATCTCGGGCAGTAAGAAGGCCGAAGCCAAATTCGAAAACAGCGGGGAGGGTAAGTAAGTGGCACGGCTCGGGCAGATGGCACGCATCCTGTTGGCGGCGGCGTTGGTGTGGCTGCTTTCCGAGCGGCCCGCCAGCGCATCCGAAATCGGGCCCCCAGTCCAGCAGGAGAACGTTTCCGGGCCCGCGAAGCTGACCGTGACGGTAGGCAAGTCGCTGATCATCGACAGCCCGCTGAACATCCAGCGCGTTTCGGTGGCCGATGGGGACCTGGTGGAGGCCGTGGCGGTGAACCCCAAGGAAGTTCTGCTCAACGGCAAAGGTCCGGGCGAGACATCGCTGATCGTGTGGCAACAGAACGGCAACCGCCTGGTGTACGACCTGACGGTGCGGATGAGCCCCCTCAAGCTGGAGGCGGTGCGCGAACAGATTGCGCGCGAGTTTCCGGACTCCGATATCAACGTCACCTTCGACAACGACACGGCCTTCCTGCGGGGCGCGGTGAAGGACGTAATCGCGGCGGAACGCGTGGTGGCGATAGCGGCCACTCTGGGCAAGACCGTGAACCTGCTGCGCGTGGAGGTGCCGCCGGCGGAGACCCAGATCCTGCTGAAGGTGCGGTTCGCCGACGTGGATCGCACGGCCAGCTCGGAACTGGGCGTGGACCTCGCCAGCACCGCATTGAACCAAAGCACCTCGATCACCACGGGGCAGTTCCCCGGGCTGGCCGTAAACCAGACCGGCACCTTCAGCCTCTCCAACGCGCTGAACATCTTCCTGTTTCGCAATGACCTCAACCTGGGAGCGGCCATCCAGGCCCTGGAAACCAAAGGACTACTGGAAACGCTGGCCGAGCCGAATGTGCTGGCGATCAACGGCAAGCCGGCAAGTTTCCTGTCCGGCGGCGAGTTTCCATACCCCATGGTTCAGGGCGGCGCCGCCGTGGGCACAGTGACCATCGCGTTCCGGGAGTACGGGATTCGCCTCAATTTCCTGCCCGTGATCACGCCGCGCGGCACCATCCGGCTGAAGGTGGCGCCGGAAGTCAGCGGGCTGGATTACTCCAACGCCTTGAGCTTCGAGGGATACACGATCCCGGCGCTGACAACGCGGAAGGTCGAGACGGAGGTGGAACTGGAAAGCGGGCAGAGCTTCGTGATTGCCGGACTGCTGGACAAGGAGATGACGGAAACGCTCAGCAAGATCCCCGGCCTGTCCAACATCCCACTGCTGGGGAAGCTGTTCCAGTCCCGCAACCGGACGAAGAGCAATAACGAGCTGATGGTGATCGTGACGCCGGAAGTGGTACGGCCGATACAGGCGGGACAGCCGGTACCGGATTTGAACTATCCAGGGCCGTTTATGAAAGAGAACAGCGCAGTGCCGATGCAGCAACCGGGGATCGACAAGACCGGGCCGGTGCCGGCGCAGCCACACCTGCAAAGCATCCCCATCGAACAACTGGCGCCGCAACCTAAGCAGGAAGAGGCCGCTCCGGCGGCGAATGCTCCCGCGGCGAATAAGGAAGCCGCGCCCGTGCGGCAGCCGGCGCCGATTCCGGCCCAGGCGCCTCCGTCGGGCGGCGGGTCCGGAGGAAACAGCCAATGATGCGCGGGCCCGGAGGCTTAGCATGTACCCGCTGACGATCGGACTGGCGATCGAAAACCGGGACCTGTGGGAACAGGCGCAGGCGGCTCTTTCGGAGCTGCCGTTCCGCGTCATCGTGGAACACCAGGACGTCGGCGATGTGACCAATTTTCTGGATCGCCTGGAGCGCATGCGGCCGGATGTGGTTCTGATCGATATCAGCAACTGGAAGGAGCCGTTGGAAGGGCTGGCCGCTTCCATCCGGAGCGCGGTGGGCGACCCGATCATCATCGCCTTGAACACCAGCGCCGAGGCGAACCCGATCCTGGCGTCGCTGCGCGCGGGAATCAATGAATACCTGGTTCCTCCGCTTCGCGACCCGCTGAAGAGGGCGCTGGAAAGACGCTCCGCGGAGCGCAGCCGGCGGCGCGAGTCGGGCACCAAAAGCGGCGGCAAGGGATTTGCCTTCTTCTCCGCGAAGGGCGGATGCGGCGCCAGCACGCTGGTGTGCCACGTGGCCGCGGAGCTGGGGCGGCTAAACCAAAAGGTTCTGCTGATGGACCTGGACATGGACTCGGGGATGGTGGGGTTCATCACCAAGACCAAGTCCGTGTACTCCGTGCTGGACGCGGTCAACAATCTGCACCGGCTGGACATTCATTACTGGAAAGCCTTGGTCTCGAATGGGATTCCGGGGGTGGAGATCATGGCGTCGCCGCTGGTGCTGGCTGCCAGACAGCAGCCCAGCGGCGACCAGATCCGGCACGTGGTGGCGTTCGCCCGGCCCAACTACGACTGGAGCCTGATGGACCTGGGCCGGGGCCTGAGCCGCATCTCGATGTCCGCGCTGGAAGAGATCGACGAGGCCTGCCTGGTGACCACGCTGGAGGTTCCGGCGCTGCACCAATCCAAACAGATTATTCAGACGCTTCTGGACAGCGGATATGGAAAAAACCGCATCCGGCTGATCCTCAACCGTACGCCCAGGCGGCTGGATATTACGCCCGATGAACTGGAAAAGATGCTGGGCGTCCGGATTTTCTGCATGATACCGAACGACTATCAGCGGTTGTACGAAACATACGCGGAGGGCCGCATGTTGGACGGCGGCTCGGAGCTGGGCAGGCAGATAGCCAAGCTGGCTACCAAGCTGGCCGGCCTGCAAGAAGAGCAGAAGGGCAAGAAACACTTCGGATGGCTGGGCTAAGGAGCCGCAAACGTCATGTCTGCCTTACCGGATAGAGTAACGAGAATGGGCGATGGCCGCGATGGCCGCGATGGCCACGAGATGGGTTGGGTAAACCGTCTCTTCAACCGAGAAGGGCGAACGCCGGAATACCAGGAGCTGAAGTTCACGCTGCACAGAAAGCTGCTGGACCGGATCAATCTGGAGGCGCTCTCATCGATGGCGGGGGAGCGCGTGCGGGTGGAGATCCGGGCGGCGGTCGCCAAGCTGGTGGAAGAAGAGAAGACGCCCCTTTCCCTGGTGGAAAAAGACCGTGTCATCGAGGAGATTCTGGATGAGGTGTTCGGGCTGGGGCCGCTCGAGCCGCTGCTGCAAGATCCGACCGTGAGCGACATACTGGTGACCACGCCGCGGCTGGTGTACGTGGAGCGCGCCGGCAAACTGTACCGGACGCCGGTGGAATTCAAGGACGACGCTCACCTGCTGCGCATCATTGAAAAGGTGGTGTCGCGCGTGGGGCGCCGGGTGGACGAATCGTCGCCGCTGGTGGACGCGCGCCTTCCCGACGGCTCGCGCGTGAACGCGGCGATACCGCCGGTGGCGGTGGACGGGCCGCTGCTTTCCATCCGCCGTTTCGGACGCACGGGGATGAGAGGCGAAGACCTGGTGGCCAAGCTGGCTCTTACGGAGGGCATGCTGGAACTGCTGAAGGCCTGCGTGAAGGCGCGCCTGAACATCCTGATATGCGGCGGCACCGGGTCCGGCAAGACCACCCTGCTCAACGCGCTTTCCTCCTACATTCCGGAGGACGAGCGGATCGTGACCATTGAAGACGCGGCCGAGCTGCGGCTGCAGCAGACGCACGTGGCGCGCATGGAGACGCGGCCGGCCAACGTGGAGGGCGTCGGCGCCATCCACATCCGGCAGCTCGTGATCAACGCGCTGCGCATGCGCCCCGACCGCATCATCGTGGGCGAGGTTCGCGCAGAAGAGGCGCTGGACATGCTGCAGGCCATGAACACGGGCCACGATGGATCGCTGACCACGGTTCACGCCAACACGCCGCGCGACGCCCTGGGCCGCCTCGAAGTGATGGTCGGCATGGCCAACTCGAACATGGGGGTGCGCTCGATCCGCCAGCAGGTGGCGTCGGCCGTCAACCTGTTCGTGCAGGTGGCCCGCTTCAGCGACGGGTCGCGGCGCGTAACGCACATCACGGAAGTGGTCGGCATGGAGCAGGACATGATCACGCTGCAGGACATTTTTCTATTCGAGAAGACGGGGATTGTGGAATCCGGGAGGGTGCTGGGCCGGTTTCGGGCCACGGGCATCCGTCCCCGCTTCTGCGAACGCCTCAAAGCGTCCGGCATTAACATGCCGCCGCAACTGTTCCAGACGGTGGTGGAGATCAACTGATGCCGGTAGTCGCAATATTCTTGTTCGTGGTGATCTTCGCGCTGACCATGCTGGCGGTGAGCTTTGGGTTGAAGTTCTTCGACACCCGGCGCAAGGCGCAGATGACCGCGATGCTGCACACGGCCACCGGCGAGCCGATGGTGGTAATGGAGAACCTGCTGAAGGAGATCCGTGCGGAGAGCCCCTCGGGATTCAGGGCCGTGCTGGCTTCATTGCACTTCACGCGCCGCGCCCAGGAACAGATCCAGCAGGCGGGTTTGAACTGGTCTTCCACGCGGCTGCTGGCCAGCATGGCGGTAACGGGGATGCTGGGGATGGTTTTGGGCACGATGCTTCCGTTTCTGGTGAACGGCCCGATTACGGCCGTGACAGCGGGCCTGGCTTGCTCGACGCTGCCGTACCTGTACGTGCGGCACAAGCGGCAGAAGAGGCTGGATACGCTGGAGGAGCAATTGCCGGAGGCGCTCGATTTTCTTTCGCGTTCGATGCGGGCCGGCCATGCGTTCTCCATCAGCCTGGAAATGGTGGGCGAGGAGATCTCGGACCCACTGGGGCAGGAATTCCGCGCGCTCTTCAACGAACAGAACCTGGGCGCGCCGCTGGATGTGGCGCTGCGCAATTTCGGCTTGCGGGTGCCGCTGCTCGACGTGCGCTTCTTCACTTCATCGGTGCTGCTGCAAAAGCAGACGGGCGGCAACCTGAGCGAGATTCTCACGCGGCTGGCGTACGTGATCCGCGAGCGCTTCCGTTTGAAGGGGCAGGTGAGGGCGGCCAGCGCGCACGGGCGGCTCACGGCGAGCATTCTGACGTTGCTGCCGGTGGGCACCATGCTGGGCCTGCTGGTGGTAGCGCCGGGGTATTTGCAGAGCATGGCGGCGGATTCCGACGGCAAGTGGATGATCGGCGGCGCCATCGTCGCCCAGATTCTGGGCAATTTTTTCATCAAGAAGATCATCAACATCAAGGTTTGACATGGCACATCCACTGGCGTTTTCCGCTCTCACATTTCTGGCGTTGATGTCGGTGATGACGTGGGCCGGGTACCGCGTGTTATACAAGCCCGGCCGCTTCCTCAGACAACTCGGCAAACCCGTGATCGGCGACGATTCGCGCCAGCGCACCATAGCGATCGACGAGGAGCCGGAGGCCAGCACGCTGATCACGGTGCTGCACCAGATCGGCGCCCACGTGCCGGCGTCGGCAGCGGAGGCCGCGGATCTGCACACGCAGTTGGTCCGGGCGGGTTACCGTTCCGAGAGCGCCCCGACGGTGCTCTACGGAGTGAAGATCGTGGCCGTCCTGGCGATGCTGGTGCCGTGCATGATGCTCGAATCCCGCATGGAGCCAAACCCGATGATGAAGCTGGCCCTGCTGGCTTCCGGGGTGGCCGCGGGGTGGATTCTGCCGCGATTCGTTCTGGAAAAAAAGGTGGCCAAGCGGCAGAACATCATCCGCCTCTCGCTGCCCGATGCGCTGGACCTGATGGTGGTCTCGGTGGAAGCGGGTTTGGGCCTGGACCAGGCGATCCAGCACGTGGGGCGCGAGCTTCAGGAGAGCCACCCGGAGCTGAGCGAAGAGCTGTCGCTGGTGACGCTGGAGATGCGCGCCGGCAAGCGGCGCTCGGAGGCCCTGCGCAATCTTGCGGACCGCACCGGCGAACCGGAAATCAGCAAGCTGGTGGCCATCCTGATTCAAAACGACCGTTTCGGCACGAGCATGGGCGAATCGCTGCGCAACCACTCGGACTTTCTGCGCACGCGCCGGCGGCAGGAGGCTGAAGAGCGCGCCGGCAAGGTAGGCGTGAAACTGGTGTTCCCGATTTTCTTTTTCATTCTGCCGTCGATGATGATCGTGGCGGCGGGCCCTGGCATTTTACAGATTTTCAAATATCTGTTCCCCATGATGAGACAAGTGGGCGGGTAAAGCCGGGGGGAAACGAAGAGGAACGGCACCGTGGTGCAAGGTTGGATGGAATTGCGGGGCAATCCCCGAGGCGCGGGGCGGCCCCGGCAAGCGATCACGAATGAAAGGAGAACGATATGAACCTCGCGATTCAAGGAGCGATGTGGCTGGGGGCGGGTGTCACGCTCATCATGTTGTTGTCGCGCCGGCGCAGGCGTCGAGTCTTCCGGTAGCACCCGCGAAAAGCGGCTGGCGGGAGATTTCATGCCCAGCGGGTTCTCCCGCCGGCCCTGTACCCCCTATGGCGATTGGGATTCTTGCCGGCAAACAGAATCGGGATGGCGGCTGGCCATACGTCCGCGGCTCGTCGTGGACCGAACCCACGGCCTACGCCGTACTGGCTTTGCTGGCGGCGGGAGAGACGGAGCCGGCCAAGCGCGGCCTGCGATGGATTGTGGCAAGAGAGCGGCGGGACGGAGGGTGGCCTCCGCAAGCCGGCGTCGAGCAGAGCACATGGGTGACCGCGCTGGTGGCGCTGCTGCCTCAGGAGCAGCTTGGCGCGAGGGCGCACGCTCGCGCCATCAGATGGCTGCTGGAAACCACGGGCCGGGAATCCACGCTGACGTATCGGTTGCGGGAGTGGCTGCTGGGCAACCCGAGGCCCCCCGAGGAGAAGTTCGCCGGCTGGCCGTGGATACCGGATACGGCGGCATGGGTTGGTCCGACTTCTGTGGCGATTCTGGCGCTGGATAAGGAGTACCGGCGAAGGCCGTCGGCGGCGATCCGGGAACGAATCGATTCGGGCCGGCGGTTCCTGCTGGCGCGGATGTGCCGTGAAGGCGGATGGAATCACGGGTCGGTGCGAGCCCTGGGATACGAGTCCGGCCCTTACCCGGAAACCACGGGAATGGCGCTGGCGGCCCTGCGCGGAGTGCGGTCGCCCGGCACGGAGCGCAGCCTGGCGGTGGCCCGGCGCTTCCTGGGGGAGTGCCGCTCGGCGGACGCTCTGAACTGGTTGCGGCTGGGCCTGCTGGCGCATGGGCAACTGCCGGCGGGCTACTGCCATCCGGTGGGGATCGAGAACCGCACGCTTCCGGATGCGTCTCTCGGACTGCTGGCCGCCGAGGCGGAAAAAGGGCGGGACTTCTTCCTGGATTGAGCCATGCGGCGCACACTCACCAGACGCGAATGGCTGACGGCCTCGGCGGGGACCGCGGTGCTGACCGGCTGCGGCGACAAAAGGCCGATCGTTCCGTCGATGGTCTCGATTGTGCGCGCGCCGGCTTATGACCAGCGCATCTATGAGACGGTGCGCCGGATGGTGGAAGAGCACGGGCTCGAGGCACGCGGCCGGCACGTGGTGCTCAAGCCCAACCTGGTCGAGTTCGAGCCGGAAAGCAGCATCAATACACATCCCCTGCTGGTTCATGCCGCCTTGGAAGCCTTCCGGGGGATGGGCGCGGCCAGCGTGCGCATCGCCGAGGGGCCGGGGCACCGGCGCAACACGCTGGACCTGGCGGACGCGGCGGGATACTTCAAAACCGTGCCGGGCTTCGAGGACGTGTTTGTGGATCTCAACCTGGATGACGTCACGCGGGTGCGCCCCGACCGCCAGTTGTCGCGTCTGAGCGCGCTCTACCTTCCCAACACGGTCTTGGGCGCGGACCTGCTGGTCTCGATGCCAAAGATGAAGACGCATCACTGGGCGGGCGCGACACTGGCCATGAAAAACCTTTTCGGCGTGGTGCCGGGCGGTATCTATGGATGGCCGAAGAACGCGCTCCACTGGGCCGGCATCCACGAATCGATCGCAGACTTACATGCGGCCTTTCCGCGGCAGTTCGCGATCGTGGACGGCATCGTCGGCATGGAAGGCAACGGTCCCATTCAGGGCACGCCGAAGCCCGCGGGGGTGCTGGTGGCGGGGCGCGATCGGGCTGCCGTGGACGCCACTTGCTGCCGCATCATGCGGATCGAACCGTTCAAGATAGAATACCTGCGGCTGACGAGCGGCGGAGGATCGCACATCACGGAGCGGAATATCCACCAGATCGGCGAAAGCCTGTCCGCGGTGGCCACACCGTTTGCAGTGATACCCGAACTGCGGTGGATTCGGATGGAGAACAGTTAGAGCACCGCCAGCAGCACCACCAGGTTCCACACCACGAGTCCGCCGTACCAGTAGGTGATCCAGCGGATCAAGTGTTGCTTCCTGGTATAAATGCAGATCGCTCCAATGGCCAGGGCGAGCACCTTAGAGGCTATCACTCCGGCGGCCGGACCGATGTGCATCAGCACCTGAATGAAGGGGCTGGCTTCGGCCGCCCCCAGCTTGAACCCCACCAGGGTTGTCAGCACATCCAGCAGTTGCAGGTAGATGAAGATTTGAATAAGAGCCATTCAGTTTTCCCGGTAAATTGTATCGACGCTTGCCTGAAATGATTGTAACCGCAGCCGGGCCGAAAAAGACGCCTGTTTTGTACGGTTTGTACCAGTAGGAGGGTCCCGGCCCAGTACCAATTCACGTTTTCGGTACTGTGAGGAACGGGGGGAGACGGCAGACTGAGAGCCTGCGCCACGCCGTGTGATAATTCAGGTTATGAGCGTCGAGTGCGCGGCCGGCCCCTTCCAGATGTGCGGATCCTGCAAACGCGCGTGGACGACGTGGGAGAGCTTCGTCCGGGATCCGGCTGTGCGCCTGCTGGGCCTGCAATCCGAGATCGCCATTCCGGATGTCAACCTGCTGGTATTCGAGCACGGCTGCGGCAGCTCGATCTCGATCCTCTCGAGGCGGCTGCGGTACCTCCTGCCCGAGCCAGAAGCGGGCGACCCGACTGTCAGACTGATCGGCACAGCCGAATGCCGGGGGCACTGCCGCCACCTGGGGGACCTGGAAGCGTGCGACGCGCCGTGCAGCAACGCGCGGGACCGCAAGCTGATCCTGCTCGTACAGCGCATGAAGAGCTAAATGAAACACTGTCATGAATCTCTGATCGACTTTCCCGTCGTGGTTACCATCCCCCTGCTATGGGGGGACCATGACGCTTTCGGGCACGTGAACAACCTGGCGTACCTGCGCTGGTGCGAGACGGCGCGCGTCGAATACCTGGCACGCATCGACTTCTGGCCCCCGTTGCCGCCGGCGGGCGTCGGGCCGATACTGGCCAGTGTTTCGTGCGACTACAAGCGGGTTTTGACTTACCCCGATACGACCTACACGGGCGCCCGGGTGACAAGGATCGGGAACCGCAGCTTCCAATTGCAGCATCGGGTGGTGAGCAAAGCTCTCGATACGGTGGTGGCCGAGGTAGAGTCCGTCATAGTGGTCCTGGATTACCCCACGAACAAGACGGTTCCCATCCCCGAGCATTGCCGGAAGGCCATCGAAGAACTGGAATCCAAGCACGCCGGCCGCAGCTTGTAGCCTGTGATCGCCGGCGAGCGGCCCAGTTCCACCTTAGCGGTTACGCGATCATCGTTCCGGTTTCCAGCGTATCGTAGCCGGCAAGGACCTCCAATTTCCGGCGGAGCGTAGCTCGCTGCAAGACATCGAGGAAGGCCTTCACAGCCGGCAGGTCGGCTGTTTTCTTGCGCATTACCAGATCGTAGCGCTCGCTGTGCACCGGGATGAAGTCCAGGCCGAACGTGCGGGCGGCGGACCGAGTAGCGAGACATACGTCCGCATCCCCGGCGACGACGCAATAGGCAGCCGCGAGGTGGCCGTAAGCGATCCGGTCATAACCGTAAATCTTCTGCGCGTCCATTCCGGCTTTTTCCAGAAGTTTGTCTAAAAGAGCACGGCTTCCCGAACCGGGCTCGCGATTTACAAATACGACATTTTTCCGTGCCAAGTCATCAATCTTCCGCACGCTTTTCGGATTTCCGGCCGCGATCACGAAGCCTTCTTCCCAGCGCGCGAACGTAACGACACTGAAGTCTTCGCCCGGAAACTGTTTGCGGATAAACGGAAGATTGAATTCCCCGGTCTTGGGGTCCTCCAGGTGCGAACCGGCGATATGCACTTTGCCTTGGCTTAACCAGGTGAGTGCGAGCTTGCTTGAGGCGGGGGCTGACACGATTTCCACGCCGCTAATCTTCTCGACCATTCGGGAAAGCAGGCCGGTGGCCGGATCGCACCCGGCGAGCACAAGCCGTTTGTGGGCCGCTTCTTCCCTTGCAAAGACCACCAAATCCGCCCGCCCATTCGCCCGTCCAATTTGCTTGATGATCCCGTCGGCTTCCGGCATGTAATAAGGAGAGGCGCTGACCGGAACGCCGACCCAGCGCGACCCGATCAGACAGATGCGGACGGGCTGACCTCTTGCCGGAGCTTCGGCGCTGAGAACCTCGGCGGATAGAGCCTCCGGCGATGTCAGGGCGGCCACCTGGAGGGAAAACAGCTCATCAACGGTTACTTCCAGTTCGCGCGCAAGATTGAGCGCAACCTCGGTGTTAGGAACGTACGTCCCAGCCTCGATGGCATAGATCGTCTGGCGGCTTACGTTGACGCGGCGAGCCAGATCGGATGCGCCCACACCCCTGCTTTTTCGAATCTGAGCCAGGCGGTTCTCGACGCGCGTCTTCACAAGCGCCATTTCCTCACCTGACGGCAATGCCCAAAAGTATTGAGCGTCGTGTGTTCATGACTACCTCACATTGTAGGCCGGCGACCTCGCCCCTGCCGGTGCAGCCAGGGGTTCTGTCTTTCTTGAATTACTCTATCATGTATACTGGACACATGGCGAAAAACGCTTCAGCGAAATGTCTGTTCTGTGTGTATGTCTGTCTTTACACGATGCCGCCCGCGTGGGGACAGGTTGGCGCGGCGCTCTCCGGAACCGTCGCGGACCAGTCCCAATCCGCGGTTATGGGAGCCGCGGTGACCGTGAAGAATAACGGCACCGGAGCCGTTCGCGGCACCACGACGGATGGCGCGGGCCAGTACCAGGTGGTCGCTTTGCCGGTGGGCGAGTACGAGATTCATATCACGAAGAACGGCTTTGCCGAGGCGATTCGCACGGGAGTCCATTTGGTAGTCGGACAGGATGCGGTGGTGGATGTCACGCTGAGTGTGGGATCGGTGAGCCAGCAGCTCACGGTCACCGCGGACGCTCCGCCGGTAAGCCTATCCACCACCGACATCTCCGGACTGGTGGGAGAACAGCAGGTGAGGAATCTCCCGCTCAACGGGCGCAGCTTCGACGAACTCCTGACGCTGAATCCGGGGGTCGTCAATTTCACGTGGGAAAAGACGGGCGGGATCGGCGTTTCCAATTCCACGATGGGAAACAACTTTGCCGTCTCCGGGAATCGTCCGCAGCAGAATCTGTTCCTGCTGAACGGCGTCGAATTCACGGGCGCGGCCGAGAACAACATGCAACCGGGAGGCACCAGCCAGCAGTTGCTAGGCGTCGATGCGGTGCAGGAGTTCAACCTGCTCCGCGATTCCTACGGGGCAGACTACGGAAAGCGGCCCGGCGCCCAGGTTTTGATTGTCACGCGCGGGGGCACGAATCAGTTCCACGGATCGGCGTACGAATTTTTGCGCAACAGTGGCTTCGACGCGCGCAATTTTTTCGACGGCAATTCGGTCCCGGGTTTTCAGCGGAATCAGTTTGGGGCGGCTCTCGGAGGGCCGCTCCAAAAAGGCAAGACGTTTTTCTTCGCGAACTTCGAAGGGATGGAGCAGCATTTGCATCAAACCGGCGTGGACACGGTTCCCGATAACAACATGCGAAACGGATACCTGCCTTGCGCGCTGATCAGCCCGGCGCCCACTGCTTGCCCGTCTTCGGGAGCGCAATTTGTGGGGGTCTCGCCGCTGATCAACCTGTGGCCCGCGCCCAGTCCGGGAGCTCCCGATTTCGGCGGAGTTTCGGAGGCGTTCAACACCCCGCTGCAAACGATCCGCGACGATTTCGGAATCATGCGGCTCGATCGTAACTTTTCGGAGAAGGATTTCCTGAACGCGGTCTTTACCATCGACGATAGCAGCGACTTCACGCCCACCAACTTCAATGCGTACGCCACCGATGTCGATACGCTCCGCCAGCAGGTGCTGAGCCTCGAGGAAACACACATCATCTCTCCCGCGCTGTTGAATACCGCTCGCGTGGGATACTCACGCGCGGGCTTTTTCTTTACCGGGGAGCCGACGCCCGGAAGCCCTGCAGCGAGCCTCCCCGGCTTCTTGCTGGGGGATCCGATCGGCGTTGCAGTGGTAGGAGGGAGCGCCGCATCGAATCCCGCGGCGACCCTTAGCTCCGACGGCAGCAACAACGGGAGCAATCTGCGCGTGGCGCGCAACATCTTCACGTATGAGGATCGCGTCTCCCTCATCAAAGGACGCCAGCAGTTCAGCGCGGGCGCGTGGCTGCAACGGCTGGACTCGAACGAAGAGCTTGCGCTGAGCCAATACGGCCAGGCGACCTTCACCAGCCTGCAAACCTTCCTGCAGGGAACGGCCAGCACTTTTCTGTTCGACCCGACGCCCACTCCTTTGGGCTGGCGTTCCTGGTTGGGGGCCTTTTATGCAGAGGACGCCATTCGCTTAAGCCAGAACCTCAAACTGACCCTCGGTTTCCGCGATGAGTTCACCACCGGCTGGAATGAAGCGCACGGGCGCGCGGCCAACTACACGTACCCAAACGGCGTGATTTCGAGCGCGCCGCAGATCGGCAACTCGGATTTGACCGTCAATCACGCGAAATTCCTCCCGGAGCCGCGCATCGGCCTCGCGTGGAGTCCTCTCGGTTCCAGGAAAACGGTCCTGCGCGCCGGCTTCGGAATGTATCGCGACCTTCAGGATGCGCTGGGTTATCGCACAGATCAAAACGCTCCCTTCAATCCGACCTATAGTCTGTCGAACGCGGCGGTTTCCTCATTTCCGATCAACCCGCTCGCGGTGCCGTCGGCCGCCAAGTTGGCGCCCGGAGGGATTCAGCCGGACCTACAGACTCCGACGCTGGTCTCCTGGTCGCTGCGGGTGCAGCAGCAACTGACCGCGAACACGACTCTGAGCGTGGGATACGTAGGATCGCACGGATATCACGAAATCATCGGCGTGGACGCGAATGAGCCTTTTCCCGTCGTTTGCCCGGCGTCGCCGTGTCCGGCGACCTATCCGTCCAATTTCCCTGCCGGCATAGCGGGAACTCCAGTGCCCGCCGGAACTTACTATGTCCCGACCTCGACCAGAGCAAACCCGGCGCTGGTCGGCACTTGGACCTACTTTTCCTGGGGCGACAGTTCGTACCACGCCCTGCAGATCGACCTGAACCACCGGTTCAGCGGCGGTCTGGTTTTGCGAGGCGTTTACACGTGGGCCAAGACCATCGACGATGGAGATTCCCTGAACTCCACCACGTCGGGAAGCGAGCCCGCGCTGGTCTCGAATCCGTTCGACCTGGGCGCGGACAAGGGACTCGCGAACTTCGATGTCCGCAACGCAGCGGTAGTGAGCGCGTCTTATGCTCTGCCGTTCGGTGCCGGAAAGCAATTCCTCCAGAATGCGCCGGGGATGGGGAAGACTTTGGTCAGCGGCTGGACCGTCAATTCCATCGTCACGCTGCAGAGAGGATTTCCTTTCACTCCGCAGCTCAGCTACAACCCGTCGAATAACGGGGATGGAAAAGATCCGGTTCGCCCGTTCGTGAACCCGGCGTTTACCGGGCCTGTGATTCTGGGCAACCCGAATCAGTGGTTCAATCCGGCGGCGTTTCTGGCGTATCCGAATAACAGCGGTTTTTACGGGAATTTGGGCAGAGATACGCTCATCGGTCCCGGTCTGGCAACCTGGGATTTGTCTTTCTTAAAAGACACCCGGCTTCGCGAGAGTCTCGCGCTGCAATTCCGCGCCGAGCTGTTCAACGTCCTGAACCGGGCAAATTTCAATTTCCCCAATCCCGTGACGTTTTCGACGTCGGGAGTTTCCCCCACGGCGGGACTCATCACGAGCACGTCCACCTCATCGCGGCAGATCCAATTGAGCCTGAAACTGGTCTGGTAGCGGCAGCACCCAGATTCCTGTCGCCATGCAATTGAGTGTACAATCGAAGGCGGCCAGGAAAGTCCAAAACGGAAATCCTGGTTGAGAAACGTGCGGCACGGCGCCTGCCTCCCAGGCACGAGCGTGAGGGTTGGGCAGCGCCGGGGAGTGTACTCATGATGGCAGGAAAAATCTCAGGATACGAGGAAAATATACGATGAGGGCTTATATAGTTGCAGCCGTCCTGGTTCTTCTGTGCGGCACAGCGTTGCCTGCAGCCACGACCCTGGACGTGTATGTAATCGACGCGGATGGCGGGAAAGCCATGCTGGTGGTGACCCCATCCGGCCAATCCATGGTGGTAGACGCGGGTTACGCCGGGTTTATCAACGAGAAGTCGCAGGTTGTCACGCCCAATGACCTGGATGCGGATCGGATCATCCGGCTGGTCAAACTCGCCAAGGTGAAGCAGATCGACTACATGGTGGTGACCCACTATCACAACGACCATGCAGAGAACGTTCCGAAATTCGTTGCCAAGGTCGGCATACCGGTGCGCAACTTCGTGGACCATGGGCCGCCGGTGGAACAGGACGCGCTCACTCAGACCATATTCAAGGCCTATACCAACGCCATGGGCAAGGCAAATCGGATTACGGTCAAGCCGGGGGATACGATCCCACTGAAGGGTGTGCAGGTGCTGGTGTTGACCTCGGCGGGCGCGACCATCAAGACCCCGCTGCCCGGCGCCGGAACTCCAAATCCCTTGTGTGCAGCCGCCGCTCCGGCCCCGGCCGATAACGGCGAGAACGGCGCCTCGATCGGCTTGCTGTACACCTTCGGGAAATTTCGCATGCTCGACCTTGCCGATTTGACCAAGCCCAAGGAGTACGAGCTGATGTGCCCCAACAACCTGGTGGGAATGGTGGACCTGTTCATGGTGAGCCACCACGGCTTTGATTTGTCCAACTCACCCCAGCTCGTCTACGACCTCCATCCCCAGGCGGCGATCATGAACAACGGGGCGAAAAAGGGGGACGAGCGGCAGACGGCCACGGTCCTGGTGACCTCGCCCGGGATCGTGAACAGTTGGCAGTTGCACTACGCCGTGGACAGCTCGCCGGATAACAACGCGGCCCCGGACCGGATTGCCAACCCGCAACAGCAGCCCGATCCCCAGAGCTTCGGCTACGTGCTGGGCGACCAGGGAGATTACATTAAGGTCTCGGCACAGGAAAACGGGGATTTCACGGTGACCAACAGCCGGAACGGCTTCACGCAGACGTACAAGAAGCGCGAGTACCACCAATAGAAAGGCGGGCACCGAGGGGATCGTAACCGGCAGGCCGGCGGTTCAATAGAATCGGTCCCATGGAATGTGCACGGGGCCATCCCGGCAAACAATGTCGATGATGGCGTGCATGAGGGGCAGCGCGTTCGGATCGAGCGCCCCTTTTTGCGCCAGGGCATCTATGGTGGGTCCGATGGCAAACGCAGTCTCGGCGCCCTCAAGCGTCTCTTCGCTCATATATCGAGCCTTCGCTTCGCTGTAAGGCACGCCCAAGCCCAGCCACCGTCCCATGCGGATGTTTCGGCCGCCCTGGCAGGTAACATACAAGTCGCCCGCTCCTGGGAGCGTCCAGATCGAGCGTCGATGGCCGCCCATCAGCGCGACCATGTAGGCGATCTCGCACAGAGCTTCGGCGAACAGGGCCGCGGACACATTGTGCATTCCGAGCCCGTTCTCGACCTCCGGCGAGCCTTCCAGCAGGCCGGAAACAATTCCAACCGCAAGCGAAAACAGATTCTTCAGAGCGGCGCAGACTTCCACTCCTATCAGATCGGTGTTAGGCCAGACATGGTAGTAACTCGTGCGCAGGCAGCCGGCCAGCGAATTGAAAACAGACTGGTCCGGGCAGGTCAGGACCACGCTGGTGTGGCGACGCACCGCCAACTCACCGGCGATTGAGGGGCCGCGGATGGTACAGACTTGTCCGACATAATCCGAGGGCAACCGAGCCCGCAGCACGTTGGGCAGGAGATTAAGCCTGTCTCCTTCTCCCCGCAGACCTTTGGTCAACATCACGAGAGGCGCCCGCAAAGGCAGGACAGGGCGCAGTTTCTCCGCCGCCCAGTCCAGGCCCGCCGAGTTGACACCCAGAATCGCCAGGTCAGCGCCTCGCATGGCTTCGCCCAACTCGTTGTGGGCGTAAGCTTGGACCGTTTCCGGCAGGTGGACTTTGAGCCGGGGATGAAAGCGGTCCCGACGGAGGGAATCCACGATGTCCGCATCCAAATGTGTTCCTACGAGGCAGACTGCATGGCCATTGTCAGCCAGGGGAACAGAGAAAGCGCTGCCCATCATGCCAGCGCCTAGAATCACGATTTTTGCCATAAGACCTTTCTATCATCACATGGAAGGATTACGTCCGTTGCTTCGTCAAACTAAATGTGGTTTCTTATTATTCATGAAGAGAGCAACGAATCTCCAGCCGGCGTCGCGGTTGGTCCTGGCTGCGGCGCTGGTGGCTGGTTTATCCGGTCAGAACGTCATCGATACAAGAAACTGGACTGCTGCCGAAGATCACCAGAACATGATGGATCAGCTTGGCATAAAGGCTCTCCGTCCTGGCCCGAGCGGCGATGAAGGTGCACCGAATCACGCCAACTACGATGAGGCCACGGCGAATCCGTACCCGAACCTCCCCGACGTGCTTGCGCTGAAGAACGGCAGGAAGGTCACGACGCCGGCCATGTGGTGGAATCAGCGCCGGCCGGAGATCGTGGAAGACTTTGAGCGGGAGGTGGTAGGCCGCATACCGAAGAACGCCCCAAAGGTGACTTGGGAAGTGACGAAGACGGCCGAAGCGCAAGTGGCTTCGCGTCCCGTTATCGGCAAGCAACTCCTCGGGCACGTGGATAATTCGTCCGACCCGGATATTAAGGTCGAGATTCAAATGACCCTGGTGGTCCCCGCCGAGGCGAAAGCTCCGGTGCCGGTGATGATGATGTTTGGCGGACGCAGCATACCCGAGGTTGCGTTTCCCGCACCGGCGTTTCCCGGCCGCGGAGGAGCACCCGGGCGAGGTGCGCCGGGCGCCGGCCGCGGACCTGCCGCTCCCCCAGCAGATCCAGACCCTCCGGCCATGGAACAACTCATTGCCGATGGCTGGGGAGTGGCCACGATCAATCCAGGCAGTATCCAGGCTGACAACGGCGCCGGTCTGACGAAAGGCATAATCGGACTGGCGAACAAAGGCCGGCCCCGCAAGCCCGACGATTGGGGCGCTCTCCGCGCCTGGGGTTGGGGCGCTTCGCGGGCCCTCGTCTTCCTGGAAAACGAAAGGGCTGTGAATGCCAAGCAGGTTGGCATCGAAGGGGTATCGCGCTATGGCAAGGCTGCGCTTGTGACCATGGCATTCGATACGCGCTTCGCGGTCGTGCTGATAGGTTCGTCCGGTGAAGGCGGAGCCAAGCTTCACCGCCGCAATTGGGGCGAAGCCGTCGAGAACCTCACGGGCACCGGCGAGTATCATTGGATGGCCGGCAACTTTCTGAAGTATGGCGCTTCTGAAGCGAGTTTCGGAAGCAAGACCGCCGGAGACCTGCCGGTCGATGCCCACGAACTGCTGGCACTTTGCGCGCCCCGTCTCACCTTCGTGAGCTATGGTGTGCCGGAAAAGGGCGATGCAAGGTGGCTCGATCACCAGGGCAGCTTTGTGGCCGCGGTCGCCGCACAGCCGGTGTTCCGCCTTCTCGGCGCGAAAGATCTTGGCGTCGCGGCGGACTATCACACGGCGAAGATGCCTCCGGTGAACGCCGGCCTCCTCGAGGGGCAGCTTGCATGGCGCCAGCACGATGGCGGACATACCGATGCGCCCAACTGGAAGTACTTCATTCCCTGGGCCGACAAGTTCCTGCATCACGGGAACGAGAAGCGCCCGTGAAGATCCTCCTGGCCGGCATCACCACGGTTTCGCTGCTGTGGGCCCAGGCCGATCAACCAATTCCGCGAGCCGATAAGAACTCGCAGATCGCACATGAACAGCTCCTCGCCAAAGCCAAACAGGGCCGCATCGATGTCTACTTCGAAGGCGACTCTATCACGCGGCGGTGGGGGGCGACCGACTATCCGCAGCTCCTCGAAAACTGGAACAAGAACTTCTTCGGTTGGAACGTAGCGGATTTTGGGTGGGGCGCGGACCGTGTCGAGAACATCCTCTGGCGGATTGAGAACGGCGAACTCGATGGCGTCAACCCTAAGGTGATTGTGCTGCTGGCCGGCACGAACAACATCGGCAACAGGATTCCTCCAGGTGGTATCGACACGGCCGTCGAAGATGTGTCGAAAGGTCTTCGAGCAGTGGTGCGTGTCATGCAGTCGAAAGCTCCCGACGCGGCGATTATCGTGATGGGAATCTTTCCGCGCAACGACAATGCGGATGTCATGCCGGAAATCGACCGCATTAACGCGAATCTCGCGAATATGGCAGACGGGCGCAAGATCAAGTATTTGAATATCAACGACCAACTCGCGGACCCTGACGGAAGACTTCATGATGGCATGATGAACGCCAATGACAAACTCCATCCCACCGTCAAGGGCTATCAGGTTTGGGCGGACAGGCTGAAGCCGCTCTTGACTGAACTGCTGGGACCGCCCGCAACGGAGGACCACGCACCCGCGCCGACCGGAGATCCTTGCGCGCGCCGATAGTTCGCCAAAGAGCCGGCATCCGATCGCAGCGCCGGGTGACGCCACCGGGTTGGTCACCGGGGCTTCAGAGTCATGACCGTCAGCGAGAGCTTGGGAAAAACGTACGGAATCTCGTTCCCAGACACGGCTTGGGACGAGGTCACAGGTCGAATCGCGTCCGGGTGGTCACCTGTATTCTCCGTGAGCAGTGAGTCGGCCGCCAGCGTGTCCACCTGTGCCTGGGCGGCAGCGGAGAATCCCTGCAGCCGCAACGTCGCCGGAATAGCGTTTTTGGCATCGCGGTTGACAACGAATAGAACCAGATCGCCGTTGGTCGAGTTCCGGGTTGCCAACACGTCGAGATAGGGAACATCCGGAATCTCAGGCATCCTGATCAACCCGTTGTGGACATCGTAGTGGCGAACCTCGGTTTGGGTGGCGACCACCGTGTCCCCGGCGCGATGGGAGTAAAGCCAGAACATCCAGGATTGCGCACCG
>Ga0181538_10000133_pt1 | contig 80406 bp, 79 predicted proteins | sample PEATcosm2014_Bin_40_FD_119773 | JGI IMG/M metagenome (GOLD analysis project Ga0181538, IMG submission 119773) | Peatland microbial communities from MTU Mesocosm Facility, Houghton, MI, USA - PEATcosm2014_Bin23_30_metaG | ecosystem: Environmental > Terrestrial > Soil > Wetlands > Peat | place... | reverse complement strand
GTCGCGGACGACGACACCCGCGGCGAGGGCGAGCAGGTCGGGCGCCTTGGCCGGGTCGTCCCAGACGGGCGTCCCTCCCTCGGGCACGTGGACCTGGCTCAGCGAGAAGGGGAGGAAGGTCACATGCCAGTCCGCCCCGTCGGTGAGGGCCACGGCCAGGTGCTCGTGGGCGTTGCGGGCGAAGGGACAGCGGTAGTCCCAGGTCACGGCGAACGTGCTCATAGTTCCTCCAACACGACCTCGTTGCGACCCATTCCCGCGCCGCGCCCCCGGCGGCGGCCGCTGCGGCGACGGCCCTTGGACCCTGGCGTGACGAGGTCGACGACGGGGCGCAGGCCCAGCCCGAGCACCGAGCCGATCACGGCGCCGCCGATCACGTCGGTGGGATGGTGGGCGCGCAGGTGGACGCGACTGGCGGCAACGGCGGTAGCGAAGCCGACGTTGGCCGCCGTCTGGACGTCGGAGTCGCCCAGGATGAAGGCCGTGCAGTAGGCGGCGAGCGTGTGGCCGCTCGGGAAGCTGCTGCTCGTGGGCGTCCGGACCGCGGCGGACAGGTGCTCGTCGGGCCGCTCGCGCTCGACGGCGCGCTTGACGATGCGGCTCACGAGCAACGAGGAGAACCCGGCGGCACCGAGCGCCACGACGGCACGACGCCGGTCCGGCCCGCGCCGGCGCGCCTTGATGCCGGCCAGGAGCACCCAGATGAGCCCGTAATCGGCCAAGTTCGAGACGAGGGCAGCGGCGCGGTCGATGCCCGGTCGCCCCCGGAGCGGTTCGAAGGCGGCGTCGACCGCCTCGTCAATGGTGCTCACGCTGCGTGGCTCACGCGGCGAAGGCGGGGCAGGAGGCCTTGAAGCCGCAGTAGTCGCACAGGGGTCCGACGTGCGGCCGGAAGTCCTCGGCGTCGCAGGCCCGCTCGATTGCCGTCCACACGGCAATCGCTCGCTTCCTCTGGCCGCGGATGGACTGCTCGGTGGCGACCGAGGAGATGGCGATCGGCTGGCGCAGGTACAGCAGCCTGACCTCGGCCGGTGCGCGGCCCAGCACGCTCTCGCACAGCAGCGCGTAGGTCTGGACCCCGCCCATGCTGCCGCGCTCGAAGCGCTCCGACGGAGCCCGGCCGGTCTTGTAGTCCACCACGATGAGGCCCCCGTCGGGTGCGACGTCGAGCCGATCGATGATGCCCCGCAGTCGCATGCCGTCGACCGATGTCTCCACGCCGAGCTCGACCCCGACCACTCGGGCCTCGTTGGGGTCCTCCAGGCTGAAGTAATTGTCGACGAGGGTCTGCGCGTCGGCGAGGAAGGCCTCGGCTCCCTCCGGGTCGAGCTCCAGCTGCACGAACTCCTCGTCGTCCTGCAGCTCGCCCCAGGAGCGCTCGAGCTCCGCCGCAGCGGCGTCGGGTGTTCGGTCCCCGGGCGGGTGGCGCCAGAAGAGGCCCTCCAGCGCAGCGTGCACCAGGGTTCCCTTGACCGACGGTGGGGACGGCGGCTCGGGCCGGCGCTCAATCTGGGAGTACCGGAAGGCGAGTGGGCAATTGGTGAAGGCGGTCACCTTCGAGGGCGTGAGGGTCCGCGGGGGATCGAGCGCCATGCACCTCAGGATACGGCGACCGGCCCTGAACACGGATCATCCCCCGAGGCGGTAGAAAAAGAGGGTGCTGTCCCGCCCCGCCCATGGCTGACCTCCGCCGCACCACCCGCTGGGCCGGGCTGCAGCCGGGGGACCCGGTGCAGGTCGAAGGGGCGCGCCTGCGCGGCGCCTCGTGGGAATTCGTGGCGCACGTCACCAACGGCGAGACCGGAGAGGCCTGGGTCGAGGTCGTCGGGGGGCGCGGCGGCGACCGGGCCGTCCGCTCGTTCCGGCCGGACCAGCTCTACGCGCCCTCGGCCCGACCCGGCCACGACCTGTCGCTGGCGGACGCTCCCGGGCTCCCGCTCGGCTGAGAAGCGGCAGGGAGATCCGATGGGAGGTCCCGCCATCCCTACGCTGACGACGGAGCGGCTCGTGCTCAGGCCGTTCGTGAGCGCCTATCTCGACGAGCTCGCCGTGATCCACGCCGAGGAGTCGTTCTGGTGGTACCCGCGGCGCGCCGCCATGTCCGCCGAGGAGACCCGTGGGTTCCTCACGACCGTCATTCAGCGTTACGAGGACGACGGCTTCGGGATCGAGGCACTGATCGACCGGGCCAGCGGTCGGATGATCGGGTGGGCCGGTCTCGCCGTTCCCCACTTCCTGCCCGAGATCCTCCCTGCCGTCGAGGTGGGATGGCGCCTGTCCGGTCCGTACCGCGGGAGGGGCCTGGCGACCGAAGCCGGTGCCGCGGCGGTGGAGTTCGGGTTCACCGACGGTGGGCTCGAGCGCATCGTCAGCCTCTATGAGCCCGAGAACGTCGCGTCCGGTCGCGTCATGGAGAAGCTCGGGTTCGTGCACCGCCTCAGCACGGTCGGGCCCCGCGGCGAGAAGGTCGCGGTCATGGAGTTGCAGCGGGACGGCTGGACGGATGGCCCCGACCATGGGTGACGTGGCGTCGGAGACGGCCGTCGAGCGCGTCGGCGACGGCCGCTTCACCGCCATGGTGCATGGCGAGTGGGAGATCTGGGGTCCCGAAGGCGGCTACGTCGCGGCCATCGCGCTGCGAGCCGCGGGAGCGGAGAGCCCGTTCGCCCGCCCCGCCAGTTTCTTCTGCCATTACCTCTCGGTCGCCGCGTTCGCACCGGTCGACCTCGTGGTCACTCCCCTGCGTTCGGGCCGCACCGTGCTCGCCCAGCGCGTCGAAGTGACCCAGGAGGGCCGGCCGGTGCTCGACGCGATGGTCTGGTCCGTGGGCGCGATCGAAGGGCTCCAGCACGAGGACCTCAACCCGCCCGACGTCCCCGACCCCGACGATCTGCCGACGCCGGCGGAGTTGTCGCCCGACGAGGCCGGGCCTCCATTCCCGTTCTGGGGGAACTTCGACCAGCGGGTGATGGATTGGTCCGACACGTGGCCACCGCCGGGCCCGCTGCCACCGACGTGGCGAACCTGGGTGCGGTGCCGGCCGACCGCGACCTTCGACGACCCATGGGTCGATGCGGCGCGTTCGCTGATCGTGCTCGACGTCGGGAGCTGGCCCGCCGGCTCGCGCCCCCACGCATACCTCGAGCCGCCGTTCGTTGCGCCCAGCCTCGACCTCTACACCTCCTTCCAGTCCCCGGGCAGCTCCTCGGAGTGGCTCCTCCTCGACGCCCACTCGCCGGTGGCGCAGGGCGGCCTCCTCTCGTGGACCGGACGGGTGTGGTCACGCCAGAGGCGCCTGATTGCCAGCGGTGGTGGCCAGGCCGTGTTCCGGCACACCTGAACTCGCGGTGACCAGCCGATGGCGGAACATTCGACGGGGCTCTTCACGACCTCGCTCAGCGTCTAGGTAGCCAGCCGAGCGTCACCCCCCGGTGGTCGTGATCGGAGGTCGGGTGTGCTCGCACCCTTGTCACCGGGTTGGTGCGGCCGAAATATGTGACTTGAGTGACCAAGCGGTGTCACCGTCGGCCAGTACGCCTCGGAGCCATCGGGTGGTGTCCCGTTCCGCGGAGCGGGGAACGGCTTCGACGTCGCCCTGTCGCAGATCAACACGTTCACCACGGTCTCCATCCGGGACTGCGCGCTCGACGGGGCGACCAGCCTCTCCTGGTACAACCCGGCCGCCAACGGTGGTCTCGGGGGCTGGGTGACGGTCACTCCGTCCGTGTACACGCCGCGCCGAGGAGTCACCGCGGCATGCCTCACCATCACGCTGAGCGCCACGAGCAGCCCGCCGTTGTCGGATCTGGACGGTACGAACTTCTTCGGAGTGCAGCCGTCCGAGACGGTTTCGGTCACGGTGGGGGGAAGCTCGCCCTGCACCATCTCCGGGACGGTGATCGGCGGTGCCATCTCCATCAGCCAGACCGGGCCGACGACGACGGTGACCGGAACGGTGACGCTGTTCGACAGCTCCGGCCGCCCGGCCAACGTGACCTACAACCAGGTGCGCATCCTGGGGGCCTGCCTCGGGACCGTCTCGGTCAGCGACCCCGGCGCCGGTGTGAGCATCACGACGCCGGGGTTCATCAGCGTCGGCACGGTCACCACCTCGAGCGCCAACGAGCAGGGTCTGGTGATCCCCGGCGGCCAGACGCGCCCCTATCCGCTCCAATGGTCGGTGACGGAGACATTGCCCTCATCGGGGAGCTGACGGAGGTCTGCACGAAGACAGATGCACATCGTCCAGGCCCGATGGTGACGGCTACCGACTGCGCGCCTTCGATCCATGGCATGTTCGGCGGCGAAAGCGCGTGTGTCTGGGCTCCAACCAGAGGTCGAGGCTCACTCGGCGGCGTACCCGTCCATGCGGGCGAGGATCCGCAGCATGACCTCGTCCGCCCCGGCGCCGATTGAGTCGAGCCGGGTGTCGCGGAAGTAGCGCGAGGTCCAGTTCTCGTCCATGTAGCCGATGCCGCCGTGGAACTGCACCGCGGTGTCCGCCACCTCGCGCTGCAGCCGGGAGCCGAGCAGCTTGCCGATGGTGGCGTAACGGGTGGCGTCCTCGCCGCGCAGCACCGCGTCGGCGGTGGTGCGGGCGTACTGCTTCAACACGTCGTGGCGGGCCGAGAGCTCGGCCAGGACGAACTGGAGGTGCTGGTTGGCCAGCAGCGGAGCGCCGAAGGCACGCCGCTCGCGCAGGTAGGACGTGGTGCGGGCCAGGGCGAGCTCAATGGACCCGACCTGCTTGTAGAAGGTGATCAGGCGCTCGGCCTGGAACTGCGCCATCTGCTGCTGAAAGCCGCGACCGATCTCGCCGATGGTGTTCGAGACCGGGACGCGCACGTCGGTGAACGAGAGCTCCGCGGTGTCGCTCGACCACATGCCGAGCTTCTCGAGCTTGCGCGAGACCACCACGCCCGGGACCGCCGTCGGCACCACGATGAGCGACATGCCCTGGTACCCGGGGTCGTCGGAGGTCCGGGCCAGCAGGCACAGCCAGTCGGCCTGCGTCCCGTTCGTGATGTAGAGCTTGGCGCCGTTGACGACCCACTCGTCGCCGTCGCGCACGGCCCGGGTCCGGATGCCCGCCACGTCGCTGCCCGCATCGGGCTCGGTGACCGCGATGGAGGTCACGACCTCGCCGCGGATGGCGGGCGCCAGATACTGCTCCTTGAGCTCGTGGGAGCCGTAGCGGGCCAGCGCGGGCGTCGCCATCGACATCTGGACCGCCATGGCCATCGGCACACCGCCGCAGCTGATGCGCCCCATCTCCTCGCCGGCGATCAGCGTGTAGGAGTGGTCCGCACCCATGCCGCCGTAGGCCTCGTCGTACTCGAGCCCCAGCAGGCCCACGGCCGCCAGCTTGGGGAAGAGGTCGTGCGCCGGGAAGGTGCGGGCCGCCTCCCACTCGTCGACGTGGGGCTCGATCTCCCGTTCGAAGAGGTCCCGGAGCGTCTTGCGGAACAGCTGATGCTCGTCGGTCTCGATCACCGGCCAACGGTACCACCGGCCAATTTCCGTCCTCCGCCGGGCACCCCCCTACACTGCGCCCGTGACAGATGCGTTGGTGGGCGTCCAGCACGAGGGCGGCGTCCGCACCGTGGCACTCGACTCGCTGGCCAACCGCAATGCGCTGTCGGCCAGACTCCTCGAGGAGCTGGACCGGGCGTTGCGTGACGCAACGGGTGACACCGAGGTGCGCGCCATCGTCCTCACCGGGACGGGCCCGGTGTTCTGCTCGGGCGCCGACCTCTCCGAGCGCGGCCTGGCGGCGCCCAGCCGCATGCCCGACATCCTCACCGCCATCGTCGAGAGTCCGGTGCCGGTCATCGCCCGCGTCAACGGCCATGCCAGGGCGGGCGGCCTCGGTCTGATCGCCGCCTGTGACCTGGCTGCCGCGGCGCAGGCGAGCAGCTTCGCCTTCAGCGAAGTGCGGGTCGGCGTAGCACCGGCCATGATCATGGTGCCCGCGTCACGCGTCGTCGAGCCCCGCTTCCTCGCCGCCATGACCCTCACGGGTGAGTCGTTCACCGCGCGCGAGGCGGCCGGCGCGGGGCTCCTGTCCGCCGTCGTCGACGACGAGGCGGCACTCGACACCTGGGTCGCCGCGCGGACGCAGGCCATCGGCAAGTCGGCGCCGGGCGCGGTGCGGGCCACCAAGGCGCTGCTGCGGACCCTGCCGGCCCAGGGGTGGGACGACGGGTTGGCGTCGGCGGCGGCGACGTCGGCCGAGCTCTTCGCCGGCCCCGAGGCAGCGGAGGGGATGGCGGCCTTCCTCGAGAAGCGCCGGCCCGCCTGGGACACCGCGCCGTGAGCACTCCCATCCGGTCGCACCTCGCCACCTCGGGCGAGGAGTTCACCGAGAACGCCACCGCCATGCGCGTACTGGCCGAGGAGGTGCGCCACCTGCACGATCAGGTGCTCGCCGGCGGTGGCTCGCAGTACGTTGAGCGCCACCGGTCCCGCGGCAAGATGATGGTGCGGGAGCGGCTCGAGGCCCTCGTCGACCCGGGCACCCCCGTGCTCGAGCTGTGCCCTCTGGCCGGTCTGCACACCGGCGACCCGGTCGGCGGCGGCGTCGTCGTGGCGTTGGCCGAGGTGTCGCACACCCAGTGCCTGGTGATCGCGAACGACCCGACGGTGCGCGGCGGGACCACGAGCCCGACGACGATCCGCAAGCTCCTGCGCGCCATGGGCGTGGCCGAGGAGAACCGCCTCCCGCTGCTGATGCTCGTCGAGTCCGGGGGGGCCGACCTGCCCCGTCAGGCCGACGTCTTCATGCCGGGAGGCGAGCAGTTCCGCCGTCTGACCCAGCTGTCGGCCCAGGGGATCCCGAGCATCTGCGTGGTGTTCGGCTCGTCCACCGCCGGCGGCGCGTACCTCCCGGGCATGAGCGACTACACCGTCATGGTCGAGGACAGGGCCCGCGTATTCCTGGGCGGGCCACCGCTCGTGAAGATGGCCATCGGCGAGGACGCCGACGAGGAGGAGCTGGGCGGCGCCCTCATGCACGCCCGGACGTCCGGTCTGTGCGACTACCTGGCCCGTGACGAACCCGAGGCCATCCGCATCGCCCGCGGCATCGTCGCCCACCTCCACTGGCGGCGCCTCGGGCCCGCGCCGGCCGGCCCCGCCGACGAGCCCTTGTACCCGGCCGAGGAGCTCCTCGGCATCGCGTCGGTGGACGTGCGGGTGCCGTTCGACGTGCGCGAGGTCCTGGCCCGCGTCCTCGACGGCTCCCGCCTCGAGGAATTCAAGGAGTCCTATGGCGCGCAGCTGGTCTGCGGCTGGGGGTCCCTCGGCGGCTACCCGATCGGCGTGGTGGCCAACAACGGCATCCTGTTCTCGCCCGAGGCACAGAAGGGCGCCCAGTTCATTGCGCTGTGCAACCGGACGGACACGCCGATCCTGTTCGTCCAGAACATCACGGGCTTCATGGTGGGCACGCGCTACGAGCAGGGCGGGATCATCAAGGACGGCGCCAAGCTGATCAACGCCGTCTCCAACTCGAGCGTGCCGCACCTGACGCTGATGGTCGGCGCCAGCTACGGGGCCGGGAACTACGCCATGGCGGGCCGGGCCTACGACCCCCGCTTCATCTTCACCTGGCCGAACCACCGCATCGCCGTCATGGGACCCAAGCAGCTGGCCGGCGTCCTCTCCATCGTGCGCCGCAACGCCGCCGAGGCGGCGGGCCGGCCGTTCGACGAGGCGGCCGACGAGGAGCTGCGCCAGGCCACCGAGAGCCAGATAGAGGAGGAGTCAACGGCGCAGTACGCCACCGGCCGGTTGTGGGACGACGGGATCATCGACCCGCGCGACACGCGCACCGTGCTCGCCATCGCGCTCGCCGCGGTGCACTCGGCCCCGGTGCAGGGGACGGCGGTCTTCGGGGTGGTGCGGCACTGATGGCACAGGTGGTGCACCCGATCCGTCGCGTCCTCGTCGCCAACCGTGGCGAAATCGCCCGGCGCCTGATCAAGGGCGCCCACGACGCCGGCTGTGAGGCGATCGCCGTCTACGCGGCGGACGACGCCGCCGGCCCGCACGTCGGCGAGGCCGACGCGGCCGTCCTGCTCCCCGGTGCGACGCTCGCGGAGACCTACCTCGACCCGGCGGCGCTGGTCCGCGCCGCGCAGGCTGCGGGCGCCGACGCCCTCCACCCCGGCTACGGCTTCCTCTCCGAGAATCCCGCCCTGCCCGAGGCCTGCGGCCGGGCCGGCATCGTATGGGTGGGGCCACCTCCCGAAGCGATGCGCGTCATGGGCCACAAGGCGCGGGCGAAGGAGGTCGTGGCCCAGGCGGGCGTCCCCGTGCTCCCGAGTGCCGTGGTGGCGGCCGGGGCGACGCCCGAGGAGCTGGCGGCCGCCGCGGAGCGCGTCGGCTACCCCCTCCTGGTCAAGGCGTCCGCCGGGGGAGGGGGGCGCGGCATGCGCCTCGTGCCCGGTCCGGGCGACCTGGCCGACGCGGTGACGTCGGCGCAGCGCGAGTCCGCCGCCGCCTTCGGCTCCGACGAGGTCTTCCTGGAGCGCTACCTCGCCGCTCCTCGCCACGTCGAGGTCCAGGTCTTCGGCGACACCTGGGGCACGGTGCTGCACCTCTACGACCGGGAGTGCTCGGTGCAGCGCCGGCACCAGAAGGTTTTGGAGGAGGCGCCGGCCGTCCTCGTCCCCGACGCGACCCGCCGCCGCATGTGGGACGCCGCCGTGGCCGCGGCGCAGGTCGTCGACTACGTGGGGGCGGGCACGGTCGAGTACCTCGTCGACGACACCGGCTTCTACTTCCTCGAAATGAACACCCGCCTGCAGGTCGAACACGGCGTGACCGAGCTGGTCACCGGGCGCGACCTGGTCGGCCTGCAGCTGGCGGTGGCCTCGGGCCTTCCACTGCCCTTCGGCCAGGCCGAGGTCTCGGTGACCGGCCACGCCGTGGAGGTGCGCCTGTGCGCCGAGCGACCGCGGGAGGACTACCGGCCCACCCCGGGCACGGTGAGCCACGTGTCCTGGCCCGAGGGTCCGGGCCTGCGCACCGACAGCGCCATCGAGGCGGGCAGCGCCGTCAGCCCCGCCTACGACTCGCTGGTGGCGAAGCTCATGGCACGCGGAGAGGATCGCGGCGCGGCCATCGCCAAGCTGTGCCTCGCCCTGCGCACGCTCGAGCTCGACGGCCTCGAGACCAACCGTGACCTGCTGGCCGCGGTGCTCGACGACGAGGCCTTCCGACGCGGCGACGCGGACATCCACTACCTGGAGCACCGCCCCGACCTGCGCGACGCGACGCTGCCCGACGCGGTGCGGTGGCGCCACGGCGCCGCGGTGGCGTTCCGCTTGACCGGCGAGCGGGCCGCCCGCAGCGTGGTCCCGGTGCCCGCGGCGGGGTGGCGCAACGTCGGCCACGCGCTCCACGCCGACCAGCTGACCGACGCGGGCGGCACAATGGTGGTGCGCGCCCCCGTGCCCGACGAGCCCGCCCACGTGCTCGTCGACGGGACGTGGCAGGCCGTGGGCACGGCCGCCACCCGGCACGGCGTGGTCGACCTGGTGGCGGAGGACGGGCTGCGGCGGCGCTACCGCGTCCGGCGCACCGCGCACGCCGCCGATGTCAACGGCCCCGAGGGCCAGTCGACCTTCGCCCTGCGCACCGAGGACGATCCCGACGAGCGCGGCGGCATCGCCGGCGAGTGCCGGGCCCCCCTGCCCGGAGCCGTCACCAAGGTCCTCGTCGCCGTCGGCGACACCGTGGCCGAGGGCGACGGGCTGGTCGTCCTCGAGGCGATGAAGATGGAGCACACCCTGCGTGCCAACGGCGCCGGGACCGTGGCGCAGGTCCAGTGCGCACCGGGCCAGCAGGTCGACGTCAACGATCTCCTGGTCGCCGTGGAGCCCGCATGAGCACTCCGCCGGCCCGACCGCCGGCCGTGCTGCGCGTGGCGAACTGCAGCGGGTTCTTCGGGGATCGCCTGAGCGCGGCGCGCGAGATGGTCGAGGGCGGGCCCATCGACGTCCTCACCGGTGACTGGCTGGCGGAGCTGACGATGTACATCCTCCACAAGACCCGGGAGCGCAGCGGGGGCTACGCGCGCACGTTCCTGCGCCAGATGGAAGAGGTCCTCCCGAGCTGTCTAGAACGGGGGATCACCGTCGTCTCCAACGCCGGCGGCCTGCACCCCGAGGCGCTGGCGGCCGCGGTGGGTGAGCTGGCCCGCCGCCAGGGGCTCGAGGTGCGCGTGGCCTCGGTCTCCGGTGACGACATCACATCGAGGCTCGACGAGCTGCGCACGGACGGCGAGGCCTTCGTCAACCTCGACACAGGCGAGCCCCTCCCGGCGGGGACGGCGGTGGTCACCGCCAACGCCTATCTCCGTGCCCGCCCGATCGCCGACGCGCTCGCCGCCGGCGCGCAGGTGGTCGTGACGGGTCGTGTCACCGACGCCGCCCTGGTCGTCGGTCCCGCGCTGCACGCATTCGGGTGGGCCGACAGTGATCACGACGCCATCGCGGGCGCGGTCGTGGCGGGCCACGTCATCGAATGCGGCGCCCAGTGCTGCGGGGGCAATTACGCCTTCTTCGAGGAGGTGCCGCACCGGGAGCGGATCGGCTTCCCGCTGGCCGAGGTGCATCCCGACGGCTCGTCGGTCATCACGAAGCACCCGGACACGGGCGGCGCAGTGACGGTCGGGACCGTCACTGCGCAGCTGCTCTACGAAATCGGGAGCCCGCGCTACCTGAGCCCGGACGCCGTCGCCCGCTTCGACACGATCGCGCTGTCTTCCGACGGGCCCGACCGGGTGCGCATCGCGGGGGTGCGCGGCGAGCCGCCGCCATCCACGCTCAAGGTGACGGCGAACCTCCATGGCGGCTGGCGCAACTCCATGACGCTCGCCCTCACCGGCGCCCAGGTGGCCGAGAAGGCACGCTTCGCGGCTGAGGCCGTGTGGTCCGGGATCCCGGGTGGGCGCGGCGCCTTCGCCGAGACCGCCGAGGACCTCTCGGGCGACCTGACGGGCGGTGGCATGGCCTACCTGCGGCTGGCGGTGCGGGGCGACGACGAGCGGTCGGTGGGTCGCGCCTTCTCGGGGGCGGTCGTCGAGACCAGCCTCTCGAGCTATCCCGGCACCTTCTTCACCTCCGCACCGTCGGGGGCCCAGGGCGTCGCCCGCTACTGGCCGACGACGGTCGCTGCCGCGGCGGTCGAGCCGCATATCGAGTGCGACGGCCGGGCGGTGGCGGCCACAGCGCCCACCGGCGTGCAGCGCGTCGTCGATCCCGCGTCAATCGCCGGTCCGGAGGGCACAGATGCCATGCCCGCCGGGACCGACCTCGTGCGGGTGCCGCTGTGGGTGCTCATCGGGGCGCGCTCGGGCGACAAGGGGGGCGACGCCAACGTCGGGGTCTGGGCCGACGAGGAGGCTGTCGCCGCCTTCATCGGGCAACACCTCAGCACCGAGGTGTTCAAGGCGCTGCTGCCCGAGGTCGGGCCCTACGCGGTGAGCCGGTTCCCGCTGCCGAACCTGTGGGCGGTCAACTTCGTCGTCCACGGCATCCTCGGCTGGGGCGTCGCCTCGAACCTGCGGCTCGACACACAGGCGAAGGGGCTGGGCGAGCTGCTCCGGTCACGCCTGATCGACGTGCCCGCCGCCCTCGTGTCGAGCGGCGGGCCGGCCGCACGGTACGCCTCGGCCTGACGCCGGCCCCGGGGCGGGCGCCCGCGCATCTGGCAGGATGGCGCGGTGGAGACGTTCGCGCGCCTGGTCGCACTCGTCGCCGGCATCGCCATCGTGATCGTCACCGTGTGGAGCGTCTTCACGTCGCTCGTGCTGCCGCGGGCGGCGTCGTCGCGCATGGTGCGCGCCCTGGCCCGCATCCTCGCGGGCTCGGCGCGCCGGCTCGCCCCGCGGCTGCCCGACTACGAGGTCAGGGACCGCATCCTCTCCATCGTCGGCCCTGGCGCGGTGGTGGCCTTGTTCGGGGTCTGGATCCTCCTGATCCTGCTCGGCTTCTCCCTGATCATCTGGTGGGACACCGGCTTCAATCTCCTCGACGCCGTCGGCATCGCCGGCTCCTCGGTGACGACGCTGGGCATCGCAGCCTCCAGCGGGGCCGGCGCGCGGACACTGGAGATTTCGGCGGCGGTCATCGGCCTCGGCGTCGTCGCCCTCGAGATCGCCTATCTCCCGGCGCTCTACAGTGCGTTCGCCACCCGGGAGACAGAGGTCACGCTGCTCAGCGCCCGCGCCGGCACCCCGGCGTGGGGTCCCGAGATCCTGGCCCGCCACCACTGGCTCCAGACCATGGACGAGCTCCCTCCGCTCTACGCCCAGTGGGAGCGTTGGGCCTCCGCCGTGTCGGAGAGCCACGCGAACTACCCCGCGCTCATCTGGTTCCGCTCACCGGAGTCGTCGCGCAGCTGGTTGGTCGGGCTGGTGGCCATGATGGACAGCGCGGCGATGTACCACTCGGCGAGCCCGCAGCTGACCCCGCGCCAGGCCCGGCTCTGCCTGTCGATGGGGATCCGTTGCCTGCGCTCCATGGCCGGGGCGCTGCACATCCCGTTCGACCCCGATCCGCTGCCGACGACGGGCATACGGCTCACCAGGCCGGAATTCGAGCATGGGTTCCGCAGGCTCGAAGAGGTCCACTTCCCGCTCGAGCGTGACCTGGACGAGTCGTGGCGCCACTTCCAGGGCTGGCGGGTGAACTACGAGCCCATCGTCGACGCCCTGACGCGGCTGATCGCGCCGCCGCCCGCCCCGTGGTTCGTGGCGCAGCCCGAGATCGGCGCCACGCAGTGGCCGCTCATCCTCAACCGCACACCGGACGAGCCGCAAGGCGCTCAGACGTTCGGGTCCAATAAGACTTTCAAGACGCCGTCGGACCGGGAGTCGAAGAGCTCGTAGGCCTGTGCGACCTCACTGAGACCCATCCGGTGGGTGAACATGCCGCCCAATGCCAGGCGGCCGGACTGGACCAGCGGGACGAGCGACGCCCACGTCCCTGGTATCGGCGCGAACACGGTCCGCACGGTGAGGCTCTTCAGAAAGACGAGGCCCATGGGGAAGGGGAGCTCCATGGAGAGGTTCACGCCGACGATGGAGACCGTGCCACCCGTGGCGACGCAGGAGAGGGCGTCGAGCACGGTGGCGTCCGCGCCGACCGCCTCGATCACCGAGTCGGCGCCCCACCCGCCCGTGGCCTCGAGCACCTGTACCGACCCGGGGGCATCGCGGGCGTCGATCGGCTCGGCCCCGAGGGCCTCGGCCCGGGCCAGGCGCTCGGGCACCATGTCGATGGCCAGGATCCGGGCAGGTCCGAAGAGCTGGGCGCACTGGAGCGCCATGATCCCGACGGGGCCCAACCCGACGACGGCCACCGTCGAGCCGGGGCGGATCGAGGCCCGCAGCGCCCCCAGATAGCCGGTGGGGAGGATGTCGGTCAGCAGGACCGCCTCGTCGTCTGCGACGCCCTCGGGGATGGGGAGTGCGAAGAGGTCGGCGAAGGGGACGGCCAGCGCCTCGGCCTGGCCGCCGGGGAGGTCGGGCACGGTCCCGAACGCGGCCGACTTGCCGGCGCGGCAGACGTTGGGTTGCCCGGCCAGGCAGGGACGGCAGACGCCGCAACCGATCACACCCGAGACCAGCACACGATCGCCGGGCCTGAGGCTGCCCACGTGGGGGCCGGTCTCGGCTACCGTCCCGATGACCTCGTGGCCCAGGCGGATGCCGATGCCCGTCGGCGCGTCATGGTAGAGGTGCAGATCCGAACCGCAGATCGCGGTCCGTTCGACGGTGACGATGACACCCTCGGGCCCGGGCAGGACCGGGTCGGGCACGTTCTCGACCCGGACGTCGCGGGGTCCTTCGAGGACGGTGGCTCGCATCCTCGCACGCTACATCGCGGGACTAGACTGCCTTGGGCCAAGAATCGGGCCCGGAAGGCTCTGCACCACATGACGTCCACGCTCGACCATCCTTCGACCATCAACCTCCCCGAGGTCGTCGACGAGGACATCAGCGCCTTCTTCGAGATCGAGGACCTGTGGGCGGTGATCGTCTGGAACGACGACGTCACCACGTTCCAGACCGTGATCCGGGCCTTCGTCGAGATCTTCGGCCACACGGTGGAGCGGGCCGACCAACTGGCCTGGAAGATCCACCGGACCGGCAAGGCGGTGGCGGCCGTGCGGCCCAAGGACGAGGCGGAGGCGGCGGTGCACGCGCTGCACCTTCGCAAGATCTCGGCCACCCTCAACCGCGCCTAAGCCCCCCCCCGCCCCGCTCGACTCCTTCCTCGAGGCACCCACCGCCGCATCCTGCGCGGCGTTGCGGCTCCCTTCGCTTTGAGCGTATGCTTTGAGCACTCACTCAAAACAAGGGGAGCTGGGATGGCCAAAGCAGGGACGTCGAGCAGGGTGATGGCCAGGGACTCGTCCCGTTCGGCGGGCACCCGCCGCCAGCTGGTCGAGGCCGCCATCGAGACGCTGAAGGCCGATGGGTTCGCGGGGGCGAGCGCACGTGCGATCGCCGAGCGGGCGGGCGTGAACCAGGGTCTGATCTTCTACCACTTCGGATCGGTGTCCGACCTGTTGCTCGCAGCGCTCGATTCGGTGAGCACCCGGCGGATGGAGCAGTACGGGGCAGCGGTCGACGGTGTCGGGTCCCCGTCCGAGCTGGTCGACGTGGCGACGGCCATCTTCCGGGAGGATCTCGACGCCGGTCATGTCACCGTGCTCGTCGAGATGATCGCCGGCGCGTCGTCCACCCCCGGGCTCGGGCCCGAGGTGTCGGCGCGCCTCGGGCCCTGGTTCGAGTTCGCCGAGCGCGCCATGGAGAGGGCCGTCGGCGGGTCGCCGCTCGACTCGTTGCTTCCGGTCCGGGATGTGGCCTACGCCATCGTCGCCCTGTACCTCGGGCTGGAGATGCTGACCCACCTCGACGGCGATCGCTCCCGGGCGCTCGGCCTCTTCGGCCACGCCAAGAACCTCGCCGGCCTCCTCGACGCGCTGGGCTCGCCGTCCTCACCGCCACAGGGAAAATCATGACCGCCCGCGCCGTCGCGCCCGCCGCGCCGCCCGGCCGTCGGGTCGACACCGGGCTCGACGTGGTCACCGGGGCCTTCAGCTACTCGGGTGCCGCCATCGCCTCGGCGTTGCAGGACGCGGGCCGCCGGGTGCGCACCGTGACGGGGCATCCGGGGCGAGCCCCCGCCGACACGGCGTTCGAGGTGCGACCGCTCGACTTCGACGACCAGCTCGGACTCGTCGCCTCGCTCTCGGGAGCGACCACGCTCTACAACACCTACTGGGTCCGCTTCGCCCACGGCGCGACCGACCACGAGCTCGCGGTCGCCAACTCCCGCGCGCTCTTCCAGGCCGCCCGGCGGGCCGGCGTCCAGAGGATCGTGCACGTGAGCATCACGCACCCCAGTGCGTCGTCGCCCCTGTCGTACTTCCGGGGCAAGGCGCTCGTCGAGAGAGCGCTGGGCGAGTCCGACGTGTCGTTCGCCATCGTCCGCCCCGCCATCCTCTTCGGCGGGGACGGCGTGCTGCTCAACAACATTGCGTGGCTCCTCCGGCGTCTCCCCGTCTTCGCCATCGGTGGACGCGGGGACTACCGGATCAGGGGCATCCACGTCCGGGACCTCGCCCGGCTGTGTGTGGCCAAGGGGGCGGAGGCGCACGACAGCGTGACCGACGCCGTGGGGCCCGAACGCCCCAGCTTCACCGAGCTCGTCAGCTCCATCCGCGATGCGGTGGGGGGGCGAGCGCGCCTGATCCACATTCCGGGCCCGACCGTCCCACTGTTCTCGCGCGCCCTGGGTCTCGTGCTGCACGACGTCCTGCTGACCGCCGACGAGTGCCGGGCGATGGCGAGCGGTCTGGCCGACACGGAGGGTCCCGCCACGGGGTCCACCGCCCTCTCCGCCTGGTTGGCGCGGCACGGCGACGCCCTGGGGCGCCGCTACGCCAACGAGCTCGAGCGCCATTTCGAGATGCCGACGGCTGCGCCGTGACGGGGTGAGAGGGCGCCCCCCCCGCACGCCGCTCCGGCTACACCGGCGCGCCGGACTTCAGACGGGAGGTCAGCCGCGCCTTCACGTCGGGCCACTCCGTCGCCACGATGGAGAAGCGGGCCGAGGTGCGCACCGTGTCGTCCGCACCGGGCCGGTCGGCCCGCAGAATGCCGTCGAGCCGACCGCCGATCCGCTCAATGGCGGCCCGCGACCGCGTGTTGCGCACGTCGGTCTGCAGCGCAACCCGGTGGACCCGCCAGACCTCGAAGGCGTGCGTCATCATCAGCAGCTTGGCCTCCGTGTTGACCGGGGTCCGCTGGGCCGACCCCGCCAGCCACGTGAAGCCGATGTCCACCACGTCGGGCACCCCGTGGCGCTGGTGGCTGGCCCCGGGGGGCCACTGCCAGAAGGCGATCTCGCAGAAGCGGGTGGCGCCCACCACCCGGTCGCGGCCGCCGGGCCCGGCACCCTTGCGGAGCGTGGCGAAGGCGACGTGCGCGCCCGCGGCCACCTTGGACAGCGCGTCGCGGACGTAGGTCGTCATCTCCTCGGGGCCGTCGGGCGTGTAGGTCCACTGGTAGGTGCTCCGGTCCTCGGCGGCCGCCTCGACGAGGGAGGGGACGTGGGTCTCGGACAGCGGCTCCAACCGCACGAACTTCCCGTCCAGCGTGAACGGCTCAAGCATGGGCGGCCGGCACCGCGGCGTCCGCCGGAGCCCCCGCACCCGGACGGCCCGCGGACCCGCCACCCGGCCCGCCCGGGACCACGAAGTCGCGTTGGCGCACCAGGATGAACCCGCTCAGCACCCCCACGAACGCCACCGCCGCACCGATGTCCATCAGGTGGTTCAGTGTGCTCGAGAAGCCGATGTGGTAGGCGTTGAGCAGCGCGTGGCGCGCCGCAGCGACGGGGATCGACGCGGCCACCTGCTGCACCTCGCCGGCCGACAGCGCACCGCGCAGCTGTGCGCCGCCCTGCCGCAGGACCTCGTGCCCGTAGACCGTCTTGTCGAGCGCGGCCGAGGTGTGCGTCACGACCTGGCTCTGGAACACGGCCCCGAGGACGGCGATGCCCGTCGCGATGCCCACTTGCCGGAAGGTGTTGTTTGCTCCCGAGGCCATGCCGCTGCGCTGGGGCTGGACGACCGAGATGGCGCCGGAGGCCAGGACCGGGTTGACGGCCCCGATCCCCAGCCCGCACAGGATGAAGCCGGGCAGCAGCACGGTCCAGGTCGAATCCGGATGGGTCGTTCCCATGAGGAGCAGCCCCCCGGTGACCGCCAGCATCCCGATGCCCAATAGCAGGCGCGACTGCACCCGCACGGTCAGGCGCCCGGCGAAGAAGGCCACGAAGAACGTGAGCAGTGTCAGGGGCAGGAAACGGACCCCGGCGGCCAGCGGGCCGTACCCGAGGTCGTCCTGGATGTAGAGCGTCAGGTAGAGGAACATGGCGAAGATGGAGGCCGCCAGCGTGAACGCCACCACCGAGATCCCCACGAAGGCCGGGATCTTGAACAGGCCGAGGTCGAGCATTGGGTCGGGCGTCCGGGCCTCGTTGACGAAGAACGCCACCATCAGGACGGCCGAGGCGGCGAGCAGCGCCACGATGCTCGCGCTGCCCCAGCCGAGATCGTTGCCGCGCACCAGCGCGAAAACGAGGCAGAAGAGGCTGACCGAGAAGGTGATGAAGCCCACCCAGTCGACCCGGCGCACCCGTTGGTCCTTCGACTCTGCGATCTGCGTGAAGGTGATGGCGACTGCCACGACTCCGATGGGCACGTTGACGAAGAAGATCCAGCGCCAGCCGATGCCGCTGGTGATGGCGCCGCCGATCAGGGGGCCGATCGCGACGGCACCGCCGATGACCGCGCCGTAAATGCCGAAGGCAGTCCCGCGGTCCCGGCCGACGAACGCGCCGGCAATGAGCGCCAGCGAGGTGGCGAACATGATGGCGCCGCCGACGCCCTGCACGGCGCGGGCCAGGTTGAGCATCAGCGGGTCCGTGGAGAGGCCGCACACCAGCGAGGAGAGTGAGAAGACGACCAGTCCGACCGCGAACACCTCGCGGCGACCGTAGATGTCGCCCACCACGCCGGCCGTGAGGAGGAACGCGGCGAGGGTGAGCGAATAGGCGTCGACCACCCACTGGAGGTCGGAGAAGCTCGCATGGAGCGACCGCTGGATGTCGGGCAGCGCGACGTTCACCACCGTGATGTCGAGCAGGAGCATGAAGGTGGCCGTGCAGACGGCGATGAGGGTCCACCATTTGCGGTCGAGAGCGGGCATTCGCGGAGTGTATCGACCAGGTGTTCCCGCCCGTACAATGTGCCGTGATCGTCGGATCAGCCCTCACCATCGAAATCGGTGACCGCACGCTGCTGTCCGACGCCTCCTTCGTGGTCGGGGCCGGGGAGAAGGTGGGCCTGGTCGGGCGCAACGGCACCGGGAAGTCGTCCTTCATCTCCGTGCTGGTGGGCGAGCCGTCCCCGCAGTTGCGCCACCGGGGCAACGTCCGGCTCCTCGGTTCGTTCGGCTACCTGCCCCAGGCTCCGGTCCCCGGTGGCCTCGGCCTCGAGCGGACCGGGTTCTCCCACATCCTCTCGGCCCGGGGGCTCGACGTGCTCGACGATGCCCTCGGTGCGGCGCGCCGGGCGATGGCGGACGATCCCTCCGAGGAGAACATCGAGCTGTTCACCGACCTGCAGGAGCAGTTCCAGACGAACGGGGGCTACGAGGCGGAGTCGGTGATGGCCCGCTCGGCGGACGGGCTCGGTCTCCGCCAGGAGCTGCTGCTCGAGGACATCGACGAGCTCTCCGGGGGCCAGCGCCGCCGGGTGGACCTCATGCGCGTGCTCTTCCTGGAGCCCGAGCTGATGATCCTCGACGAGCCCACCAACCACCTCGACCGCGCCGCCAAGCGCTGGCTGCTCGACGAGCTCGCTCGCTTCGCGGGCGCGCTCCTCGTCGTGAGCCACGACCTCAAGTTGCTGGACCACTCCATCACCAAGGTGTTGCACATCTCGAACCAGCGGCTCACCGAGTGGAAGGGCAACTACACGCGGTTCCAGGCCCAGCATGAGGCAGACCAGACGCAGCGCGAGCGCGCGTCGGAGCTCGAGCAGCGTGAGATCGCCCGCCTCTCGACCCTGGCCGACTCCATGCGGGCGAGCACCGAGAAGCGGGCCCGCAAGGCCAAGTCGCTCGACAAGCGGGTCGAGCGGATGCAGGCGGATCGCACGCACGTCGACAAGCGCGAGCGCGCCAGCAAATTCAAGCTCCCGACGCCGCCCCGCTCGGGCGCCACGCCCCTGGAGGTGGCGAAGCTCGGCGTGCGCTACGGATCCAATGAGGTCCTCACCGAAGTGAGCTTCCATGCCAGCCGGGGCGACCACATCGTGATCATCGGCCGCAACGGCGCGGGGAAGTCGTCGCTGCTGCGCTGCCTCGCCGGGGTGCAAGAGCCCTCGAACGGCGTGGTCGAGTTGGGGGCGAACGTCGAAGTGGGCTATTTCGCCCAGGAGCACGAGCAGATCGACCCGTCGCTGAGCGCACTGGCCAACGTCAGCGACGCGGTCCTGAAGGCCGAGAGGGACCGGCGGGCACTGTTGGGATCCTTCGGCCTACCCTCGAAGGCCGCCGACCAGCTGCCTTCCACCCTGTCGGGGGGTGAGCGCGCCAAGCTCGGCCTGGCGATGCTCTCCGCCGGGGAGACCAACCTGTTACTGCTCGACGAGCCCACCAACAACCTCGACCCCTCGTCCATCACCGCGGTCGGCGCCATGCTCGGCGCGTGGCCAGGGACCATCGTGGCCGTCAGCCACGAGCGGGGTTTCGTCGAGGCCCTGCGGCCGACCTACTGCCTCCGACTTCCCGAGGAGCGCTACACCCACTGGCGCGAGGAGTACCTCGACGACGTCGAGATGCGCTGACGCGCTATGACACCCAGATCTGGGTCGGCCACAGCACGCCCTCGTCGAACCCCACGGCCTTGGAGCCCTGCAGCGTGGTCGGGTTGGCGAAGTTCTGCACCTTGGGGTTGGCCACGACGGCCCAGGTGTCGCGGGCAAGCCAGAGGTAGGGAACGTCCTGAGCCAGGTACTCGTTGACCTGCTGGTACGCCTTTATCCGGTCCGCCTTGTCGCTGGTGGTCCGCCCGGCCAGCAGCGCCGTTTGAATTTTGGGGTCACTGTTGCGGGCCATGTTGAGCGCCAGGGGCGGCGCCGTCGTCTGCGTGCTGAACCACACGTAGTTCAGGTCGGGGTCGACCGCGCCGAACTGGCGCCACAGCGTGGCCTCGTAGGTGCCGGCGAGCGCGTCGTTGATGATCTCCGCTTGGGCCACGATGCTGATGTTGACCGTCATGCCCGCCTGCTGCCAGGCCTGCTGCAGGAACTGGGCGGCTGCCAGGGTCTCCGGGTCGCTGGTTGACAGGAGGGAGAAGCTGATCGCCTTGCCCGTCTGCTGCGCGACCTGCTTGACCAGCGCAGCCGCGCCCGACGGGTCGTAGGCGGGGTAGGCGGTCTTGGAGTAGTAATCGCTCCCCGGGAGGAAGAGGCCGTTCATCGGGGCGTCGATGCCCTTGTCGATGATCTTGGCGTACTGGGTCCGATTGATGCTCTTGGCCATGGCGACACGCAGCGTCTTGTTGTTGAACGGCGCGGCGGAGGTGTTGAGCATGACGCACTGCACCGTGGGCTGGCCCACCACCTGCCCGCTGTTGTCGTAGTAGGCCCATTTCGTGTTGCCCCGGAACTGGAGGAGGTCGTCGGGGGAGTTGGAGTGCATCATGTCGACCTCGCCGGTCTCGAGCGCGTCGGCGCGCGAGGAGTGGTTGATGATCGGCTTGTAGGTGATGGAGTTCAGGTAGGGGTAGCCCTTGCGCCAGTAGTGGGGGTTCCTGGTGGCGGTCATGTGGCTGTTGGGGACCCAGTCCTGGAAGACGAAGGGACCCGTGCCGACCGGGTTCGACGTGCCGCCGTCGGGGGCGTTGAGCATGGAGGGCGCGGCGATGTAACCGGTCTGGGCCTGCGCCAGGTAGTAGGGGAAGGGGGCCCACGACGTCTTCATGTTGATCGTGACCGCCAGCGGTCCGGTCACCGAGGCGCTGGCGATCTGGTCGGCGAAGGCCGGCCCCGTGAGGATGGACGTGGCCTGCTTCTCGATGTTGAGGTGCAGTGCGTTGGCGTCGAGCGGCGTGCCGTCGTGGAAGACGATGCCCGGACGCAGGGTGATGGTGAAGGCGGTGAAGTCCTCGTTCGAGGTGATCGACTCGGCCAGGTACGGCTCCACGCCGCCGGCCGCGTTCACGATGGCGATGGGGTCCATGACGGTGCGCCCGTAGAGGTACCCCCCCTCGTCCCAGCGGGCCGTGGAGGGATTGAAGCCGCTCTCCTCGGTGTCGATGCCGAACGTGACCGAGCCGCCCTGCTTGGGCTTGGCGTTCGAGATCCCGTTGCGGCCGGGCCCGTTGGTCAGTACCGCGCCGGCCTCGTCGCCGAGTGCGCCGAGCATGGCGGCACCGGCACCCAGGGCGAGCCCTCCGGCCAGGAACGACCTGCGGTCATACGAGTGCGACATGCCAACCCCCCGGTCTCGATCCCACGTGTCACGACTGCGTCGCTGTGCGACTGCGGCAGGTTACAACTTCGTGACTCCTGTTGGGCGGCGTCCGGGGTGCGGCCGATTGACGGTGTCGCCGGGGGGTATGGCAACCTGGTCGCGGACCACGAGACAGAAGGAGAATCGAATGACGATCGCAGTCGGCGACCGTGTGCCCGAGGTGAAGGTGTTCACCTTCGGAGAGAAGGGGCCCGAGGCGACCACCTCGACGGACGTGCTGGGCCACGGCAAGGTCGTTCTCTTCGGGGTGCCCGGCGCTTTCACGCCCACGTGCTCCGATCATCACCTGCCGGGTTTCGTGCTGCGCGCCGAGGAGCTCCGCGCCAAGGGCGTGGACAAGGTGGTTTGCGTGTCCGTGAACGACCCGTTCGTGATGGGCGCCTGGGGGAAGGACCAGAACGTCGGGACCTCGGTCGTGATGCTGGCGGACGGCAACGGCGAGTTGGCCGAGGCCATGGGTCTCACCATGGACGGCAGCGGGTTCGGCCTCGGGGCGCGGTCGCAGCGCTACGCGGCGATCCTCGAGGACGGGGTCGTCAGCTGGCTGGGCGTGGAGCCCGGGCCCGGGCTCAACGCCAGTTCGGCCGAAGAGGTGCTCGCCGCCCTCTAGCGATCGTCGTCGGCGCATGCAACGAGCGTGAACGACGGCAACACCGTGTGGCAACGGGCGTGGTTGTCCGCCTGTTGCGCAGAAAAGCAGCCTCGCTAGTCCTAATTGCCCTGGAATGGTGTGTGCCGTCTCCCGCAGGATTGTGGTGGGAACGCCGCATCACGGCATCACCAGAGGGGGAAGATCACCATGCGTTTGCTCGACCTGTCGCGGCGCCGCGGCTCTCGCGCCGCCACGCTCGTGGCCACGGCCGGCGCGGTGCTGGTGACCGCTGCGGTCGTCGCGGCTCCGGCCGGCGGGACGGTCCGGGCCGCTGCGACCCACCGGGCCGCGACCGTCCAGAGCGCGGGCCCCGACTGCCAGGGGACGACGCCGCTCGGACTGTCAGGCACCTGGAAGTGCACCTTCGACGACGAGTTCAACGGCACCGCGTTGAACACCGGCCAGTGGGTCCCACAGCTCACGGCCGACAGCGCCTACGTCGCCGGGCCCGACTGCTACGTCGACAACCCGGGCACCATCTCGGTGTCGGGTGGCAACCTCGACCTGAGCGTGCGGAAGGTCGCGCCCTTCACCTGCGTCGATCCGGCGGGCAATTTCACGTCCGACTACGAGGCCGGCATGGTGTCGACCTATGGCCTCTTCGACCAGACCTACGGCGCCTTCGAGGTCGACGCGAAGTTGCCGTCCTCCACCGTCTCGGGGCTCCAGGAGACTTTCTGGCTCTATCCGCAGACCCTCAAGTACGGCGCTTGGCCCAACTCGGGCGAGATCGACTTCGCCGAGTTCTACAGCGAGTACCGGGGCTACGACGTCCCCGTCATCCACTACGCCAACTCCTCCAACGACCCGAACGTGACCTCCTACGGGTGCATCCTGAACCAGGACAACTTCAACACCTACGGTGTCGATTGGACGCCCACATCGATCACGGTCCTCTACAACGGCGAGATCTGCCTCGTCGACCACCCGACGACCGGCAGCGTGCCGTTCGACGAGCCGTTCTTCATCGCCCTCACCCAGGCGCTCGGCATCGGGACCGACGCCCCGACGGCGACGGCGCCGACCACGGCCACCACGCAGGTCAACTGGGTGCGGGCCTGGAGCCCGGCGTAGAGGCCGCCCCGCCGGCCCCACCCCCAACCCTCGACGGGGCCGGCCCGGGTCTCCTGCCCTGGAAGGGGACCCCGCTGCCTGACCGAGCGCCGGCTGGCCTATACCTGGCACGCCTTCACGCCCGAGTGGGCCGCCCTCCACGGCTCCGACGAGGCCATGGTCGCCCCGCCTGACGGGCCCCGAGCCCCTCCAAGGTCGCCTTCGGCATCGAGGAAGCGGCACAGGGCATTGTGAAGCCCCTCGGGACGCTGCTCGAGACGCGGTCCCCGCTGCCGCCCGCCTGACCGGGAGAATCCCCCTTGCCACGCAGGTCCCTGCGGGGTAGGATACTCAGTATGCTACTTCGAATCGGGGTTTCATGAGCGTCCGCCACGCCCTGCTGGCTCTTCTCAGCGAGGGCCCCAAATACGGGCTGCAGCTGCGCCAGGAGTTCGAGGCGCGTACCGGCGACGTCTGGCCGCTCAACGTCGGGCAGGTGTACACGACGCTGCAGCGACTCGAGCGCGACGGGCTCATCGAGTCCGACGACTCGGCGGAGGAGGGCCCCCAGAAGGGCTTCCACATCACCACCGAGGGCGTGGCCGAGCTGGACGCCTGGCTGCACACCCCGCCGGACTTCTCCTCGCCTCCCCGCGACGAGCTCGTGATCAAGGTGCTGGTGGCGCTCGGCCTGCCTGGGGTGGACGTGCACGAGGTCGTGCAGGTCCACCGGCGCTACCTCGTGGAGCTCATGCAGCAGTGGACCCGCCTCAAGGAGGACGAGTCCCGCTTCGACCTCAATTTCGCCTTGGTCGTCGACGCCGAGCTGTTCCGGCTCGACTCGCTGATCAGGTGGCTGGACACGGCCGACGGCCGTCTGAAGAGAGCGGCGGTGGAAGGCGACGCGCCGGCCCCGCAGCCGTTCCCCCTCCCCAAGGCCCGGCGCAGGGTGGGACTCAAGCAATGAGCTACCTCGAACTCCGCGACATCTTCAAGGTCTACGGAGAAGGGGCGTCAGAGGTGCACGCCCTTCAGCGCATCGATCTCTCCGTCGACGCCGGGTCCCTCGTGGCCGTCATGGGCGCCAGCGGCTCGGGCAAGAGCACGCTGTTGACCATCGCCGGCAGCCTCGAGGAACCCACCAGCGGTGAGGTCTACGTCGGCGGCCGGCCCCTGTCGTCGCTGTCACGCAACGGCAAGGCGCGCCTGCGCCGCCAGTCCGTCGGCTATGTCTTCCAGGACTACAACCTTCTCGCCGGGCTCAGCGCGGTGGAGAACGTGTCCCTGCCCCTCGAGCTCGACGGCGTCGGGGCCCGCAAGGCCCAGGCGGCGGCGCTCGAGTCCCTCGAGGACTTCGGGCTGGCCGACCGGGCGTCGCACTACCCCGACATGCTGTCGGGTGGCGAGCGACAGCGCGTCGCCATCGCCCGCGCCGTCGTGGGCAACCGCCAGCTCCTCCTGGCCGACGAGCCCTCCGGCGCGCTCGACTCCGCCAACGCCGAGACCGTAATGCGCCTCATCCTCGCCGCCTGCCACCGCGGCCTGGCCGCCGTCGTGGTGACCCACGACGCGCAGCTCGCCTCGTGGGCCGACCGCGTGGTCTTCCTGCGCGACGGCAGAATCGTCGACCAGACGCTCCCGCTCGAGAGCCCGGACGCGGTCCTGGCCGAGCTTCCGAACCAATGAGCGTCGGCGTCCTCGAGCGACCGGGGACCAAGTCGGACCCAGAACCGACCACCGGCGGCGTCCCGGCCCGCCGGGCCATGATCCGCTGGGCCTGGCGCCTCTTCAAGCGCGAGTGGCGCCAGCAGCTGCTCATCCTGCTCCTGGTCACCGTCGCCGTGGCCGCCGTCGTGGTCGGCTCGGCCGTCGCCACCAACACCCCACCGCCGGCCAACGCCGGGTACGGCACGGCCGACGACCTGGCCACCTTCGCGACCACCGGGAAAGCGCCCCTCAATCTGCACTCGATGAACGCCCAGATTGCCGCGCTGGAGCACCGCTTCGGCAGGGTCCAGGTCATCGAGAACGAGACCTTCAGTGTTCCCGGCAGCACCGAGACGTACCAGCTCCGCTCCCAGGACCCGAACGGCCCCTACGGCGGGCCGATGCTCCAGCTGCTCTCCGGGCACTACCCGACCGGGCCGGACCAGATCGCCCTGACCCCCGGGCTGGCGTCCGTGCTCAACCTGACGGTGGGCGACACGTGGCCCCAGGGCGGCAAGACGGTCGTCGGCATCGTGCAGAACCCCCAGAGCCTGCTCGACGAGTTCGCGCTCGTCCCGCCGGGGCAGATCACGCACCCGACCGCGGCGGATGTCCTCTTCGACGCACCGGGCGTGAACGCGGGCCGCATCGGGTCCAACGTCTCGACGCCGGGCTCGCTCAACAACAACCCGATCAACCCCGCGACCATCGTGCTGGCGCTGGCGACGGTCGGCATGCTGCTCATCGCACTGGTGTCGATCGGCGGCTTCACCGTGCTGGCGCAGCGCCGGATGCGCGCGCTCGGGATGCTCGAGTCCATGGGGGCGACGGACCGCAACGTCCGTCTCGTGCTCGAGGCCAACGGCGTCATCGTCGGGGCCGTGGGCGCCGTCGTGGGCTTCGCGCTGGGTCTGGTGGCCTGGGTCGCCTACCGACCGCACAACGAGCAGAACGCACACCACCTCATCCCGCTGTTCGCGTTGCCGTGGACCGTCATCGTGGTGGCGATGGTGCTCGCGGTCGTCGCCACCTTCTTCGCCGCCGGCTACCCCGCCCGCGCCATCACCCGCGTCCCGGTCGTGGTCGCCCTGGCCGGACGCCCGGCGCCGCCGCGCCAGATCCACCGCTCCTTCGTTCCGGGCGTGATCGCACTCGTCCTCGGGTTCGTCTTCTTCTCGCTCTCTGGTGCGGGGCAGGAGGGCAGCGGCGTGATCTGGCTGATACCCGGGTTCGTGGCGCTCATCACGGGGATCATCCTCGTGTCGCCGTTCTTCCTCGCCGTGCTGGCCCGCGGGGGTCGAAGGTCGCCCATCGCCACACGGCTGGCCCTGCGCGACCTCTCGCGATACCGGGCGCGGTCCGGCTCGGCCCTGTCGGCCATCAGCGTCGGTGTGCTGATCGCCGTGGTCGTCTGCGCTGTCGCCGTCGCCCGCTACTCCAACGTGTACGACTACGTCGGGCCCAACATGGCTTCGAACCAGCTCAACGTGTTCACCCCGGGCAACGGTTTCGACTCGGGGCCCAACGGCGGGACAGCGTCGGCGACGCCGAGCGTCGCGTCCCAGGAGGCCACCGTCCACGCCATCGCCTCCTCCGTCGGCGCCACCGCCGTCGTCGAACTGGACCAACCCGCCGTCAATCTGCAGAACCCCAGCGGTTCCGGCCGGCAGTGGAACGGACCGATCTACGTGGGGACGCCGGCGCTGCTGCGGGCCTTCGGCATCAACCCGTCGTCCATCGCCTCCAACGTCGACATCCTCAGCTCACGTCCCGGGCTCGCTGGCTCGGGCGTGCAACTGACCTACGGAGGCGGTGGCAAGGGCGGCGGCGAGCTGGTCGGCCCCGGCTCGGGCGGCGGCGGTCCTGGGGGTCCTGGTCCCGGAAACGTCAACACCTGCTCGCCCGGCTCGTGCGTCGCCCACCCGGTCGTCCAGCAGGAGAGCCAGCTGCCGACCGGCACCGATGTGCCCAACACCGTGATCACCGAGAGCGCGCTGCGCCGGTTGGGCCTCGCGAGCCAGAACAGCCTCGAGGGCTGGGTCCTCCAGGCGGATAACCCGATCACCTCCGCCCAGATCCTCAACGCCCAGGCGCTGGCGGCGACTAACAGCCTGAGCATCGAGTCCAAGAACGACGACCCGACCTCGTCCGAGATCGTGAACGGGGCCACCGTGTTCGCCATCGCGCTCGCCCTCGGCATCCTGGCCATGAGCATCGGGCTCATCAGGAGCGAGACGGCGAGCGAGCTGCGGACGCTGACGGCCACCGGCGCCAGCTCCCGCACCCGGCGCACCCTCACCGCGGTGACCGCCGGCGGCCTCGCCTTCCTGGGTGCGCTGCTCGGGACGGTGGCCGCCTACGTCGGGCTGTTCGGCTGGTTCCGCACGAACGCGCTGGAAGGTGGAGTGTCGGACATCATCGATCACATCCCCTGGGGCAACCTGTTCCTGATCGTGATCGCCATGCCTGCCGTCGCCATGGTCGTCGGCTATGTGTTGGCGGGACGGGACCCGACGGGGATCTCCACCCGGCCGATGGAGTAGGCGGCCGTGACCGTCCGCAGTGACGCCGTCTCGGTGACCGGCGAGGATCCCTCGCCCCCACCGAGCGGAGCAGCGGCCCAACGGCGCCGCATCCGAGCCCGCTTCGCGGTCCACCTCTGGCGCGCTGCTGGGGACGCATCCGGCACTCCGCCATCCGCTGAGGGCTAGGACTCGAGCGTGACTCCGAAGCGCTCCGAGTAGAAGGCGAGGGCCCTTCTGCGGTCGCCGGCGTCCAGGCCGAACTGGCCGAGGTCGTAGAGGATGGCGCCGTGGAGGCCCCGCGGATGCTCCGACATGAAGGCCGCCATGGACGACCTCGCCCGATCGTCGAGCGGCTGGCCGGCCAGGTCGTAGACGCGGCCGACCATGGCGAGATCGTCGGCCATGAACTCGTCGAAGTGCACGTCGATCGTCTGCTCCGCCGGCAGGACGTCGCGTTCCTCGGCACACCGCCGCAGCATGCGCTCGAGCCGGTCGGCCCAGTAGGCGCCGATGCCCTCGACGTCGACACGGTCGCGGGTGAGTCGGGCCGCGTAGGCAATCATCGTCATCATCGACGCCGTCACGGACACCGGGTCACGGTGGGTGACGACGAAGGTGGCGTCGGGGAAGGTGTCGACGAGCGCGGGGAACTGCTCGAGGTGCTGGGGGGACTTGAGCACCCAGCGCGAGCCGCCGCGCAACCACTGGAGTACCTTCAGGATCTTGAGCAGGTAGGCGTAGCTCGGACGCTGGTCGCGAGCCAGGTAGGCGTCGCGCCACATGGGCATCGGAGCGGTGGTCTCGAAAAGCATCGTCGAGAAGTCGATCGCCAGCAGTTGGATCTCCTCGTGGGTGTGGTCGACCGTCATCTCGTGCATGCGGTTGAAGTACGGCAGCGCCGTGTTCAGGAACGACAGCGCCGCCGCCGTGCGCTCCTTGCGGGGGTCGGGCGCGCCCGCCGCCGGCTTCTCGTGCTCGGCGAGCACGGGCTCGAGGCTCTCCCAGTAGGGGAGCGACCGCAGGGCCAGGTCGGCGGACATCAGGTTGTGCAGGTGCGTGGTCCCCGTCCGCGGCAGCCCGCAGATGACGATCGGGGCCGCGATGCGCTCCTCGAGGATCTCGGGGTGGCGGCGCACAAGGTCCTCGACGAGGAGCCGGTTCTTCAGCAGTCCCGAGATGAAGACGTGTTGTTGGAGCACCCCCGCGCCGTTGAAGCCGCCCTCCTCCTGCATCGCCCGGCACAGGAGGCCGAGGCGCTCGACGAAGTCGTCGGGCCCGTAGTCGTCGAGCCCCGTCTCCGCCACCACTGCGGCCATGAGCGCCGCCGGCTCGAGGGTGAGCTCCGATCCGGCGCCCTCCATGAAGTCGAGGATCGCCCGGACGTCGTCGCTGAAGCGCGGCTCGGCCAGATCGTCGATGCGGACCGGCGGAGGTCGCTCGCTCACAGGCTCGCCACCGGCACCACCTCCACCTGCGGGTGGTCCGGGGTCTCGGCCGGGAGGAACCAGCGGAACCAGATGCGGCCCCTGCGGTGCCCGGCCGTCGACACCCAGTTGGGGTGGTCCGGGCGCCGGGCTGCGATCACGATCGTCCATGACCCGTCGGGGTCGTACTGCACCTGGGCGCCGTTGATCGTCACCCGTTCGTAGTCGTAGTTGTACGTGTGCAGGAGCGGGTTCCACAGGCACATGTTCCAGAAGGCGCACCCCGGCGACCGCCCGCGGATGACCATGGCCTGATCGTCCTCCAGATCGAAGGCGCCCATGGCATAGGCCGCGTCGCCGGCCGCCCAGCCGAAGGTCGCGGTGGGCACCGGGTACGGCGGGTCGATTGCGTTGGGGGCTGCCGGCGGCAGGGGGACTATGCTCGCCTGCTCGCGCAGCCACGTGGTCATGGCCCGGAGACGCCGCGCCAGGTCGGCGTCCTCGTCCCGGTAGGTGTCCGGGGGGTCGTCCGCCTCAATGTGCCACTTCGCCCGTCGCCCGCTCGCCGGATCCTCGAGGTAGTCGCGCGTGATGGCCGCCACCGCGTCGGGCTCGAGCCGTATCCAGGCCACGTCGGGCTCCGTCGGCTGCTCGGGCGACACCACGAGGCGGAAGGACCCCCCTTGGCTCCAACCGGCGTCGCGGCTGTTCGCGGAGCCCACGATGCGCTCGGAATAGCGGCCGTCGTTGGGGCCGCCGTAGACGGTCAATGACAGGTAGACCGCATCCCCCGGCTCAATGGTGACGCGGTAGGTACGGGCCGGGTCGACGGGCGCGTAGCAGTAGAAGGCGTCGGCGTTGTCACCGCCCCATTTCTTGTAGGGGCCGACGATCTCGACGAAGCGGGGCCGGGCGGTGTCGGCCCACAAGTTGACGTCGGCCGCCACCTGGAGGATGGACAGGATCCACTTGTGTGCCTCGAGCAGGGTGGCGGGATCGTCGGCCAGCTGCTCGACCATCCGCTCATGGGTCACACCCACCTCGTGGAGCAGTTCGGAGAATGCCGCTTCCGTCTCTGTCGTCATGAGCCCCCCGGCGTATCGGCGTGGCGCCGATCATAGAGAGGACGGCAGTTCCGTGGAGTTCGAATGATGGTCTCGGCAAGAGCAGCACTCGGGCGGTCGGGGGCTACCAAATGTTTGCCGAGCGGACACGATGTCGTCGGTCGCCGTTCACGGCCCCGGCTCGTGGGCGCGACGCAGCCCGAAATCCGTACGAAGAAGGCCCTCTCAACCGGGGTGCAAGAGCGAACTAGACGGTTCGTCCTAGAAAGGCCGCCAGGCGGTCGGCTGCGCTCGCACCAGGTGGGGCAATCTGCACTGGGCCAAAGGCGGCCTCCCCGTCGGCGCCACGCATCCCTGGGATTACCGTCCGGTTCGCCTCATCGAGAAGTTCGATCGCCAGGCCGGGAGTGATATCAGTGGAGTCACCGGTCGCGCGGGCCAGGTCCCACGCGTGGGCGAGCTGGTCGGTTGCAACGAAGAACATGAGAAAGGCCCCCGGTCGCTCCCCAAATGGAAACTCGACCCCTCTTTTCAACGCGCCCGGCGACCCGAATGCCTCGAGGACCACCTCGGACGTCTCGTCGTGTGAGGCAACGAAGTCCCCAGTGGCGAAGTCCACGTCATCGAGGGTCTCCCTGACCCCTACCCGCGATGCCGCGACACGGGGGGCGCCGACCATGTGGTTGACGAGGGCTCGCACGTCCCACGAGTGACAAGGCGTCGGATCGTTGAGCCGCGCCGTGTCAACCCGGGTTAATGCGTCTCTGGCGACCCCGAGGGCGGCAGCGAGCGAATCAGTTGAACGCAAGGGCATGGCAACTCCTCGTGCAAGCGGCAGCAGGCCACGTGAGGGAAAAGACCTTGGACGTCACCGCGTTGATCATACGGCGTCGGTTCGAATGGGGGTCCGTCGCTGGCTTGCCCGGAAGCGGGCTCACAGCCGAGGCGTGCATGCCGGACCATCGGTCGCAGTCCTTGCACGGGCATCAGTGTCGGGATGTCGTTGGGGTGGACCGTGGTGGGTGGGGCTGGGACCCGAGCGAGTCCCAGCGGAAGCCGGCCACGGCGCCCCACTCTTCCGGCGTGGCCTCCTGCCACACCCAGAACGACGCGCCGAGAGCGCCCGCTCGCTGACCGGCGTTCATGAACTCTGCGATCTCTGCTCCGCTCGGGGAGTCGGTCCGTCCGCCAACACTGGCCAAGTTGAAGGCCTGTCCGATGATGTGCACCGGCCGGAGTGTCGAGAGGCGAGCGACGTCGAGCGCGGCGTCGGAGCCCGGGTCGGTGCACTCCCAGTACACCATCGGGGCGAAGGCGTCGACGTAGGGTGCCATTGCCCGGTAGGGGTACCCACCGCCCCAGTTGGCGTCTGTCGGCGGGTAGACGGTCGCGACGACCAACCGGCTGCCGGCGGCCTGCCGGACGAGCTCGAGGTACAGGGCGGCCCGCTGGGCGCTCAGCATGACTCCCTCTGTCGCCTCCTCGATGTCAGCGCTGTAACCGTCGACCTGCTGGCCGTCGGGAGCGCGCCAGTCGAGGATCTGCGCGGTCCACTGGGCGTCACCTACGGGGTCCCACAAGTACGGGAAACCCCATGCGATCACGGCGATGCCATGGGCGTGGGCGACGGGCACGAGCGCGTCGAGCTCGTCGGCGCCGTAGAAGCCGTTCATCGAGTCACCCACGCGGACCCATAGCTGATGCAGCCCCGCCGAAACGGCCTGCTGCACGATCTCGCCGGCGTCACCACCGTCGGTACTGTCCCACTCCCAGATCCACATGCCCTTACCGGTGATCGCCGCGATGTGCGAGGTCCATGGCGCGGGCGCCCTCACCGGCGGAAGAGATGTGACGAGAACCGCGGGGTGCCACGGCGGGGGAGAGGGCGGGAGTGGCGAGTGAGGGGGCACCGGGCACCCGGCGAGCGCGACAGGGCTGGAGGTCGCCGGCGCCGCCGTGGTGGGCGGTGTGGATCGGTGCGTCGGCCGCCGTCGTGGCCGCGTCGAAGCTGATGTCCGTCGCAAGAGAGGCGACGCAGCCGAGTTGGCCTCACGGCCCGAGCCACTCGAGGCCCCGGACGTCCCGGCGATCGTCGCCACGGCGGCGACTGCGAGGACGGCCACGGCCGCTGCGACTGCCCACGAACGCTTCATCCGTCCGGATAGGAGCACGGTCCATTGTCGCGGTTCGCGCGACCAGCTGCTTGGCAGCCCTGCACCGGGGATGCGTCTATCTGGAGCCAGGCCTGGCTGCCGTCAGCGGAGCTTGGACGATCCAGTGTGATTCCGTAGCAGCCTCTCGGCGGTAAGGCGGGACCCCAAGGGCATCCCGAAGGGTCCTTTCGTCACAACGGCTCGAGCGATATCTGTTGAGGGTCGGTCACGGGACGAGGAACCTGTCCGTTCACCGCCTCGTGAGGATGCTGACAGGGCGCGTCGACTCGAGATAGAGCCGAGGAGACTGAACCGGCACAACGGACCGTCAACAACCTTGTCTGGCGTCTCGGCCGGGGAGCCAACCACGACGAATCGAGGGTTCCCTCTTACGGCTGCGCAGAGTGTGACACGAGTTCAGTGGCGCTGGAGGTCACCCCAGTGCTGTCGCAGCCGGTCTGGGCCTTGAGTCGCTGGCAGGTGCACAATGCGGTGTATCGGGACAGTGCATCCGGCAGACCCGGGTCCAGGTCGCATGGAGGGAATGCCATCAGGAGAGGCGAGGGACATGGCCATGTCCCTGTGGGTGCAGAGTTGAGATTCAATGGTGCTCGTGGCGAATCGATCGGAACTACGTGCGGCTCTCGAGAGCACAAGAAGTACCGTGACCGACTTCTTGGAGCAGCTCGTCGGTGAAAGCATCGATGCTCAGGTTCATCATCAAGACCTAACCGGAGCTCCCAGTTCGAACGATTTGGGGGTTGCAGAAGGCGAGCCATTGCTCCAGCGGGCTGCCACGCTTCGCGGTCGTATATCCGGAACCTCGTATGTCTACGCGGAGAGCGTCATTGCAACGAGTCGCCTGCCGACGAGGTTCGCTCTCCGGCTGGAATCCAGTATCGATCCGATTGGAAGGATTCTCGACGAGATGGGGATCTCTGTCACCCGAGAGAACCTGGTCGCGCCTCGTGGATTCGCCGCCTCTCGACCCAACGGAGCCATGACGATCGGGGACTACCTGCTTGCCCGGACCTACCGAATCGACTCCGAACAAGTCCCTGTGATGGTCATCACTGAATGGTTCCTGAGGGCACTGAACCCATTTCTTTCGTCGGCATAGGGTTCTCCAGGACTTTGGGAAAGCCTCAGAGCCGCTGCCGGGCACCCCTAATGGTGCAGTGAGACCTGGTGATCGGGTGGCTCTCGCCAAACCGTGGAGCTCATAGATCTCGGGGAGGTAGCGTGCTGATCGGATCCCATCAGGAGCGGCACGTGTCGGTTCTCGCGATCGCGAAGCTAGTGGAAGTCCCCCCCTCGGGGAAGGCCGTGCTGCTCGGGGGTGCGGTGACGCGCACGGACGCGCCGAACTCTGAGAACGTCAGCGTGGCGACCGTGGTCACGGGTCCCCGGGGAAAGCCGTCGAGGACTGGCGGGACCTTCACGCCGCGGGGCAAGCGGTCGTTGAAATAGAGCGTGCTGCGCACTCGGACGAGGTGGCCGGCGCCGTCGAGCCATACGAGGCTCGGACGTTGGTTCAGGATCTGCGGCGATTGGTGCGGCGCGCAGACGTGCACTGGTGCGTACTCGACCTCGTACCGAGTGGCATCGACGCCATCGACATGGGCCGGTCCGAGGTCGGTCACCGACGCCACTGCATTGGGTCCGCGCAGCGTGTCGAGGGCGACCGACGCGTTGAGGGCAAGGGCGAGCCCGCGCTGCGAGCGTGGCGGGGCAGGGAGCGGAAGCACGCGGTATTTGTCGGTAAACGCCAGCCCCGGGATCGGGTTGGCCTGGTAGACGGTCCCGCCGATCACGATGGCGTCCACGGTGCTCGCCGAGGGAACCGGGTGCAGGGACTGGTTACCCGTCGAGCTGAAGCTGATGTCGCGATCGACCTCGGTGACCTGCACGGCGCCGGTGGTGAAATCGACCACCCCGTGGCCCGACACCGAGCCGCGGAGGTCGGCGTTGGGACTCGAGGTGACATGGGTGTAAGAGAAGTGCGCGCTCCCAGCTCTCTCGGTCGCCGCCAGCACGCCGGCGACCCACTGAGAAGGGGTCGCGGTCGAGGACTTTTGCGCGATGCCCAGCGCAGCGCCCGCGGCCGATCCTACGAGGACAAGGGAGAGCAGGAACCACGGAGCCAGGCGACGCACAGGAGCGAATTGTGCCCCACGCGGGCCTCTTCAGATGTGGCGGCCCCCTTCTCGGAGATGTGCGGGGGCAGGCCTGACACACCGAAGTTCCGGGACGCAATGAACCTGCGTACGAGGTCCCTGGAACCTCCTTTCGCGAACCGATTTCCCATGTCGTCGGCCATAATCTGTTGCGATGAAGAGGACGACGCGGCTCGCGCTGATGCTGTGGGGCGTTGTCAGCTTCGGGCTTATCGAGGCTCCACCGGCGTCTTCGGCTATGAACTATCCGCCGGTCCCACGTTCGATCGCCGAGGATCTGCCGACGTGCCTGAGCCCGATCACGGGCGCGACGCTGCCCGACACCAAGGTGGCGACTGACGTCGCCGCCGTCAAGGCCATGGCGGGCATCGATCTTCAAGGCATCGGTCCGTGTCCCTCTGGCCGTGTCGTGCTCGCACTGACTCCTGGAAACGAAGCGCTGGCGCAGCGCATCCGTGCTCGATTTGGCTCGGCCGTCCTGATCACGGTCGGCCTGACCATGTGGAACGGACGTCCTGGAAGAAGCCCGCGCTGTGGACCGTTGCCGACATCCTCGAGCCTGCCCAGGGGCCTCACGCTCTCGTTGCGTCTGAGCTCGAAGACGGTGAGGTCGGGCGACCCCCTTGATGGCACCCTCGCCCTTGCCTACAGCGGTGCTTCGTCGTTCGAAATGGACACCGGTCAGCCCATTGAGGCGGTTGTCGTACTCCCAGGTACCCACCGGGTCGTCGGGGTGTACAGCGGTGGGATCGCCGGCACCGGATATGCAGTTCGTCTCGATCCTGGGCAGAGCTACCACGTCACCGTGATCGGAGGTACAGCTCGGTGCGACGGCGGGATCGGGTCCGCACTGCCGGCGGGCAAGTACCAAGTGCTGACAGTGGCTATGGACGAAACGGGGAGGCCTCCTCGCTACCTGGCTCCTCCAGTGAGCCTCACGGTAACGCACCGGTAATCAGAAACCGAAGCAGTTCCTTCACCAGTGGGTTCGTATTCCTCAGGTATTGCCTCGCTCAAGCGAAATAGTCACCCCTCCCGCCGAACGCGCGGCATCCTTGGTCGATCGCCACTCAGCCCGACTTCGAGCTCAACGGAGTCAACGAGGCCCGAAGGCGGCCTCCGTGCCATGGTCCTCGCGCCAAAGGTCAATGAGGGCAATGGTTGCGATCCTCGTGTTGTCGCCCTCCGCGCTCCCAAGCCACCCGCAAGAGCACAGCCCAACGATCCCCACCGTTCCGACCAAGCTCGTGACGTGCGAACTGATCTGAATGATCTTGTGGTGGTTCTCCATTGCGGCCTCCCGAGTTTGCTTAGGGCCGCTCCATAGCCAGCCGCAGTGAGTTCTCCAACCTTGGTTGCGGAGAATATCCCGTCAGGTCTGCATTCACACCACCGCGCTTTGTATCGTCAGCCGCATGACCGACGGCGGCAGCATCTGCACGAGGGAGGGGTGCGGTAGGCGGCTGACCCAGGTCCACGATGCCAAGGGGATCGACGCTGACGGAAGCGTTGGCCTTCTCTGGACCTGCAAGGTCCACCGAACGGAGCTCTGGATGAAGCGCGGGGAGGAGCTGGTGGCTCCAATCGAATGGTGGCCCGACACATGGAAATGACGCCCACGCACAGGACCAGCATTTCCGGCGTAGTCCCGGTGAGAGTCGAGTTGCCCAGGGTGGCCCCCGGGTCCAGCCGAAGAGGTCCCACCGGAGCGGCGCAGAGGAGCGGGTGGTTGTTGCGGAACGGACAGCCCTGATGGGGCGCCGTAATGTCTGCTCCCATGCGAGCCGAAGTCACTCTCCACATCGACGCACCTCCGGACAGAGTCTGGGGCCTCGTCACCGACATCACAAAAATGGGCGAGTACAGTCCCGAGGTCATCGAGGCCGAGTGGATCGACGGAGCCACTGGTCCGGTCGTCGGTGCGCGGTACCGGGGCCACGTAAAGCGCAATGAGAACTGGCCCGTCCTCTACTGGACGACGTGCAAAGTCACCGAGAGCCAGCCTGGCGAGGTGTTCGAGTTCGCGGTCATCATGCGGGAACGGCCGGTGAACACCTGGCGCTACGAGTTTCGCGCCACCGACGACGGAGGAACCGACGTCACCGAGTCCTTCGACCTGGGCGACAACCTCTTTACAAGAGTCTGGTATCCACTCGGAGGGTTCTTGCGGGAGCGCCGTAATCAACGTGACATGCTCCGCACCCTCGAACGGGTCAAGGCGGCCGCAGAGCAGTCGTAGGACGGCCTATGACCTGCGGCACTCTTCCGGGCCGCTCGGGTGCTGCTGGTGAACGACAAGTGGGAGCGTGGAAGCCACTCGCACTCGGTGACGTGATCCAGTCTTCGACGGACAGGCAACTTGGTGCACCATTCCTAGAGCCGCGTATAGGTGACGTCGAAGTCGTGCTCCCGGGTCGCGCCGCCGATCGGCTTCTCCCAGTGCGACACGATCTTGTTACGGTCCGGACTAGCTCGCCCCTCAAAGCGCTGCGAGAACCCAGGGTTATCGCGCCACATCCGCCAGATTCCCTCAGAGAAGCTCATCTCGTATGCATCGAGCCACTCATCACCCTGCGACGAAACGGATGGGGACTAGCGATCTTGTCTAATCACGTACCCGAGTTTCGGTCGATTGTTGACGGAGTTGGACTTGGTTCGGTGATTGACCAGGTGTTCAGCTCTGCGCTCACTGGCTATGTGAAACCCAATCCCGAGTCCTACCGGATTGCTCTGGGTGACGATCGACCCACCGACTGCTTCATGGTCGGCGACAACGTGGAGGCCGATGTTCTCGGAGCGGAAAGGATCTGGCTATCGGCCGTTCCGGTCCGAAATGTCAGTCCTCAGGTCCTTCAGGCTGCACCGGACCTTCAGAGTGCAGCCAAGCTCATTCTTGACCCATAGGACTGTCGTTCGGCGACCGGCTAAATGTCCCCGTACATTGCCGGGCTGAGGTCACCCAGAACACCTTCCGTGCTTGCTGGCGTTGCCCTGTTGCAAGGCGGCACTTCAGGGGTAGTCCTGGGAGCCAAGAGAGTTCCGCTCGGTAACAGGCATTCCCGGGCGTGCCACCCTGCGAACTTATGGGCTAGGGGGACAAGACGGCTGGGATCGGACATCTGACCGTTATTCCCGGCCTAAGTCCTTCCCGGACATCGCGATGTCATCGGCCGCCGATGGGTGGCGCTAGCGGCCTGACCTCCCGCCACATCAGCCACATATTCGGTGCGCCGTTCGAGAGCTGCTTCGTGCCAATGACCTCGAATCCGTGCCGACGGTAGAACGGAACGTTGCTCTCTCGCTGCGTCTCAAGGTAGGCGGGAAGCCCGTCGGCGTCGCAATGGCCCAAGACCGGGGCCAGGACTTCCGAGGCGATTCCGCGCCTCTGCCAGTCGGGATGTGTGCCCAGACCTTCGAGGTACCAGTGGGGCTCGGATGGGTGCACTTCTGCCATCTCGATCAGAACCCCCATGGCACGATCGACCCTCTCACCGGCCGCCTCAGCGAACGGTCCGGCCATCATTCCGATCTGCTCCTCGGAGAAGGCCCAGGCTTCTGGTGGCGCCCACACCGCCGTGCAAACACCATCATCGGTCGTGTAGATGCTTTCGTGGATCATGGATGCGCGAATCATGCAGTCGAACAACAGCGTGGCCCGCCGGTCAAAGTCGTCGGGAGGAAGCATCCAAGTAATCAACGGGTCATCCTCAAATGCCCGCATTTGGACATGGGCTATCTGAGGAAGATCGTTGAGCGTTGCTAGTCGAACCGTCGTCACAGGGTCAATGTATTCGACGCGGGAGAGCGATCCGGGCCCCTGGCCCTGCCTCACTCAAGCAGGCACATTGGCGATAGTAGAGAGATGCCAAAGAAGGGGATTGCTACGATCCTGCGGGTGAAGGCCCCTTCACGGAGGCTAGCCACTGGCTTCACGGTGTTCTCGGTGGCGCTGGCCATCGTGCTGGTGCCGGGCGGCGCCGCCTCGGCGAGCTAGAGCCCATCGGCGGAATTGCGGGCCAATGCCTCCCGCCTCACGACCCTGTCCCGTGAACTCCCGGTCATCGAGGCGGCCCTCCGGCACGGCCTGGACCCGGAGCGGCTACGGCAGCTGCAAGTGTTCGTTCACGACTTCGAGGCGATCTGCCGTAACGAGGCGGCGGCGATCTCCCGCCTCGAGCATCGGACCGCCGCCGGCAAGCAAAGCCCGCCCGCTGCCGCCGTCACCGCTGACACGGAAGCGGAGGGGGACGTTCAAGAGCTCCAACGCGACCAGGTCGCACTGACCTCCATTGAGCAAGAGACGCAAAGGGAGCAGGCTAGCCTCGTTCAGTACATCGACAGTGAGGCCCAGTCGCAGCAGTCGGCCATCAACCAGACGACCGATGCGGTGACACAGCAGTCGAACATCGCGTCTTCGATTCTCCAGGAGCTCTCTGACCTCCTGTCTTCGCTCTTCCGCTGAGGCGCCGTTCTGCCTGCCCCGGGACGGTGGGACACTCAGGCACTTCGGTGACGCGGCCGATAGCGGCCGAGACGAATTCGACGAGATCAACCTTCGGCAACGGGCTTGTCGAACAACAGGACCTCCTCCTCGTCGGGAGGTTCAAAAATCGTCGCCCAATTCTCAAAGTGAGCCCGCGTCATTGGCGAGGCTGTCCACTCGCCCGACGCATTGCGACGCTCAGCTCTCTCGATTAACTCCTCCAAGGGCGCATCGAGGTAATGCAGTTCGACTCCCACCCCCAAAGCTCGCGCCCCGAGTCGTTTCTCATCCCGTTCAACTCGCGCCCAGTGGCCCCACTCCAAAATCACGCTCTGGCCCCGGGCGAGGAGATCCTGGGAAAGAACCCACAGCTGATGTTCGAGACGCACTCGGAATTCTTCATCCCACAAATCAGCGCCCAGTTGAGTCGCCCACCCGTCTTTATCCAACCTGATGGCGGGAATTTTGGGTGCGAGCTGACGAGCGAGCGTCGACTTGCCCGAGGCTGGAAGCCCGCAGATCAGCACCAGCCGCGTCGATGACTTCCCCACGCACGATTTCTAACATCGGTCGACCCCCGAGGGGTGAGTTCCGAACAGTGACTGGGCTGGGGTGACACCCTGCGGCACCCTCGGGGCACCCCTCGGCCCGCAATGGCGCGCGCGTTATTGATACCCATCCAAGCGCAGATCGCAGACTCGGTCGCCGATGCCGAAATGGCCTGCCGGGCGAACGAGGGTGTCATTCTGTAGCGCCCAGCGCCCAGCGCCCAGCGCCCAGCGCCCAGCGCCCAGCGCCCAGCGCCCAGCGCCCAGCGCCCAGCGCCCAGCGCCCAGCGCCCGTGGCGAGAGGCCTTCGTCCCTGATCGATTACTTCTCGGACCGCCTGAATGGCTCATCGAACGGGTGATGTCGGCACCGGAACCACCTCGCACAACTCCACGCGCTCAGAGATGCCCTTGAGGCGCCGCTTGCGGAGTCGTCGGAACTCGGCACCGGGAATCGCACCGGCCGCTCTTGCAGTTTCCGCGGTCACCACAACCTGGTTCCCCTTGGCTGTCTCTGTGACCCGGGCGGCAACGTTGACGACATGACCGACAACGTCGTCCTGAGTGACCACTGCTTCTCCGACGTGTAGGCCCGCGCGCAGGCGCAGTGGAGAGGGCGAGGTCTCGAGCAGTTCGAGCGCAGCTCGGATTCCGCTGTTGGCGTCGGGAAAGGTGCAGAGCAGCCCGTCACCTAGGTGCTTCACCACGCGCCCGTGCCAGCGGCGCACGATGGGGCCGGCCACCCGATTCTGCTCGCTGATCATCGTCGCCGCTGCGCTGTCTCCGTGGGTATCGGTAAATGACGTGAACCCCTCGAGATCCGTAAAAGCGACCGTCACCACCTCGACTTCGCCGGTCCCGTGGCTCCGGAGGGAAGCCAGGAGTTGGACGGCGCTGAGGCCCATGGTCGAGAGCAACGACGGCTTACGTTCCACTGATCGCGCCAGGAAGTGCTCGAGGATCTCGGTCGGCTTGCTCGGAGAAATCGGCTGATTGATCGGGTCATCCAGCCAACGACGGTCAATGATGCCGAGCTCGAGCGCGGTCGCCGCCTCCTCGGGGTCATTTCGGATGACCTTGGCCACCGTCTGGGCAAGGAGCCTGCGCAGCGTGTCGATCGCGCCCTCACCAGCGGACCGTGCCGACTCGATTTCCTTGGCACTCACCGCCCGGACCCTACTGACATGCCCAAGGCAGCGACAAGCGCTGAGGGTGTCTCCTTGCACCGGGAGGTGGGCCACTTCGACACTTCGGAGCGTGTGGATAAGTCGTCGGCTGGCTCCGTCGGTGGTGGGTTCAAGCCAGCCCGTGGCCTGCGGACTGAGCTCAGCGCCCGTCGGCATCCGACCCTCGGATACAACGCTCATCTAGCCTCGCCAGGCACTCACAGCACTGGGAAGTGAGGGTTCTGATGGATGAAAGTCAGTGGATCGGCGCGAGATCGCCGGAGTTCCGCGCCATTTCCGAGCGCATCAAGGTGGCGACCCGACTCTCCTCCAAACTGAGCGGATACTGCTGGGACGAGCCTGAGCTGGTCCGAGAAGTCTTCGAGGAGTTGATCGGCAAGCCTGTTGGTGACTCGTTCCATCTCATCCCTCCTTTCTATGCGGACTACGGGCTGAACATCACCATCGGTCGGTCCGTCTTCATCGGTTACGAGTGCATGTTCACCGGACACGGAGCCATCGACATCGCGGACGAGGTGATGATCGCCAACAAGGTCAACCTGGTTACGGCCGGTCACCCTGTCGAGCCGGACAAGCGACGGGCTTACATCACCGTGAAGCCGATCACGATTGAGCGGAATGTGTGGATCGGAACCGCTGCCACGGTCTTGCCCGGAGTGACCATCGGAGCTGATTCCGTCGTTGCAGCCGGGGCGGTCGTGTCGCATGACGTCCCACCGGCGACACTGGCCGCGGGTGTGCCAGCGACTGTCATCAGGCATCTCTAGAAGAGCAGAGCCACTGCTCCGAACGCCTGCGTCCTCGAAGTGTCAACGCAACAGCCTCGGCGAGCGCCTCTGATGGTGGATTGGATCGGGAAGAACTTCGAAGGACCAACAACGGAGGTCTTCGTCGGTCTCCGAATCGAGGATGCTCGACAGGCAGCCGCTTCGATGGACGGAATCGAGATGATCCGGGAAATGGAATTCGGCTGAGTCTCCTGGTGGTCGATGGCGTAGTGGTCGCCGCTGGCATGTTCTGATCGGCTTGGGACCCGCCCCCGGTACGGGTCGGTGGCGCTGTTCGACTTATGCGAGGAAGGGACCTGTTTCCCTAGCCGTTGAGTCCGTACGGGCGGCATCCTGTGACCGGGCCGCAATGTTCGACGGCGAGGGGTTCGGGACCGCTCGGCGTGGATGACGGTCGCCGGTACGCTGCGTTCGTCGCCGAGCACCCAGACAACGGCCGTTCGGAACCAAGAGGAGATCAACAGATGTCGGCAACGCTGAAGTTGACGCATAAGGCAATCGGAGCGGAGGTACGTCGTGGCACGTACGTTGCCGTGGTCGACGGTGAGCGGGTCGGGTCGGTCGAAATGAACGACACGATCGAGATACCAGTCGAGCCTGGACGTCATACCCTGCAGATCTGTGATGGCCGAAAGTCGAGCAGTACTGAAACCTTCGACGCCGCCGAGGGCGAGATCGTCGCCTTCCGGTGCACCGGAAAGAGGTTCTTGCCGATCTTTCTGGCATCCTTCATCGTTCCCAGGCTGGCACTGAAACTCGTTCGCGATTGAGTCAGCGTCGCCGTCGTGGCACTCACCAGCACGTCGTCATTGCCGCCCGGCTCGTCTGGAGCGGGGTGTCCCCGCACGCCGGATCGGGGCGCCCAGCGAACGCTGTTCCGCACCAAGAGATCTTATCTGTCAGGTTCCTCAGGGAACGCTTGGGCGATTCGCACCCTGATGAGTTGCTCGACTAGGGGCTTCGGTAGCGGGGTGTCGACTGGGAACTGAAGCGCTCCCTTGGACGTCTTGTAGCTTGCAATTTCGTCTTGAAGCAAGGGAAATACCGAGCCGCTGTGAGGAAGGTAGCTCAGGTGGTTCTTGAAAGCGGCGAATCCGGCGATGACCTTCCCGTCGACTCTGAACGCAGGGACTTGATAAGAGATCCCTTCTTCGGCCTCTGGGACTACTTCAAGGATCGTCTGCCGCAGTCCCTGCAGAGTGGCTCGTTTCGGCTCCTCAAGATCCGCCAAGTACTGATCAATCTCGTCACTGGACATGTAACTGATTTTCGTGACACCTACCCTCAAGGTCAAGAGGCCGGGTATCTGCGCCTGCCCCCCTTACATTGCCGGGAGACTGGGCTACCGACAGACCCAGCTCATCGCTGGGTGGCGAGCTCGACCGGAGGAGCTGCGTCAGCCTCTACGTGCGTCTGGCCGCCACCTGCCAAGCGACGGCACCGGCGGGGTCCCAGGTGAGGTCGATGACGGTGGGTTCGATGGACTCGACCTCCCATCCCTCGCCGAAGGCAGCCCGAAGTTCGTCTCGAGTCACCCGGCGCGGTCCCCAGTCACCCGGCTGGCGGTCGCTGAAACAGAGCATGTGATAGCGACCACCCGGAGAAACCACCGCAGCCAGACTGTCGACGTAACGCTCGCGCTCGTCGTCATCGAAAACGTGGAAGAGGCCGCAGTCGAGCACCGTGTCGAACTGCTCGCCCAAATCAACGAGGCGAAGGGCATCCGCCACCAAGAATCGCGCCTCGACGCCCCGCGTGGCCGCCTTCGTCATGGCCAATTCGATGGCCTTCGCCGAGAGGTCGACTCCCACCACTTCGTGGCCGAGTGAAGCCGCCAGAAGGGCATGCTCGCCGGTGCCGCATCCTGCGTCAAGCACACTTCCGACCAGGTTCCCGGCCTTGGCTAGGCGGTCGAAAGCTGGCTGCGGTCGTCCGATGTCCCACGCAGGTGGGGTCTCAGACGCATAGCTGGCGTCGAAATCGTGAGGTGGGCGCTCCATGGAAACCATGCTGCCAGGGACGGCCCTGAGGTGCCCCAGATCGCATCAGGACGGTGGGGCCTTGGCAGTGATGGGCTGGACCCACCCGATGACGCTGATATCAGAGATGAGTTCGCCTGCGCCGGGCGGGAGGCCGTACTCGGATTCCATACGATCGGCGGAATCTTCGGTCGGCCCCTGAATCTGGCGATGCCGGAATCCTGTCCGGATTGCGTCGGCATGAATCTAGTGGTGGCCATCGACCGTCGGCAGCAGCACAATTACCTCTGCCGTGACCGCACAATGTGCTGGCATCCCGAGTTCGGCCAGTTGCACGAGGTTGATCCCGAGATATGCCCGGGATTTGGCCTGGCCACGACCGCCTGCTTCGAGCGGTTTGAATTCGAGCGCTTTCAACGGCCGGCGATCCTGACGGTGTAGGCGCCGTCGGTGGTGTACGCCTCAATACTTTTGCTATGAGCGGAAAGGGCGGGGCGCTTGCACCCTATTGCTCACCGGGTGGACCGCATCCGCTGATAGGCGCGGGGGGCCATTGTCCGCAGGATCGGTGCAACGAGGGGCAGTAACGCCACATTGATCTCCAACCGTGGGTCAAACATCCGGCGGAGGATGAACGACGAGACCTGCTCCTCGGTGCGCCGGACCGCGCGTGGCGGCATCGACAGTCCACCTTCGCGCACCGCCGTCAGTCCCATTTCAGTCGGCACCCATCCTGGGTACACGGTATGGAGGAACACGCCGTCCGGCCTTGCGTCATAGGACAGACTCTCCGTCGCTGCAGACAGGGCTGCCTTGCTCGCGGAGTAGTCGGCTGCTCCGGGACCGGGAGCGCGTCCGTCGTCCGAACTCATGTTGGCGATTCCACCAAACCCCCGATTCCGCATCCCTGGTAGGACGGTCACCATGCCGGCGACGGGAGCGATGAAATTCACCTCCATGATGGATCGAAGTGACGCTGCGGTTGTCGGTTCGGTGCGAATGATCCCGCCGACGCCGGCGATGTTGGCCAGGATGTCGATTCGGCTGTGTGCCTCCTCCACCTGCTCCAACAGGCCGACGAAGGAGGCGACGTCGGAGAGATCGCAGACCCGGTAGGACGACTTCGGACTGTGCCTCCGCATCTCATCGACGAGGGCCTGAAGCCGGTCCTCACGCCGCGCCACGCCGACCACCAGCGCTCCGGCCGAGGCCAGGTCCCGTGCGAGGCGACGACCGAGGCCTGCGGAAGCCCCGGTCACGACGGCGACCTTCCCCCGGTAGTCCCACACCGGCCGTCGGCTCCTCAGTCCCATCGCCACCACCGTACCGAACAGGCCTCGCATGCGATCAGCTCCCGCAACAGGCTTATAGGGCGGTCCTCGCGGGAGGCTCCTTACCGCTCGCAAATTGCCGGATACCGCTCGGTCTCGGAGCGATCAATCGACTATCCCATGGTGCGTACTGGGCGTAGCATCACCAAAGACAAGCAGCGGCACATCAAAGGCGGCCGCAGGCCGGCCGGCCGTCCCGGAAGCCTTCTGGTGCCCTTGGAGAGATTCCAGGACCCCCTCACCGATGTTCTTGGGTAGTACGGGGCGGATCGCAATTGATGAACTCCAATGGACGGCACCCGTCCTCGAGGTTGAAGCTCTGCAGCAGAGGGGCCGAAGGCCCCGACCGCCCGCCGAGGCGGCGGCGCAGCCGCCTCGGCCGAGGGCAAGGGCGGCTTGAGGAAGTAGAGAGACTTGTAACACACTTGGGGGTGATTGGGGGTGATTGGGGGTGTGAGCGTGGTTTGTGTTGCAGGGCCATCGGTGCATCCTTGAGAACGGTAGGGCAATCGCGAAGGGGTCGAACGGGCCACACTGCTCTCAGCCTCGGTGGCTGAGAGCGGGCCCTCCGTGTTGCACGCTTGTTGCACGACGACCCGCTGTAACCGCCCAAGTGGAATGACCAACCGATCAGATGTTGGGTTTGACCTGCGAATGCATCTCGGAGCGGCCGACCAGGATCGAACTGGCATCATCAGCTTGGAAGGCTGAGGTTCTACCATTGAACTACGGCCGCGAATCGGAGTGCATTCTAAGTCCTCTACTCTCGACCCCATGGACACACTGTTCGGACGGGTCGGCGGCGAGCAGTTCTTCGTCGACCTGGTCGACCGCTTCTACTTGGGCGTGGCCGGGGACCCGCTCCTCCGGCCCCTCTACCCCGAGGACCTCAGCGAGTCCTCGCACCATCTCGCGTTGTTCCTGATGCAGTACTGGGGTGGACCCGGCACCTACGGAGAGGAGCGCGGGCACCCGCGGCTGCGCATGCGTCACGCCCCCTTCGTCATCGGCCCTGCGGAGCGCGACGCCTGGCTGCGGCACATGCTCGGCGCGCTGCTGGAGCTCGAGTCTGCGTCACGGATTTCCGCTGCCGACGCGCTCGAACTGCGTGACTACCTCGAGATGGCGGCCAACTCGCTCGTGAACTCTCCCTGACCTCCCGGCCCACTCAGTCCTTGAAGTCGGGCGTGCGGCCCTCCTTGCGGGCCGCCACGGACTCCTCGAAGTTGCGCGTCGTGATGCGGACGAAGAGCTGCGAGGTGCCCTCGGCGTCCATATGGGACTGGAGGCTGCTGGCGTCGAGGCTGTTCCACAGCTGGCGCTTGGTGAGCTCGACGCCGGCCCGGCTCCAGCCGTTGATGCGGTCGGCCAGCTCGAAGCAGGCCGGCAGCAGTTCGGCTTCCGGCACGACTCTCGAGACCAGTCCGATCCGATCCGCCTCGACCGCGTCGATGTCGCGTCCCGTCAGCATGATCTCGGCTGCCCGTGACTGCCCGACCGACCGGGGCAGGAGGTAGCTCAACCCGAGCTCCGCGGCCGTCAGGCCGTTGTTGATGCCGGCGGCCCTGAAGTACGCGCCATCGGCTGCGATCCTGATGTCGGCGGCCAGGGCGAGGCAGAAGCCGCCCCCGATGGCGGCCCCGTTGACCGCTGCGATCACAGGCTGGTGGAGTCGCCGGATCGTGGAGATGACGTCGTCGAGCATCTCCATCGACCGCAGTGCGATCGTCGGAAGGGTGAGGCCGTCCATGTTCGGCATCGTCCCGGGGTTCTCGTGGTCCGCCCCGGAGCAGAACCCGCGACCCGCGCCGGTGATGACGACGACCCGCACCCCGTTGTCACCGCCGATCTCGCGCAGTGCGTCGCGAAAGGGGATCATCACGTCGAAGGCCATGGCATTCATGCGCTCCGGCCGGTTGAGGGTGACGACGGCGACCCCGGGGTGCGGTCGGCTGACTTCGGTGAAGGACATGCGCGGCATCGTAGATGCGGTGGGGCGGGAGCCCCGTGGTGACCCCTACGGCGCCGGCGCCGTGTGCTCGGGCCCCCGGCGCAGCGGCCCCTCCTTGCGGGCCATCCAGCGCAGCCGGGCGGCGCGGGCGTCCCAGTCGTAGACCACTGCCGTACCCGCCAGGAAGTCGTTGAGGGCCCGGCGCTCGCGCTGGAAGACGATGCCGAGGAACGCGATCCCGAGGGTGAGCAGGCAGAGCCCGAGCGCGATGGTCCGGATGACCGCCTGCCGCCCGCTGATGGGCCCGCCCTGCTTCGTCACGACCTGCAGGCCGAGGACGGCCATGCCGAGCGTCTTGCCGCTGACCGCCCACTGGTAGGAGAAGTAGACGAACTCCCAGACCACCCAGCTGATGAGCGCCAGGACCTGGTGGTTGCTCAGCGTGTAGGAGTGCCCGGTCACCAGCTTGACCGCGGCGTTGATCAGGGCTGCCCCCAGCGCATAGGCGCCCCAGGACGCACCCACGTCCGCCGCGAACGCCGCCAGCCGGCTCACCGCGCCGGCGTAGTGGCCCTGCCGGCCGACGGTCAGCTCGGCGGAGGGGACCGGGACGGTCGTCACGGCGCCACCGTCGGCCCGACCAGCAGCGGGGGGCCTTCGGGCCACGTGGCGAGACGCTTCCGTCGCCCGATCAGGCGGTTGCCCCACCGCAGGATGAAGTCGTCGAGGCCCACACCCTGGGCGCGGACCACGTCGAGGATCTCGGTGACCACGCCGGTCGTCGACCGGGCGATGATCGAGCCCAGCTCGGTGTGTTCCACGAGGGCGTCGATGTCGATGTCGTCGACGATGGCGTTGATGTCCACCCGGTCGATGATCTGCTGCACATCGACGCGGTCGATGATCTTCTGCACGTCGACCCGGTCGATGATCTTCTCGACATCCACCCGGTCGATGATCTTCTCCACGTCGACCCGCTCGATGATCTTCTCGACATCGACCTTGTCGAGCAGGGTGTCGATGTCGATGGCGTCGACGATCAGGGGGACGATGCGCTCCGCCAGCGCCTGGGCCAGCTGCTCCACCTTGGAGCCGATCGGATTGGGGGTCATCGGCCGCCCCGGCACTGTGACATTCCCGTGATCATCTCACCCGGGGCCAGGTGCGAGTGGGACATCCATCGGGTACCGTCGAAGGGTCGGGGCACGGACACAAAGGAGACGGCATCGTGGAGATCGAGCGCTACGAGAACGGAGTTCCTTCGTGGGTGGACCTGGGGAGCACCGACCAGGCCAAGTCGAAGGAGTTCTACGGGAACCTCTTCGGCTGGAACTGCCCCGAGGGCCCGCCCGAGGCGGGGGGCTACTCGGTCTGCGACCTGGGCGGCAAGACGGTGGCGGGGCTCGGCCCGCAAATGAACCCGGCCATGCCGGCGGTGTGGGTCACCTACGTCAACGTGGACAGTGCCGACGACACCGTGGCCAAGGTGTCGGCCAACGGCGGCACCTTGGCCATGCCCCCGATGGACGTCATGGAGGCGGGCCGGATGGCCCTCTTCTCCGACCCCTCGGGGGCCGTCATCGGGCTCTGGCAGCCCAACCAGCACACGGGAGCTCAGCTGGTCAACGAACCGGGCGCGCTCTGCTGGAACGAGCTCATCACCACGGACCTGGACGGTTCGAAGGCCTTCTACAACGCGGTGTTCGGGTGGGATGCCGAGGACCAGGGCCCTCCGGGTGGTCCGCCGGCGTACACGGAATGGAAGGTCGCCGGCAGGTCGGTCGCTGGGATGATGCGCAAGACCCCCGAGATGCCGGCCGACATGCCGCCGAACTGGGGCGTCTACTTCGCCGTGGCCGACACCGACGCCACCGTCGCCAAGGCGCAGGAGCTCGGCGGTTCGGTGCTGATGGGTCCGACCGACATCGAGCCGGGACGCTTCGCCGTGCTCTCCGACAACGTGGGCGCCGTCTTCAACGTCCTGCGGCTCAAGGCATAGAGGGTTCCCCGGCGATGGAGCGCAGGCGCCTCGGCCGGACCGGCCATGAGAGCAGCGTGGCGGTGCTCGGAGGAGCCGCCTGCTGGGCCGCCACGGTCGAGGAGGCCGGGGACTGGCTGCAGCTCGCGCTCAGCCACGGCGTGAACCACCTCGACATCGCGCCACAGTACGGGGCGGCCGAATCGGTCGTGGGACCGCATCTGGCGGCGCACCGAGACGAGCTCTTCATCGCCGGCAAGACCCTGCGGGCCAATCCCGACGGCGTGACCGACCAGTTCGACACGACTCGGCGACTGCTGAACGCCGAGGTGCTCGACCTCTACCAGGCCCATGCCGTGACCTCGCTGGAGGAGCTCGACCGCCGATCCGCGGCCCTGGAGCGGATCCTCCAACTGCGCGACGCCGGACAGACGCGCTTCGCGGGCATCACCGGCCACGATGTCGAGGTACCCCGGGCGCATCTCGAGGCGCTGCGCCGCTTCGACCTCGACACGGTCATGTTCCCGGTCTACCCGGCCCTGTGGGCCCGACCCGAGTACCGCGAGCCCGCCGAGGAGCTCCTTGCCGTCTGTGCCGAACGCGACATCGGGGTCATGGCGATCAAGGCGGTGGCACGGCGCCCCTGGGCGGATCGGCGGCCCCTGGCCGACGCGGTCGCCGGCAGCCCCACCACGGCGGACCGGTGGGCCGACTCGTGGTACGAGCCGGCGGCCACCGACGACGAGATCGACCGCGGCGTCCACTTTGCGCTCTCCACGCCGGGTGTCCACGCGTTCTGCACGCCGGGGGACATCGCGCTGCTGCCCCGCGTGCTCGCCTCGGCCGAGCGCTACCGGCCGCTGAGCGACGGCGAGCGCCGGGCCGCCGTGGAGGCCATGGCGGCCGAGGAGCTCATCTTCCCTATGCCACGTTGACGCGGGCTGAGCCGCCTCAGACGGCCTGCAGCGCTGCGATCACCGTCCCGAAGGCCTCGTCGTCACCGCGCTCGGCGGGCGGGGACACGACGATGCCCTGTCCCAGTCCCGCGAAGCGCTCGCCGAGGATGCCGGGCAGCTCGTCGAAGGTGCCGCACGGGACCAGGGTGTCGAGCACCTCGTCGGAGAGCACGGCGGCCAGGTCCTCCCAGCGGTCGTGGCGGATGAGGTCCCGCAGGCGCGGCCCGAGGTCCCCCCACCCGTAGAGCTCGAGCGTGGGGGCATAGGCCGGCGTCGAGTACAAGAAGGCCAGGAGCCGGCGCTGGCGCTGGCGCTCCACCACCACGGCATCGACCGTGGCCCCGGTGATGACCGAGGTGCCGATCACGGTCTCGAAGCCGACACCTCCGAGGTCACGCCCCGCGGCTCGCGCCCCCTCGGCCAGGGCTGGCAGGCACGCTTCACGCAGGTAGCGCGGGTTCGAGTTGGTGGGATGGCTGACGAAACCGTCCGCGACGGCGCCGGCCAGCTCGCAGGCTCGCCGTTGCACGCCGCCCAGGTAGATCGGGGGGACCACGGTCTCGGCATCGGGCCCCGGGTTGAAGTAGGGCTGCATCCGGGTCACCCGGTAGTGCGGGCTCTCGTAGGACGGCGCCTCGCCCGAGGCGAACGATGCGAACGCGGCACGCACCGCGCCCACGTAGTCACCGAGCCGACCGATCGGATCCTCCCCGAAAGGCACCCCGTAGCGGTCTTCGATGTTCTGTCGGATCTGTGTGCCCAGGCCCAGCTCGAAGCGGCCGCCGCTGAGCTTCGAGAGGTCCCAGGCGGCGTAGGCGAGCAGCGTGGGGCTGCGCGTGAAAGCGAGCGCCACGCTGGTGCGGACGACGATCCGCTCCGTGTGCTCCGCCACGAGCAGCGCCACGGCCAGCGCGTCGTGCACCGTCTCGGCGACGTGCAGCCCGTCGTAGCCGAGCCGTTCGACCCGTTCGGCGTGGGCGATGGCATCGGGCAGGCCGAGGCGTGGGTCCATGCCCGCATAGACCCTCACGTCTGCGTGCCGCCGAGCCCCGTGCTCTGCTCCCGGCCCCGAGCGACGATGTTCTCGCGTTCAGCGGACAGGCGCGACTGGTCGAAGCGCTCCTCCATCCAGGCGCGCGACCACTTGGTCTCGGCCGCGAACGCGGCTTCGCCGGACAGTGCGCCCATCTCCTCGTAGCCGCGCCGGAGCTCTCGCACCACCCCGGAGGACAGCGACGCGATGGTGGTCGCGAGCTCGCGTGCGCGCACCAGCAGGGACTCGTGCGGCACGACCTCGACCACCAGTCCCCAGTCACGCGCCGTCCCGGCGTCGATGTAGTCGCCGGTGAAGCTCATGCGCCGGGCCCGGTCGATCCCGATGAGCTGGGGCAGGCGGATCGTCATGCCGCCCCCCGGCATGACGCCGACCCGGGCGTGGGTGTCGGCGAAGCGGGCTCGCTCCGACGCGATGAGGAAGTCGCAGCACAGTGCCAGCTCCAGGCCGCCGGTCACCGTCGGCCCGTTGATGGCGCCGATGACGGGCGTGGCGTGGGGCGGCATCATCCCGATGCGCCGGGCGGGTTCCCGCAGGCGCTCCTGCTGCACCGATCGGAGTTCGGTGGAGAGCGACTTGAGGTCCATGCCGGCGCAGAACGCCGGGTCCGCGCCGGTGAGCACCATGCACCCCACGTCGTCCCGGCCGTCGAGGCCGGTGATGGCGTCGTCGAGCTCGCGGTGCAGCTCGGCCGAGATCGCGTTGCGCGCCTCGGGGCGGTTGAGGGTGACCGTGGCCACCCGGCCGTCGACCTCGACCTGCACCAGCATCAGCGTCCCCTCCCCACGTCCGTTCCCCTCATGATCGGCCATGGCGACGGAGGGCACCAATCCCTCGGTGCGCCGTCACCCCAGGCGCAGCCACTCGTCGTAGAGGAGGGCGAAGCAGTCGGCGTCGCGCTGCTCGTCGTCGATCCTCTCCCAGCCCCGCAGGGCCGCCTCGCGCCCGAAGCCTCCCGCCTGGGCCGTCCGGGCCGACGCGGTGTTCCAGGGCTCCACGAAGAGGTGCAGCCGGGGGATGGCCAGCTCCCCGAACGCGAACTCCACCACCGCCCGCAACGCGTGGGCGGCGAGCCCACGGCCACGCGCACCCGCGACGAGCCAGTAGCCGATGGAGGCCCGGCCGCTCTCGATCTCCTGGAGCCACAGCCCGATCGACCCGATGCCTGACGTCGGGTCCGCCTCCTCCGCGATCACGAAGGAGTATCCGTCGCCCTGGGCGGCGCGATCGTGCTGGCGCTCGATGAAGGCGCGCCCCGCGTCATCCGTGTAGGTCCGGGGCACCGACGTGATGGAGGGGATGAGCGGGTCGCTCGAGGCCTGGCGCACCATGGCGAGGTCCGACACCGTGAAGGGCCGCAACAGGACCGGTGGCGAGGCCAGGCGGGGGATGCTCAGCGGAGGCGTGAAGGCGTCGACGTCGAACGTGCTCATCGCAGGGTGTAGTACCCCGGGACAAGGTGGTGCGGCGTGTCCAGGTAGCCCTTCGCCTCGGGGAGCCCGCCGAAGCGCCCGTGGCTCCAGCGCACCTCGATGTGCCCCGCCACCTCGTGCCGCTCGTTGGTGACCCGGTCGCGCACCAGGGCCTCCCACCCCACGCGAGGCTGGCCCCCGGCCTGGGGCTCCATGGCGACGGACAGCAGCTGGTACTGCTGGCGCCAGTCCCACGACGTGGCGATACGGAGACGAAGCGACCGTGCCGCCGAAGAGCCGAGGACGAAGTAGGGGGCGCTGCCGATGCGCAGCAACCGCCACACCATGGCCTCGCCGTTGCCGCCGCTGGCGTCCATGGCCGCCTCCCATCGCCGCACGGACGTCCGTGCCACCGCGTCCGAGAGCTTGGCGTAGAGGTCCTTGGCCCCCAGGGGCCATCCGGGGCGGAGCCAGCGCCCCAGCGCGTCGCGCTGCTGGGTCGTCAGGTCCAGTGCGCGCTCGGGCAAGTCCCGGAGCAACGGGGCCGGGACGCCGGGCTGCGCGGTGCGAGCCCCGTTCCGGGTGGCCTCGTCGGTCATCACATCCCCGCCACCCATCCCGGGGAGCGAGACGGCAGGGGAGCGGTCGGGTCGCGCCGGGCGGCTGCGACGCCCATGTGAAGCCGGCGTAGGCCCCGCACCGTCGCAGCGGATCGCCGCGAGGCGGACGGTCTCGTACAGCGCCTGGTACTCCGCCGGCGCGACCTCCGCGTACCAGCCCCCGCCGCCGGGGAGCGCTTCGCGCGCCACCCTGCTGGCGCGACCCGGCCCCGCGACGAGGAGGTGGTCGAAAACGTGCGGAGGCGAGACGTTGAACAAGATGTTCGAGAGGTACTTGCAGCTGACGAGGTAGACGTGGTCGACCCGCAGGTCGATGGGCGCCACCTCGTCACCGGGGGCACGGCCGGTCCCCTTCCACTCCACCACCTGGGGCAGCCGCCCCCGCAGGCCGTCGCCCGCTGCCAGGAAGGCCTGTCCGTTCGCCCACGCCGCGTGGAACTCCGCGTCGTAGGCGCCACCCGCACGGAGCCCCGCCAGGCGCCCCCACATCTCGGGCGACAGGCTGTGCATGACCGGCGTGTGCGAGCGCACCGCCTCGTCGACGTCGGTCAGGCCGAGCATGCCGAGCCCCGTCCCGAGCTCGGTCACCGTGGTGCGGTCGCTGGGCACGAAGGAATCCTTCCACGCACGGGCACGCGGGGGCCGCCTCGGGCTGGCCGCACGCCTCGAGGCCAGTCAGACGCTGACTGCGCCGGTGAACGTCCGGCACCAGTTCGAGGCTGCGGTGAACGCGTCGCGCTTCGGGTAGGCGGAGGGCACAGAGCTATTCGGTGAACAGGGGCGTGAGCTGGAGCTCCAGCGGCCCGACGGCGGCGTCCGTGGCGAGATGCAGCTCCGTGCTCTCGTAGACGTCCACGGCGACACCGGTGCGGGCGATGAAGGCGAAGACGGCATCACCCCAGCGCTCCTCGCGTAGCGCCTGGCGCAGGGCGGCACGCTCGCCGGGGGGCAGGTCGCCCCCCGGCGTCGTGGCCACCAGCTGGCAGGCGAGCACCCAGTTCAGGGTGTCGAGGTCCTCGGCGACGAAGACGCGCGGGGGATCGTCACGCACGACAGCGCAGGCGACGACCGTGCCCATGCTCAGACGGCGCCCGGGGCCACGTCCGACTCGGCCCAGAACCCGGCGAGCGGCGACCCGCTGCGGCCGCAGGCGTAGGCGGCGAGCCTCGCCCGGGCGTCGGGGGAGGGCAGGTCCACGGCATCGAAGATCCCGCCCGGCCCCGGCGCACGCAGGGCCCGGTCGGCCTCGGTGCCCGAGCGGGGGAGCTGCGTCGTGAGCACCACGAAGGGGGCGATCCCGCGGGCGGCCATGACGTGGGCCCGGCCCAGGGTGCGCCAGACCGTCTCGGAGCGGACCATGCCGCCCCGGTAGGCCGAGTTCGGCCCCGCCACGTCGAAGTACCAGGTCCGTCCGGACGTGTCGCTGCCCGTGAAGTCGACGGCCATGCCCAGCCCCGGTAGGCGCCGGTTGGGCCGCACGTCACCGAAGCCGGCGGCCTCGAGGGCGGCCCGCGCCAGTGCGGTGGCCGAGGTGCCGTCAGCCCCGGGTCCCGCCACGGCGAGCGGCGCATCCGTTGCGACCGCCTCGCCGGCCAGGCGCGTCAGGGCCAGCTCGACGTAGGCCGGGTCGAGGTCGTAGCCGACGGCGTCGCGCCCGCAGCGGGCCGCCGCCACCAGTGTCGAGCCCGACCCGGCGAACGGGTCGACCACGAGATCGCCTCGATACGTGTAGAGCTCCATCAGGCGCTGGGGCAGCTCGACGGGGAACGGGGCGGGGTGTCGGACACGCACGGCGCTCTCGGGCGGGATGTCCCACACGTCGAGGGTCAGCGCCATGAAGTCGTCGGCCCCGATACTGCTCTCGTGGGGCAGCCCGTCGCGTCGGCGTTCCTTGGGGCTGCGCGCCCGCCCGAAGCGCCCCTTGCTCGCCACGACGACCCGCTCGGTCACGTCGCGCAGCACCGGGTTGGCCGCCGAGCGGAACGAGCCCCAGGCGCACGAGCCGCTGGCGCCCTCGCCCTTCTGCCAGACGATCTCGCCCCGGGGCAGCAGGTGCAGGTCGTCCTGCAGGATCGTCATGACGTCGGCCGCCAGGCTGCGGTACGGCTTGCGCCCGAGGTTGGCCACGTTCACGGCGATGCGACCGCCCGGCTCGAGCACCCGCTTGCACTCGGCGAAGACGTCGCGCAGCAGCGCCAGGTACTCCATGTAGGACCCGGGCACCCCCTCGCGGCCGAGCTCCTCCTCGTACTGCTTGCCGGCGAAGTAGGGGGGTGAGGTGACGACGAGGGCCACCGAGTCGTCCGCCACCGCATCCATCCGGCGGGCATCGCCGCACAGGCACGACACGCCAGGCTCGTGCGCGGTGACGTGCTCGTCGGCGCTCAGCTCCGGTGCCTCGAAGCGGGCGTAGAAGGCGTCCGCGACGTGGGACTCGCGGCGACCGACGCCGAAGTTGGAGGTGGAGGTCGCGCTGCGACGGCGAGGCGGCATTGATCCGGTCGAACCCTACCGGCCGGCCCAGGACGGGGCCGTGATGTGGAGGGCAGCGGCGGGCATGGAGGGCACAGTAGGGAACAGCTGTGACACGGAGCGCGGTCCTGGCCTACATCTCGTAGACGACGAACGACGTGGGGTGCCCGACCTGGTCGTAGAGCGAGCGGGCCCGGCCGTTGTACGCCTGGGTGTGCCAGTAGACCCGGTCGGCCCCCCGCTCGGCGCCGGCCTGCCTTACGGCCTCGAGCAGGGCGCGCCCGGCGTCGTGGCCCCGGGCCGAGGGGGCCACGAAGAGGTCCTCGAGGTAGCACTTGGGCTGGCGGGACCAGGTCGAGGGGTGCACGACGCAGTTGGCCATCCCGATGCCCCGGCCCGCGTCGTCGAGGGCGAGCAGGCCGAACATGCCCTCGGCCCCGGCGCACAGGCGGTCGAACGTGGACCGGGAGGTGTCGTCGGGGAGATCGGCCCGGTAGAAGGCCAGGTAGCCCGCCCACAGGGCCCGCCAGTCGTCCCAGTCGGCGTCCCGCAGGCCCCGGATGTCGGTCATGGCTCCAGCATCCCATGGCCCCGCGGCCGGCCCCCGGACCCACCAGGGCGCCGCCATGGGCTCCCACGATCCGGCACCGGCCCTCTCGCAGCTCTACGGGCAGATCCGGGCCCGGGTGGCCTCGCTCGTGGCCAGGCTCGACGAGCAGGCCCTTCGTGGCCGATCCCATGTTGACCTGCTGCGCCGGGGCCGAGGCGCTTCTGACTAGGCCGTCCTTCTATAGAGATTCAACGACACGATGAAGAAGACGACGAAGATCCCGCAGCACCAGGCGATGGCCTGCCACAAGTCGGGGTTGAGCGGCCCGCCTTCGAAGAGGGCGCGTACGGAGTTGACAACGTCGCTCGTCGGCTGGTTGCGCGCGAAGGGCTGCAGCCAACCCGGCATCGTGGCCACGGGCACTACCGCCGAGCTGGCGAAGAAGAGAATGAACATCGGCAGGATGGCGGCCATCTGTGCCGTCTGGGGGTCTTTCACCGCCAGGCCGACGGCGGCGTAGACCCAGATGAACGCGTAGCCGAACAAGATGATGAGCCCGATGCCGGCGAGGCATGCGGCGAAGGTGTTGTGGAACCTGAAGCCGACGAGGAGCCCGAGGCCGATGATGAAGAACAGCGCGAGCACGCTGCGGGCGAGATCGGCCAGGGTCCTTCCGGCCAGGAAGGCCGAGCGGGCCATGGGCAGGCTGCGGAAACGGTCGATCATGCCCGCCTGAAGGTCCTGGGCCAGCGCCAGGGCGGTGGTCATCCCGCCGATGAGCACCGCCTCGAGGAAGATGCCCGGGACGACGTAGTCCACGTAGTCCACGCCGGGGATGTGGATGGCTCCTCCGAGCACGTAACGAAGGAGCAGGAGGATGATCGCAGGTTGCGCGACCGACATGACAAGGAGCTGCGGGGTGCGGAGGATGCGGAGAAGGTTGCGCTTGGTGATGCCCCTGACATCGCGCAGTGCGAGCCTCGGGGTCAGCGGGATGGTCTCGGCGCTCAGCCGCCGGGCAGCGAGATCACTCATCGGGCCCTCCCGGGATGCTGCGGGTCGCCCCGTCCCCGGAGGTCGCCGCACCATGTCCGGTGAAGGTCAGGAACACGTCGTCGAGCGAGGGTCGCCGGATCTCCAGATCGTCGAGCGCGATGCCGCTGTCGTCGAGCGCCCGCCCGGCCGCAATGAGCACCTTCGCGCTGCCCGTGACCGGAAGGCTGACCCCCTTCAGGTCCGGATTGAGGCGGGGCGCCACGCTGCCGAACTGCGCCACCAAGGCGGCGGCTCGCTCCAGGTCGGCGAGGTCGGACACGCGGATCTCGAGCACGTCGCCCCCGAGTTGATCCTTCAGATCGTCGGCCGTCCCCTGCGCGACGATGCTCCCGGTATCGAGGACGATGATCCTGTCCGCCAGGTGCTCCGCCTCATCCATGTACTGGGTGGTCAAGAGCACGGTGGTGCCCTCTGACACCAGTTCTTCGATGAACGCCCAGAGGTCGTTCCTCGTGCGGGGATCGAGCCCGGTCGTCGGTTCGTCCAGGAACAGGATGGGGGGTCGGCCGATCAGGCTGGCCGCCAGGTCGAGTCGCCGCCGCATCCCGCCCGAGTACGTCTTGACCGGCTTGTCCCCGGCGCCCGCGAGCATCATCTGCTCGAGGGCGTCGTGGGCCCGCCGCCGGTACTCGGACTTCTCGAGGTGATAGAGGAGACCGACGAGCTCGAGGTTCTCCCTCCCGGTCAGCAACTCGTCCACGGAGGCGAACTGTCCGGCGAGCCCGATCAGTGACCGGATGGCCCTGGCGTCCTGCTGCACGTCGAGGCTGCCGACGCGGGCACGGCCGCTATCGGGGATGAGCAGGGTCGTCAGGATCCGGATGAGCGTGGTCTTCCCCGCGCCGTTCGGACCGAGGAGCGCCAGGACCTCCCCGGCCTCGACGGTCAGCGAGACATCGCGGAGGGCCACCGTCGAGCCGAATTGCTTCGTGACGCGGTCAACTTCGACGGCCGCCGCCACCACTACACCCAGCCCCTTGACGTCGGGCCTGCTGATGTGGGCGTGCTCACGAGTGCCTACTCAATCCTGATGGGTCTGGCATGGGACCGGTCCCGTGCGCCGATGGCTCCTCAGATTGTGGCTTGGTCCACGCGACGCCCCTAGAGGCAAACGTCCTGATTCCCGGGTGGTCCACGGCACGACGCCGTCAGCTCGGCCACGTGACCGCCGGAGAAGGTCGTGGACCTACGCGTGCTCGACCGATGCCGCCTCGCCCAGTCCCAACAGCACGACCGACTCCTCGCGCATCTGGACCTTGCGCACCTTGCCGGTCACCGTCATGGGGAACTCCTCGACGACGTGCACGTAGTGGGGGACCTTGTAGTGGGCCAGCCTTCCCGAGCAGAACTCCCGCAGCGCCTCGGCCGTCAACACCTCGGCACCGGGCCGGAGCTGCACCCACACCATGAGCTCCCCGCCGTAACGGGCATCGGGCACGCCGATGACCTGCGCGTCGAGCACGATGTACAGGAACTCCTCGACCTCACGCGGGTAGATGTTCTCACCGCCGCGGACGACCATGTCCTTGATCCGGCCGGTGACGTCGATGTACCCCTCGTCGTCCATCACTGCCAGGTCCCCGGTGTGCATGTAGCGGGCCGCGTCGATTACCTCGGCCGTGCGCTCGGGTTCACCCCAGTAACCGAGCATCACCGAGTAACCGCGCGTGCAGAGCTCGCCCGGCGGGCCGCGCGGCACGGTGCGGCCCGTCTCGGGCTCGACGATCTTGACCTCCACGTGGGGATGCACCCGGCCGACCGTCGAGACGCGTCGCTCCAGCGAGTCGGTCGCCGTGGTCTGCGTGGAGACGGGCGAGGTCTCGGTCATGCCGTAGCAGATGGTCACCTCCTCCATGCCCATGCGGGTGACCACCTGCTTCATGACCTCGACGGGGCAGGGCGATCCCGCCATGATCCCGGTGCGCAGGCTGGAGAGATCGTGGCCCTCGAAGCCGGGGTCGGCCAGCTCGGCGATGAACATCGTCGGCACCCCGTAGAGCGAGGTGCAGCGCTCTTCGGCCAGCGCGGCCAGCGTGGCGGCCGGGTCGAAGCCGGGCGCCGGGATGACCATGGTGGCGCCGTGCGTCGTACAGCCGAGGTTCCCCATCGTCATGCCGAAGCAGTGGTAGAAGGGCACTGGGATGCACACGCGGTCGGCATCGGTGTAGCCGCACAGCTCGCCGACGAACGAACCCGTTGTTCAAGATGTTGTGATGGCTGAGCGTGGCCCCTTTCGGGGAAGCCGGTCGTCCCCGACGTGTACTGGATGTTGATCGGGTCGTCAGCCGACAGGCCGGTCGCCGCCTCGGCGAGGCGGGGCCCATCGGGGTCCGTCCCGGCCAATCGCTCCCATTCCGCCGACCCGATGATCGTGACCGTCCGCAGCTCGGGGCAGCGCGGTCGCACCTCGGCGATCATGGCTTCGTAGTCCGACGTCTTGAACTGCGACGCGGCCACCAGGTGCCCGATGCCCGCCTGGTGCAGCACGAACTCGAGCTCGTGGGTCCGGTACGCGCCGGTCCGAGGGGACGTCGACGAGGGCCTCGTGGCCCGGTACCCGGGCCGCCGTGCTCCGAAGGTTCGCCCCGATGGTGTCACCCAGCAGCGGAACTGCCGACGGGCCCGAGGTGTAGGAGGGGAGCGCATCCCCGGAGACCGATCCGTTCTCACGTCCTGCCGCCGTCATGGCCGCCTCCTCGCCTCGGTACGATGCGTCTCGACATGTTGGCCTACTTCGAGGCCCGCCGCCTCCGCTCCGGCCGTCGCCGCGTGCCCGATCCCGCCCGGCGAGCCTGCATGTCTCGGCGGTGGAGGGAGCTGCACGCAGCTGACACAATGGGCCATGCAGCGTGAAGCCGGCTTCCGCCGCCTGGTCAACTTCAGTGACGCCGTGGTGGCCATCGCGATCACGCTCCTGATCCTCCCGCTCGCCGACGCCGCGAGCTCCATCGGCAACGAGTCGCTGAGCACCTTCTTCCACCACAACCAGACGAAGCTCCTGGCGTTCGCGCTCAGCTTCGCGGTCATCGGCAGCTTCTGGTGGGGCCAGCATCAGCTGTTCGAGCGGGTGCGGGCGTACAACGTGCTCCTCGTCTGGGGAATGTTCGCCTGGCTCTTCAGCATCGTGTTCCTCCCGTTCCCGACGGAGCTGATCAGCTCCGCCTCGAAGGGACCCGTCGAAGTGGACGGGATCTACGTCGGCACCATGCTCGTCACCGCCATCGCGACGTTGGTGCAGCAATGGGCCATCGTCCGCTGGCCCGAGCTCCAGGAGAAGGCGGCCGACGACGTGGTGACCATCGACTCGGCGGCGATCCTCGTGGTGCTGATGGGCCTCGCGCTGGTCGGGACGATCGCGTTCCCCTCGCTCGGGCTGTGGCCGCTGCTGGTGCTCCTGCTCTCCCGGCCGCTCGAGCACCTCTTGGGGAGGCGGAGGCGGTTGCGAGCGGTGACATAGCCGGCGGAACGGAGGGGGTCTCTTGATGTCAGGACGCCCTGGCTCGATACTCATCGAGCGCATCACTCGGAATGTGCGCAATACCGTCGACCAGCTCGTAACGGATCTCACGCGAGTGGATGAGCCGCAAGATCTCCTTGGTCGGCATATCCAGACGACGTGCTGCTTCTGATGCCCTGAGCAGCTCAGCGGCCATCGGACCCTCCTTCTCGGAAGCCGAGTCTACGGCTGAGGATCTGGATCTGATGCTCCACCTGGGACAGAACCGAGAAGTGGTCCGTGTCGATGAGCGCATCTCGGCCATCCTCGAGGGCCGCCAGGAGGTCCAGTGCCTCCTCGAGGCTGTAAAGGACGCTCTCGGGTGGCTCTCGCGCGACCATGGCCTGAGAAAGGTCGGCGTGCACACAGGCCGACTGCGTGTCGAAGCGCGGATGTTGGGGGGGCCGACCGGTGAAAAGGACCGGTTACTTCGGCGTCCGCCGCCTCCGCCCCCGCGGGCGCCCGCGCCCCTCGAACTTCTGGCGTACCTGCGCCCGGCGGTCCTGGATGTCGCGGTAGGTGAGGCTCTCGGTCGAATCGTCCAGCCCGAAACCCGCCTTGAAACCGGCCATGTCAGGCGCCCAGTCCTCCTGGTGCTCGAGACCGAGCTGGGACATGATCCGCTCGCCATGCTTGGCGGCGAACATCAGCGCGATCGCCTCCACCTCGGCGAACAGGTCCAGGTCGGGGGCCAGGGTGGCGATGGCACCGTCGAGGAACATCAGGTTCTTCACGAACAGCATGAGCTCCTTGGGCAGCCTGGCCCCGAGCGAGAGCAGCGTCTTGATGGAACGTTGCATCTCGGCGACGAGCTCGTCGGGCGTCAACGAGGTGGGGTCCATCGGGGGCTGGTCCAGTCCGAGCAGGTCGATCACATGCTGCACGTCGACGTCGTCGGGGAAGGCCCCGAGGTCGCGCAGCGCAGCCACCTGCGAGGGGATGTGCCCGTTCGACGCACCCACGAGCAGCGAGAGCAGCGCGAGGCGCTTGGGCTCGGTGAGCCGGCCCGTGATGCCGAAGTCGAGCAGCGCGGTCTTCCCCGAGGGCATGACGAAGAGGTTCCCGCCGTGCAGGTCGCCGTGGAAGATGCCGTACATCATGCAGCCCTCGAGAAAACCGATCATTCCGGCACGCACGACGGCCTCGGTGTCGATGCCGGCTGCACGCATGCCCTCGGCATCGCCGAAGTTGAACCCGTCGAGCCGCTCCATCACCAGCATCCGGCGCGTCACCAGCGAAGGGTGTGGTCGGGGCACGACGAAGTCACGCTGGTCCAGCGCGGCGAACGTCATCGCGATGTCGAGCATGTTCTCGGCCTCGAGCCGGAAGTCGAGCTCCTCCACGATCGTCTCCGCGAAGAGCTCCACGAGCGCCGGCGGGTTGGCGAGTGCGGCGACCGGAATACGGCCCACCAGGTGCGGTGCCAGCCACGCCATCACGGCGAGGTCCTGGTGCACCCGGTCCGCCACCGAGGGTCGCTGGACCTTGACGACGACGGGTGTCCCGTCGCGCAGCGTCGCCGGGTGCACCTGCGCGATGGAGGCCGCCGCCAGGGGCACGTGCCCGACCGAGGCGAACACCGAGGAGATCGGTGCGCCCAGCTCCTCCGTGAGCACGCGCTCGACGACAGGCCACGGCTCGGCGGGGACCTGGTCGCGGCACCACTTGAACTCGGCCACGAGCTCGGGCGGGAAGATCCCGTCCCCCGAGGCGATGATCTGGCCGAGCTTGATGTAGGTGGGGCCCAGCTTCTCGGCCGCCACTCGCAGCCGGTGCGAGATCCCGGCGATCGACGCCGACCCACCGCGGCGGCGCTCCCTCAGGTACCAGAGCCCGAGCGCGCCGCCGAGGTGCCGCACCGTGGTGCCGAGGCGCCGGCCCGGTGGCAGGGTCCGCCGCCGGGTCAGGCGGGGGAGCTCGGCGTGGAGGCGGGTCCGGATCCGGCCCACGCCCGGCCTCCAGGTGAGCGCGTCAGGGTCGACGACCCAGGGGCCCTGCTCGGTGAAGACCCCGAGGGCGGTGTCGGGGGAGGCGCCGCTGGAGGCAGGCGGCATTACGAGGGGGGCGAGGGCTTGACGAGCCCGGACTGGAACGCGAAGACGACCGCCTGCACCCGGTCGCGCAGCCCGAGCTTGGCCAGGAGGCGCCCAACGTGCGACTTGACCGTCGCCTCGGAGACGTACAGCCGCTGCGCGATTTCCGAGTTGGACAGGCCGTCGGCCACGGCGAGGAGCACTTCGCGCTCGCGCTCGGTCAGCTGTGCCAGCGCCGCGTTCTCGGCCTCGGCACCGGGGGCGGAGGAGCCGTCGGCGCTCCCGGACAGATCGGGCAGCGTGTCCGCGTATTCCTCGAGCAGGCGCCGGGTGATGCGCGGCGACACGACGGCGTCGCCGCGGGCGACCGTCCGGATGGCCGACACGAGCTCGGTGGGCGGCACGTCCTTGAGCAGGAACCCGCTGGCCCCGGCCCGCAGCGCGCTGAAGGCGTACTCGTCGAGGTCGAAGGTCGTCAGGATCAGGACGCGGGTGCCCTCGGCGGCCACCGCCGAAGTGATCGCCCGGGTGGCCTCGATCCCGTCGAGGACGGGCATGCGCACGTCCATGAGCACGACGTCGGGCCTGTAGAGCTCGACCAGGCGCACGGCGTCGGCGCCGTCGGCCGCCTCGCCGACGATCTCGAGGTCGTCCTCGGCCTCGAGGATCATGCGGAAGCCCTTGCGCAGCAGTGCCTGGTCGTCCGCCAGCACGATCCGGATCGTCATACGGTGGTCGGCGCCTTGCAGTCCCGCAGCGTGGCCATGACCTCCCAGCCTCCAGCCGGCCCAGGGCCGGCCTTCAACGTGCCGCCGAACGCAGCCGCCCGCTCCGCCATCCCGGCCACGCCGTGGCCGCCCCCGCCCGACGGCCGCCCGTTGCCGTTGGCGCCGGGGTGCAGGCCGCCGTCCGCGGGCACCGGCACGCGCGTGCGCCCGTCGTCGGTCACACGCACCGAGATGTCGGGGTCGTTGAACTCCAGCCGCACCTCCACCGAGGCGGGCTCGTCGGCGTGCTTCAACGCGTTCGTCAGGGCTTCCTGGACGATCCGGTAGACGGTCAGGCCCGCGGCGCCGGACACCGCGAAGGGACGCCCCGAGCGCTCGAGCGCGATGTCGAGGCCGGTGCCGCGGACCCGCTCGACGAGCGCGTCCAGCTCGACCAGCCCGGGCTGGGGCGCGAGGGACGGCCGCGCGCTGCCGTTGCCGCCCGCGGCGACGGGCTCGTCTCGCAGCACGCCGACCATGCGGCGCATGTCGGTCAGCGCCTCGCGCCCGGTGCTCGAGACCTCGTGCATCACCTCGGCGGCGCGCACGGGGTCCGAGGCTTGCGCCGCGGCGGCGGCGTCGGCCAGCGTCACCATCACCTGGATGTTGTGCGAGACCACGTCGTGCATCTCCCGCGCGATGCGGGCCCGCTCCGCTGCCGCGGCGAGCGACGCCTGCTGGTCGCGCTCGAGCTCCAGTCGCTGGGCGCGCTCGCCCAACCAGTCCAGCTGGCTGCGCAGGGCACGCACGACGACGCCGGCAAACAGGGCGGCGAAGGCGAGGCCGGTCATGAAGACGAAGGACTTGAAGTCGCTGCCCGTCGGCGTCCAGCGCACCGTCGCCATGATGACGCCCGCCTCGAGGACGCACACCGCGCCGGCGACGAGCACCCACTCCGACTCGACGGCGACGGTGTAGATGGCGACGAGGAGCGACGTGTCGGCCAGCGCCGGCCCGGTCACGAGCCATTGGACGAACGCCACGGCGGCAATGGCGAGGAAGACAGCCATGGGCGCCCGGCGGCGGAAGATCAGGGGGACGGTCAGCGCGGCGACCAGCCACAGGTTGGGGTTGGCGCCGCCGGCGTTGGTGAACCAGCCCGAGCACAGCACGAAGAGGGCCACGGCGATCGCGATGTCGACATAGGTGGCGTAGCGGCGGTCGAAGGCGCGCAGCCGTTCCCAGACCCGCCATGCCCCGTCGAGCTGGCGGTCGGGCGGATCGACGGCATCGGCGCCGCCCCGTGGGCTCCCCGGCCGGAGCCACTGGGGGTAGAGGTGACGTGAGCTGGGGGCCATCGGATCCTTCGTTCCCAAGCGGGAGGAACATTGTAGTGCCCGCTGAGCTGGGTCTCCCTTCGGGAAGCGCCCCGGTCGCATCCCCTCAGCATCCCCGCCGGCTACCCGCCGGTTGCTCATCCCCAAGGATGAAACAGGGGTAGGACGGATCATTCCTCCGGCCGATTCCGACCGGGCGGGTCCGGGCTTACGGTCACCTTGCCAAGCCCTCGGGCGGCGTGGGGAAGCGAACGTGGTCCGCCCCGAGCACGAAGCGCACCTCGCGCCGCCCGAGGAACATCGCCGCCCTCTCAGGCGCCGCTGCGCAGCGCCGTCTCCCGGCAGGCCTCGAGGTCGTCGAAGGCGCGGGCGACGTCCTCGGCCGTGAAGGCGAAGAACAGGGCCGCCACGGCATCGGCGCCCGCCTCTACGTAGCCCTCGACCGCCTCGGGCGTCAGCGGCTGGAAGTAGGGGCACACCGTGATCTGCAGGTCGGCCCGGCTGCGCCCGGCCTCCTTCAGGTGCACGTCGAGCTCGGCGAGCCCCGTGGCCAGCGCCGCAGGTGAACGGTTGAAGGTGTGCCAGCCCTGCCCGAGGCGGGCGACCCGCCGCATGGCGGCGGCGGTCTCGCCGCCGACGTGGATCGGCGGGTGGGGCTGCTGGACGGGCTTGGGGAACATCTCGCAGTCGGGCAGGTCGTAGGTCTCGCCGTGGAACGAGGACGGGTTGTCGACCCACAGGGTACGGAGCACCTCGAGGTACTCGTCGGTGCGCCGGCCGCGTCGCGCCCAGGGCACGTTGAGGACGTCGAACTCCTCCTCGAGCCAGCCGACGCCGATACCCAGGTCGACCCGGCCGTCCGAGAGCCAGTCGAGTGAGGAGACCTCCTTGGCCACGTAGACGGGGTTGCGCTGGGGGAGGAGCAGCATGGCGGTGCCGAGGCGGACGGTCGACGTCCGCGCGGCCAGGTAGGTGAGCGTGACCAGGGGCTCGAGCAGCCCGCTCCCGGGCGGCGCCGGGATGCGCCCGTCCTCGGCGTAGGGGTAGCGGCTCGCGTACTCCTCGAAGAGCACCACGTGCTCGCCGACCCAGATCGTGCCGATGCCACGCGCCTCGGCCCCCTCGGCGACGGCGTCGAGCAGCTCGGGGGTGGTCATGGGGCTGGCCGTCGGCAGCCAAAGGTCGAACCTCACGTCAGGCCCCGAGCCCGCGACGGACGAAGTCGCAGATCTCGTCGGCCGCCTGCCCAGCCGGGATCGGGTCCGGCTCGCCGGCCCGGACCGAGAGGGCGCCGTAGATCTGCTGGCCCACGAGGACGACGCTCCGTTCGGGGTCGAGGTCGGCCCGGAAGTCCCCGGCGGCGATGCCCGCGCGCACGAGATCCTCGAGCACCCGGATCATGTCGAGCCCGATCATCATGAGGGCGCCCCCCACGGCCTCCGAGCCGGCCGCCGTCGTGGTCGATTGCGTCGCCATGGCGAGGCGGAAGAAGCTCGGGCTCTCGTCGATCCGTTCGAGCACACCGAGGATGAGCCCGCGCAGCCGCTCTACCGGTGTGGCGGCGTCGTCCACCACGAGCGCGATGGTGTCCTGCAGGCGGTCGTACATGGACTGCACGCAGGCCCGCAGGAGATCGTCCCGGTTGGCGAAGTAGACGTAGACGGTCGAGCGGGCGACCCCGGCCTCGGCGGCGATCTCGTCCATGGAGATGTCGGTCGTGCCGCGCTCGCCGAAGAGCCGGCGCGCCGTGTCCATGATCTGGTCGCGCCGGAAGTCCCGGATGACCTCCTTCAGCGCATCGGGCGCGCGCCGGGGCACAGGCGGTCCTCGACTCAGCGCGCCAGCTCAGGAGCCGACGCGGGCGGACGGGGTGAAGGCCACGGGCAGGTGCTTGACGCCGTTGATGAACTGGGACTGTAGGCGTTGCACGTCGCCGTCCTGGCGGATGTCGGGCACGCGGTCGAGCAGGTGCTCGAACATGACCCGGATCTCCATGCGGGCCAGGTTGGTGCCGAGGCAGAAGTGGGGACCACCGCCGCCGAAGGCGATGTGCGGGTTGGGGTCCCGGCCGATGTCGAAGGTGTCGGGGGAGTCGAAGACGTCCTCGTCCCGGTTGGCCGAGGCGTGGAAGAAGACGACCTTGTCGCCGGCCTTGACCTCGGTCCCGCTCAGGGTGAGGTCGACCATGGCGGTACGGCGGAAGTTCATGACCGGCGAGACGAAGCGCAGCATCTCGTCGACCGCGGTGGGCAGGAGGCTGCGGTCCTCGCGCAGGCGCTGCCACTGGCCGGGGTGCTGGAAGAAGGCGTGCATGGCGCCGGACATCAGGTTGCGCGTGGTCTCGTTGCCGGCCACCGTGAGCATGAGGAAGAAGAGCTCGAGCTCCATGTCGCTGAGGCGTTCGCCCTCGACCTCCACGCTGGTGAGCGCGCTCATGAGGTCGGCATGCGGGTCGATGCGCTTCTTGGCGAAGAGCTCGGCGGCGTAGGCGTAGAGCTCCATGGCGGAAGCGAGGGCGAGGTCCGCGTCGGCCTGATACTCGGGGTCCTCGTTGCCCACCATGCGGTTGGACCACTCGAACATCTTGTGGCGGTCTCCCTGGGGGACGCCGAGAAGCTCGGCGATCACCTGGAGGGGCAGCTCGGCCGAGATCTGGGTGACGAAGTCGGCCTCGCCCTTCTCGACGACCTCGTCGATGATGGCGTCGGTGGAGCGGTGGATGCTCGCCTCGAGATCCCGCACCATGCGGGGGGTGAAGCCCTTGTTGACCAACCGGCGGTAGCGGGTGTGAATCGGGGGGTCCATGTTCAACATCATCAGCGACTGTTGGGTCTCCTCCTCCGCTCCGAGCTCGAAGGGCATGGTCCCGTGCGCGGCCGAGCTGAAGCGCTCGTAGTCACGGTTCACGGTGACGCAGTCGTCGTACTTCATGACGGCCCAGAAGCCGGGACCACCGGGCTCGTCCTGCCAGTGGACGGGGTCGGTGCGCCGCAGGTAGGCCAGATACGCGTGGGGGACCCCGGCGACGTAGGACCGGGAATCCGAGAGGTCGACAGGGGCAACGCCCGCCAGGGTGCTCATAGTTGGACAACTCCTCTGAGGAATCGGACATATTGTCCGATTCCTCAGATGGTAAGTCCCGTGCCTCGATCTGTCAATGAAGGTGAGGGTTGGGAGATCAGTCAGGCGGTGGATCGGCCGGGTTATCCGGCATGATGGCCACCGACTTGGTCGGATCGTCGGGATCGAGGATCACCCGCACCCGCTGATCGGCATCGGGCGGGTCGCCCGGCACCGCTGCCACGATGACCACCTCGTCGACAGGCGCAGCGAAGACGGAGTGAAGTCCCCTCGCGATGCCGGTGCCGACCGCACCGAGCGCCGACTCCTTGCGCCAACGCTCGAAGCCGGCGGCATCATCTTGCTCCGCGCCATTGCCGTCGTGGTCGGGCAGCGCGTCCTCTACCGGATCGTCATCGTCGTCCGATTCCACGACGTCCATACTCGCAGGGTTCACGAGCGGGGGAGCGATGGGCACGACGCGGGCCTTGTCGTCCTTGCCGACGAGCGAGATGCGCCGGGCGGAGAGGTCCACCTGGCCGAGGCTCTCCATACACTCGGCTTCGACGTCGGCGAGGTCGAGTTGGGCACGGTGGCCGCCTGGGTGGCCCGGGGGTTGACCGCATACGACGCGGCCTACGTGGCACTGGCCGAGGCTCGCGACGTCGTGCTCATCAGTGACGACGACCAGATCCTCGAAGTCGCCGCGTCGATCAGCTCGCCGCTCGCGTCCGTTCGCTGATCGGGTCGTTTCGGCGCCCAGCTCCCCTCCTCCTCGTCGAGCGTCGACCCCGGGCGGCGCTGCCATCCCAGACTCCGTGCATGTCGTCGACCTGGCGGAGGCACACGTGAAGGCGATCGCGTATCTGGAGCACAGGGGAGACACCACTTTGCGCAAGGTGCGCACCGGCCCGGGAGTTCACCGTCAGGCGAGGGAGGGGCCGGCCCCCCAGCTCAGGTCGGTTCATCACCGGCGGGGTTGTGCCCCAGGGATCCTGAGGCGATGGGGGAGCCTGAGCCGGGCTCAGGCGCTGTGCAGGAACTGCCGGGTGTTCTCGCTGAGGGAGCTCGCCAGCCTGTCGTAAGCCTCGTCGAGGTCCTTCTCGTTGTCGGCCTCGCACATGGCCAGGAAGAGGCTGCGCAGCCCGTAGTCGGCGCCGGCGAAGTCGGCCGCCGATCTGACGATGGCGACCACCTCGGCCCGACGCTCCTCGAACGTCTGCGCTTCCTGGTCGGCGAACATCTTGGTGAGCGTCATCTCGGTTGCAACCCCCTCATCCGGTCACCGCTCCTTCAGGAGCCGTGCACCTTTCCCCAGGTCAAATGGTAAATCGACCCCTGGGAGAACGAGTAGTCCTAAAGCCCTATTTGGCGGACGAATTGTGTATCCGTTGACTTATGAATTGGTCGGCTGAACTGGGATTTCGGCTTCCTGGCCTGACAGCGATGACCATGTCTCGACCTGATCGATCACTTGTGGGTCCTTCGGTCGCCGGAAGATCGACCAGAGGGGCCCGACGGCGAGCGCGACGCCGGTGACCACGAGCACGAGTTGCCACACCCATGCCGCCGGATGACGATTCAGAGGGTCATTCGACAACGGCCATACGACGAGGGCGACGACCACCGTCGCGGCCCACATCACGACCTCCCATCCGACATGGTGGCGCAGGATGTGGTCGATGATCAGCAACAGTCCGACGATCATGACGATCACAGGGATCCAGTGCCTGGCGTCCTGGTCCCACGAATGACGCCACACGATCAGAGTCGGTTCGCTGTACACCAGGGTGACCATGGCCAACCAGGCCACGACGGTTTGGCGAATGCGCCCGTGGACGACGTCCACCACCACGAGGATGACAGCGAGCGCCATCAAGTAATACGAGAACAGGTTGTCCTCGAACACCAGCCGAAGACTCAGGGAGACGGCCACGAGAGAGATGAGGGCAGCCGGCTGCAGCACAGCCCGGCCGAGTCGGCGCTGCACGATCCAGGCCAGCACGAGGGAAGCGACGAGTGGCGCAATGCGGGATATCTGCACCAGGACCGTGCTGGGCAGATGGATCTCCCACAGCACGGTCGTTCCGGCGCCCACCGCGTTTCCCGAGCCCAAGAAGATGGTGTGGGCAGCGGACCCGGAGGTCAACGCGAGGAGCGGCACGTCGATGATCGCCGCCGATACTGCCGCCGAAATGACAAAGGGCAGCTTGCGCGCCGCCGGGGCGACCACGAAGAGCGGTATGGCAATGAGGAGGGCGAACGGTTGGGCCAGGACTGCAAGAGCAATGAGCACGCCGGCGCCCACCCACCGGGTGCGGAGTACGCAGGCCATGGCGGCCAGGGCGAACCCCATGGCAACGAGATCCTGCGGATGGGCGTACATCTCGATGCACATCCAGACTGGAGGGAGGCAGGCCACGACAACGAGCGCGGTGGGCTCCCAGCCGGTCCGCCCCCTCCCACTCGCCCTCAACAACGCAATCAACCCACCCATTAGAACAAGCCAACTGACGCAGGCGCTCCACAGGGTCGGGAAGACAGCCCCGGTCTTTACGGACCAGTGCACCATGGCGATGAGCGCCCGGTTGCAGTTGTGGCCCAGGGCGGATCCGGTCGGGAAGGGCGCGCTGTGCCCAATTTGGGTGACGAAGCCGACAGCTCCCGTAATGAGGGGAAAGACGGGTGAGGCATAGGACGGAATGATGACCCCATGGGGTGGCGGAGGGTACATGCAGGCCAGCTGCCCATGTGAGACGGCCCAAATCGGGTAGATGATCTCGTAGGCGTCGCCAACGGCGGGGCCACCCGGCACCGCCACGCAAGCCATGAAGGCACCGGTCGCCACGCACCACCCCAGGACACACCACCAGGTCGAGAGCGGCCGCGTGAACCACGATTGTTTCCTATTCGTGGTATCGACGTCGGGAACCGGAAGAGAGTTCGCCATTCCTCGCTCTGTGGTCGCCGTGTCGCGCTGATCACGACATTCCAACCTATGTCCAGTGCAGCAGATTAGCCGAGCCGAATGCGATTGAGGGGGATCGTGCCAGTGCCAACGTAAGGACCAACGAACCGCACTCGATCCAACCGCAGAAGCGCCGTGACCAGTAGCGTGCCTACGATGAATCGCTCAGCGGGTTCCTAGGTCTCGCGGGCATGCTCGGATTGCTCATCGGGGCGTGTGCTCTTCTGGGGCTCGCCGTCGGGTCGTTCCTCAATGTGGTCATCTACCGGGTGCCCCGAGGCGAGTCGATCGTTTCCCCTCGATCCTCCTGCCCCTCATGCGGCACGCCGATCCGCGAGCGCGACAACATCCCCGTCGTTTCGTGGCTTCTGCTTCGCGGGCGCTGCCGGCACTGCCAGACGCCGATTTCAATGCGCTATCCGCTGGTGGAGCTTTCGTGTGCGGCGCTGTTCGCCGGCACGGCGGCACGTTTCGGTTACCAGTGGGATCTTCCGGCATACCTCGCTCTGTTCGCCGGGCTTCTGGCGCTCTCGTGTATAGACGTTGAGCGGATGATCCTGCCCAAGAAGATCGTCTACCCGCTGACCACTCTCGTGGCGGCCTTGTTGCTCCTGGCGGCGGGAGAGACGGGCAGGTGGCACGATTATGTGATCGGGGTCATCTGCGCGGCCGGGTGGTTCATCGTGTTCTTCACATTGAATCTTGCCAGTCCGCGGCTCTTGGGTTTCGGGGACGTACGGCTTTCCTTGGTGCTCGGCCTCTCGCTCGGCTGGCTGGGCGTGGACTATGCCTTACTGGGATTCTTCGCTGCGAATCTCATCGGTGCGGTGGTCGGAATAGCTCTGATCGCGACCAAGCGTATGGAGCGGCAGAGCCGGATTCCTTACGGCGTCTTTCTGGCGTCGGGATGCGCCCTGGCCGTGTTCGCAGGTCCCGAGATTCTGCGACCGTTCACCCATTACTCCATCTGAGGCGAATCGGATGCGGGTGATTTTGGTCACGTCCTAACGAACGATCTCCATCCGCAGGCCCTGCTCGTCCCATTCCGGATCGCTTGGGATGCGGACTCCGGCCTTCGCAAAGATCCTGCGTGCCGTCCACAGGATGGCGGCGACATCGAGAAGGTGCGACGGGGTGGCACCCGGAACCTCGGCGTCGATGACCCTCAGCGCTCCTGGAATCTTCGCCTCCAGGATGGCTCTCCGCTCCTCGATCCCCTGTTCTGAGTGCTTTCCCCATTGCATCGGAGCCTCGCCGTTCAGCTGAAAGAAGCTGAGCTCGGCGTTCACCTCATAGATGGTCCGCTGCCGGAACGGCGCCATCTCGCGGGCGACCTCCTGATAGCGGGGGAGGAGGGTCCGGCTGATCGCATCGATATGGTCCGGGAGGAGGTCTGTGCCTTCCCGGGACTCGACGTGGACCGGCGCGCTCTTGACCGCAGCCGCGCGCCGACCCAGAAGGGTTCTTGCTTCCCGATCACAGGTTCGGCCACCAACCTGGGCCCGATCGAGGCCACCGATGGGGGCGTTGAGGGCGATGATGGAATACGACGGACGCATGTCGACCACGTCGATGAAGGTCTCAATGCGCGCAGGGTCCTCGGGGGCGAAGATGGTGCCCTGGAGCTTGGCGGCGGCCACCAGCCACCCGCCTCTGCAGGGAGTGACTCCCGCGACGAGTGAGTACGGCAGATTCGGACCGCGGCGTGCGGGAGGATCCGCCCTCACGCAGTCGAGAGCATGGCGCCCCGGTGGCTCAGCAAGCGCTCGAGCTCCTTGGGGTGTGCGGAGATGGCCATCGCGTCATCGTAGGTGACCACGTCCCCCTGAATCAGGTCGACGAGACTGGCCTCCAACGTGCACATGCCCTCCTGCTGGTTCGTCGTGATCACGTTGAGCAGTTGGTTGGTCTTCCCCTCCCGGATGAGGTTCCGCACCGGGTTGTTCGCAACCAGTATCTCGAAGGCGGCCACCATCCCTCCGCCAATCTTCGGGACGAGGCGCTGCGCGATCACTGCCCCCAGGGAGGCCGCGAGCTGGACTCGAATCTGCTCCTGCCGGAAGGCTGGGAATACGTCGATGATTCGGTCAATCGCCTGAGCGGCGTCGTTGGTGTGCAAGGTCGAGAAGACCAGGTGGCCAGTCTCCGCCAGCGTGAGTGCGAGCTGGATGGACTCGAGGTCGCGCATCTCACCGACCAGGAGGACGTCGGGGTCCTCGCGGAGGGCGGACCGCAGCGCCCGCTCGAACGACGGGCTGTCGAGGCCGATCTCTCGCTGATTGACGGCCGAAAGATTGTGATCGTGCACGTACTCGACCGGGTCCTCGATGGTGAGGATGTGGAGCGCCCGGGTTTCGTTGATGCGAGCGATGATGGAGGCGAGCGTGGTTGACTTGCCGGACCCGGTGGGGCCCGTGAGCAGGACGAGGCCGCGTGGCAGCCGGGCCAGCCACTCGGCGATCGGTGGCAGCCCCAGTTCTTCGAAGCTCGGGATCTCGGAGGGGATCATGCGCAGCGCCAGCGCCAACTCGCCTCTCTGGTGGAACGCGCTGCCACGAAGGCGGGCCTTGTCCTGCCAGCTGAGCGAGAAGTCGACGTCCTGGTGCTCCTCGAGGATGGCCTCCTGGTCGGGGCTCAGCATGCTGTGGACGAGGTCGGAGATCTCGGTACCCGTCAGCACCTGTGCGCTCTCGAGCGGGCGCAGGCCTCCGTCGATCCTGACCCTGGGCTTCGAACCGCTGACCAGGAGTAGGTCCGAACCCTGCTGGTCCCAGAGCACCTGCAGCCAGGGATCGATCAGATCGTTGTACGTCACAGTTCCGCCCTTCCGTTCCGTTCGGTGTGTCGCCATCAATGCGAAAGCCAAAGCGCCCGGCCTTGCGGGCCGGGCGCTTTGGGTCGCATCAACTGCTACTACTAGAAGGATCCAACGCAACCGGCCGTGTCGCTAAACACAGTGGCTGCAGCGGTTCCAACCGCAACGTTAACCGACCCATTGCTGTCCAGGCTGATGACGTAACCGTTGGTGCCTCCCGGCAGCGAGTGCAGGTAGGAGGGTGTCAGGTCAGCGAGGGACGGAACGCTGCCCGAGTTCGCTGCCATGTAGGCGTCGGCTGCGATCTCCACCGACTTCGCGTCAGAGGTGCACGCGGCCTGCTTGCTCTGACCGCTCACTCCGGTGAGGGAGAAGACCACGATCGCGGCGAGGATGCCGAGGACCACAATGACGATGAGCAGTTCGATCAGGGTGAAGCCGGACTCGTTGGCCTCTCCTGACTTTCTGCGCTCCATAATTTCTTGATGACGCTCAAACACGCGGTATACCGCCTTTCTTCGTCGGGCTGCCATTGCCCGTCTTTGTGCACTGGAGGAGTGCCCGGATAGGCACCCCCTTTTTCGCCTCGATGCCCTTCGTGGCGAAGAGCAATGATAACCCACTTTGGGGCGATTCTTCAAGCAGATAAGTACTATGTGACCAGGTGAATTGACCTCTTATTGGGTTCCGTCTCCCACTTACGCCCGAAATGCGAGCGCAACCTATTTGTCGGCCTCCAAAACGCCGATCTTTAGCGATTTGCGACTGGTCCTTGAACCCGTGAGACGGAGCTCCAGGCACGATATGAGTGTGACCCAGATAAAGCCCGAAATGCGGCTGCCGTCAACTGATGTTGACTTGGCGGTAGATGCCGTACATGGCGGAGACCAGGGCGACGGCTACGAAGCCGACGATCAGACCCATGAAGATGATGATGGCCGGCTCGAACAGGCTCGTGAAGTGCTTGACCTTGATCTCGAGTTCCCGGTGGTAGAAGGCGGCCGCCGTCGTGAGCTGCTTGTCCAGCGTCCCGGTCTCTTCGCCGACCCGGAACATCTGACGCGCGGCCGCCGGGAAGAGGCCCGTTTCCGCGAGCGGGACGGCCAGGCCGTTGCCTTCCATCATCTCCTCCCGGATGTGATTGAGCCCGGCGTTGTATACGGCGTTGTTGGACGCTTCGGCGGTGACAGCCATGGCGCGGGGCAGGTCGACGCCGGCGGTGACCAGCGAGGCGAGGACGCGGCACACACGCTCGACGATGGCAGCCTGCAGAAGGCTGCCCGCCACCGGAAGCTTAAGGATCACCGAGTCGAGCCACGCCCGACCCTGCTTGGATCGCCGCAATGCCACGAACGAGATGATCGCCAGCAAGATGGAGCCACCGATGGCCCACCACCACGTGCTGATGAAACCGGAGATGCTCAGCAGCATTCGCGTCGGCAGCGGGAGCTTCGCGTTGAGTGACGAGAAGAACGTTCGGAACTTGGGCAGCACGAAGGTGGCCAGGATGATGACAGTGGCGACGGCCATAACGGCCACGACGGCGGGATAGATGAGCGCTGACGTGACCGCTGACCGTGCCTCGATGTCGGTCTCCAGGTATGTGGCCAACTCCAGGAGCACGGTGTCGAGTGTTCCGGTCAACTCCGCCGATTCGAGGACGGCTACGTAGTAGCGGGGGAATGCCTCGGGGTGCGACGCCGCAGCGGACGCAAAGGTGTCACCCGCTTGGAGCTCGACCACCATGTCGACCAGGACCTTCTTGAGGAGTTTGTCGGTCGTCTCCTCGGAGATCAGTTCCAGGGCCTCCATGATCGGGATGCCGGCCTCGACGAACACGCTGAGCTGACGAGAGAAGTGCATGATCTCTTTGCGGGAAACAGTCTTCTTCGTGATCTCGAACTTGAGGATGCTCTTGTGCTCTTTGACGCTGATCGGCTCGAGCCCGCGCTGGATCAGCATGAGGTGAGCGGCACTCACTGAGGGTGCCTTCTCAGTGCCGCTGACCTTCTTGCCGTTCTCGTCGAGGGCGCTGTAGCGGTAACTCTCCATGGTGCTCATCGTCGTCTCCTGACTGTTACAACGCGTAGATGCTTCTGATGACTTCGGAAACCGTGGTGATGTCCCGCGCGACCAGATCGAGGGCCTCTGTCCGGAGCGAGCGCATCCCCTGTCGCTCGGCGAGACGCCGCAGCTCGTCCTGGGTGGCCCATCCGACGACCAGGCGCTTGATCTCGGGGGTGATTCGGAGCAGCTCGTAGACCCCGATCCGTTCCTGATAGCCCGTCCCGCTGCAGAAATTGCACCCCAAGCCGCGTACGAAATCCCGCTTCTCGGGCCCGCCGCTCTCCTCCCAGAACGCACGCTCCGCGTCAGTGAGGGTGTAGGGCGCCTTGCACGCCGGACAGATGCGGCGCACCAGGCGCTGGCCGACGATCCCGATGACCGAAGAGGCGACGAGGAACGACTCGATGCCCATGTCGAGGAATCGGTGGAGGGCGGAAACCGAGTCCGTAGCGTGCAGTGATGACAGGACCAGGTGGCCGGTCAGGGCGGACTGCACCGCGATGCGAGCGGTCTCGACGTCTCTGATCTCTCCGACGAGGATCACGTCGGGGTCCTGCCGCAGGATGGAGCGAAGCCCGGTGGCGAAGGTCAGTCCGGCCTGCTCGTTCGTCTGGATCTGGTTAATGGATGGAAAGACGTATTCGACCGGATCCTCGATCGTCATCACGTTGCGCGTGCTGTCCGCGATCTCGGTAAGGGTCGCATAGAGCGTGGTCGTCTTGCCGCTCCCCGTCGGGCCGGCGCACAACACCATGCCGAAAGGAGCTCGGACGAAGGCCGAATAGGTCTCGGCTGCATCTTGGGGCATGCCGAGCTCACTCAGGCGGAGGACCGAGCGGGTCCTGTCGAGGAGCCGCATGACGCACTTCTCACCCCAGATGGTGGCGACGGTGGCCACCCTGACGTCGACCTCTTTGCCGTCGATCTCCGTGCGTAGCTGACCATCCTGTGGCCGGCGCCGCTCCACGATGTTCATGCCGGCCATGATCTTGATCCGGCTGATCAGGCCGACACCCATGGACGAGGGGAGTGTCAGTACCTCTTTGAGTGCGCCGTCGATGCGGTAGCGGACCCTGATTCCCAATTCTGACGGCTCGATGTGTACGTCGGACGCGCGGTCACGCATGGCCTGCGTCAGGATGCGACCGACGACCTGTACGACCGGTGCATCGTCGGCCACGACATCCGGCGTCAGAGTCGTGGTGTCGAGGCTTCGCCGCCGGGTGCCCTCCACTGCCTCGAAGGCCTCGACGAGATGGTCGAGTCCGCCGATGGCTCGGTAGTTGTTCTCGATGGCACGGCGGATCTCGGAGAGTGGCGCCAGCATGGGCCGGATGGCGGTCCCACTCGTCTCGCCGAGAAGCGCGAGGAGCTCCTTGGACGGCTGATCGGCCATCGCAACGTGGAGGCCGACCTCGTCGAGGGCCATGGGGATGACGAAGTGCTCACGAGCCACGGAATCGGGAATGAGATCCAGCGCCTGCTGTTCGGGACTGGTCTGTCGGAGGTCGGCCACGTCCATCCCGTAAAGCTCTGCACGTGCCGAAACGAGCTCGTGCTCGTCGAGCATCCGCATGCTGACGAGCACGTCGCCGAAGTCGGCGCCGGAAGGGGGTTCTGAGGCCAGCGCCTGCTCGATCTGTGCCTCGGTCACGAGGTTGCGCTGCAGGAGCACCTTCTGGAGCCGGAGGCTGGCCCGCCCATTGAGCTGTGGCGCGGGGGCTTCAACGGCTGAGCCGTTCGGGGAAGCCGGTGCGGTCTCCTCTTCAACGGGCTTGCGATTCTTGCGATCGCTCCTCCTAGTGAGCGCCATGACGCCGCCCCGCCTGTCTGATGGTCTGAAGCCGCGGCCTCGCGACGAATCGGTTCCCCTGGTGATCACAGCGGTAATCCGGCCCGCGCGCCAACCACGACGATCGAGGAACCACGATTCGCCAAGTGTGCATGGTGAACTCCCGAGTGGACCGCCTCCACCGCACGGCTAGTTTAGCCGCAACACAGCCCTTTAGAACCACATGGGCGGCAGTCGCCCCCTCACTCTCACATCGGATCATTTGAAGCGTTCCTGAAGGACTCGTGAGCGAGCAACCGCAACAACGATTGGACAACTGCAGAATCATTGGGGGAGTCGACCCCCCATGGAACGGCCTTCGTTCAACGCCAGGACCAGCATCACGTTGAAGCGGGCCCGGTCCGACGCTCTCGGGCGGTGACTTCCCAACGGATGGGCATCGAAACACTTCGGCAGCAGCGCTTCTATGGCTGCACAGATGGCGTCTCCCACTTCGGGGTCGAGTGCGCGCATGATACTGAAGACCCCCATTTGGTCGTCGGTCTTGGGTGCGCCCGACAGCACGGTCGGGACAAGACGACGACCGGTGGATGGCCACCTATCTTCGAGGGAAGAAGTTCCCACTCAATGCATCACTCACTATCCGCGCGGCCCGTTAGTAGGTGTACTGGGGTGCAGCGCCGCCGGCTGCACATCCACCGTTCTGCTGCGTTGGGCAGCTGCCGCCACCCGAGGTTGTCGTGACTTCTACGTAGTAGGTCTGACCCGTGTGTCCGCCTGTCGGGACCGTGGCCGTGAGCGTGGTGGACGAAGATACAGAGACGCCGGTCGCGTTCAACGTGGCAAAAGTTCCCGACGTTGGAATCAGCTGGACGGTAGTTGCGTTCGTGACGAATCCGATTCCCGTGATCGTCACCAATTGTGATCCGGCTGATGTGGGGCTGACGCCGGCCGCAACAGGTGTGAACGGCACGAAGGTGAATACGGCATTCGAGTTTGTGGCGCTGGTCCCACCGACAGGAAAGGTGGTTGCGGTGACGTAGTAGGTGGTGTCCTGGCTGATGGAGGGCGTGGTCGCCGTGATTGACGTCGACGAGTTGACAATGAGGTTAGACGCCGGCACGACGATGGAGGAATTCGCGGTGTCGACGAAGTTGATCTGCGTGTTGTCACCGGCTTTATTGCCCAGGAATCCTGTCCCGGTGATGCTGATGGATGTTCCCCCCCCAGCCGAACCTGTCGTTACGTTTCCGAGACTCGTGACCGTGGGTATCACCGGTTGATATGTGAACGCAGACTGCGGGTCCGCCACGCTGGATCCGTACGAGGTCGTCACGATGACGTAATACGACACGGTGGAGCTGGTCACCGTGGTCGTCGGCGGAGTCGTCACGGTGAGCGACGTAGGTGAGTTCACCGTGACGACACCAGGAATGACGATGTTGGCCACTGCGCCGACGGCAACGAAGTTCACTGTCGTTCCTCCGCTGACGAACCCAGTTCCGGCCACGGTCAAGGTGGTGCCTCCCGTAACCGGACCCTGTGCAGGAGAGAGCGATGTGACGACAGGAATGTTGAGTCCACCATTGGTGGAACTGTTGATGGTCATTCCGGCTCCGAGTTGCGGACCATTGGACGAGTAGTCGTCGAAGACCACGACCGTCTGGAGCCCTGGACTTGCCGCGCACTGGGCGGGGTTGGTATCCGGCACCACGCTCGTGAGGCAGGCCGAGATCGTCACGGTACGGGTCGCAACACTGGACGGGACCCATGCCGTGCTGCACCAGAGTGCCACCTGATTGCTCTGACTGCCCTGGCCGCTCTCGATGGTCAACTCGGACGGAGCAGACGTGCCCCAACAATACGAAGGTGGACTGGCATTCAGCGTCTGGTTGGAGTTCAGAAGCGGCGTGTAGCGGATGTTGGATATGGCCACCTGCGTGGCGCTGGAAAGGGCGTACTGAACGCTGCGAGCCTCCTGGAAGTTCACGGAGTTCTTCAGACTGTTTGAGGTCCACGATGCCAGACCACCCACGATCAGGCCGATCACCAACAGGAAGATGAGGGCCAGGATGAGGACTGCGCCTGACTCATCGCGACCGTGGCGCGTGCGACAGGCGAAAGTTCCCTGCGACGACATGAATTCGCGCTCGGCGACGAAGATTCGGCGCCGCGCTCTCAGTGTCAAGGCGGTAAGGGACACGGCTCGACCACCGCTCATGCGATCAACCTCCATGTCACCTCCTTGTCGATCGAACCCAGTCATCACGGCTTGAATGCAGCGATAGCAGTGGCGTAGAAGCCATTCCCGTTCGCCGTCCATCCCGCCGAGATCGCTCCAGTCGAAGAGTCGATCTGGTAGGCGGCCCATCCCCTGTAATACGAGCCACCTGCCATCGTCTGGCTCAGTGCCGTGTACCCCGACGTGGTCGAATTTTGGGGACTCGTCCAGCCCGGTGCGTTGAACGAGCTCCATGCATCGCTGATGACCAGATCACCCGGCTGCGTCGTGGTGATGGGACCGGCCGTGAAGCTTGTGGCGGTACCGGCGCTGCTCGTGGACACATCGACCGGAGTGGAGGACGCTATGCCGGACCACTCCGACACGTTCGCCAGCTGCCAGTTGGTGCTTCCGGACAGAGTCACGGTCACGCTGGTTGCGCTCGAGGTGACTGCGCCGTACCAGATCTCCGCCTCACCCTGCCCAGCGCCGCCGTTCTGCTCGGTGACCTTTGTCCAGGTCGTAACCCCGCCGCCCGTGACAGAGGAGACCGTTGCGCTGTTCGTGTGGTCGTCGCCCACGAGCAGGATAAGGGTGTCGCCGACGGTGCTTGCGCTGGGCAGGTTGAAGGTCTGGGTCGCAAGGCTCGCTCCCCCGGGCGCCACAACCTGCTCGACGAACGCAATGCTCTGGCTGATGACGGTCGCGGGAGCGCTGGTTGCGGTGGTCAGGCCGGTGTCGGGAGACTTGGTATCGGTCGCCGTGAAGGTATAGGACCCCGCCTTGTTGAGTGTGATTCCCGGGAACGTGGCGGTTCCATTGGAGGCCGCCACGTTCGTGTACGTGTTCGACGCAGAACTAAACGCTCCGCCGCTCGGCGATGTGGCAAGGGACAAGGTGATGGTGTCGGTCGCGCCGGTGTTGCCGGTCGTCTCGATGTTGTCGTAGGTGTCCACCACCGAGACTGCGAAGCTGTTCAGTACCGTGCCGACCGCGCCCGTCGTGGGAGGCTCGACCGTGTAGAGGAGCTTGTTGGCCGAGGCGGGCGCCACCGTGATGGTGGCCGAGCCGTTCGACGAGCCGTCGGTCGCCGTCAAGGTGTTGGAGCCCGCGAAGTACAAGGTGGTCGACAGGGCGGTCGTGCTGACCCCGCTGGTGAAGCT